>Ga0070730_10002378_pt1 | contig 17095 bp, 18 predicted proteins | sample Coa_R1_3_FD_66447 | JGI IMG/M metagenome (GOLD analysis project Ga0070730, IMG submission 66447) | Surface soil microbial communities from Centralia Pennsylvania, which are recovering from an underground coalmine fire - Coalmine... | ecosystem: Environmental > Terrestrial > Soil > Unclassified ... | reverse complement strand
GTCCGCCTCGGGCGCGGCGACGAGCGGTGCCGGTGAAGGCGAAGCGGGGGGGGCGCCGCGCACGCACGCGCTCGACGTCATGGCGCCGATCGCGAGCACCGCCCCCCACCGATTCATGCCGCTTGGTTAACCATCGAGCCCCGAAGGGGTAGGTCTGCGGCAGCTCGACGTTGCGCGGCTGCTCCGCGGGCGGGGCCGCAGCTCTTGCGCGTGCGCGCACTTCGCGCGCGGGCGATTCGACCGGACACGAGGACGGCGTGCGTCCGTCGCGGCACGGACCATGCGACGCGGGCTGTCATGGACATGACGCGGGAGCAGGGACTGAGCTCGGCGGAGGCCGATGGGATCCGGCTGCGGGTCGGCTTCAACGAGCCGGCGGGGCCACACCGCTCGCCGCTGCGCCAGCTCCTCCCTCTGCTCGCCAACCCGCTCGCGGTCGTCCTGCTGGTCGCCAGCGGCCTCTCGGCGCTCCTGGGGCAAGCGTTCGACGCCGCCCTCATCGCCGGCATGGTCGTGCTGAGCGTGGCCATCAACGTGATGCAGACGTGGCGCTCGCAGAAGGCCGCCGACGAGCTGCGCGCCCGCGTGGCGCCCACGGCCACCGTCCGGCGCGACGGCGAGTGGCGCGAGCTGCCGCGGCGCGAGCTGGTGCCCGGCGACGTCATCCGCCTGTCGGCCGGCGACATGGTGCCCGCCGACGCTCACCTCCTCGAAGCGCGCGACCTGCACGTCCAGCAGTCCGCGCTCACGGGCGAATCGCTGCCCGTCGAGAAGGAGGCAGGGCTGGCGGCAGGCGATCCGCGATCGACCGTTTGGCTCGGGACCTCCGTGGTGAGCGGAACGGCGACGGCCGAGGTGACCGCGACCGGCGGCGCGACCTCCTTCGGCGACGTCGTCGCGCGGCTCGCGGCGCGCCCGCCCGAGACGGAGTTCGAGCGCGGCCTGCGGCAGTTCGGGATGCTCGTGACGCGGACCATCCTCGTGCTCGTCCTGTTGCTCCTCGCCGTGAGCCTGGCCATGCACCGGCCGGCGTTCGAGTCGCTGCTCTTCGCGGTCGCGCTCGCCGTGGGGCTCACGCCCGAGTTCCTGCCCATGATCACGACGGTGACCCTCTCGCAGGGCGCCGCGCGCATGGCCGCGCAGCACGTCATCGTCAAGCACCTCGCCGCGATCCAGAACCTCGGCAGCATCGACGTCCTCTGCTGCGACAAGACGGGCACGTTGACCGTCGGCGAGATGCGCCTCGAGGGCTCGTACGACGCGACCGGGCGGCCGAGCACGCGCGCGCTCGAGCTCGCGCGCGTCAACAGCCGCTTCGAGACGGGGATCCGCAGCCCGCTCGACGTCGCGATCCTGGCGACCGCGGAGCCGGGCGACGAGGGCGGCTGGCGGAAGCTCGACGAGATCCCCTTCGACTTCGAGCGCCGGCGGCTCTCCATCGTGGCCGAGCGGGGCGGGGAGTGCCTGCTCGTGACCAAGGGGGCCCCGGACGGCATCCTGGCCCTCTGCCCCGCCGCGCCCGCCGAGCGCGCCGCCTGGCACGCGTGGGCGCAGGACGCCGGGAACCGCGGCCTGCGCCTGCTCGCCGTGGCGTCCCGCAGGGTGAATGCGGCCGCGACGTGGTCGCGCGCGGACGAGTGCGAGCTGACGCTCGAGGGCTTCCTCGCGTTCTCGGATCCGCCCCGGCCGGAAGCGAAGGACGCCGTCCTGGGCCTCCGTCGCGACGGCGTGGCGGTGAAGGTCGTCAGCGGCGACGACGCGTCCGTCGCGCGTCACGTCGTCGAGTCGCTGGGGCTGGACGCGGGGACGCCCCTGACCGGCCCCGAGATCGAGCGCATGACCGACGGCGCCCTCGCGCACGTCGCCGAGAAGACCACGATCTTCGCCCGCACCACGCCGGCGCAGAAGACGCGGATCCTGCTCGCCCTCAAGCGCAGGGGCCACGTCGTCGGCTTCCTCGGCGACGGCATCAACGACGCGCCGTCCCTTCACGCGGCCGACGTCGGGATCGCCGCGCCCCAGGCGGTCGACGTGGCCCGCGACGCCGCCGACATCCTGCTGACCGAGAGCGGCCTCTCGGTCTTGCACGGCGGCATCCTGGCCGGGCGGCGCGCCTCGGGCAACGTCACCAAGTATCTGCTCATGGGCACGAGCTCGAACTTCGGCAACATGCTCAGCATGGCGGTCGCGTCGCTGCTACTGCCCTTCCTGCCGATGCTGCCGACGCAGATCCTGCTCAACAACCTGCTCTACGACGTGTCCCAGCTCACGATCCCCGCGGACGCCGTCGACGCCGCCTGGCTGCGCCGGCCGCACCGGTCCGACATCGGCCTGGTGCGCCGGTTCATGATCTTCATCGGCCCCGTCAGCTCGGTGTTCGACTTTCTCACCTTCGCGGCGCTGCTCACGATCTTCCACGCGGACGCGGCCCTCTTCCGCACAGGCTGGTTCGTCGAGTCGCTCTGCACACAGACCCTCGTCCTCTTCGTCATCCGCACGACCGAGCGCCCGTGGCGTAGCCGGCCGAGCGGCGCGCTCGTCGCCTCGGTGCTCGGCGTCGTCGCGGTGGGCCTGACGTTGCCGGCGACCCCGCTCGCGCCATGGCTGGGCTTCGTGCCGCTGCCGGCGACCTTCTATGCGTTCGTGGCGCTCGCGACGCTGGCGTACCTCGCGCTCGTCGAGGTGGCCAAGCGGGCCCTTGTACGGCGTGGCGCGCTCGTCGGGGCTCGTCGGGGTGGCCGACGCCTTGCAAGCTCCGACGGCCATGAGCACGACCGCCCCCGTCATTCGCCGCATCCTGGTCCCGCACGACTTCAGCGAGACGGCGCAGCACGCGCTCGCGTACGCGCTTGACCTCGCCGAGAAGCTCGGCGCCTCGGTGACGCTGATGCACGCCTACGAGGTGCCGTCCTTCGGCTTCCCCGACGGGCCGCAGATGAGCGTCGAGATGCTCGGGACGATCGAGCGCATGTCGAGGGATGCGCTCGCGAACATCGCGAGCCGCACGCGCAGGCCCGGCGTCGAGGTCACCCCCGTCCTGCGCCAAGGCGTCGCCTGGACCGAAATCGGCGAGCTCGCGAAGGAGATCGACGCGGGCCTCATCGTCATGGGGACGCACGGCCGCCGCGGCTTCGCCCGCATGATGATGGGCAGCGTGGCGGAGCGCGTCGTGCGGACGGCACCCTGCCCGGTGCTCACCGTGCACGGTCCCGCCAATGCGAGCTGACGGCGGTCAAGGGGGGAGCCGGCTCGCGCCGCCGCACGAGATTCGCGCTCGCGCACGAAGTGCGCCGCGGCTCCCGCGACCGAGCGGGGAAACGCGCGGCTCGGTCGCCGCAGCCGCTTCGGCACGCGCGATGCGTTCATCGAGCCGGCAGGGAGGAGAAGTCCCGATGGCCAACATCGCGGTCGAGTCGGAGGGGCAGCCGCCCAGGTCCTGATGCTGCCCGACGCTCTGCTCAATCCCGAGACGTGGCCGGAGCCGCGCCCGGCTCGTGTGGAGCTCGTCGAGACCCACGTCTCGTGGGTTCTGCGCGGCGAGCGCGAGGTGCTCAAGGTCAAGAAGCCCGTCAACCTGGGCTTCCTCGACTTCCGCGCGCTCGAGCGCCGCCTCGCGGCCTGCGAGGCGGAGGTCCGCCTGAACCGCCGCCTCACGCGGGACGTGTATCTGGGGGTGGTCCCGATCGTCGAGCCCGCGCCGGGCGTCGTGCGGGTGGGCCACGACGGACCGCCTGTCGACTGGGCGGTGCACATGGTGCGCCTCGACGACGAGCGCAGGGCGGACGCGATGCTGGAGCACGGCGCCCTGCGCGCCGTCCACGTCGACCACCTGGCACGCGTGGTCGCCGACTTCCACGCCCGGGGAGCCGTCGACTCGCACGAAGCGAACCGCTGGGCGTCTCACTCGGCCGTCGCCCGCAACGTGGACGAGAACTTCGTGCAGACCCGCGGCGTCGCGCAGCGCTACGTCCCTCGCACCGTGGCCGAGGAGGCGGAGGAGCGCCAGCGCGCCTTCCTGGCCCAGCACACCGACCTCTTCGCCGCGCGCATCACGGCGGGCCGGATCCGCGACGGGCACGGCGACCTGCGCCTCGAGCACGTCTACTTCGAGGATACGGGGCTCCAGATCATCGACTGCATCGAGTTCGACCCGCGCTACCGCATCGCCGACGCGTGCGCGGACGTGGCCTTTCTCGCGATGGACTTCGAGTCGCACGGCCGGGCGGACCTCGCGGAGCGCTTCCTCGCGCGCTACGCGCGAGCGGCGGACGACTACGCGCTCTACGCGATGGTCGACTTCTACGCTGCGTACCGGGCGTGGGTGCGCGGCAAGGTCGCCGCGATCCTGGCTGGTGACGCGGGGGCGAGCGCGGCGGCGCGCGCGCGGGCCACCCGTGACGCGCGCCGGCACTTCCTGCTCGCCGCGGCGGCGGCCCGGCCCGCGCTCGTCGCGCCGACACTGGTGTGCGTGGGTGGCCTCATCGGCTCGGGGAAGAGCACCATCGCCGAGGCCCTGGCAGACGACCTCTCCTGTCCCATCGTGGACGCGGACCGGACGCGGAAGCACCTCCTCGGAGCCGGCGAGACCGAACCGATTCACGATCGCCCGTGGCACGGCGGCTACGATCCGTCGGTCACCGAGGCCGTGTACGAGGAGGTCCTCAGCCGCGCCTCGACCGTACTCGCCTCGGGGCGGCCGGTCGTGATCGACGCGTCCTTCCGGTCCCGCGCGCAGCGTCAGGAGGCACGCGAGCTGGCTCGCGCGCACGGGGTGCGCTTCCGGTTCGTGGAGTGCCGTGCGCGTGCCCAGGTGTGCCGGGAGCGACTGATCGAGCGCGCGCGCCGGCCGACGCAGAGCGACGGGCGGCTGGCGATCTTCGACGACTTCGCCGCCAGCTACGAGCCCGTCACGGAGCTCTCGCCCGCCGAGCACGTCGCCCTCGACACGACGCGGCCTCTGGACCAGAGCGTCGCCGAGCTGCGAGCCCACGTCGCCACCTGGCCGCGCGGCCTGGTCGCCTAGCCCCACTGCCCCGAGAGGAAGACCGTCATGCCCACGATGCGAGCGGCCGTGTTCGTCGAGAAGGGAAAGATCGAGCTGCGCGAGGTGCCGCGCCCGAAGCCGGGTCCGGGGGAGGCTCTCGTCCGCGTCACGCTGACGACGATCTGCGGTACCGACGTCCACATCCTGAAGGGCGAGTACCCGGTCAGGCCCGGGCTCGTGGTGGGTCACGAGCCGGTGGGGTGCATCGAGGAGCTGGGCGCCGGCGTGGAGGGCTTCGCGCCGGGCGATCGCGTCGTCGTGGGGGCGATCACTCCATGCGGGCAGTGCCGCGCGTGCCTCTCGGGCGACGGCGCCCAGTGCAGCCACGGCGGCGCAAGTTTCAAGAGCCTCGGGGGCTGGCGATTCGGCAACACGATCGACGGGTGCCAGGCAGAGTACGTCGTCGTCCCCAGCGCGCAGGCCAACCTCGCGCGGATCCCCGACGACCTGGAGGACGAGGACGTGCTCATGTGCCCCGACATCATGTCGACGGGGTTCTCGGCGGCCGAGCGCGCGCACGTTCGCATCGGCGACGCCGTGGCGGTCTTCGCGCAGGGGCCGATCGGGCTGTGCGCGACCGCGGGCGCGCGCCTCTCCGGCGCCTCGCTCATCATCGGTGTCGACACCGTGGCGCGTCGGCTCGAGATGGCGCGTCGCATGGGGGCCGACGTGGTGCTCAACTACCTCGAGCAGGACGTGGTCGCCGAGATCAAGAAGCTCACCGGGGGCGGGGTGGATGTCGCCATCGAGGCCCTCGGAACGCAGGCGACCTTCGAGAACGCCCTGAGGTCGCTGCGGCCCGGCGGCACGCTCTCGAGCCTGGGCGTGTACTCCGGGCACCTGACGATGCCGCTCGACGCCATCGGAGCGGGGCTCGCCGACCAGTCGGTGCTCACCACCCTCTGCCCCGGGGGCAAGGAGCGCATGCGCCGGCTCATGAGCGTCGTGCGAGCCCACCGCTTCCCCTTCCGCGATCTCGTGACGCACGCGTTCCCGCTCGACCGCATCGGCGAGGCGTACGACCTCTTCGGCCATCAGCGCGACGGCGTCATGAAGGTCGCGATCCGGCCCTGACGCGGCCGACGGTCGGCGCTCGGGGGCAACCTCTCAGTGGGCGTTCCCTCCCGCCCGCTGCACGAGCTCCTCCTCGATGAGCTCGTGCAGCGCACCCTCCACGGTGCGGCGCAGCACCCGGAGAGACTTCGGGTCGTTCGCGTCGATTCCATCGACCGCGATGGGATCGCCGACGACGTAGCGGAGCGCGACCCTGTGCGGAATGGGCAGCAGGCGCGAGGGCAGGGGGATCGGGATCCCGTCGGTGCGCAGCCACCGGCGACCGCGCGCGTAGGCGTCGCCCACGAAGTCGAAGAGCTCGTCGGCGCCCAGGCAGGCCAGGGGCACGAGGGGCGATCCGGTGCGCGCGGCGAGCTCGACGAAACCGTAGCGCTTGCCCCAGAGCAGCCGGTAGCGAAGCTCCCGCGGCTTGACCGCCTCCCGCAATCCGCCGGGGAGCACCACCACCAGCTGGTCGGCGCGCAGCAGCCGCTCGGCCACGTCGCGGCGCCCGTCCACGACGCCGACCGACGCCGCCAGGCGTCGCAGACCCGGGATCTTCCACCACAGGTGCTCGCCGAGCGCCCAGACCTGCCGACCGGTCGCTCGCGTGATGGCGTTCATCGGAAACGCGACGTCCCAGCCGAAGGCATGGTTGGCCACGAGCAGCGCCCGACCAACGGGCAGCCGCTCGACTCCGCGCAGCTCGACGTGCAGATGCCGCGCGAGCGCGCGGATCACGCGCCCGTAGCCGTTCGCGATCCGCGCCGGCAGCGGCCTCGTCCCGTCAGCCTGCGAGAGCTCGAAGCCGTCGATGGCGTGCTGGACCCGGCCGGGTGCACCAACCGGGCCGCCGGTCACGAGACGACGAGTACCATCACGTCGTCGTTGTCCCGGCCGAAGCGCTCGACCACGCGCTGGGCGACGACCACCGGGTGCTCGCGCAGCAGCGCCAGATCCCCTTCGAGGTCGGCGCGGGACGTGACGCCGTCGGAGAGGAGAAGCAGCGCCTGCGAGGGCCGGATCGTCCGATGTTCGACGGACGTTCTGTGCACGCCGCCCGGGGCGCCGAGCACGAAGGAGGAGCCGCCGAAGCTCTTCGACCCGTCGGGCCCGACGAGCTGGACGCTGACGTTGCCCACGCAGGCGAGCGCGAGCGAACCGTGCGCCTCGTCGATGCGCGCGATCGACATGACGGCTCCCCGCGTACCCGCGAGCGCTGCGTCGCAGCGGGCCATCAGGACGTCGGGCTCCAGGCCGGAGTGTGTGAGCACGACGTCGCGCGCGCGCTCGGAGGCCGCGCGTGCTCCCTCGCCGTGCCCCAGGCCGTCGGCGACGCCCACCACGATGCCATCGTGCTGCCGTCGCACGAACACGGCGTCGTCGCCGCTCGTCCGCTCTCCGGCGCAGAACCGCCCGTAGACGCCGACCCTGCGTCGCCGCACGTCGGCGGTCTGCGAGAACTTGCGGGCCCACACCGCGGTGCCCTCGCCGATGCGCACGTCGATGTCGACCTCGTCGGCCAGCTCGAGCACCGCGGCGAGGCCCACGCCCAGGCTCCCGGGCCGCGCCGGGCGGCCCTCGAGCGCCCTCGCCACGTCGTGGATCCCCGGCCCCCTGTCGGCCGCCACGATCTCGAGCCCCCGCTCCGTCCCGCGCAGCGCCTCGCGGACGACCACGTAGCCGCCGCTCGCGTGCGCGAGCTGGTTGTTCGCGAGCTCGCTCGCCACGTTGACGAGGGATGCCGCCGGCACGTCAGGCAGGCCCACGCTAGCCGCCATGGCCCGGACGCGCTCTCGCACGAGCGACACCGAAGCCAGATCGAGCACGGGGATGGGATCCGGGCCGAGCTCCCAGCGTGCGACGGCGACTACATGCCCTTCCACTTGACGATCTCCACGGTGGTGCCCTGCCCGACGGCCGATTTCAGATCGAACGCGTCGACCAGACGGCGGCTCCCCGAGAGACCCATCCCCATCGAGCGCGCCGTGCTGAAACCACCGGCCATGACGCGATCGATGTCTGCAATCCCCGGGCCCTCGTCCCGGAAGGTGATGCGCACGCCTCGGCGATCACCGTTGGAGACCTCCTCGAGCACCGCGATCCCTCTGCGCGCGTGCACCCATACGTTTCGCGTCAGCTCCGAGGCGGCGGTCGTGAGCGCGGCCACCGCGAAGAGGTCGAACCGGTTCGCCTCCGCGAGCGCACGAACTGCGCGGCGGACGAGGATGACGTCGTCCTCCGTCTCGATGGGCATCTCTCGACGGCTGCGGGCGTCCATCGCTTGCTCCCGTCAGTGCCCGGCGCGCAGCGTTTGCAGCAGCAGCAGGCCCTCGTCGAGGTCGAGGGCCGCGTGCACGCCTTCCATCAGGTAGCCCATCCGCACGAGGGTCGCCGAGATCTCCGGGCGCATCCCGCAGAGCACGGTGTCCGTCCCCATGAGGCGAGCCATGCGCCCCGTCTCGGCCAGGATGCGCGCGACGTACGTGTCGACCATGTCGAGGCCGCTGATGTCGATTACCAGGCCCGTGACCCGGTGGCGCTCGATCGCGGAGAGGACGTCCGCCTGGAAGCCCTCGGCCACGGCGTCACGCAGCTCGACGTGGACCGTCGTCAGCAGGACGTCGCCCATGCGCAGGATCGGAATGGCGCCTTGCACGGCTCAGCCCTTCTCCGCGGTTGCCAGCGCGTACCCGCCTTTGTCCTTCTCGACGATCGCCTTGCCCACCAGGCTGAGCGCGAGCGCGATCCCGTCCTCCAGCCGGCTGCGCGTGTGCATCGCCGAGATGTCCACGCCGAGCTGCACGATCGTGCGGGCGACCTGCGCGCTGATACCGGTGAGGATGGTCTGGGCCCCCAGGAGGCGCACCGACGCCGTCGTCTTGACCAGGTTGTCCGCGACCTTGGTGTCGACCACGGCGACCCCCGCGATGTCGATGATGATGCACCGCGCCTTCTCCTCGACGATGCGCATGAGCACCGTATCCATGATCTGCTGCGCGCGCAGGCTGTCGATCGCGCCGACCAGCGGCAACAGCAGCACCCGATCGTGCACGCGGATGACCGGCGTCGACAGCTCGCGCAGCGCCGCCTGGTGGCGCTCGATCGCCTCGGCGTTGGCCGCGATGTAGGTGTCGATCGCGATGCCGACGTCGAAGAACACGAGCTTCTGCAGGCTGCGGAACGCCGCCGCCGCCTCGGCCGGTGCGAGCGCGGCATGGAGTTTCGCGTGCAGGAGATCCAGGTATTTCCTGTAGGCGCCGAGGTACCAGGTCGGCGCGAGACCGATTCGCTCGTGCGTGGACCCGACGCGCAGCCGGTCCTCGACGTACGCGAGGTCGCACCGGCCCCCGAAGAGCCCGAGGAAGTATTCGCTCTGCGTCTGCTTGACCCGGCGGATCGTCGCTTCGTCCGGGAAGAACTTCTTCGTCGTCTCGTGCGAGAGGAGGAGCGCGTAGAACGCGTCCACGATCTCGGCGGTGTACTTCTCGGCGAACGGGCGCAGCTCCGCCAGCCGGCGCAGGTCGTCGTCGGTGAGCTCGTAGAAGGCGCGGCGCGAGCGCAGCTCCGCCTCGTCGAACTTCAGCATCGTCATGTAGCGTCGATGGCTCATCCGTGATCTCCTGGCAGCATCGGGATTGACCGCCGTCGCGGTCGTCCGGATATTCCCTCGCGTCCCATGCTCTCCGGCTCCGTCGACGTGCTCGTGCGATTCGCCCGCCTCGCGTCGGAGGCGAGCACGGGAGCCGAGATACTACCCTTGCTCGCCGGTGCCGCGATCGAACATGTGAAGGCCGACGGCGCGGCGGTCGTCGAGGTGACGCCGGCGGGGGCGCGGGTCGCCGCCGCGAAGGGCGTGCCCGAGAGCGTCGTCGCGTGGGCGGGCGACGCGGAGCTCATCGGCGACGAGCTGGGGACCGCTCTCCTGGGCGTCGCGGGTGGCACGTTCGCTCGCGCGGTCGCGCTCCCTCTGGTGAGCAGCGGGGGCCTCTTCGGCGCGCTCGTCCTCCTGTTCGCGACCGACCGGCCTCTCGACGCGAAGGCGATGCACGTGGCCGATGGCCTCGCCGATCTCGGGGGCATCGCGCTCGCCCGCATCGCGCAGATCGCGAAGCTGGTCCAGACGAACGAGGAGCTGCGAGCCTCCCGTGCGGCCCTTGCCAAGACGGAGAAGCTCCGGGCGCTCGGGCAGATGGCGGCCGGCGTCTCGCACGACCTGAAGAACCTGCTCAACCCCCTGTCGATGCACGTCCAGCTCGCGCAGCGCGCCCTCGCGAAGGGCGAGGCGGAGCGCGCGCGCGAGAGCCTCGAGGAGATCAAGCAGGTGATCCGGCGCGGCGTCGAGACGGTCGAGCGGCTGCGCACCTTCAGCCGCCAGGCGCCGGAGGCGCGCGCCGTACCGGTCGACGTGAGCGCGCTGGCCCGCGAGGCGGTGGCCATCGCCCGTCCTCGCATGTCCTCGGGCGCCGGCCGTCTGAGCCTGATCGTCGAGGAGCTCGAGGCGGTCCCCCCGGTCGTCGGGCACGCGGACGCGATCATCACCGCCGTCGTGAACCTCGTGGTCAACGCGATCGACGCGCTCCCCGTCGGCGGCACGATCGGCGTCCGGACCGGGGCCGAGCGGGGGCGCGTGTTCGTCCGCGTCGCCGACGACGGTCCGGGGATGTCGACCGAGGTGCAGGCACGCGTCTTCGAGCCGTTCTTCACGACGAAGGGCAACGAGGGCACCGGGCTCGGGCTCGCGATGGTCTTCGCGACGATGGAGCGCCACGGCGGGACCGTCTCGCTCGACACGGCCGAGGGCAAGGGGGCGATCTTCACCCTGTGGTTCCCCCCCGCCGCGGCGCCCTGAGCGCCCTTGCGGAGGGCTCTACGCTCGCCGCCGCACGGCCCCCTCGTGCAACCGCCTCCAGGCGTTGTCGAAGGCGTCGTCGATCGCGGCGTAAGGGTCCTCGCAGCTCCTGTCTTCGTCGCGGCAGCGGTCGACGACGACCTCGCCGCCGGGAACCGCGAGGTCCAGGCGGATCCGGTAGTGCCGACCGTGGTGGCGGCTGCGATGGGGAGCCTCCACGGCGACGTGGCACGCGACGACGTCCGGTGCCAGCGGCGCGAGCTTCTCGGCGCGGCTGCGCACGTAGGCCTCGATGGCGTCGGAGTGGTCGATACCGCGGAAGGTGATCTTCAGGGGAATGAGCATGCCCCGATGACCTTGCAACGCATGCGCCCACGCGGAAACCGCGGCTAGAACGCGATCGATGGCGCCGGCCCCGGTGCAGGCGGTGCGCGGACGCGAAAGATTCACCCGTCCGTCGCATCGATCGCGACGTCGTCGTCCCTGAGGACGGACTCGTTGAGGAACGCCTTCTCTTCGCGCGCCATGTGCGCGAGCAGGTGCGCTCGCAGGCCATCGAAGGCGTCGGCGCCTCGCTGCGCGTCAGTCGCCCGGGCGATGCGGACGAGCGCGTCGTGCAGCTCGCGGTGCTCCCGGATGTGCTCCTCCTCCAGGATGTCCTTGCGCGCCGGCCCCCATGCGTCGACGCGGCGAACGATGTCCCTCAGGCTCCGCTCCTCGAGCAGGTTGTGGCTCCGGAGCGCGTCCGCGATGGCCGACAGCTCGTCGCGCACCCGGATCTGCGGCGCGGCGCCAGTGCGCCAGCGCGCCACGGTCAGCCTCGCCGCCTCGAGCCGCCCGCGAAGGCTCGCGTGCTGCGCCAGCAGCTCGTCTCGAATCTCGCTGGTCTTCATGCTGCACCCTTGACCGCCGAATCGCGGTCGCCGAACGGACGGTCGCTCCAGGCTGCGGCGGGAGCGGCGATCACGTCGATCACGGGCTGGGCCGCGATGACCTTCTTCACCTTGCACGACTGCGCGGCACGCAGCACGGCCACGCGAAGGTGCTCGGGGAATCCGGGCGGAAGCCGGAGCTCGACGCGGATGCGGATCGGCAGCTTGGTCGCGGGGTCGGTCTCCGCCACCGAGAGCCGCATCCCCAGCCCCTCGGTCGAGAGGCCACGGGCTTGGCAGAACCCGAGGACGTAGATCCCCGCGCACGTGGCGAGCGAGGCGAGGAACAGATCGAACGGCGCGACGGCGGTCCCTTCGCCTCCGAGCTCCGCGGGCTGGTCCGTCGGCACCACGAACTGGCCGACGTGCGCGTCGACGCGCTTGCCGCCGGGGAAGGAAACCTCGATGTCCGAGACCATGGCGAACCTCCTGGGGTGCGAGCGGTCACTCGTGACGATGCAGCGTGTGCGCCAAGTACCGGGCGTCAGGTGCCCGGCTGGTGGGCGCAGAGCGGGTCCTCCGCGAGCACGTCGCCGTCCACGCTCCACGCTCGGGCCCGCGAGCCGCCGCACACGGCGTGGTACTCGCACACGCCGCACCGGCCGTGGAAGCCGCTGGCGTCGCGGAGCGAGATGAACATGGGCGACGAGCGATAGATCTCGACGAGGTCGGCCTCCCGCACGTTGCCGGCCGAGAGCGGGAGGAACCCGGACGGCGACACGTACCCCGTGTGCGACACGAAGAGGACACCGTTGCCGTCGCGGATTCCGAAGCCGGCCCTCGCCGACGTCGCCACCGGCAGGTGCTTGCGTTGCAGGACGATGCGGCGGAAATGCGGCGCCTCGGTCGTCGTCACGATGGGCAAGCCGGGCCCCGACGGCAGCCCCGCGAGCCACTCGAGCACCCGCTCGGCGCGGACCGCGTCGATCGGCTGCAGGACCGTGCCGCGCCCCACCCCGACCAGGAAGAAGAGACTCCATCGAGCGGCGCCTAGATCGCAGGCGAGCCTGTGGAGCGCCGGCAGGTCGTCCACCGTCTCGGCCGCCACCAGGGTGTTGACCTGCACGGGCAGGCCGACTGCCGCCGCGGCGAGCGCGGCGGCGATCGTTCGTTCGGAGCACCCCGATTCGCCGCGCAGCGCGTCGTGGTCCTCGGCGGCCGCGCGGTCGATGCTGAGCGACATGGCCTCCACGCCCGCCGCGCGGAGGCGGCGCACGGCGCCCTCGCTCAGCCGGGGCGTGGCGCTCGGCGAGACCGACAACCCGAGCCCGAGCGAGCGCGCGTGCGCGATGAGCTCGAAGAGGTCGCGGCGCTCGAGGGGATCGCCGCCGGTGAGGATCACGCGCGGCATGGGCTCGTCGAAGCTCGCGATGGCGTCGAGCAGGGCGAATCCTTCGGCGGTCGTCAGCTCGCGCGGGTCGGATCTCGGCGAGGCCTCGGCGCGGCAGTGGCGGCACGCGAGGCTGCACGCGCGGGTGACCTCCCAGTAGACGCGCCGCGGCGCGCGATCGAAGACCAGGTGGGGGGAGATGCGTGGTGCGCGCGGTCCCTCGGTCGCGTGGGCATGGGTGGCGGAGGTCATCGCCCGACGGAGTCGCAACTCTCGTACCGGCGCAATCGAGCGGGCTCGGGCCGCGCTGACGGCGTCGACCGCGCAAACCTCGCGCTACGGTGCAGCGGGTGCATGGGACGGCCGCCGCCTTGACGTCAGCGCGCTCCCGCCGCGTGCACGACCCCCGCGTGCGCGCACCCGAGCTCGGCGTTCACGATGGCGAGGACGCGGCCTACCTTGGTCACGAAATCGTCGGTGTGGGGGACGAACACGCGCCGCGGGTGCCCCCGCCACGCGCGCTCGATGCGCGCGTCGATGCGTGCCGCCTCGGCCGCCGTCTCGATGCGCAGGCCCTTGCGCTCGTAACCGTTGCCGTCGGTGGGGGGCCGCAGGTGAACGACCAGGGCGTATCGCGCGAGCTCCGCCTCGTGCGACGTGCCGAGCTGCAAGTAGAACTCGGCCGGGTCCCCCGGCCAGTACGCCAAGCCGTCGAGGCTGCCGCGATCGCAGAGGATGACGTCGAAATCGGGGCGATCGTAGAGGGCCTCGAGCTCGTGCTGCACGTGATAGATGGCCCGCTGCGCGGCGCGCTCGACCTCCAGGCCCTGCAGGCGCGGGAAGCCGCCCCCGTAAACGATGCTGGCCGCTTCGGACGCGAACGCGACGTGATCGCACAGGCTCCGGCGTGCCATCTCGATCGACGCCGTCTTGCCGGCGCCCGGGCCGCCGGTCACGACGATGCGAGGGATGGTCACGGGCGCCTCGGCGGGGTCAGCGGGGCTCCGGCAGCTCGCGCCGCAGCTGCTCGACGACGTCGGCGAGGAAGCGATGGACCGCGGCCTCGGCGACGCGGTGTCCGATCGCGGCGTCGGCGAGGTTGCCCACGGCGCCGAGCGGCGGCCGGTAGCCGCCCTCGATCTCGAGCTGCGTCTCGGTGGCGGTCAGCGGCCAGAGTGAGAGCTCGGCCTTCATGACCGGGAAGAGCGCGGTGGCGCGCGCCGCCTCCCACCCCAGGGTGACGCGCGTCAGGGGCGACATCCCGGCGACGCCCTTCTCGTCCGTGATGCTCTGCACGTGGATGCGGACGTCGACGCCGACGTCGATCGTGCCGACCTGCGCGTGCAGGCTCGCCCCGACCGCCTCCGCGCGCGTTGCGGCGGAGCTCGTCGCGCGCTGGAACACCTCGGGCGCACGCTGCCGCAGGAGCTCTCGCACCGCGTCGAACGGCCGGTTCACGTACTCGTAGCAGCGGACTGTCCTCGGCTTGCTCATCCCCGGATGCAAAGCACGGACGGTGCCGGCCACGTGCACGCGAAAGGACGGGCAGGGACGGGGGATGCGAAGGGGCAGGCCGGCCCGACGAGCGGAATATGCGCGCGCGCGCAAAGTTCGCGCGAGCGGGCCCCGCGGCGGCTCCTCCGCCCCGGAACGATTCGTGAAAAGCCCGCCGCGAGACCACCTCGATGCACCTCCTCTACACCTCGTCCGTTCTGCTCCACGTGCTCGCGGCCTGCACCTGGATCGGGGCGATGGTCTTCTTCGCCGCCGTGATCGTTCCGCTCATCCGCCGGCCCGAGCTCGCGAGCGTCCGGACGGATCTCGTGCGGCGCCTGGGCAAGCGGTTCCGCTGGCTCGGGTGGGGTGCGCTGGGCGTGCTGCTGGTCACCGGCGCATCGAACCTCGCCCTGCGAGGGATCGGCGCGACCGCGCTGACGTCCGCGGCCTTCTGGCAGAGCGACTTCGGCCGCGCCTTGGCCTACAAGCTGGTCTTCGTAGCGCTGGCGCTCGCCTCCACCGCGCTGCACGACGTATTCGCGCTGCGGTCGAGGGCGCTGTCCGCGTGGCTCGGACGGGCCACGCTCCTCTTCTCGGTGGGCGCGGTCGCCTTCGCGGTCTGGCTCGTTCGCGGTCTCCCCTGAGCCCCGCGCATTTCGAGCGCTTGCGCGCGTGATTTGCGCGGGCGCCCGCATCCTCGAGCGACCTCGTCGCGCGAGATCGCGCGCGCAGGCGCCAAGAAGGCACTGGCGCGCGTGACTGGCACGTCGGTCGCAGAGGAGCACGCCAGGAGGTTCGAATGCCTACTCCTCGATGGCTGCCGGCGCTCGTCGCCGCCGCAGTCGCAGTCTTCGTCTACTTCGCGGTTGCCGGTGAGGCGCAAGCAGTCCCGAGCTTCGCGCGCAAGTACCAGACGAGCTGCCAGACGTGCCACACGGTCTTCCCGGTGCTCAATCCGTTCGGCGAAGCTTTCCGCCGCAACGGCTACCGGTTCCCGAGCCAGAACGGCAGCGTCGACAGCGACGCGGAGAAGGCCCCCTCGATCGCCCTCGGCCAGGAGGAGTACAAGAAGACGTTCCCCGACTCGGTGTGGCCGGACAAGATCGCCGAGGCGATCCCGCTGTCGGTGATGTTCAACGGGAGCGTCCCGATCAACATGCCCGACTCGGAGGCCAAGCAGGCCGCCGGGAACACGTTCACGTGGAGCGGCATCGAGGCCGAGATGCACGTCTTCGCCGCGGGCGCGTTCAACGACAGCCTCACGTACTTCACGCAGCTCACCCTCGCCGATAGTGGGAGTCTCGATCTCGAGACGGCCTACCTGCTCTGGAACGACATCGTCGGTCCGCGGCACATGATAAACCTCTGGGTCGGGCGCCTGTTCGCGCCGCAGCTCACGAGCTTCGGCCTCCACAGCTCGTATCTGAGCGACACGGTCATGCCCGCCGTGTCGGTCGCGGGCCTCTACAACCCGAGCGCGAGCTTCGTCCTCGGCCAGGGACACACCGACGGCGTCGAGCTCAACGGCATCGCGGGCCACCGCTTCGGCTACGCGCTCGGGTGGGTCGCGTCGAGCAACGCGTCGGGGCTGAGCGCGCCGAACGCCGAGGACGCGTACGTGCACGTCGGCGTGAAGTCGGGCGGCGTCGCGCTCGACGGCGAGGGCAAGTACGGCCCGAACGTGCCCGACCCGCGCAAGCCCTGGGCCGAGAAATCGATCACCCTCGACCTCTTCGCGTACCACGGCATCAACGCGCTCGACAACGGCACCGGCACGGTCACCGGCGGGACGCCGACGCCAGTCCTTCAGAACGACCGGTTCAACGCGGCCGGCGGCGTCGTCCACGCGCAGCTCGACTCGCTCGTCTTCATGGCGGGGGCGCAGGTCGAACGCCACGACCGCCCCTACCCCGGCACCCCCGCGACGCCGAACCCGAACGGCAACGCGATCCCGGGCGCGCCCAGCTTCGCGAACGCGTCGGCGCTCCTCCAGTACGACGAGCTCGACTACGTCGTGTGGCCCTGGTTCGTGCCGGGCGTGCGCGTCGAGTACACGAAGACGCTGGACGCGCCGACCAACGGCAGCCTGCTGCGGATCATCCCGGGTGTCGCGATGCTCGCGCGCCCCAACATCCGCGTCGTCGTGACCGGCGACATCGAGAGCGCGTCGGGCCTGCCGCCCCTCGGCGCCTGGGCTCCCGCCGGGGGCATCGTCGCCCCGTCGGCGCCCGACCAGAGCAAGTTCCAGGCAGAGACCGTCAACGTGACCGCGAACGTCGCCTTCTGAGGAGCGGAGAGACCCATGCGCCCGTCCACCAGCATCCTGATCCTCGCTGCCTTCGCGGGCATCGCACCACTCGCGGTGCTCGCCGGTTGCGAGGGTGAGC
>Ga0070730_10002377_pt1 | contig 17101 bp, 15 predicted proteins | sample Coa_R1_3_FD_66447 | JGI IMG/M metagenome (GOLD analysis project Ga0070730, IMG submission 66447) | Surface soil microbial communities from Centralia Pennsylvania, which are recovering from an underground coalmine fire - Coalmine... | ecosystem: Environmental > Terrestrial > Soil > Unclassified ... | reverse complement strand
CGAAAGGAGTCTGTTCTGTTTGCTGTGAAGTCGCTCTTCAGGCCAGTTTAGCGAAGTCGCGCTGTGTCCTTGGTTTTGAGACAGGCGCGTATACCGTTCCGCCACACCGGCTTACTGTTTGTAGACCGTATGATAACGCATCAGAAGCTGGAAGTCAAGAGTTATCCCTGGGAAACCTGTGAGGTCGACATGTTTTCCTCGGCCCAGCCAAACTCCCCAATCGCTCTGAATTTTTGGTAGCGTTGCTCAAGCAGGTCATCAATGGGCATCTGCTTAAGCTTGGTCAGATGCTTAATCAACGAGTCCTTGAGATTCTCTGCCGCCGCCCGATAATTCCGATGTGCTCCTCCCAGAGGTTCAGGAATGAGTTCATCCGCGATGCGAAAGGTGAGGGCATCTCTGGCTCTGATATGCTGGGCTTCCGCCATAGTTGCGGCATGCGAGGAGCCAAGTTTTAAGAGATCGGCCGCCGCTTCGGGAGTGGCAACTGTATAGTAACTATGTTCCATCATCAGGATACGATCTCCGATGCTGATGGCCAGTGCGCCACCGCTCCCACCTTCGCCAATTATCACAGTGATAATTGGCACATGCAGTCGGGACATAAGATAAAGACTGGCTGCGATAGCCTCCGACTGGCCACGTTCCTCGTCGGGCAGAGCTACTGAGGCGCCCGCGACATCAATGAGGGTGATAATGGGGAAGCCAAATTTCTCGGCCTGGCGCATCACACGTTGGGCTTTGCGGTACCCTTCAGGATGAGGCATGCCAAGATTGCGATACTGCTTCTCTTTCATATCGCGCCCTTTTTGATGGCAGACCAGCATCACCGTTTGTCCATCTAGCGTAGCTGGCCCGGCGACAATTGCGTGATCATCTGCGTAGGAACGATCACCATGTAGTTCAAAGAAATCATCACAGATGAACTTGATATAGTCCAATGAGTAGGGCCGATCTTTATGACGCGCTACCTGCACGGTCTGCCACGCATTGAGATTCTTGTAGATTTCTTCAGTCCGTGTACGTAATTCATTTTCGAGCGCTTGCAGTTGGGCAAGTTCCTCAGGCTTCAGACGGTCGCCTTTGCGCTGAAGCGCATTGATTTTCTTGTCGATTTCTGCCAGCGGCCTCTCGAATTCCAGGTCGTAAGCCATCACATTTCCTCTGTATCGATTCGTCAGTTATGGGTTTGTCAGCGAGTTGATGCTAAACTACGCACAAGTATAGTTCCTAGCGCGAGTACATATGGAGAATCTGAGCAAGTGTCTGGCGCAATTCTCTCCGATGTACTACCGCATCCAGCATACCATGCTGGAGTGCGAAATCAGAATTAATCGTATTCTCTGGTACTTTGATATGCATAAAGCCCTCAATCACCCGCGGGCCAGTAAAGCAAATCAGTGCCCCAGGTTCCGCCAGAATGACGTCTCCCTGGAAAGCGAAACTGGCCGAGACGCCACCAGTCGTGGGATCGGTCAAGAGGCTAAAATAAGGAAGACCGATTTCCCCCAGCCTGGCAAGGGCAGCTGACACTTTTGCCATCTGCATGAGAGAGAAAATACCTTCTTGCATACGCGCACCGCCAGAGGTAGATACGATGAGCATTGGCAAGCGTTGGGCGATAGCCAGTTCGATAGCTCGTGTAATCCTCTCGCCCACTACTGATCCCATACTGCCACCCATAAAGAAAAAATTCATGACTGCTAAAGCTAGAGGCTTGCCATCAATTGTAGCATGACCGCTAATAACCGCTTCATTCTGCTCGGTTTTGTTGCGTTCCTCAACGAGCTTTTTAGCATAGTCCATTCTGTTTTCGGGTATATTCAGGACAAAATGCAGGGGGTCAACAGGGATCATCGCGCGATCAAGTTCGACAAAACTGTCTGGGTCCACGATCAATTCAATCCGTTCACGAGCCGTGAGCTTGAAATGGTAATTACACCGTGTGCAGACTTTCTGGTTTTTTTCCAGATCACGCACAAATAAAATCTCTTTACACTTCGGACACTTTTCCGCTAATTTTCCCATTTTGGACAGAGCAGCATCATTCTTGGAAAATGTCTGCTCTGTCGATGGCACTGCCGCTTCTTTGACCATTTAAAGAACCTCCCCATCAGTCTTGCGTGAAGAGTGCTGCAACAAAACTTTGTGGATCAAAAGGGATCAGATTCTCGACCTTTTCCCCGGTACCGATAAACTTGATTGGTACTCCTAAATCGTCAGTTACTGCAAAGGCAAATCCACCTTTGGCTGTACTATCCAACTTGGTGATAATGACTCCGGTTAAACCAATGTCTTCAGCAAATTTGCGAGCCTGCAAGAGCGCATTCTGTCCGGTTGTCGCATCGATAACCATCAACAATTCATGGGGACCATCCGGGACAAACTTCTGGATGACCTTGTTGATTTTCTTTAGCTCTTCCATTAGATTGAATTTGGTATGCAGACGACCAGCTGTGTCCACAATTAGTACATCGCACCCCCGTGTGGTGGCGGCCTGAATGGCATCGTAGACGACCGCACCAGGATCAGAATTGGGATTCTGGCTGATTACTGGTACGCCAATGCGTTCTCCCCACTCTTTGATCTGGTCAATGGCCGCGGCTCGGAATGTATCCCCAGCCGCCAGGACCACCTTATGCCCTTCCCGTGTGAGGCGATAGGCCATTTTAGCGATGCTGGTGGTCTTGCCAGAGCCGTTCACACCGATCACTAATATAACGGTTAAGGGGGATTGTTTAGAAAAGCGAATGGATGATGGTTGGCCGAGCAGTTTCGTTAGCTCTTCTCGCAAAGCACGCTGTACCTGAGAACCAGTTCGCATCTGCTCGTCAACTGCACGCTGGCGTAAACGCTTTAGGAGCCAGCTTGTGGTGCCTGGTCCCACATCGGCTGCCAGCAGTTCTTCTTCTAGTTCGTCCCACAGGTCGTCGGTAATGAGATCGCTCTGTTGGACAGAACTGCCCATCCGACTAAAGAGCTGTCGGGTACGACTCAAAAAATTAAAGCGCTGCTCTGGCATTGGGGGTTCACCTGCTCGTTCTTGAGCAGCACCTGCATCTTTTTTCGGGTCTTCCTGCGGTTTCTGCCCAAAGAATCGATTGAGCACGTCAGCATTGACTCCTTCAATATCTTAAAAAATACCTATATGGTCTTTTCTGTTCCTCTGAAACGTGAAGAAAGAGGGTACATAACCACTGCTTGCTATGAGGCAGTGGTTGACTGTCCCTCTACATCACTAAGATGCTCCCCACGGAAGCGGGGAGACCCTTGTTTGTTTCCCAATCTCTCTGTTACCTCATACAAGAAGGTAATTGTCGGTTGGGACAAAACAAGACTCGTCACCCCTATTGGCGACCGCTACGATACGTATGCAGTGAGCCGTCGCTGATAGGTTCGTTGATGATGATGTCACCGTTACGGATTTTGATGTTGTACAGGCAGGATGGGTTGGTACATACCCATGCCTTGTACTCAATGGAAGCTCCCTGGCTACCGAAATCCGAAAGCGGAACCAGATCACCTTCACTACATTTGCGACACCGGGGAAATGCGTTTTCCACGAAATCGCCTCCTTCCTTCTCTCTGGAGGGTCTATCGCTTGCCCACAAAAAGCAAGCAGTGAGAAAGTAAGCCGAGGGGGAGCCTCCGCCGCTGCATCCGCATCCCCACAGCAGGTATAATCCATGCCCTTCCTATCATACCACAACTTGGCTTCTCTGTCAGCAGGTAGATGAAGAAATTTTCATCTAACCAACACAAATCTCACGCTTTTCGCTGAGCCCATGTGCTGTTGCTTCTTACTTCAGGATAACAGGAGTTACAACTCTAGTCAAGCATTTCTATTCGTAAACTTATAACCGCTTGCTCGCTGTGTAAAAATCCCCACTTATGGAAATCTCTTCATCTATTCCTGGCTCTCTCTTCTCTCATCACCATCTTATTTTTTGAGAAATTCTATTCATACATCAGGATAGACAAGCGAGGAGATAGCTTGAAATACTCTGAAACGCCTTCCCCTTTGGATACTTTGGCACGATTATTGCTGAGTAGCGCCATGGGAGAGTATTTTTCGAACGGCACCATCAATGCAGAAGTTCGTCTGTTGGGACCGTTTTACCGTGTCCGTAGCCCGTGAGTCTTCCTGTGGAACGTAGAGCGGGAGAAAAAAGGAGTACTACTCATCATGGGAGCAAAAATGACCCCCATTGGGGGCATGACAAAATCAGCTCGTAATAAAGATCACTATCCATCTGTCACTTTGAGAAAGCAGCGTTCGACGAAAGAGTATGAGAGAAATGAGCTGGGGGATGAGTGTGAGCTGGGATATGAATGCGACGATGGTTTTGAAGAAGAGGAAGATCTGCGCTGTGCGGTCGATGACTCGGTGAAGCAGTATCTCAAAGAGATCGGCATGTATCCCCTGTTGACGGCTGAGCAGGAGCTACTGCTGGCGGAACGGGTGGCGCGCGGGGATCTGCGAGCCCGTCAGCGCTTGATCGAGGCCAACCTGCGCCTGGTGGTCAGCATCGCCAAACGCTATTCCAATCAGGGGCTGCCATTGCTGGATTTAATCCAGGAGGGCAATATTGGGCTGATGCGAGCAACGCAGAAGTTTGATTATCAACGCGGTTTTCGCTTCAGTACCTATGCTACCTGGTGGATTCGTCAGGCCATCAGCCGCGCGATCGCGGAACATTCGCGCAGTATTCATATCCCTGTCCACGTTGTGGAGCTGATTTATAAGATCAAACGGGTGGCTCGACGCATGTATCAGGAGCAGGGGATCGAGGCTTTGCCAGAGCAGCTGGCCGCCGAGTTGGGATTATCCCGTGAGCGCATTGTGGAGTTGCTTAGTGTCTCCGAACAACCTATTTCGCTGGATGCACCCATGGCCGATGATGAAGAGTATCACCTGGCCGATATGTTGGAAGATACCTCAGTCGCGCCTCCCGATGATCAAAGCTCGCAGCAGATGCAGCGAGACTATATTGAGCAGACTATGTCTGTCTTAAATCCTCGCGAACGTACTATTATTGAAATGCGCTATGGCCTGAAAGATGGCCATTCTCTTTCTCTGGATGAAGTGAGTGTCGTTTTCCACCTTACACGTGAACGCATTCGTCAAATTGAGGTCAAGGCTTTGCGCAAACTGCGCTATCCCGAACGCTATGAAGGGCTCCGTCTCGCACGGGCCTGATGAAGAAGAGGTTCTCCGTGCTCGTAGGGTCGCCCCCCTTGAGGGGGCCCGTGGCCCGAGAGGAGAACGCTGCTTGAGCCACGGGCCCCCTCAAGGGGGGCGACCCTACGAGAGGCGTCTCGCTTTACAAAAACGTGACGCACGCACTTGCTTATGCTATTACTCCGCCAGCTTTTTCTTGTAAGTAGGCGTGAATGAATGGATCAACGTTGCCTGCCAGGTAGTTGTCAGTGTCGCTCGTTTCAAAGTTCGTGCGATGATCTTTCACGATAGTATAAGGGTGAATGGTCACCGAGCGAATCTGGGTGCCGAAGTCGGCCTGCACATGCTCGCCCTTCAGTTTGGCTGCCTCTTCCTCACGTTTCTTCTGCTCTAGCTCATAGAGGCGAGCCTTGAGCAGTTTAAGCGCGACCTCGCGGTTCTGTATCTGCGATCGCTCATTCTGGCAGGTGACGACAAGCCCTGTAGGAACATGCCGCATACGTACCGCTGAGTCGGTTTTATTGACATGCTGTCCGCCTGCGCCTGTTGAACGATAGGTATCGACCTCGATATCTTCTGGACGGATGTTGATTTCGATGGTATCTTCGATATCAGGCATGACCTCAACCTTGGCAAATGAGGTATGACGGCGATGGGCTGCATCGAATGGCGATAAGCGGATCAGTCGATGGGTGCCAATCTCTGAGCGCAGGTAGCCGTAGGCATAACGCCCCGTGATTTCGACAGTGGCACTTTTGACGCCCGCCTCTTCACCTTCACTATAGTCGTAGATCTCGGTGCGGAAACGATGGCCCTCAGCCCAACGCAGGTACATACGTAAGAGCATTTCGGCCCAGTCCGCTGCATCGACGCCACCACTGCCCGCGTGGATACTGATAATGGCGTCACGCTCATCGTGTTCGCCATTGAGCATCAAGGCAAACTGGAGCTTCTCGATCTGTTCCTCAATCGGGGGAATGGATTGTGCAACCTCTGCCTGCATTTCTTCATCTGGCTCCTCCTCCAGCAATTGGGCTAATCCTAGCAGGTCGTTCAGTTGCGTGGCTATGCCTTCCCAGGTGGTGACTTCTTCGCGCAGGGCGTTGAGCTGTTGCATCTGTGCCTGCGCTTTTCGATTATCGCCCCAGAAGTCGGGGGCCATGCTTTCATCTTCAAGTTTACTTATTTGTATTTTCTTGTTCGCCAGGTCAAAGACGCACCATAGTCTTCTCGACGCGTTTTTGCAGGCGCTCGATGTGATTTGTAAGTTCTTTCATAATCCCTATTTTACCATGTTTGCTATCAGATTGTATATCGTGATCCTGCTGTAACGATACTTAGCCCAGGATGAGGCCTGTCAACAGAAGCTGCCCTGCCTCTGTGCTTCCATTCGGCGGCAGGCTCTCGATCAGCAACAATCCTGGCTGGTTGGAGATAGTGCTGGTGTAGAGCAGAGAGCCACTAAACGCTCCTGTACCGCTGACATGGATTGGCCCTGGATTCAAGGGATGCATCGGAGCGAGGGTGTGATCAAAGAGCAGGGCGGTCGTCTCTCCATCGCTGAGTGCTCCTGTACCCTGAAGCGAGAGTGGCGAAATGAGGGGCAGATTCACTATCGGCTGATCTAATGTCATGCCTGGCGTCCGTGCCTCTGTGACAAACCACAGTCCTGTTGCTGTTGGCTGGACAAGGCGCGTGAGTGTGACCCGTACCTCCAGGTGTGGCCTCTGTTGTATCAGCAGCACATGTGCTGTTTTGTCATTAACATCCTGTAAGGTAGCATGTACTGTGTCGCCTGACCAGTGAAAGAGATCTTTTGCCATCTGCTGCGCGCTGATCAGGGGATCGCTCCAGGGAAGGGACTGACCGTTATTGGCCTGATCTTGTAGTGCATCGGCTTCGCTCCGGCTGGTAACAGGATACAATCCAGGGAACACTGTCTGGATAAAGGTGTTGTCGTGCCAACTATATTGTCGATAGACATTTTGTTGCAGGGGTTGCAGGAGCATAGCGTGATCCTGCGAGATTGTGGTGTCCAGTTCGCCAATGCTCAGTGTGTTGCTTCCAGTCACGGCGAGCGTACCCTGAATCAACCCCTGTTGTTTGAAGAGCAATGTCAGCGTCGGATGTTGCTGCTGTTGTGTGCAGCCATAGACGTAGACATCCAGAAGATGTTGTGGGCCTGTATCTTCAACTGGCACCAGCGCGGCTGGTTGCTCATCCAGGAGTTGATCAACCAGTTGTACCGCTCCCATCGCCTGTGTCCTGTGATCTACCTGTACGAACTTCGTATAGTCACTGTTGCGAATCAGATCGAGGCAGTTTACTGTTGTGAGTGTTGGATAAGCTGTATGTGAGACAGCAATAAAATGGATCAGTGCCAGGGATGCCAGGATCAAGATCATGACGGTCAGTAGCTTGCGTCCTCTTGCATGTCGCACTGGTTTTTCTGGGGAGGGATGTTGTTTCTGGTCGAGAACAACTGCCGGTCGAGCCTGCTTTCTTTTGAACATTGATGATACATTGCCCCTTTCTCTCTGAAATGCATTATTCTCCTCTCATTTCATTCTACCAACCCCACAATGCATCCGGGGCAGCCATCACGCCGCGTTGAGTATCCCCTGCACGATCTTCCACGTCCCATCGCTCTGCTTCCCCATCACATAAGACCCTTTGTACGTAGTTGTCTTGCTGCCCGCGGCCGCATTCTCTTTGGCGGTGACGGTAACGGTGAGCTTCACCGTCCCGTCACTCTGGACCGCCGTATTGTCAATGGCAAGCGCATCTTGCCGTGTGTTCTTAAAGCCGTTCTGGAAATCCGCAAAATTTTGTGTTGGATTCTGCCAGAGCGCATAGGCCGCCTGATAGTCATGCCTGTTGATATCGTCATAATACTGCGCAATCGTCTGAGATGCCGTCATTCCACTGCCACCATTGCCACCTCCGCCAGCGATAACTCCGTTGTGCTGGAGCGCGAGCAATACTACTGCGCTAAGTATGAGCAATAAGCCCAGTAAAATGAAGATAAGACCCGTCGTTCTCCCTTTCTGTGAACGTTGTGGCGTTGGCGGATTTTGCCCTGATAACCCTGGCTGGGCGCTTCCTGGTGGGTAGAAGGCCTGCTGGGTTTGATAATTACCCCCAGATTGTGTATAACCTGGATGTGGTGTCGCTGATGGCATGGCGGTGGTTGGGGCCCATGGGGAAGGGTTGCCTGCTCTGCTTCTGGTATCGTAAGCGGCCTGCGTACCATAATCGTAGGCATTGCCGTCCCCTCCTGGACGTAGCACGAGTGGAGGAGCCTGTGCAGGTTGCTGCGTCCCCGGCGAACCCTGCTGTGTGTAGGGCGGTGCTTGGTTAGGCACCGTATATGCAGTTGATGCTATCGTTGGAGCATCGGGATTTAGCTCTGCCACCGTTCCATCCGGCTCTACCTTCGACCCACAGCGTGGACACGTTGTTGCTCCTGGGGGCAATTGCAGCCCACATTGACCACAGAAAACCATATACTCTCCTTTTCCCGAATCAGGTGACCTGTCACTCATTCTGGGCTTGACGCTTGTGCCTCACCACCTGCGCCCATTCCTTATCGCGATGCAAGTGCTGCTCTCTTTTCTACGCTCGCTTCTGCCTGCGTCTCTCTAACGATTTTGTACCGACCACTTCATGTACTGTTGATGTCAGCAATGCTATATCTGCATGTAGCGCAACATTAATCACATCATCCATATGCTCTACTGTCACAAAGCGCAGCTCATGCAATATCTCTTGAGGCACATCATCTAGATCTCTCATATTACGTTTTGGTAACACAAAAGTTTTGATTCCTGCTCGATGTGCTGCCAGTACTTTCTCTTTAATCCCTCCAACAGGTAGGACACGACCTCGTAGTGTAATCTCTCCCGTCATGGCGACATCTCGGTACGCCGGACGTTTAGTCAGCGCTGAGATCAATGCTGTTGCCATGGTGATCCCTGCTGAGGGTCCATCCTTAGGAATGGATCCTGCGGGCAGATGCAGGTGAATATCATATCTCTCATAGAAACGATTTTCAAGCCCAAATTGTTCCGCCCGCGAACGCGAATAGGAAAGAGCGGCCTGTGCTGATTCTTTCATGACATCGCCGAGTTGCCCCGTCAGTGTCAGATTGCCTCGTCCGTCCATGAGCGTAGCTTCGACGGTAATCAGATCTCCACCCCCACTGGTCCATGCTACCCCCGTCGCTACTCCCGCCTCATCATGTTCTTCTGCTACCCCATGGTAGTGCCTCTGTGGACCCAGGTAGTCAGCGATTTTCTCGGCTGTGATTTTCGTCTTTGCGCGTCGTCCCTCGGCAACCTTACGCGCGACCTTCCTCATGACTGAGGCGATTTCACGCTCCAGGTTTCGTACTCCCGCCTCGTAGGTGTACTCCCGAATGATGCGTTGTACTGCTTCGTCGCCTATCTCTATCCGTGCCGCTTTCAGGCCATGTTCGCTCATCTGTTTGGGAATGAGAAATTGCCGCGCGATATGCAATTTCTCTTCTTCAGTATAGCCCGCTAGCTCAATAATCTCCAGGCGGTCCCGCAGTGCGGCAGGAATGGAATGAAGCACGTTTGCGGTCGTCAGAAATATTACCTGGGAGAGATCATAGGGCACTTCCAGGTAATGATCGGAGAAGGCATAATTTTGTTCTGGATCCAGAACCTCCAGCAGGGCTGCGGATGGATCTCCCCGGGAGTCGGCTCCAATTTTGTCAATTTCGTCCAGCATGAAGAGGGGATTGATGGTGCCTGCGGTTTTCATGGTCTGCAAAATACGCCCTGGTAGCGCGCCGACATAGGTACGGCGATGGCCGCGAATCTCAGCCTCATCGTGAACTCCGCCCAGCGATAGGCGCACAAACTTTCGATTGAGCGCCTGCGCGATTGAGCGTCCCAGTGAGGTCTTTCCAACACCTGGAGGACCAACAAAACAGAGAATAGGGCTGCGCATGGTGTTAGACAACTTGCGCACGGCGATGTATTCGAGGATGCGCTCCTTCACCTTCTCCAGCCCATAGTGATTCTCTTCCAGTAATGTGGCTGCCTCCCTGCTATCCAGGCGGTCAACGGTGGCGTTATTCCAGGGGAGGCTGACAAGCCAGTCCAGGTAGTTGCGCAGCACACCGCTGTCAGGTGCAATGGAGGGTAGCGCATTGAGCCGATCCAGTTCTTTGTTGGCGCGTGCCTTTATCGCTTCAGGCATGCCGCTGGCCTGGATCTTCTCTCGTAACTCCTGGCTGTCACGGATGCTGGGATCTCCCTCGCCCAATTCCCGTTGAATGGCTTTCAATTGTTCACGCAGGAAATATTCGCGCTGGGTTTTATCTATTTCTTTTTGTATCGTACTATGAATCTCGTTCTCTAGCTCCAGGATGTCCAGCTCTTTTGAGAGCAGGATGCTGACCTTTTGTAGCCTCTGCTCAACGTTGCTCGCTTCAAGAATATTCTGGCGCAGGGGAATAGGAATATCGAGCGAGGAAACAATAAAATCGGCCATCAATCCTGGTTGATCGACGTTCATGGCGGTTATATAGGCCTCGTCCGAGAGGGTTGCATTGAGTTTCGTGCATTTTTCAAATAACGCCAGGACGGCTCGCCTTAAGGCTTCCAGGGCCAGCGTGGGCTCTACCTCTTCAGGGATAACTTCCACCTGTACACACAGATAGGGCATCTGCCGTGTATATGCTACACGACGCAGACGGCGTTGCCCGCGCACAAGGACGTTCACGGTCCCGTCTGGCATTTTGACGATACGATCAATAAACCCCTCTACTCCCACCTCGTAAAAGTCTTCGAGGCCGGGATCTTCTTTCTTCTCATGCAATTGGGTGACGACAAATACGAGGTGGTCTTTACTGATCGCTTCTTCGACGGCCTTCATCGATTGGTCGCGTCCAACCTGTAGCGGCACCACTACATTGGGGAGTAAAACGGTGTTGCGAACTGGCAGTAGAGGGAGTTCCATGATCTCTTGTTGTACTTCCTGACATACATCTGGGACACCGCTTACTACGTTGCCATCGCCGTTCGGTTGCCCTTGACTCGCAACCTGACTGGCTTTCTCCTTGCACAAAATAATTGCCCTCTCATAGTGAAATGAATGATTTTGTCTGCATCCGCCTCATTATAACGTACCGAAGATAGTGGGGCAATCAAGCATGACTCTTTTTCTGAGCTTGTATTGCCTCATATTCTCTCTCTATTAGACGTTTTTATGCTTTTTTAATGTAAAGCCTCAACTGAAGAGAACCAATAATTTTCTCTCTTCATTTGAAAGCGGCAATCGCGTATTTCTGGGCATTGGGTAGATCTCAGCCCGCTCCCACAGTGGCCCGGTGACGCTGGTGCCATTGCCAAGCTGCACTCCACGCTCTCGCAGTGCGTTCAATAGCTCGCCAGCATGGAAAAGGTAGACGGATTCAATCAGCCAGGGATTGGCGATCGTGGTGTTTGCCGGGCCTGTGAATACCAGATAGTAGTCGGGGAGTGTGCCTGGTTTAATGTTGAGCTGCCCATCATGTTTGGGGTGCCATTGGATGTCCACCGTATGTCCTGCTAGCGGGCCTTGCGTGAAGCGTCCATCATATCCTCTGGATTTGCCCGTCTCATCCAGTGCAATTTTGAAGATGACGGAAGCAATATACTCCCCAACATTGCCAGATTGAGCCGAACGCCCAATAACTGCGGAAATTTTACTATCGATCGTATTTCTCGATTTGATCAAACTGGATAGCCAGGAAAGGTCATTCATAGAGCCAGCTCCTTTTGCCAATGTCTTTGGTGCGCACAGGCTTGCGAACGCTACTCTATTCTACCGCATTTAACTCCTCCCTACCTATCCGTACCTTCATCCAGACGCAGCAGTTTGCGTTCCAACGCCACCGTGACCGCTGCCGTGCGATCGGACACCTCCAGTTTGCCAAAAAGGTGCAGCAGATGAGACTTGACGGTTGCTTCGCTCACATGGAGCGCGCGGGCGATCTCTTTATTGCTCGCTCCCTGTGCGACTAATGCTAGCACCTCCAGTTCGCGCGTGCTAAGCCCGCTCTTTGCCGGTTTGCTCACTTGATGCACCAGGCGTGTTGTTACATTGGGAGCCAACACCGCCTTTCCGCAAGCCACCGCCCGAATAGCTGCCAGCAGTTCCTCGCCCTGGGTGTCTTTGAGGAGATAGCCAGTCGCGCCAGCTTCGATGGCCCGTAAAATATCGACCGTGCTCTCATAGGTCGTGAGAATTAGCACGGCAGTTGGCAGCCCATGCGCGTGAATCTGAGCGGTTGCCGCTGCTCCATCCAGCCCTGGCAAGCGCAGATCCATCAACACCACATCCGGACGTAGCCTGACTGCCTGCTCCACTGCTTCGGCGCCAGTGCTGGCCTCGCCAACCAGCAGGAGATCGGACTGCGTACTGAGCATGGTACGCAGCCCCGCGCGCACAACTGGATGGTCATCAGCGATGACCAGGCGAATCTGACTCATGGCTTCTCCTCCTGCGTCTGCTGTTCTAACCTTGTCAGGATCGCTGGGAGAATGAGAGCGATGGTGGTTCCCTCGCCTGGCTCACTCTCGATGGTCAACGTTCCTCCCTGCTGTTCCGCCCGTTCGCGCAGCGCGAGCAACCCGAACCCCCCGTTGGCCCCCGCCCGTGATAGGACGAGGCCGCCTCCTGAATCGAACCCCTCCCCGTCGTCCTGCACATCCAGCGCTACCGTCTCATCCATATACGACAGGGTGAGCATGACCGAACGGGCCTGGGCATGTTTGCACACGTTCGCCAGCGCCTCTTGAGCCGCACGCAGCAGCGTAACCTCGATCTCGGGGCGCAGAGCCATGGCCTTGCCCGTAATCTTCGTCTGGGCCACAATCCCCTGCTCTTCGCTCCAGCGATTCGCCAGGGCAGCCAGAAATTCGGGCAGGGAGGTGCGCTCAAACACCTCCGGCTGTAAGGCCCACAGCAGCGTGCGCGTCTCCACCAGGCTCTCACGTGCAATTCTCTCGATACGCTCCAGAACGGGCCTGATGCTTTCGTCACGGGTTCGCAGGGACGTGTTCAAGCTCTCAATAGCCATCACAATACTCGCGAAGCCCTGGGCCACTGTATTATGGATATTGGCGGCCAGGCGTTGCCGCTCTTGCATAATGCCAGCCAGGCGCTCAGCCTGTGCCAGTTCCCGTCGCGTCGCTTGCAGTTGCTCGATCAGATCCGCCTGTTTGCGATTGTGAGCATACGTGGCGTCGAGAAAAAGCATCAGGCAGATGCCGATGATCCCACTGCAGAGTGTGAAAATGGCAAGCGTCGTGCCTTCAACTCCGGGAATCAGCAATTGCTTCCAGAGCGAGAGCAGCAACAAGACCCCGAAACCTCCCAGATACCAGGGGAAACGCAAGAGGACAGCCTCCTGCGGATAGAGGCCAAAAAGCACAAAGAGATAGATGGGGTCCAGGGTAATCAGAGCCAACCAGAGTGCCCAGCCCAGGCTCAGATAGCCGAGGGTACGCCAGGGATGCCGGCGAAAGGCGGGGATTGGAATGAGCAGAGATGCCAGATACCAGATGCCCAGGAGCAGGGCGCCTCCCGCGATCATACTCCATTCCTGCCAGGAATGTGGAGCGAGCGTCAAAGACAGGCCGGTAGCGATCAACAACGAGACATAGAAGGCGCCATACCAGAACAGCCTCCAGGACTGCCATGTCTGCTGGTCCGTCGTGGTGGCGAACGACGCTTGAGAATTGCTGTTCATCCAGTCCAGTGCTCCTTCACTGAAAACCGGCCAGGAAGTCCCCCTGTTTCAACCGGGTGGTTCATGACCAGTCAAATCCTGTATGATTGGAGTATAGCAGAATGATGGAGAAAAAACATCCACCAGATGGTTGAGAGCCCCTCTCCACCTCATGACTCCCCAAAAAGAGGTAAACGATGGATGACATGAACTACCTCTTTCTGGTGTAATTGAGAGGTGAGCACGCTGGTGCTCACGTTTCAAGACAGAAAGGAGTTTCTCCATCTATGAGCAAAAACGTTGTGAGTGCATTGCTCGCCGCTCTTATCGCATTACCGATGTATTACATGTTCTGGTCAATGTTTCACTGGGGATTTGAAACAACGCAGTTTCTCACGGCCCTGGGTATCGGGGTGGCCACGTTTGTGATTACGCTGGTGGTCTACATGTTGGTGAGCCGACAGAGACAGAAAGCCGTGTAACCGGAGGGGATAAGGGAAATAAGGATGAGGTAATGGCCTACCAGGCCATTACCTCATCCTTATTTCCCTTACATGCGTTACATCGGTAACTACTACTCGTTTTTACACACTACCTAATCGTCCGCAGTAGCCGCCGATCGTGATGCCGATACCGCGCCTTTGATTAGATCGGCAGCCTTCTCAGCAATCATGATCGTGGGAGCGTTCGTATTCCCGCCCACTACCGTCGGCATAATCGAGGCATCGATCACGCGCAGTCCTTCTACGCCACGTACCCGCAAATGCGCATCCACCACGGCCATTGCATCGTTGCCCATCTTGCATGTGCCAACCGGGTGATAGAGTGTCTCCGCGTGCGTGCGAATAAAATCAGCAATCTCCTCGTCGCTTTGTACCTGCGGGCCAGGGTATGTCTCTTCATGGCGGAACGAGGCAAATGCCCCTGTTTCACCGATTTTACGCGCCACCTTTATGCCTTCTACCAGCGCCTGCAGATCGCTCTCGTCTTCAAAGTAGTTCGGCTGGATGATCGGCGCCTCAGTGGGATCAGTCGAGCGCAGGGCAATATAGCCGCGACTCCGTGGATGCAGCATGCATGGTCCTATGGTGTAGCCATCGCCTTCCAGCACAGTGAAACCATGATTCAGGAAGTACGCGGGGGCGAAATGGTATTGCAGGTCAGGCATCGGCAGGCCGTCCTGGGTTCGTATAAAGGCCCCGGCCTCTGCGACATTTGAGGTTAATGGCCCCAGTTTATTCTCTACGAAATTTTGTAGATTCTCTGGCTCCATCGCGTGTGCCAGCGAGATGGGCTGCTTCGTAGAATAGAGTACGGCCGCTGCCGGATGATCCTGTAAATTTTGCCCGACTCCTGCCAGATCAGCCACTACTGCTATCCCCAGCGCTTTCAGTTGGTCGGCGGGTCCGACGCCCGAGAGCAGTAACAACTGGGGCGAGTTGATGGCCCCACCTGAGAGGATCACTTCCTTGTTGGCGGTCACCTGCTGTTTCTCGCCATTATGAACGTACGCGACCCCAACCGCTCGCTTCCCCTCGAAGACGACGTTGGTGACGAGAGCATTTGTTTGCAAGGTGAGATTGGGGCGACCCAGCACGGGATGGAGGTAGCCAACGGCGGCGCTATGGCGGAGCCCCTGCCTTTGCGTCACCTGGTAAAAGCCCACGCCATCCTGCTCGGCCCCGTTGAAGTCCTCGGTCAGGGGCAGACCCGCTTCTACTCCGGCCTCAACGAAGGCCCGCGAAAGGGGATTGAGGGTGCGATGATCTGACACATTGAGTGGTCCGCCGGTTCCATGATATGCCGACGCGCCACGCTCCTCATTTTCGGCCTTCTTGAAGTAGGGCAGTACATCCGAATAGCTCCATCCTTCGTTCCCCAATTCGCCCCAATGGTCGTAATCACGACGATTTCCCCGGATATAGACCATGGCATTGATGGAACTGGAGCCGCCCAGTACTTTGCCTCGTGGCCAGTACATTCTGCGATTGTGCAGATGTGCCTGTTCCTCGGTCTCATAGGCCCAATCAAGTGGAGTTTTAAATAACGTGGAGAATGCAGCCGGAATGTGGATCTCTTGTGCCTCATCCGGTCCGCCAGCTTCAATAAGCAGGACAGTAGTTGCAGGATCTTCGGTTAAGCGGTTGGCCAGTACACAACCTGCCGAACCGGCTCCGACGATGACATAGTCGTACATGGATTCCTTTCCTCCTTTGGACAGGAACTTGTAAGCCGTACTACGCTATTATCTGCTAAGTATAGCCGCCAATTCTGCCTCTTGTCAAAATTTGCTTTGAGCGCTCCCCCATTCCAGAAGAATACTGACATGTAAAAGGAGCATTTTCGGCTTTTCCTCATGCCCCCTCTATGTGTAAGATTGTAATTGTGTATCCTTATCCTGTCCTTTTTAGATAGCTCCTCAGCCGCTCACACAGCGCCTCTATCTCTTCAGCGCCACCACGGGGAGCATTTGGCCACTCATCTACATGGATGCCCCAATATTCTCGTGGTGCGCCAGGATAGCGTGGCGCGACATGAATATGGAGATGGGGAACATGATGCCCAATTACAAATGTATAAATATGCTCTGCCCCCTCACTGGCTTTCAGTGCCCGACTCAAACGCGCCACCAGCAGACCGAGTGCCTGCGCCTCTTCATCAGTCTGCTCCGCCAGCCCCGGTGCATGACGCTTGAGTTCGGCCATCAGATAGCCCAGGTATGTTGGCCCTTTCTCGTTGAAGATATGCCCGGCATATACCAGGTCATCTTCATAAATCGCTCCCCCCGCTACCTTGATCACACCGCGATGTTTGTTGCAGTTAAAGCAGTCAGTTGGTTGTTCGCTTGTGCTCATTTTTACCTCTCACATCAAGTATTAGGGATCATATCGCACAAATACTTTTGTCGTCTTAATTGTACCATCCGCAAGACCTTATTTTCTGGCACGATAGCGTGTGTGCGGTGCCCATAAAACGCCACTACTCGATCTCCTCTACGAAGATACTGGACATCTGGTCCTCACTCTAGCACGATCCCAACACTTTCGTAGCCTGTGACACTCCGGCTGGGAGAAATCCCAGCGGCTTCTGCCACTCCTCCATACGCGCCTGCCGGAGACATATCCCGTAGGGACTACTCCAGTGGCAAGCGTAGTTGGGGAGGAATAGCTCAG
>Ga0070730_10002376_pt1 | contig 17103 bp, 21 predicted proteins | sample Coa_R1_3_FD_66447 | JGI IMG/M metagenome (GOLD analysis project Ga0070730, IMG submission 66447) | Surface soil microbial communities from Centralia Pennsylvania, which are recovering from an underground coalmine fire - Coalmine... | ecosystem: Environmental > Terrestrial > Soil > Unclassified ... | reverse complement strand
CGACAACGCATCCCCCGCCCGGAACCTTGAGAGAGCGCAGTTTCTTGCGGTACGAAGGCGGGCGGACATGCTCGGTCGCCTCGCTCGCCACGCTCCCGCCGCCGCCGCCGTCGCCGGCCTCCTCCTCGGGAGCGCGGGCGCCCTCGGCTGCGCGCCGCATGCTCTCGCGGCGGCCCCCGCCGCGCCCACGGCCCGGGCCGTCTTCGAGGCGACGGCCCCCAGCGTCGTCGCCATCCTCAACGACGACCGCGCCGACCGCGAGAAGGAGCAGCGGGAGCTCGAGAAGACGATGGGCGACGAGTCGCACGCGCCCAAGCACGTCGTCGACGTGTCGCTCCGCAAGGAGCCGACGCCGCACGGCACCGGCTTCGCCGTGCTCGACCCGCAGACGCGCCAGCTCGCCATCGTGACCGCGGCGCACGTGGTGCTGCGCCCCGACCGGCTGAAGCTGACGACGCGCGGCGGGCAGACCGTCGCCGCCGACGTGGTGCGCCTCGACGAGGTCCGCGACGTGGCGGTGCTGCGCCCGCGCGAGCCCCTCAAGGACGTGCCGCCCCTCGCGCTCGCCGACGCCGATCCCGAGGTGGGCACGCCCGTCTGGGCCATGGGTCACACCGGCCAGGGCTTCTGGGCGCTCGCCTGGGGGATGAGCGAGGGCATCGCATCCGGCACGGTGGAGATGTTCGGCGAGAAGCTGCTCCTCTTCGACGCCGCCGTGTACCCGGGCTTCTCGGGCGGGCCCGTCGTCACGCTCGGCCCCGACGGGCGCCCGCGCGTCGTCGGCGTCAACCACGCCATCCTCTACACGAGCGTCGCGTCCTTCTCGCCGCTCGGGCCCATCTCGAGCGCGGTCAGCGCGAGCGAGGTCCGCGCGGCCACGCTGGGACAGCCGGCGGCGATCGAGCCGGTGCTCGCCCGCTACGCCGCCGAGCAGCGCACGCGGCGCTGGGCCGACATCTTCGTCACCGACCGCCTGAGCGTCTCGCGCGACGCGGCCGACCAGCCCGTCGCGGCCATCTACGGCAACGCGCGCGCCATCGACGTCGGCGACGACGACCGGGTGCGCATCCCGGCTGTCGCGATGCTCTTCGGCCTGCCCAAGGGCACGCACGACGTCACCTTCGAGGTGCGCGATCCCGCCGAGGCGCTCCTCGCGAGCGAGACCGCCACGGTGCGCGTCGGCGAGAAGCAGCGCGTGGCCTTCGCGTCGACCTCCATCCGCATGGCGGCCAGGTCGCACGGCAAGCACGCCCTCGTGGCCAGGGTCGGCGACAAGGAGCTCGGGCGCTCGTTCGTGAACCTCGTCTTGCCCGACGACGACGACGACCTCGAGGACGACCACGACGGCGACGCGACCGACGACGGCAACCCCGACGTCGACGTCGTCGTGGCGACCGCCGGCCGCGACGATCCGCTCGCGATGGCCGGCATCCGCGCCGCGTGGGCCGAGAAGACGTACCCGCGCCGCGTCGAGTACGCCTGGTTCGCGCGGGCGACGCGCGGCTGGTCGGGGACCAACGTGTCGATCACGTCGTACGTGCTCGACATGAACGGCCACATCGTCGGCAGAAACGAGGGCTGCTTCCACGCCGAGGTCCGCCCCGAGAAGACGTGGTCCTGCATGGGGGCCGGCGGCAGCTCGCCCTATCCCATGGCGTCCGCCGAGGGGCCGTACGACATCGTCTTCGCCATCAACGACCGCCCCGTGGCGTGGTGGCCGATGGAGGCCGTGCTCGAGCCGCAGCACGCGCCGGGCAGCGACCTCGAACGCTGGGTGAAGGAGATGCACCGGGCGGTGATCAAGCGAAAGACCCAGATGGCGACCCCTCCCTCCTCCGCTCCCCCGCCCGCGAGGCGCCCGTGAAGCGCGCGGCCCCGCTCCTCTGCGCCGCGCTGCTCGCCGGGTGCAGCGTCCCCGTCGCGGGCGCGCTCGACGACGGCGAGGCGAACCGCGTCGTCGTCGCGCTCGAGAAGGCGAGCGTCGACGCGACGAAGGAGGCCGACCCCGCGGCCGAGGGCAAGTGGCGCGTCGAGGTCGCGCGCGACGACGTGCCGCGCGCCCTCTCCGTCATGCGCGACGAGGAGCTGCCGCGCGTGTCGCCCCCCGGCGTGCTCGACGCGGTGGCCAAGGGCGCGCTCGTCCCGAGCGAGGCGGCGGAGCACGCGCAGCTCGTCGCCGGGATCGCGGGCGACCTCGAGCGATCGCTCCAGGGCATCGACGGCGTGCTGAGCGCGCGCGTGCACCTCAACGTGCCGGCCCCGAGCCCGCTGCGCGACGCGCCGCCGCCGCACGGCAGCGCGAGCGTCCTGCTCGAGCACCGCGGGTCGACGCCGCCGGTCAGCGCGGACGCCGTGCAGCGCCTCGTCGCCGGCGGCGTCGGGGGCCTGGTGCCGAGCGATGTCGCGGTCGTGATGGTGTCGCGCACGGCCCCCGTGGCCTCGTCACCGGGCGACCTCGGGCACGTCGGCCCCATCGCGGTGGCGCGCACGTCGCTGCGGTCGCTGCAGGCCGGGCTCGTCCTGCTCGTCGCGCTCGTCGCGATCCTCGCGACGGCGACGCTCGTGCTCTACGCCCGCCTCGCCCGCCTGCGGGTCGAGCAGGCCGCCCGCCCCCCCGGCCGCTCGTGATCGAGCTCGGCGGCCTCACCAAGTCGGTCCACGTGCCCGGCGGGGGGCGCCGCACCATCCTGCACGACGTCTCGCTGCGCGTCCCCGACGCGTGCCTCTACGGCCTCATCGGCCCCGGCGCCGCCGGCAAGAGCGTGCTCCTCAAGATGATGACGGGCCTCATGCGCCCCGACGCCGGCTCCGTGCGCGTCGGCGAGCACGAGGTCACGCAGGCCTCGGAGCTCCAGCTCCAGGAGATCCGCAAGCGCATCGGAATGCTCTTCCAGAACAACGCGCTCTTCGATCACCTGACCGTGTTCGACAACATCGCCTTCCCGCTGCGCCGCCTATACTCGCCCCCCGAGGACGAGGTGCGCGGGCGCGTGGCCGAGCGGCTCGCGTGCGTGTCGCTCGCGGGGTTCGAGGAGCGCATGCCCGCGGGCCTGAGCGGCGGGCAGAAGAAGCGCGTCGGCGTGGCGCGGGCCACCGTGACCCGGGCGCCCATCGTCCTCTACGACGAGCCGGCGGCGGGGCTCGACCCGGTGACGTCGCAGAAGATCTTCGATCTGCTCCGCGCCGAGCAGCGCGCCAGCCGCGCCACGGTCGTCATGGTCTCGAGCGACCTCGATCGCCTGCTCACCGTGACCGACCGCGTGGGCATGATGTACCGCGGGGAGCTCATCTTCGACGGGACGACGGAGGAGGCGCGCGCGTGCCAGGAGCCGCGCGTGCGGCAGTTCGTGCACGGGCTGACGGAGGGTCCGCTGTGAGCCGCGCTCGCGGCGCGCTGCTCGCCGGGCTCCTCGCGGCGGGCTGCTCGAAGGAGTCCCCTCGCCCGCCGGACGTCCCGCTCGAGCCGCCGACCGCGTCGGCCGCCGCCGCGCCGTCCGCGTCGTCCGCTGCGCTGCCGCCGGCGAGCGGCGCCGCACCGTCCGCGCCTTCTCCGTCCGCCGCGGGGTCCTCGTCCGCCGCCCCGCCGGCGTCGCACGCGCCCGGCGCGCGCCAGGTCGTCACCGGCGCCACCAAGCTCCTCGACCCGGGGCAGGCGCCGCGCAGGAAGCTCCGCTACGCGTGGCACGTCGACCGCAGGGAGCAGCTCGTGATGGACCTGCGCACGGCAGCGTCCACCGAGATCGGCGGCGCGAAGCAGGGTGAGATACCCCTGCCCCCCGTCCACGTCGCGGTCGACCTCGATCCCCGGAGCGTCGGCCCCGCCGGCGAGCTCCACTACGACTGGCGCGTCGCCGCGGCCGGCGTGACCGCCGACGCGCAGATGCCCGCGCAGATCGTCGACGGGATGCGCCTCGAGGTCTCGGCGGTCGAGCACCTCGCCGGGACCGGCGTCGTCTCGAGCCGCGGCCTCGCCGAGGACGTCACCATCGACCCCGCCTCCGTCGTCGACGCGGGCGCCACGGGGCAGATGGTCGAGCAGGTGCGCCAGACGCTGCGCGACCTCGCGGTCCCCTTCCCCGAAGAGGAGGTGGGCCGCGGCGCGCGCTGGCAGAAGATCGCGCAGCTCGAGGCGAAGGGCTCCCGCCTCACGCAGACCGACACCTTCACGCTCGGCGAGGTGCAGGGCGACCGCGGCGGCGTCGACGACGTGCTCGCGCAGACCGCCCCGCCGCAGACGCTGCACGCGCCGGGCATGCCGAACGGCGCCGAGGCGCGTATGGAGTCGATGCTGGCCTCGGGCTCCTCGAAGGTGGCCTTCGACCTCGGGCGCATCGTGCCGCAGTCGAAGTTCGACGGGACGACGACGATGGTCGTCTCGGGCCAGGGAGGCGGCGCCGACGGCGCGCACCGCGTGACGATGGTGATGCGCGTGGGCATCGACCTCGCGGGCAAGCCGCGCTGACGGGGCGCCGTGACGCCCGGGAACGCCGATTTCGTCGAGGTCGTCGTGGTGATGACGGTGTCCACGGGGACGACCGCGGCCATCCTGCTCGTCGACGGTCGCCTCTTCGGGCGCCGCTACGGCGAGCACGCGTGGCTCCCGGCGACGACCGAAGCGGCCATCCTCGGCACGTTCCTCTTCGGTCTCCCCTACGGGTGCGTGGCGCTCCTCCTGCACTTCATCAAGAGCCGCTGGTCGCTCCTGGGCGTGGTGCTCGGCGTCCTGGCGGCAGGGGCGCTCTTCTGGGCGACCGTCGGGTGCGATGAGGGCGCGCTCGCCGCGATCGACTGGCTCGGCCTGTAGTAACGTCACCGGGCCCCGATGGCAGCACCCGCCACCTCCCGCTGGGAGAACGTCGCCGCGTCGACCGGCGCCGCCTTCATCAAGATGGCCGAGACGACGGGCGGGATGGGCGTCCTCTTCGGGCAGATCCTCTCGCGCGTCTTCGCGTTCCCGCCGCGCTTCGACTACCCGGAGCTCAAACGCAACCTCCACAAGATGGCCGTCAAGTCGCTGCCCATCGTGGTGGTCACGGCCCTCTTCACGGGCGCCATCATGGTCATCCAGGCCGCGCCGCTCGTGAAGCGCGTCGGCGCCGAGGGGCTGCTCGGCTGGGGCGCCGGCTTCGGCACGCTGCGCGAGGTCGCCCCGCTGCTCACGGCGCTGATGATCTCGGGGCGCGTCGGCGCCAACAACACCGCGGAGCTCGGGACGATGGTCGTCACCGAGCAGATCGACGCGCTGCGGGCGCTCGCCATCGACCCCATCGCGTTCCTCATCGTGCCGCGCTTCGTCGGCATCGTCGTGACGCTCTTCGTGATGACGCTCTACGCCGACGCGCTCGCGCTCTTCGGGGCCGCGTGGACGGGCCTGGGCCTCCTCCAGGTCGAGCCGCGCACCTTCTACAACGGCCTGACGGGCGGGCAGCTCTTCTTCAGCGACGTGGCCGACGGCCTCGTGAAGAGCGTCGTCTTCGGCCTGGTCATCGCGCTGGCGAGCTGCCACTTCGGCCTCTCGACCAAGGGCGGCGCCCCCGGCGTCGGCCGCAGCGTCAACGCCACCGTCGTCGCCAGCGCCGCGGGCGTCTTCGTCCTCGACTACCTCGTCAGCTTCCTGCTCGGCTGAGGCCCGCCGCCGATGACGACGACGCACTCGCCCCCCGAAGCCGCCGTACCGGCGCCGCGCGCGCCCGGCGCGGTGCACGACCTCGGCGGCGCCGCGATCGATCTCCTCATCGGCGGGCGCGAGCTCTACTCGGTGTTCGTGCGGACGCTCTACTACGTCGTCCGCGGCAAGCGCGAGCGCGGGGCGACCGTGCGCCAGATGTTCGAGATCGGCAACAAGTCGCTCTTCTTCGTGTCGATCACGATGGGCTTCATCGGGATGATCCTCGTGTACCAGGCGGGCCTGCAGACGCGGCGGGTCCTGCCCGACTTCTCCCAGCTCGGGCCGACGTACCTCGAGCTGCTCGTCCGCGACCTGGCGGCGTCGCTGGGCGGGCTGATGCTGGCGACCCGCGTGGGCGCGGGCATCGCGGCCGAGATCGGGTCGATGGTCGTGACCGAGCAGGTCGACGCGCTCCGCATGTGCGCGGCGGACCCGATCGACTTCCTGCTCGTCCCGCGGTTCCTGGCGAGCATGGTCATGACGACGGTGCTCATCGTCTGGGCGGGGGTGGTCGCGTTCATCGCCGCGGGGGCCACCGCGTACGTCGCGTTCGACGTCCCCGTGCAGACGTTCTGCAACATGTCGCTCGTCGACTGGGGCGACCTGACCACCGGCCTGGCCAAGTGCGTCGCGTACGGCGCCGCGATCCCGGTGGTCAGCGGCTACTGCGGCCTGTCGACCTTCGGCGGCAGCGAGGGCGTGGGCTGGGCGACGACGCGCGCGGTGGTCAACTCGTCGCTCGCCATCATCGTGCTCAACGCGATCATCTCGACCGCGGGGCTGCTCGTCTTCGGCGCCAAGTAGGCCGACATCTGATAAGGAGGAGCCGCCATGAAGCTCCTTCCCCGCCACGCCTCGATCGCGCTCCTCGCGCTGCTCCTGCCCGTCGCCGCGTGCGACAAGACCGCCGAGCCGACGCCGCCCGAGTCGACCGCGAAGGCCGCGGCGCCCGCCACCACGGCGCCCGCCATACCGCCGCCGACGCCCGCGGCCGCCCCCACCTCGCCGGGGGCCGCCCCCGCCGCCGCCGGGCCGCTCGCCGGCGCCGTGCACCCCGAGCTGCTCGATCCCTCGAAGCTCACGGCCAAGGCGCCGGCGCAGTTCCAGGCGAAGTTCACGACGACCAAGGGCGACTTCGTCATCGAGGTCCACCGCGACTGGTCGCCCAACGGGGCCGACCGCTTCTACAACCTCGTGAAGGCCGGCTTCTACGACGACGTGCGCTTCTTCCGCGCAGTCTCCGGCTTCATGGTCCAGTGGGGCATCAGCGGCGACCCGGCCGTCAGCGCCAAGTGGCAGACCGCCAACATCGACGACGATCCCGTCAAGCAGTCGAACAAGCGCGGCTACGTGACCTTCGCCAAGACGGGCGCGCCCAACTCGCGCTCGACGCAGCTGTTCATCAGCTTCGGCGACAACTCGCGCCTCGACAGCGGCGGCTTCGCGCCCTTCGGCCAGGTCACCAAGGGCATGGACGTCGTCGACTCGCTCTACACCGGCTACGGCGAGGGCGCGCCCGGCGGCCAGGGGCCCAACCAGGGGCTCATCCAGTCGAAGGGCAACGCGTACCTCGACGGCAGCTTCCCCAAGCTCGACGGCATCAAGCACGCCGAGATCGTGAAGTAAGCTGAAGGCGTGATCGAGTTCCGCAACATCAAGAAGGCCTTCGGGCCCAAGGCGGTGCTCGACGACGTGAGCTTCGCCGTGCAGGACGGCGAGGTCTTCTTCATCATCGGCGCGTCGGGCGTCGGCAAGAGTGTGCTCATCAAGCACCTCGTCGGGCTTCTGTACCCGGACGGCGGCGAGATCTTCCTCGACGGCGAGGAGATCTCGACCAAGGACGAGAAGGGCATGTACCCCGTCCGCAAGAAGTGCGCGATGGTGTTCCAGCACTCGACGCTCTTCGACTCGATGACGTGCGTCGAGAACGTGGCCCTGCCGCTGCGCAAGCACAAAGGGCTCTCGATGAGGGACGCGCTCGCCGAGGCGCGGCGGCGGCTCGAGATCGTGCACATGCACGAGTTCGCGGAGCGCTACCCCGCCGAGCTCGGCGACGGCATGCGCAAGCGCGTCGCGATCGCGCGCGCCCTCACGCTCGACCCGCGGTACGTGCTCTTCGACGAGCCGACCACGTCGCTCGATCCGGTGAGCGCGCGGCGCGTCGACGCGCTCATCCGCGAGCTGTCCGACAAGCTCGGCGTGACGTCCATCGTCGTCAGCCACGACCTCGTGAGCATCTTCTCGATCGCGGACCGGATCGTCATGCTCTACAAGGGCTGCGTCCGGATGCTCGGCACCCCGGCGGACTTCAAGGGCTGCAGCGACGGCGTCGTGCAGCAGTTCATCCGTGGCCAGGCCACCGGGCCGATGGACCTGTAGGGCGGCTAGATGGGGCAGCCGTCGGGGCCGCAGGCCGCGCCGTCGGCGGCGAGGGGCTCGGCGGGGAGCTCGGCCCACGCGGTGCGCAGCGCGCGGAGGAGCAGCTCGGACGGCTGCGCGCCCTCGACGGCGTAGCGGCCGAAGAGGAAGAACGGGACGCCGTGGATGCTCGCGTCGCGCGCCAGCTCCTCGTCGGCGCGCACCTCGTCCGCGTAGGCGTCGCCCGAGAGCACCGCCTGCGCCTCGTCGACGTCGAGGCCGCACTCGCCGGCGAGGCGCACCAGGGCCCCGCCGTCGCTCATCGCGACGCCCTCGGTGAAGTACGCGCGCAGCAGCCGCTCCTTCACGGCGTCCCCCTTGCCGTGCGCCTCGCCGAGGTGCACGAGGCGGTGCGCGTCGAAGGTGCTCGAGGAGCGCATGCGGTCGTAGCGGAAACCGAGCCCCTCGTCGGCGGCGAGCTTCGTGATCGACTCGATGCGCTTGCCGGCCTCGGCGACGGAGAAGCCGTACTTGCGCGCGAGGCGCGCGGCGTGGCCGCCGGGCTCGTGCGGGGTGCGCGGGGCGGACGGATCGAGCTCGAACGCGCGCCAGCGGACGGAGACGTCGCCCGCGTGCTCGAAGCGGGCGAGCGCGCCCTCGAGGCGGCGCTTGCCGATGTAGCACCAGGGGCACGCGATGTCGGACCAGACCTGCACGACGAGCTTGGCCATCGTGCGGCGCAACCTAACGCAGGCGCGAGGTTCGCGCAGGCCTGCCGTAGGCGATCGCCCGGCGCCGCCACCCGGTGAGGCCACGCCGGCCGCCTGGCTGGCCGCGGCCGAAGCTTGGCCGGCCGCGGCCGTAGCTTGCGTGGCCGTGGCCGTAGCTTGCCTGGCCGTGACGGTGTCCTGGCTGGCCGCGGCCATGGCTTGCCTGGCCGCGGCCGTAGCTTGCCTGGCCGAGGCCGTAGCTTGCCTGGCCATGGCCCTGGCTTGTCTGGCCCCGACCCTGGCCTGGCTGGCCATGGCCGTAGCTTGCCTGGCCGCGCCGGTGGCCTGGCCGGCCCTGGCCGTGGCCTGCCTGGCCCCCGCGTCGGCCGGACGGGATGCGCCGCCACCGCCGCGACGACGCTTGCCAGCCGCTGAACAACGCTGGGCTTTTCGACAATCGTCACGGCGCGCGAAAACAAACCGACAGATCCGGGACCCACGTGACGACTTTCGGATCAGAAGCCCGGAGATCCCGGGCCCGTCCACACCCAGGAGTCCCATCATGTCCAGCACCAAGAAGGTCGACGTCGCCGCGCAGCTCACCACCTGCCAGGAGGGCATCACGGCCAACTACCCCGCCACGCAGACCTGGACCTTCGACGGCCAGACCTACAAGCGGGGCGACATCCTCAACGGCCTGCAGGCCGTCATCGACGCCGCCACCGCGACGCAGAAGCAGCACGACCTCTGGCGCACCGCCGTGGCGGCCGAGCAGGCCGCGCGCGCGGGGCTCCACCCGATGCTCACGGCGCTGCGGCAGTGGCTCGAGTCGCAGTGGGGCGGAGCCTCGAGCCCGAAGCTCGTCCAGTTCGGGTTCACACCGGTCAAGCTACGCGTCGTCCCCGCGGCCTCGAAGGCCGCGAGCGCCGCGAAGGCGCGCGCCACACGGGCGGCCAAGAAGGCCGCCCTCGCCGCGGTCAAGGCGGGCGCCGCCCCGTCGCCGGCGGGCGTCGCGCCCGTCCCGGCGGGCGTCGCGCCGTCGCCCGCGCCCGTCGCCGCGCCGGCCCCGGTGCCGGCCGTCACGGCGGCGCCGGCCCCGGCGCCGGCGGGCTCCGCGACGACGCCCTCCAAGGGTGGCTGAGCGGACTACGCGCGGATGCCCACCACCTTGCGCACGTAGCGGGCGTCGTCGACCGCGTCGAGAAGGAACGCGGCGACGGCGCGCCACGAGAGCTTCGCGCGCAAGGTGAGCCCATCGGGCAGCGCGCCGTCCTGCGCGCGGTAGGCCTCGTCGCGCGTCGCGACGAGCCGTGGCGGGCGAGCGATGGTCCAGTCGACCGCGCTCGCCTCGACCGCGGTCTCCATGGCGCCCGCGTCGCGCAGGTGGTCGCGGATGAGCCATCGGAAGAACCCCGGCCCGAGGCCGCCGCCGGGGAAGAGCAGCGCGGACGACACGACGAGGAAGCGACGCACGCCCGCGGTGGCCATGGCCGCGAGCGTGCTCGCGGCGGCCGACTGGAGCAGCGTCGTGCCTCTCATCGCGTCGCCGGGCGTCGGCCCGAGCGCCGAGAGGACGGCGTCGTGCCCGGCGAGCGCGCCGGCCATCTGGGCGGCATCGAGGGGATCGCCCTTGCGGACGTGCAGGCGCGCGTCGCTGCGCGCGATGCGCTGGGGCGAGCGGACGAACGCCGTCACCTCGTGGCCGCGGGCCAGGCCCAGATCGACGAGCTCTACACCGGTGCGCCCCGTGGCGCCGAGAACGAACAGACGCATGCTTCACCTCTCTACGAAGATCGACGGCTCGCCGCGTGCGCGGCGATGGGCTCGGAGTCCGTGAGCGGCTGTCGGCTCGCCTACGGCGAGACCTCAGTGCAGGGGGCCCAGGTGCCCGAGGCGGGCCGCGTCGGCCTGGACGAAGACGTGGCGGATGCGGCCGTCGGCGACCGCGATCATGACGGCGGCGCGCGGGCGGCCGTCGTGGCCGAGGACGGCGACGGCGGGCTGCCCGTTGAGGACGCACTCGTGCACCGTGCCAGGGCGCGTGTCCGCGCGCGCCACGGTCGCGAGGAAGGCCGCGATGCGCTTGCTCCCGACGACGGGGCGGCCGACGTTGCGGATGCGCCCCACGCGCGCGCCCTCCGGACCGGCGTCGACGACGAGCGTCGCGTCGTCCGCGAGCAGCGCGAGCATCGGCCCGAGCTCGCCCGCGCGCGAGGCGTGGACGAAGGCCAGGAGGAGCCGCTGGTGCTCGTCGCGCGACGACTGGAGGACGCGCCGCTCTTCGGCCACGTTGCCACGCGCTCGCCCGAGGAGCTGCCGGCTCGCCGCCTCGCTCTTGTCGAGCAGCGACGCGATCTCGCCGTGGCTCATGTCGAACACGTCGTGCAGGAGCAGGACCGCGCGCTCGGCGGGCGTGAGGCGCTGGAGCACGACGAGGAACGCCATCGAGATGCGATCGAGCGCCTCGACGTGCGCGAGCGCCGAGTCGTCGAGGTCGACGGGCTCGGGCAGGCGGTCGCCGCGGCTCTCCTCGCGGCGGGCGCGCGCCGAGTCGAGCTCGTTGAGGCAGAGTCGCGTCACCACGGTGAGGAGGAACGCGCGCGGCGCCTCGACGGGGTCCGCGTTGCCCTGCCAGCGCAGCCACGCCTCCCGCACCACGTCCTCGGCGCGGCCGACGTCGCCGAGCATGCGGTACGCGAGCGCAAGGAGCGACGCGCGGTGCGCCTCGAAGGTGGCGACGTCGCGTCCCGCCGCGGCGGCGTCGCGCGTGTCCGCGGCGGCGTCGCGCGCGCCGGTGACGGCGTCCCGTGTGTCGGCGCTCATCGAGGGCTCCCCTGGGCTGGGATGAGCGAGCCCCCGTCGTCCGTTGCGCGCGGGTGCCCCGGCGACGCCGCGCGGCGCCGCCGCTCCAGCCAGAACGCGACCGACGAGAGCGCGACCAGCGCGATCTCGGGCTTGAGCACGCGCAGCGTGAAGGGCGCGGCCCCGTCCACCGCGAGCCCGACGAGCCGCGCCGCCAGGATGGCCGACGCGAACGTCGCGAGCAGGCCGAGCCCGGCGAGCAGGCGCCGCTCCGACAAGACGCACGCGACGAGCACGGCCGCGACGCCGAGGAACGCGCCGCCCACGACCCGCATGTTGGTGATCGCCTCGGCCGAGCCGAGGAGCATGGCGTGCGGGGCCGCGGAGCCGACGGGATCGGCCAGATAGCCACCGCCGACGCGCAGGAGCAGCAGCGTCGCCGCACCCCCGACGACGCGGCCGAACCAGAGCGAGGCGCGGGCGCCCGCGGTCATCGCGACCTCCCCTCGGCGGCGGGCGCGCGGTTCGCCTCGGCCAGGTGACGGCGCAGGAAGTACGACGTCATCAGGAGCGTGAGCACGAAGAGGGGCTGCGCGACCTGCCTCGAGCCGCCGGTCGCCAGGTGCGAGACGATGGCGGCCACGAGGTCGAACGTGAACCCCGCGTACGCCCACTCGCGCAGGGTCCACCCGCGCGGCCAGGGCGCGACGAGCGCGACCACCCCGAGGAGCTTCGCCACGCCGAGGAGCGGGACGAAGTACGGCGGGTAGCCGAGCTCGCGCATCACCTCGAGGACGGGCCGCGGCCCGACCAGGTAGAGGGCGCCGGAGAACGCCATCACCGCGGCGACGAGTCCCGTCGACACGCGGGCGGCGAGGAGAAGGCCCTTGGCCGTACCCGCTCCGGCGAGCGGCTGGCCCAGGCTGGTGGGGTGCGTGCTCATGTCGTTGCCCATGAGACCGGGCAGCGGGGCGAAACGTGACGCGGGGACGGCGCCGCGGTTCTGGTACAACATTCCGCACGCATGGCCCAAGAGCGCTCCATCGAGGTCAAGGTCGGGGCCCTCATCCTCGTGTCGCTGGTCATCCTGGGCGCCTTCATCCTCGTGATGGGCGGCCTGAGCTTCGAGAAGACGTACACGGTGTACGTCGACTTCGACAACCCGGGCGGCCTGCAGACGGGCGCCGCCGTGCGCATCGCCGGCGTGAAGGTCGGCAGCGTGAAGGCGCTCGAGTTCCAGGGCGGCAAGATCGACCCGCGCACCGGGCGGCGCGTGCTGGTGCGCGCGAACGTCGCCATCGAGCAGCGGGTGCGCGAGGCCATCCACGAGGACGCGGACTTCTACGTGACGACGCAGGGCGTGCTCGGCGAGCAGTTCATGGCCATCGAGCCGGGGAGCGTCGAGAAGCCCATCCTCAAGGAGGGCGCGATCGTGAAGGGCATCGATCCGCCGCGCATCGACCTCTTCCTCGCGAAGGCGTACGAGCTGCTCGACACGACGGTCAACGGCATCAAGAACAACCGCGAGACGCTCTCGGCGATCGCGACGAACACGGCGAGCCTGCTCAAGGGGCTCAACGTCGTCATCACCGAGAACAAGGAGCGCATCAACCGCATCGTCGAGAACGTCGAGGAGATGACGAGCGAGGCGAAGACGCTGGTGCACGACACGCGCGTCAACTACGTCGACAGCCCCAAGGTGCTCCGCACGGTCGACAACATCGACCGGCTGACCACCCAGATCAAAGAGGACTCGGGGCCGATGCTGAAGGACGCGCGCGAGGCGCTCGCGAACCTGAACCGCGTCTCGGGCACCGTCGGCGATCCGCAGCAGCAGGAGAAGATCAAGAAGGCGCTCCAGGACGTCGCGCAGCTCGCCGAGCGCGCGAACGCGACCGTGGCCGACACGCAGGCGATCGTGGCCCACATCAAGAAGGGCGAGGGCACGGTCGGCGCGCTCGTGATGGACGAAGAGGTCTACGACGACATGCAGGAGCTCGTGCGCGACCTCAAGCACAACCCGTGGAAGTTTCTCTGGCGCGAGTGAGCGCGGCCGGGCCGGCCTGACGGCTGCCGCGCCGGCCGACGGACGCGAGGGCGGGCGCTCTAGCCGGCCGAGGCGTCGGTGCCGCCCGTCTCGGGCGCGCCGGTCTCGGGGGAGCCGCCGGTCTCGGGCGCGCTCGTCTCGGGCGCGCCTGTTTCGGGCTGGTTTCCGCCCGTCTCGGGCTTGCTGGCCTCGGGCTGGCCGCCGGTCTCGGGCTGGCCACCCGTCTCGGGGTTGCCGCCGCCCTCGGTCGGGGTCGTGCCGTCGGCGGGCGTCGTGCCGTCCGGCTGCGCCGCTTCGGCCGTTGCGTCGGCGGGGCCTCCGGCGTCGATCGTGCTGACGATGCCGCTCAGATCGCTGGAGCAACGGCGCGAGCCGTCCGCCTGAGGCACGCACACGAGGCCGGGCGCGCAGTCGGTCGCGACCTGGCACAGCTCGCCGTCGGCCGCGGGTGTCGCGGCGTTGGAGCACGCGGCCATCACCGCGGCGAGCGCCGCCCCCCCGAGCAGCGCGCGACCCACGCGAGCGTGGCGGGCGCGGAACGTCGGCGGCAAGCGGGCGCTCACGCGCTTGAGCTTACCTCACGCGAGGGTGAGCAGCACGTCGCCCTCGTTGACCGCCTGCCCCTCGGCCACGAGGATCTTGTCGACCTTGCCAGCGGTCGGCGCCTCGACCGGCATCTCCATCTTCATCGACTCGAGGATCACGCAGACGTGCCCCTCGGGCACCTGCTCGCCCTCCTTGACCTCGATCTTCCACACCGTTCCGGTGATGTGCGCGTTGACGCTCGCCATGGCGCGGCACGCTACCACGCATCGGCGCGCACACGGGGGCGGGCAGGACGGGCCCGTCGCCCGAACCAGCGTTTGCGAACCGCGCGCCAACTCGCTACCTTTCTCTCGAGCGCGGCCGGCGAGCGGCGCCGCCGGGACGCGGCGTCGTCGAGGGCCGCTTCGGGGCCTGAGGGAAGAAGAGCACCATGGCGGAACGGCAAGAAACCTCGGTGATGGTCTCCATCCAGGAGATCCTGCGCGACGCGCAGAATCGCGAGGAGCAGGAGAAGGTCGAGGCCGATCGGCGCGCGCGCGAGGAAGAGCAGCGCCGCCTCGACGAGATCCGTCGCAGGCAAGAGGAGGAGGAGGCTCGCCTCCGCTCCGAGGAAGAGGACCGCCAGCGCCGCGCCTACGAGGAGCAGCGCCGCCAGGCCGAGATCCAGGCCATGCAAGAGGCGGCCGTGCAGCGCGCGCGCGCCGAGGCCGAGGCGCAGGCCCGCCTCGCCGAGATGGCGTCGCGCCAGGAGCACGAGCGGCAGCTGCACGCGCTCAGCCAGGACAAGCACAAGAAGCGCCTCACGTTCATCGTGGCCGGGCTCGCGGCGTTCTTCGTCATCGGCGGCATCACGGCCGGCGTCGTCATCAAGCAGGCGAGCGACAAGACGGCGGCCGCCGAGGCCCAGCTGCGCGCGCTGCAAGACGAGAAGGACAAGGCGGACCAGGAGCAGGCGCGCCTCAAGGCCGAGCTCGAGAACACGAAGGACCCCGAGAAGATCGCGGCCCTGCAGGCCGAGCTGGCCGCGCAGCAGACCAAGCTGCAGTCGCTCAACACGCAGATCGCCCAGAACAAGGGCGGTGGTGGCGGCGGCGGCGGCGGCGGGGTCCGCCCCGCGGGCGGCGGCGGCGGCGGTGGGGCGTCGAAGCCGGCGGGACCGGCCAAGCCCTGCAACTGCACGCCGGGCGATCCGCTCTGCTCTTGTCTGTAAGCCGCGTCGTCTTCGCGCTCGACTTCGCCTCGCTCGCCGAGGCTCGCTCCGCCGCGATCGCCGTGCGCGATGCGGTGGGGATGCTCAAGGTCGGGCTCGAGCTCTTCGTCGAAGCGGGCCCGGCGGCCATGGCGCTCGGGAAGGAGACGGGGCTACCGATCTTTCTCGATCTCAAGCTCCACGATATTCCCGAGACGGTCGAGCGCGCGGTCGCGCGGGCGTCGGCCCTCGGAGCGGATTGGCTGACGGTGCACGCGAGCGGGGGCCCCGCGATGCTGCGGCGCGCGGTGGCTCGCGCCCAGGAGGCAGGCGGCAGGCTGCAGATCGCCGCCGTGACGGTGCTCACGTCGCTCGACGGTGACGACCTGCGCGCCGTCGGCGTCGCGGCCGATCCTGCCACCCAGGTCGGACGGCTGGCGCGCCTGGCGTGGGAGCAGGGGGTGCGTGCCTTCGTCTGTTCGCCGCACGAGGTCGCCCTCTTGCGCTCCGCGCTGGGAAGCGAGGCCACGCTCCTCACCCCGGGGGTACGGGCCGCTGCCGAGGCGAAGCCCGACGACCAGAAGCGAACGATGAGCGCAGGGGACGCGATCCGCGCCGGAGCCAGCTGGGTCGTCGTCGGGCGCCCGATCCGAGACGCCCCCGATCGCGCGCGGGCCGCCCGGCAGATCGCCGACGAGGTGGCCGCCGCCCGGGGAGACCGTTGACCGCGCGGATCGTCTGCGGTCTTCAGGCCGTCCGGGAAGCGCTGAAGGTCCACGGGGCGAAGCTCGAGCGCGTCCTCGTCGAGACCGACGCGCGCGCCCCCGCCCCGCAGCTCGAGGCGATCGCGCGCTTTGCCCGCGACCGCGGCGCCCCGGTCGAGCGTGTCGGACGTGGCGAGCTCGATCGTCTGGCCAAGGGCTTCCGCCACCAGGGGGTGATCGCCTGGGCCCCACCGCTCCCCGTGATTGCGCTCGAGGAGCTCGCGGCGGGCGACGGCGTCGTCGTCGCGCTCGACGAGGTGCAGGATCCGCAGAATTTCGGCGCGGTCGTTCGCTCGGCGGTGGCGATGGGCGCCCGCGCCGTTCTCTGGCCGGAGCATCGCTCCGCGCCGCTGTCGCCGGCCGCCTTCCGCGCCTCGGCGGGAGCGATCGAGCACGCGACCCTGTGCCGGGTTCCATCGCTGCCGCACGCCCTCGACGCGCTGCGCGCGCGCGGCGAGACGATCGTCGGGCTCGACGTCGGGGGCGAGACGCCCATCGCCCAGGCCCCGCTGACCGGTTCGGTCGTGCTGGTCGTCGGCGCGGAAGACAAGGGGCTTCGCAAGACCGTGAAGCGCGCCTGCGGGACGCTCGCGCGCCTGCCGATGCCAGGCCCGATCGCGTCGCTCAACCTGTCGGTCGCGGTCGCGATCGCGCTCTACGAAGCGGCGCGTCAGCGCGACGGCGGCGCCTGAGTCGGTGAGGGGCGATCGCCGGAGGAGCTCGCCGGCTCCCGGCGGATCAGCATGTCGCGAAGCTGAACGCGCAGCGCCATCCGCCGCTCGGACACGAAGCGATCGTCGAAGGCGTGGACCCCCATGTATTTCTCGATCAGCGGATTGACCGCGAACGGAAGCAGATGAACGGCCACGGTCGACAGGACGAGCTGCTTGGCGTCGCCCTCGACGAAGACGCGCGCGTCCTGCCCGGCCCGAACGAAGGCCGCCCCCGCCTCGAGCACCCCGAGGACGTCTTCCATGAGCTTGCCGCGAAGGGCCGAGCTTCCATCCATGACCTCGCGC
>Ga0070730_10002375_pt1 | contig 17106 bp, 22 predicted proteins | sample Coa_R1_3_FD_66447 | JGI IMG/M metagenome (GOLD analysis project Ga0070730, IMG submission 66447) | Surface soil microbial communities from Centralia Pennsylvania, which are recovering from an underground coalmine fire - Coalmine... | ecosystem: Environmental > Terrestrial > Soil > Unclassified ... | reverse complement strand
CCAGCGTCAGCGACCCGGCGGAGCATTACGCCCTCAAAGGCTATTTGCGTGCGGTCGATAGCGTGACGATTCCCTGGCAGGGCAATATTCCGCCGGAACGCACCGCCAATCTCGGGTTCTTCGATGGCCGCTTGGATGCGATGTATCTCGCGCCCACGCTAACGCTCCCCGAAGTCTATGGTCCCAATACCGATGTGGCGCGCTACCGGCGCGCCAACTTGAGCAAACTGGTATCGAGCGCTGCACGCAGCAACAGCTGGCAACACCTGGTGGAGGATTTGGTGGAGGTGCTGCGCAAGGTGAATCCGGAGATCGTGGTGGTGCCCGATCCACGACTCGACGCCCATCCGGATCATGAATTCGCGAGCGTCGCCCTCGACCAAGCCCTCGAGCAATGGCAGGGCAACCCCACCTTCCTGCTGTACACCAATCACGCCGACGCTGACCATTATCCGTACGGACCCGCCGGCACGGTGGTGTCGCTGCCGCCCGCCGAGGGACACGTGCGCATACAGAAAATCTATTCGCACCCCACCGCCCACGCCCTGCAAATCCGTAAATTGTTTGCCTTGGAGTCCATGCATGACTTGCGACTCTCTCCGGATGAGCAGATCACCTGTGGTTCGGTAACCATTGCGCATCGTCCGGATTATCCACGCCTGCCGGAAGTGGATTATTTGCGCCGCGCGCCGCGCGCGAACGAATTGTTTTACCTCTTCAATAAAGCCGGTGTGCGCGCGGCAATACAAGATTTTCTCGCGCACTACAATGCGGCCCAAGGCACGCCGACGGATGGGCGGGTGCCGCAAGGTTGAGCCGGGAGCGATCCGGATCGGCAGTCCTTAGACAGTACTCGGGCCAGCTCGAGTACTGGATGGACGATTTGACCGGATTACATAAAAATGACCGAGAAATTTGAAATCGATGCGAGGCGCAGTGCGTCCTGGCTCAGCGCAAGAGATATCAAAGTGGTCGGTGGTCCTGGCAATAACAATATAAATCCAGCATATATAACCAATATGGAGAATTACCATTAATATCGGTTTCCGCGGGAACGTAATTGCCCGGCGGCTCCGGTAGTCGTCTAATCCCTCCCCTAAATGGAGCCCTCATCAAGCGTTTCGCCGCCCCCGTGGCCGGCGGTCCAAGCGCTGTTTTGCAGCATTGCTCCGCCGGCCAGTCCCGAATGACCGACCGACTCAATTGATTCTTGAGCTGATCAGTCTCAATGTCGGGTTTCCAAACTGCTCATCGGAGCCGCCCATAGCGCTTGCGCAGCCTGGCCAGCTCGGGAACGGTGCGGTCCTTCGTGTCGGTTTGGCCAGGTCTGGATCGACATCTCCTTGAACGGCAGGCATGGTGCCTGGCGACAGTTGAGCTAAGGAGTTTTCCCATGGCGAGTTTCATGCTGCTTCTTCATGTCCCTGTCAACCGGCCACGGCCGACTGGAGCGAGCCCCGAATATTTCACCAGCGTCACGCGCGAATATATGGATTGGGCAGATCGACTGCGCGCCGCGGGTCAGCACAAAGGCGGCAGCAAGCTGACCGACGATGCCGGCAAGATCTTGCGCGGGGCGAGCGGCCATCCGACGACGACGGACGGTCCGTACGCCGAGGGTAAGGAGATCGTGGGTGGATACTTCATCATCACCGCACGGGACTACGCAGAGGCCTGCAAGATTGCCGAGACGTGCCCGCATCTCAAGTACGGCAGCCATATCGAAGTGCGCCAGGTTCAGGAGCAGTAAGCGTTGCGGGTCCAGGCAGATGCCCAGCTGGCGGAGCTTTTCCGGCGCGAGGCCGGAAAAATCTGCGCCTGGCTGGCGCGTCTGCTCGGGCCAGCCCGGCTCGAGCTGATTGAGGATGCGGTGCAGGAAGCGTTCGGGGCGGCACTGGCGCAGTGGCCCTTCGAAGGTTCGCCCCGGAATCCGGCAGGGTGGCTCGCGGTTGCGGCGCGCAACAAGGCGTTCGATCGTCTGAAGCGAGAAAGTCGTCTCGATGCCATCGATCCGGCGGACGAGGCCGCCGCATGGCGTCTGGGGTTTTCCGACCCTGAGGATGCAGGTAGACCGGACGATACGCTGGCGCTGATGTTCGTCGCTTGCCATCCCGCACTTGGTTCAGATGAGCAGATCATGCTGACGCTTCAAACCGTGTGCGGCTTCAATACGCGCGAGATTGGGCGCGTCTTTCTATCCAGCCACGAAGCTGTGACGCAACGCCTGGTGCGTGCAAAACGCAAAATCAAGGAGCTGCGGCTCCAATTTGAAATTCCCGAAGGAGGGGAGCTGGCGGAGCGCATCGGCGCGCTGCGCCGTGCCATCTACCTGCTTTTCACCGGCGGTTATACCGCCACCGAGGGGGCCAATCTTCTACGGGAGGACCTGTGCGCGGAAGCCCTGCGGCTCGGCAGGCTGCTTGCGCAGTACCCGAGCACCGCCACGGGCGAGACGCATGCGCTGGTCGCGCTGATGTGCTTTCACCACGCTCGCGCCGCCGCACGTGTCGGCGATGCTGGCGATTTGATATTACTTGCCGAGCAAGACCGGTCCCGCTGGGATGCGGATCTCTTGGCAGAAGGTTTTGAGCATCTGCGAACCGCGATGCACGCGCCGCGGCTGACCTCCCTGCACTTGGAGGCGGGTATTGCGGCCTTGCACGCCTCAGCGCCATCGTTCGAGCAAACCGATTGGTCGACGTTGTGCCGCAGCTATGAGCATCTGCTGGAGCTGAACCCCAGCCCCGTAGTCAAAGTCAACGCGGCGATTGCACGCGCTTACGCCGACGGTCCAGCCGCCGGATTGGAGCGGCTGACGGGGCTCGGTGATCACGTGAAGCTGCAGAACTACGCGCCGTACCATGCGGCACGCGGCGATCTGCTGATGAAACTCGAGCGCTACATCGAAGCCGCGGACGCCTTCTCTTCAGCCCTCCAATGCCCTCTAAACGCGGTAGAGAGCGAGTATCTCCTGTCACGCGTGCAGCAGTGCGGGGTCATCCCGGGAGACCGTTCACATCTGAACTGAAAGACCCGGGATTCAAATCCCCACGAAAGCATAATATGAATCAAAGATCTATAATCAATATAGAGAATTATCATTAATATCGGTTTCCGCGGGAACGTGATTGCGCGGCGGCTGCGGTAATCGTCTAATCCACTGTCCCCCCAAATGGAGCCCTTCATGAAGCGTTTCGTCGCCGCCGTGGCCACAATGGCCGCTTTCTCAGCGCCTGCCGCGCCGCCCCAGGATACCCAGGCCGGCCAGCAGCGCTTCCGCGAGCTGTACAAAGAGCTGGTCGAGACCAACACGACGCTGTCGGCCGGGAACTGCACGCTTGCTGCCGAACGCATGGCCGCCAGGCTGAAGGCAGCCGGCTTCCCGGACGGTGACCTGCACCCGTTCGCCGCGCCTGACCATCCGAAGGAGGGCGGGCTCGTCGCCGTCTATCCGGGCAGAGATCCGAAGCTGAAGGCGATCCTTCTGCTTGCGCACATCGATGTCGTGGAGGCCAAGCGCGAGGATTGGACGCGGGACCCGTTTACCCTGGTCGAGGAGAATGGTTCGTTCTACGCGCGCGGCGCAAGCGATGACAAGGCCGAGGCGGCCATCTGGGTCGACACGCTGATCCGCTACCGGACCGAGCGCTACCGGCCGCGCCGCACCCTCAAGGTAGCGCTCACCTGCGGCGAGGAGACGGCAGGCGCGTTCAATGGAGCCGAATGGCTCACTCGGAACCGCCGCGATCTCATCGACGCCGCATTCGCGCTCAATGAGGGCGCGGCCGGGGAACTCGACGCGAGCGGGCGTCAGGTCTCCCTCGATGTCGAGGCGGGCGAGAAGTTTCCACAAAACTTCCGATTGGAAGTGACGAACCAGGGCGGACACAGCTCGCGGCCGGTGAAGGACAACGCAATCTATCACCTCGCTGCTGCACTCACGCGCGTGGGAGCCTTCGACTTTCCGGCTCAGTTCACCGACGGCAGCCGCGCGTACTTTGCCGGCATGGCAAAGATCCAGGCGGCCAAGGGCGAGACCGAGGTGGCGAACGCCATGACCGCGTTTTTGCACGACCCATCCAACGCACCGGCGCTTGCACTCGTGTCGGGCAAGGACCCGAGCTGGAATGCGACGCTGCGCACCACCTGCGTCGCGACCATGCTCGAGGCGGGCCACGCGACGAACGCCCTTCCGCAACGTGCGCGGGCGGTCGTGAATTGCCGCATCTTCCCGGGCGTCAGCACGGAATCGGTGCGGGCGAAGCTCGAGGAACTGGTCGCAGACCCGGCGGTCAAAGTCACCGCGCTCGAAACTCGCGGCCCGACTGCATCGCCTCCACCGCTGACACCCGGGATACTCGCGCCGATCGAGAAGCTGGCCGCCGAGTTCTGGCCCGGCGTGCCGGTGCTGCCGATCTTACAGGCGGGCGCCACCGACGGCGAGTTCACGAATGGCGCAGGGATTCCGACTTACGGCGTGGAACCCGTCTTCGTCGGCCCCGACCTCGGCCATATCCATGGTCTCAACGAGTACGTCGGCGTCAAGTCGCTGCTCGAAGGCCGGGAGTTCTTGTATCGCCTGGTCAAGATCTACGCAGACCAGAAATAGGCCGGGGCTCGGGCTCGCGTTGGTCGATTAGCGGGGTGTCTTTATTGCTCCTCGAAGTCTGTATTTCCCGAGCTGAATGCATCAGTGAAGAGCCCACGCCTGTCGGCGAAGAATCGGTGGTGACCTCCAAAGTCTGTCAATTCGTCAACCGCAAGGCCTAGGGCCCAGGCGAGCTCTTGACGTTCCGGGCGGCGACCGCGGGGGGATTGGTAAGACCTCCCACGAGTGCCCGCAGCCCGGTTTCAAAGCTTTCGGGAAAATCGATCATTTGCGCTAGAAACTTATGCATGGGCTGGCTCTGTTCATAGGCGACCCAGCCCACCGTATACGCGATCACCGACGCGCAATAGCTCAACGCCTGTCGATGGCTCAACCCGCCCTCAACCAATGGTGCCGCTATCCGTTCGGCAATCACCCGTGGATCTTCTACCGGGGAGGCCGCCAGAGATAGTCTCGCGGAATCTCTATGTAGCAGCATCGTGCGACGGAGTGCACGCGAGAGGGCCAGCAGCTTGTTCCTCCAACCCCGGGCCCGGTCTTTGTCGCGGTTCGCCATCTCCGAAATGGTGGCCGCCATGAGATTGATCAGCGAAGCCTTGTTTTCGACGTGCCAGTAGAGAGCCGGCGTTTGAACCCTCAGTCTCTCGGCGACCAATCGTAGACTGAGTCCATCGAAACCCTCGGCGTCGAGCACCTCAAATGCCGCCGCAAGAATCGAACCGCGGTCCAATTTAGACCCTTCGCGAAGCGGCTTCGACTCTTGACGCACAATCGCTCCTCAAAGCTTGACTATTATTCTTGACTATTTAATGAGATTAAATGAAAATTTCATTTAATGGGATTAAATATGGGAGGGCATGTGCCTTACGCGAGAAATTTGTGGTACGTGGCCGCCTGGTCCCATGACCTCAAGCCCGATCAGCGTCTCGGTGTCCAGATTCTCGGGGAACCCATCGTGCTGTGGCGCGATCAGCAAGGACGGATGGCCGCGCTCGAAGACCGGTGCGTGCATCGTTTGGCGCCGCTATCTCTCGGCCGCTGCGAAGGCGGCAAACTTCGCTGTATGTACCACGGCCTGCTCTACGACGCGTCGGGTACCGTGATCGAAATCCCGGGCCAGGATGTCATACCGCCGCAGGCGAAGGTGCGCTCCTATCCGGTGGCCGACCGGCATAGTTGGATTTGGGTTTGGATGGGCGGGGCCGGCGCGGCGGACGAGGCACTCATTCCCCCAGCGGTGGGCTTCGATGATCCGAACTTCCTTCTAGGGTCTGGGCAGCTCGACTACGCCGCCGAGGCGCGGTTGATCAACGACAACCTGCTCGATTTCAGCCACTTGAGCTATGTCCATGCCAATAGCTTTGGCGCGGGGGAGGAGTGGGCCCGGGAGCGGCCGAAAGTCACTCCGTTGCCGCTAGGCGTGCGGGTAGAGCGTTGGATCATCGTGAAACCGGGAAAGCTGGGTCGCGGTTATGCGGAGGCCGTGGAGCATTATGCGTCCTACGACTTTCTGCTTCCCGGCATCCTGTTGATGAAGGGAGGGGATTTTCGTTTGGGCACGAAGGATCAACTCGACGGCAGGCCACCGAATCTCGATCTTGCGATTGGCGGCGTGACCTCTACCAGCCAAGCTGTAACGCCCATCACGGTGAAGACGTCGCGCTACTTCTTTTCCTGGGGTCCGCATCGAAAGTTTGGCGATGCGGCTTTGCGCGACGCCCTCATGGCGATCGCGGGCCAGGCATTTGCAGAGGACCGGACGATCATCGAGGCACAGCAACGCGTGATCGATGCGACGTCGGAACCGCGGATCATGCCCACCAGCGCCGATCGGGCGATCACCCTTTTCAATCAGCTAGTGGCCAAGCATCTACGCGCAGAAGAAGGCTTGGTGGCCGAGACCTGCGCCGGCTGAGCGGCGCGCGGCCCGTCGCGGCTTGTTTTATGGCGACCTCGAACTCAGAAACCAGAGTCCGCCACCAATTCAATGCGCATATTGTCCGGTTGATTGAGATGATCGAGGAATTTCCGGAGAGCCGATCGCAACACATGCCATAATTCGCCACTTTTCCCCATCCTGCTCGCCCGAATCGCACGCTCTAATGCTCTCTCGAACAATTTCCAGAGGGAGCAGTGATCGTGCAAGGCTTGGAGCGACGATTCGAGTCGGTTTCTGTCAAAGGGATTGTCATAGCGGCATTGATCCTGCTGATGTTGTGGCCACTTTCGCAGGTTGAAAACCTGGTCAACGAAAGACAAGGGCTGCAGCACGACGCCTATGCCGTCACTCGAACGCAAGGGTGCGCTCAGCTTCCATGTCGAATTCGCCGTCGCCGGAAGCGAGTCGCTGCGGTTCTTGCCGCTATCCGGCACAACGTCGGTCTCCGCCCGCGTCGCATGGCCACATCCCGATTTTGACGGCGCCTTCTTCCCAGTCTCCCGGCAAACGAGTAACGACGGCTATTCGGCCAGCTGGCAGGTGCTCGAGCTCAATCGGGCAATTCCGGCGATTTGGCGCGCAGATGCCATCGATCGAACCGTGTCTGGCAGCGGCTTTGGTGTGCGACTGCTGCAGCCATCGGACCTCTACACGGAGAACTATCGGGCGGTGCGCTATGGGATTCTCTTCGTTGCCATTACTTTCGCCTGCTTCTTTGCCTGGGAACATTTGGTCAGAGGCATACGGCTCCACCCCATGCAGTATCTTCTGGTCGGCCTCGCCCTCGCGACGTTCTATCTGCTGTTGCTGGCACTCTCCGAACACCTCGGATTCGGTGTGTCCTATGCGGTCGCCGCGGGAGCGATGGTGGCGCTGATTACGGCCTATATCTCGGGAGCGACCCACAATCGAACGGCCGCCGCCGGAATCGGAGCCGCGCTTGCCGCCTCCTACGGTCTGCTGTACGTCATTCTGATATCGCAGGATTACGCGCTGCTGTTCGGCTCCTTGCTGCTATTTGGCATCTTGACGGCCCTGATGCTCGCGACCCGACGCTTGGATTGGGCGAACGTCGGACGAAAGGACGCTGGACAATGAGGTACTGGGAAGCCGCCGACCGAAGGGTCGGCGCGCCTTCTCACCCTGGCGAGTTCTTCACCCTGGGGAACCTTAAGGACACTTGGAGGAGATCATCTTGACCGCGGTCACCTTCATCGTGTGCGCGTTACCCTTTCCGGGGACAGCGACGCCGGTGATTTCGACCTTATGGCCGAGATGAGGAGTGAGGTTTGCCGTAGTCTCCGCGATTACGACTTCCTTCGGCCCTTTCTCCAAATCCGTGAGCTTGAAGGTTCCGGCGTCATCTCCCTTCGCCAGACACCCGGTCATGCTGTGCTCGGCCGGAGCATCTTGCGCTTCGGCTCGAACGCCGAAACTCAGTGTGCTCGCGGCAAACGTCAATAGAACTATGAGCGCTTTCATGTGACATCTCCTGCTTAACTGGTTTTAGCCGTTTTCGAATGCTTCACCCTCAAGTTTAGATGCTATATCGCCCTTGCGCGACATATTGCGAAAGGGTGGGCGCAATGCGTCGACTCGGCGAGCCGGCCTTGCGTCGCCAGCCACGCGCAACGCCGATACCGTTGCCACGGGGCCCGATAGGAAGCTTTTCGATTACTGCTATCAATGCTAGCACTTGAACCGTCAAAGAGCTATAATGGCTTTATTTGACGAGGGAGGAGGGCTTCAGTGGCACAACTCATCGTACGTGACCTATCGGAAGATCTAGTCAGAGCACTTAAGCAACGGGCTGCGAAACGCAATCACAGCACGGAGCAGGAGCATCGCGAAATCCTCCAATCGGTGCTACGGGGTCCAAAGAGGCGACACCTGGCGGAAGTTCTCGCGGCGATTCCAAACGTCGGCGAGGACAGTGATTTCGAACGCCAGCAGACCGACAAACGGGGTTGATATGTATCTGCTTGATACGGACGTCATCAGTGAGATCCGTAAAGGCGACAAGGCCAACCCCGGCGTCCGGGATTTTTTCGCGGACACGAGTCGCGACTCAGTCGATCTTTATCTGTCGGTGGTCACGATCGGAGAGCTACGGCAGGGCATGGAGCGCATCCGACATCGAGGGGATGACGCGCAGGCAAAGCGTCTCGGACGCTGGCTTAAACAGGTGACGATGACCTATGCAGAGTCGATTTTACCCTTCGACGAGGAAACGGCACATGTCTGGGGGCGGCTGCGGGTACCGAATCCTGAGAATCCGCTCGACAAGCAGATTGCGGCCACGGCGCTCATTCATGATCTCACTGTGGTGACCCGCAATACGGGGCACTATGCGCCGACTGGCGCGCGGTTACTCAATCCATTTGAGTAGTCGGGCGCTCGTTCATCGAAACGAGGATACTGCATCGGGATGACCGCATGACGAGCCCTCACGGATGCGACCACGCAAACGAGGGAGTCTGCGGTTATAGTGAAAAGGCATTTCGCAATGTTTAAAATCCTCTCCTTCCATCGCCCTGACGGCAAAACTGCATCGGGCTATCTTGGCGAACCCTTACTTGCGGCCGACGGGGCTCGCCGCTGAAGGAGATTCCGACATTCTCGCCGCCGGCGGTGCTGCGCCATGCCCAGGTGCAGACGGCGATCGGCAACCTTCCACCCATGCAGTGGTTCGCGCGACGACGCGCAGCGGCGCTGCTTGCGGGCGCGCGGCAATGGTTGCTCGACTGCGGCGACGGCGTACGGCTGCAGGGGTTTCTGACGACCGCCCGGGTGCGCGAGACATCGAATGAACCGGCCTGCCGGCGCATCGCCGTCGTACTGCACGGCTGGGAAGGCAGCGCGGATTCCTGTTACGTGATCTCGCTCGGTGCCGAACTCCTCTCGCGCGGATACGACGTTCTGCGGCTCAATCTGCGCGACCACGGCGATAGCCATCATCTGAACCGCGAGATCTTTCACTCTTGTCGCCTGGCCGAGGTAGTCGGTGCGACGCGGGCGGTGGCCGAGCGCTTTACGTCGGCCCAGATCTTCTTGACTGGATTCTCACTCGGCGGCAACTTCATGTTGCGGGTCGCGGCCGACGCCGGCGCCCCCGGAAGGCTCGCCGGCGTGGTGGCCGTGTCGCCGGTCCTCAATCCGGCCGCCACGCTCGAAGCACTCGAGCGCGGCTGGTTCGTCTACCGACGCTATTTCGTGCGGCGGTGGTCTCGTTCGCTGCGTCGTAAACGGCGTGCCTGGCCGGATCTGCCTGACTTCGAATCGCTCTTGCGCAGCCGCGATCTGCGTGTGATGACCGCCGGCTTGGTTCGCGAGTTCACGGATTTTTCCGGTCTCGATGCCTACCTCGACGGTTACGCGATCAGCGGCCCGCGGCTTGCGACGCTGCGCTGTCCGGCGACCGTGCTGCTGGCAGAGGACGATCCGATGATTCCCGCGGACGACCTGGCGCACCTGGCACCGTCCTCGCACCTGACCATCGTGCGCACGCGCCATGGTGGTCACTGCGGATTCGTCGAGCGAATCAACGCGCCGAGCTTTGCCGATCGCTTCGTCGTCGCGCAATTCGATCGGTTCCGGCGGGAGAACCCGACGAGCCTCGCGGATTCGATCGGGGTGAGCGCGGGTTTCGGCGAATTGGGCTAGCGGGGCTGATCCATTCACGTCGGCCGCAACAGGGACTCCGGCGACAATCGGGCCTCCTCGATCCCACACGAGCCACGCAATGTCGAGGAGCCGAATGAAGTGGTCGATGGCATAAGCCGCGAGACCAAAGATGGTCCAAGCCGCAAGGTAGCCGAGGATAAAAATCCAGGTCGGCACGAAGACCGCCTGGCTCCGCTTGGCGCGTTCGCCGGTAATACGCGCGAAAGTCAATGCCATCGGTGCAAACGAGGGCAGCATCATCGCCGCCATCATGAGAATCCACGCGCCTACGAACCAGCCCAGCTGGCCAAGCTCAGTACCTGTCCAGAGATCATGCCGCCCATCAAATAAATCGTGGCCGCGAGGGTGATCAGCCCGACGCCGAGAAGCGACGCGGGCAATGCCAGTGCGCCAATCGATCGCGAATCAGGCAACCGAGTTTGCGCCCACGTGACTGCCGCGCTTCACGTAGGTCATGCTCGCGTGGCAGTTCTTCAAATCGAATGTCACCGGGCCTGAGGATTTGAGGCTCACCGCCAGTGCCGTCTCGGCGCCGTGCGTATCGCCGGTGTACTCGAACCCATTCGGAATCGTAACGACGACGCGGTAAGGCTGCGGATTATCGCCCATCGTCATCAGTGTATTGACCTCGGTGACCAGAGCGGTCCCGGCCTTCAACTTCCCTTTGCGTGCCGCAAGGTCAAAAGCGAACTCAAACTGCGCAAAGATGGGAGGGTGGACGTTAGGGCAGACCGCCGCGATGATTTCCAGCAACGTATCGCCGTGTTTGCCGCTGAGTGCCTCGAATATTGCAGCGCGTTGCTCCTCACTGGCATTCACATCAACGATTGGTTGCAGCTCACCATTGCCTTCGTGCATCGCGCCCGGCCAACGAACCACGGCAGCCCAGTGGAGCCCGCTCAAATCCACGCCGCCAAACTTACCCTTGCTGATTTGCATCCCGACCATGCCTTCGCAGTGATCTTGAGTCGGAAACTGGTTGAAATCACAGGGACATCCAGGATCGCAATTACAATTCTTGAACCACGGACCTTCCATGAACCATTGGGTTGCCATACGGCCTCCAGGATTTCGGCTCGAGCAGGGATAATGCGCCCCCGCGTATGTTTTGTCATCGGCGGGCGCACAGCCGGTTTTGCGCGACGACGAGAACACGAGAGGGACGCCCCTGTTCAAGATCTGGGGGGAGAGGGGTGAGGACGGATGCACTCTCGACGACATTGGGTGAGCGACGATATTTCGACCTCCTGACCATATGATCCCACCAGTCAAAACGCCTTCAATGACGCGCCGCAATAGAGTAACCGCCAGTTTCAACACGAAAGTGCAGCCTTCCGGCAGGGTTGACCGTCGCCATTGCGAAGTCGCGCCTAAGTTCCTCGTTCTTTGATTTGCGTGGCAAGAACGCGAAACGAATTAGAAGGACCGTGTAGAGAAAGGAGGGCGGTGACTTGCCGTTCCTGGGACGCGCCTGGGCGTCATTGCCTCCGTCTCCGTAACGCGTTACACTGTCACGCGTTACGCTAGTGGGGAACTGCAATGGCAGCGGCTGAGCGGATGAAGGCGATGCGTGATCGATGGCGCGCGCGCGGTCTGCGCGAATTGCGCCTCGTCGTGCCTGATGCACGATCCAAGGCGATTCGCCGCCGGGTAGCCAGGGAGGTTGCAGCCTTGGATCCAGCCCTCGAGCGGGCGTCGTTAGGGTGGATTGAGGCCGTATCGGAATTTGACCGCGGATGAGGCGCGGCGACGTGGTCACAGTTGCGGCGGCCGGGGACTATGGCAAGCCGCGACCCGCCGTGATCGTGCAGACGGATGCCTTTCCGGCTACTCATGCGTCGGTGGTGGTTTGCCAGATGACCTCCGACTGCAGCGACGCACCGGATTTTCGCGTGACGGTCGATCCAACGGCGACAAATGGCTTGCGAGTGAAGTCGCAAGTCATGGCGGACAAGCCCGTAACGATCCGGCGCGAACGAGTCGGACGGCGGATCGGCCATCTTGACGATCGGGATATTGCGCGGCTGAATGTTGCATTGGCGTTCGTCATGGGTCTGGCGGATTAGCAAACGCTCTGGATTTTTATTCTGGGATCGGCGGCTCAACCAGACCCAAGTTTGCGACGTGACGCGGCTGGATGAAGCCAGCTCGACGGCAGTAGTTCGGTGAGCCGATCCAAATCGATGGCTCTAGGATGCAAACCATGAATACACCGAATACACGGGTCGTCGTGCAATCCGTCAAGACGCATCGCGATGCGCGCGGTATTTTGTTCGAACCTTTGACGGACGCTGAGCTCGCGGGTCAGAAGAACGTTCATGTCGTGCTCACCCAGCCCAACGAGGTGCGCGGCAACCATGTGCATCGAACGGCGGTGGAAACCATCAGCATCGTGGGGCCCTGCCTGATCCGCCTCAAGGAGGAAGAGACGATCCGCGATCTTAACGTCCCAGAGGGGGAGACATGGCGGTTGACCATACCGCCCGGCGTGGTGCACGCGTTCCGCAATACCGGAGAGTCGGTGATGGTGCTGGTGTCTTTCAGCACCAATTTGCATGACCCTACGGGTTCCGACACATTGCGAGAACAGATCCTGTAGGACGGGCGCGTTCGATGATTGCAGCAAATTACTGAGTGTGTAATCCTATACACACTGGTCAGGTTTCACGAGAGCATCGCCGCAATGAGCAAGCGCATCAATGTAATGATTGACGAGGATACCTGGGGGTTCCTTGGGAGGGTTCCGGCCGGCGAGCGCAGCCGTGCGATCAATGAGGCGTTACGCGCCTGGGTCATGCGGCGGCGACGCAGCGACGCGGTGCGTGAAATGGAGGCCCTGCGCGCGCAACTGCCGAAAATTAGCACGGACGAACTGACGAGGTGGATCCGAGAAGACCGGGAGCGCGGCCATTGATGCAAACGCCATTGGTGGTGCCTGATGCATCCGTCTTGCTCAAGTGGGTGCTGCCATCGGATGACGAACCGGTCGCGGACAAAGCGTTACTCCTTCGCGCTGGGATCCTGGATGAAGCGGTGCACGCACTTTTGCCGGCCTCATGGCTTTATGAAGTTGGTAATACGGTTGCACGGCGCTTCCCGACGCATGCTTCTGGTTGGCTGTCGGCGCTGATGAAGTTTGGGCTTGAGGAGGCGCTGCCGTCTCCCCCTTGGCTCGCAAAAACCCTGGAACTGACCAGCCGCTATGAGGTGTCGTTTTACGATGCCGCCTATCACGCGCTCGCGCTCATACACAACGGGTTGTTTGTCACGGCCGATACTCGCTATGTCAACCGGGTTACAGAGTCGGGATCGGTCATTGCGCTCAGCGATTGGCAGCCGCCTCGTACGCCATCATCGCGTCGTCGCAGTTGAAACACGTAAGCATCCTCGAATTGATGCAACGACACCGCCGACCGCCGTGCACCCGATCTTGCCGTCAATCGAGACGATCGCCGCCCACTCGAGGCGGATCCGATCGGACAAGCAGGCGGAATCAATCCGTATGCTTACACGGGATCGAATCCGATAAGCGGCATCGACCCGCTGGGCTTAGCGACATTGGTCATTCCCAGTGGACCGTACATTGGCAATCCGGCCGGTCACACTGCTTTGGCGTTTACTGGCCAAGGTGTCTACAGCTATGGAACGTCGAATCCATACGGTTCCGACACGACCTCGTATATTCAGAACGCGTTGGCGTCTCGTGCAGTGACGATTACGACGCTGAATACCACTCCTGAGCAGGAGCAAGCGATGGCGAATCTGTACAACCAGGATTACCCCAAACAGGGTGGCCGGAAGTACTCTGTCGTCAGCCACGATTGCGCAACCGCGGCGCTTGATTCGCTATCGGGTTCTAAGGCGATTGACCAGATCATATTGGACATGCTCTTCAATCCAGAGGCGCCCATGCTGCCTTTCTTGCCGTTTACCGTTGAGGCAGCGGCAGCATTGCAACCCGGAGCAACTACCATCACGCTGCCACAGGGGAGCACGGTTCCTGCGAGTCTCAATAGCTACAATCCGACACCACACTAAAGGGGGTACACGAATGTGCATCGGGGCGATTCATAAATTCCGCTAAAGCGTCCGGTCTCGGAGAGGAACCCCTCGAGCGCCGGCACACGCCGGATGTTCAGGGGTTTTTGCATTTCTGGAGACTGTCATGCGATCAATCGACGAAGTCCTGCGCGCTCAGGCGCGCGCCTTAATTGCGGTTTTGGATCACTACAAGCTACTACGTGCCTGCGACGGGGATCGGCCACCGATTTGGCGGGAAGTGGAGGCGTTCGGTACCGGCAGCGGCTCGGCAGTCGACTTGCAGTCCATTGGGAGGAACGAGGCCGACACCACGGCGGCGGCATTTACTATTGGTGTAAAACATCGGGCGCCAAACGCGGCAGTCCACTTGGCCTTAGCCACGTTTACCAACTTGTCCCCCGAGCATCGCTTACTCGAGCCGTCGCGGTGGATCGCCTTGGCGCTCGCCTTCATGGACATCTCGATTCCAGGGTCGGGTATTAAAGACGAGGTATACGCGCGACTGGAATCCGCGTTTGACGCGGAGCTGGACGCGGGGGTTTCAGCATGATTCGTAATGGACTGTTCGCGCATGACGCCAATCCGCGGCCAGATTATGCGCAAATGATCTCGAAATCGCTCGCAGTCTGGCGTCCCAGATTAAGACGCTTTGCATGTCACGGTTCGCGATCGTCCCGCGACACGTAGTCCCGGATCTGCGCGATGCGATCTCCTGCCATTTCGACCAGCGCGATATCCTGCACCGCGTGTTCCGCGGTCCCCGTTGCGCACCATGCCGTCCGGCCTTGACGTCGCGGATGGCTTGCAGCAGCTCCTTGCCAATGTCGCGCTTGCCCGATCAAGTGGCGACCCGACGCGCATAGCCGCTATAGTAGCTGCCTCGAGACAAGCAAGGAGGCCGACATGTTGCTACTCACGCGGCGAATTGGGGAGATCATCAGGATCGGTCCTGACGTCGTCGTGACCGTTCTTGGCGTGAACGGCTCTCTGGTTCGCATCGGAGTCGACGCGCCGAAGGACGTCGCAGTGCATCGGGAAGAGATCTTCGAGCGGATCAAGCACGAGCAAAATACCGCCGGCAATACATAGCCAAGCCGTTGAACTACGATGAGCGTCGATCTATTCCTTCGTCACCTGTCCAATCCTCACCCGCGGTTTGAGTGCGAGCCCGCCGGTTCTTCGCAAGACATCCGTATCGAAGTGGAGATATCGCATCGGCTGCGTGCGCCTGCGAGCGGCTCCGCGATCACCGAATTACGCCGTGCTATATCCGGTACAAACCCCGAAGCAGAGGCGCTTTATCGCGTACACGACGGAATGGATTTATACATCCAAGGAAGCACCGTTGGACTTGCGCTTTACCCTGTTTCCACCTGGGGGGCTGCGACCAATAGGTTTCGCAAGGACATTGCAGCATCCGATAGGCCCACTCACGAGTTGTACGATTTCGAGCGCGAGGGGATCGTTATTGGAGAGCCGCCGCATTCGGGTAACGTTTTGATACTGTGCGAGGGACGGGTGCACTATTCAGATCATGATGGCGGGGATGACACGCCGCTGGCGGAGACGTTTGGAGCGTTTCTACAGCGGATCGCGGCTGACCCGCCGCAATTATTATTGGACCTTGGATGCTACGCCCGGTACTCGGACGGGAAATCAGACACGCAATGGATTCCGGTGCGGTACCTGCAGGACTGAGGCTCCGGCAACAATCAGCGTTAGAACTTAAACGCTGTGCCAGAATCGCTGGTCCCACCATTATTGGTAGTTCCGTAGTGTGCCATGGGGTGTCGACCCAGGCTGTGTAAAAGCTCGCGGTGGCTGATTTTGCTGCGCAAAACGCGACACGGATCCGCAACTAGTGTCCCTTTGGCGAGCGTACACTGTCCCTATGCTATCGGTTCAGCCGCTCAACGCCGACAAAAGCCTGATTCGCGGCATCGGCCCGTGGGCGCTGACTGCCTTTGCCATCAACATGACGGTCGGTGCAGGGCGATCTCTTCATGTCGATACCTGGCGAGGGCTAGGGTTTGGGCGAAATCGTGGCTCCGGGCGCTAGCGTGCTTTAAATCGCGAATCGTGCCTTCCCCTCGATTAGCGCACGAAGGAGTGATCATGGCAGTACATACGGCGACGATTGAGTGGGCACGCAACGACAGCAAGTTTACGGACAATCGGTATAGTCGCGCCCACGCCTGGCGATTCGATGGGGGTCTTGCCGTTCCCGCCTCAAGCTCGCCTCATGTCGTGCGCGTTCCGTTTTCAAATCCTGCCAATGTCGACCCGGAGGAAGCCTTTGTTGCGGCGCTTTCGAGCTGTCACATGCTGTGGTTTCTCAATCTCGCTGCCGTGAAAGGGTACGTGGTCGACAACTACGCCGACCAGGCGCAGGGTTTCATGGAGAAGAACCCGTCGGGGAAGGAATGGATTTCGCGCGTGGTATTGCGGCCGCACATCGTTTTCTCCGGCGCCAAGTCGCCCAGCGACGCCGACGTGGAGGGTCTTCATCATGAGGCGCATGCGGAATGCTATTTAGCAAACTCGGTGAAGACGTCCGTCGAAACAGCCGGTAGCTGGGAATTCATCGACAGTGCGGTCGCTCGATGAGACGGAGCGGACGAGGATGGCGAAGGTTGCGTTCTCGCCGAACACCATTCGGGCCTGGAAGGCGGATTGGGAGAAGGGAATAGAGCATTCCCGGATGGCGATCGCCAGCTACCTGCTCGGCGCAATCGTGCTGATCGCGGCGGGAGTCTATCAATGGACACCGCTCAAGGACGTCTGTCTCGCCCACCGTCCCGCTGGGGATAGGTGGTCAAGCATGCGCTTCGTA
>Ga0070730_10002374_pt1 | contig 17116 bp, 16 predicted proteins | sample Coa_R1_3_FD_66447 | JGI IMG/M metagenome (GOLD analysis project Ga0070730, IMG submission 66447) | Surface soil microbial communities from Centralia Pennsylvania, which are recovering from an underground coalmine fire - Coalmine... | ecosystem: Environmental > Terrestrial > Soil > Unclassified ... | reverse complement strand
CCTTACGACTCGGCGCGCAACCGGATGTTCGCGCTCGACTTCGCGACCCAGGCGCAGGAGATGAAGGCGATCGGCGGCCAGCCGGACTACGCCCTCGGCAGCGTCCACGCGGTCACCCGGGACGGAACGCTCGTGATCGCCTCCGCCTCGGGCAGCCAGCTTGCCTCCTACGCCTGGGGCGCCGCCAACGTCATCTTGGTCGTCGGCGCGCAGAAGCTCGTCCCCACCCTCCAGGCCGCGCACGAGCGGATCTACCAGCACAGCCTGGTGCTGGAAGACGCACGCGCCATCGCCGCCTACGGGCAGCACAGCCAGGTCGGGAAGATCCTGGAGATCCACACCGAGCTGCCGGGCCGTATCCACATCGTTCTCATCCGCCAGGCGGTCGGGTTCTGATGAGCAAACAAGGCAGGCTCGCGGTCCTCGGCGCGGGCCATGTCGGGCCGGTCATCGCCAGGCTGGCCGTCAAGGCCGGATATCCGGTGGCCATTGCCACGTCGGGCGATCCGGAGGACATCGCGCTGATCACCGAGCTGGTCATTCCCGGCGCGCAGCCGCGGTGGGCCAGCGACGCGATAGCGGATGCGGACATCGTCGTGCTCGCGATACCACTGCACCGTTTCCTTGACCTCGATCCCGGCGTGCTCGACGGCAAGCTCGTCGTTGACGCGATGAACTACTGGCCGGCCAGCGACGGCGTCCTGGAGCCCTTCGAAGGTCGCGGGAGCAGTGAGGTCGTGGCCGGGCGGCTGGCCGGCTCGGCCGTGGTCAAGGCGCTCAATCACATCGGCTATCACGAACTCGAGGACCGGGCCCGCCCGGCGGGCGCCCCGGACCGGATGGCCGCAGGCGTCGCGGGCAACGACCCCGTGGCGGTCGCCACGATTGCCGACCTGGTCGACCGGATCGGCTACGACCCGGTCCGACTGGAGAGCCTGCGGGCGGGCCGGGTACTGCAGCCGGGCGGCCCGGTGTTCGGGGTCGTGCTGACGCTCCCTGAGTTCGAGCAGGCCGTGCGTCAGGACGCCAGGAGCCTGCGATGACTTACACCTTCGGGCTGGATACCTTCGGCGACCGCAACAGCGACGCCGACGGCAAGCCGGCCTCGCACGCCCAGACGATCCGCAACGTGGTCGAGGAGGGCGTCTTCGCCGAGCAGGCCGGGGTGGACTTCTTCGGGATCGGCGAGCATCACACGGAGTACTTCCCGATGCCCGCCGGCGACGTGGTGCTCGCCGCGATCGCGGCCCGCACCGAGCGAATCCGCCTCGGCTCCGCCGTCACCGTGCTGAGCTCCGATGATCCGGTCCGGGTGTTCCAGCGGTACTCCACGCTGAACGCGATCTCGGGCGGCCGGGCCGAGGTCATCCTCGGCCGCGGGTCGAGCATCGAATCGTTCCCGTTGTTCGGCTACGACCTGGCCGACTACGAGGAACTCTTCGAGGAGAAGGCCTCGTTGTTCGCCGAACTGCTCCAGGGCGGCCCCGTCACCTGGGAGGGCAAGACCCGCGCGCCCCTGCTGAACCAGGACGTGGTGCCGCACACCGAGTCCGGTCCGTTCCCGACCTGGATCGGTGTCGGGGGCAACCCGCAGTCGGTCATCCGCGCCGCGCGCCTCGGGTTCTCCCTCGCGCTGGCCATCATCGGCGGCCCGCCGGACAGGTTCGCCGCGTATTCGCAGCTGTTCGAGCGAGCCCTGGAGAAATTCGGCCGCCCGCCGCTTCCGGTGCTCGTGCACTCCCCTGGCCACGTCGCCGCTACCGACGAGCAGGCGAAAGCGGAATTCTGGCCGCGCTGGCGGGAGATCATCGCCCTGATCGCCCCGGAGCGCGGCTTCGCGATCCCCACCGAGGAGTCCTTCGACTGGGAAACCGGGCCGCGCGGAGCACTGTATGTCGGCTCACCCGAAACCGTCGCGCAGAAGATCGCCAGGAACCTCCGCGCCCTGGGGGCCAACCGGTTCGACCTGAAGTACGGCATGCCGGGCCTCACGCACGACCAGCTCATGACCAACGTCGAGCTGTACGGCCGCCAGGTCATCCCGCGCGTCCGCGAACTGCTCGGCTAAATGCATGCCCGGCCGGACTTCCTTGCCAGCAAGCTGATCCGGCGGAAGAGTCAGCAGGTGTGGCCATCGTAGGCCACTCCCGAACAGATCCGAACGGAGCGTCGCCGTGGGAGTCTTGATTACCGTCGTGATCATCGTGGTGCTGCTGGTGCTGCTAGGCCTGGGACTGGCGGTACGGATCGTCAATCAGTACGAGCAGGGGGTGCTGTTCCGGCTGGGCCGGCTGGTGGGCGCCCGGGCACCCGGGCTCAACCTGATCATCCCCGTCGTCGACGTGCTGCGCCGGGTGTCGCTGCGGATCGTCACGCTGCCGATCCAGTCCCAGGGCATCATCACCCGCGACAACGTCAGCGTCGATGTCTCCGCGGTCGCCTACTACAAGGTGGTCGACGCGATCAAGTCGGTGGTGGCGATCGAGAACGTCCGCGCGGCCATCGACCAGATCGCCCAGACCACGCTGCGCAAGGTCGTCGGGCAGCACACCCTGGACCAGACGCTGTCCGAGACCGACCAGATCAACCTGGACATCCGCAAGGCCCTGGAGGTCACCACGGCGGAGTGGGGCGTCGAGGTGACCCTGGTGGAGCTGAAGGACATCCAGCTGCCCGACAGCATGAAACGCGCCATGGCCAGGCAGGCCGAGGCCGAGCGGGAGAAGCGCGCCAAGATCATCAACGCCGAGGGCGAGTCGCTGGCCGCGGCCGCGCTGGGGCAGGCCTCCGACACCATGATGGCCCACCCGCTGGCGCTGCAACTGCGCAACCTGCAGACCCTGGTCGAGATCGGCGTGGACAAGAACACCACCGTGGTCTTCCCCGCCCCGCTGATGAGCACCATCGCCGAGCTCGGCACGTTCCTGGCCAACGAGCAGGCCGCCGCGACCCGCGTCCTGCCGCCTGGCAGCGACACGAACCAGCAGCCCGCAGCACCCAGCGGAACGGACGATACGGCGCCCTGAGTACCTCGGCACCACCGCCGATGGCGGTGAGGTCACCGCTGCCGGGGGCGGTTCAGCCGACGTCGCGGCCGTTGACGGTCAGCCTCACGTCGATGTTGCCCCGGGTGGCATTGGAATACGGGCACACCTGGTGGGCGGCAGCCACGATCCGCGCCGCTTGCTCAGGGTCCTGAACCTGCGGCAGGGTCACATCGAGCTCTACGGCGAGCGTGAAACCACGCTCCTGCGTGGGAAGCAGGTTCACCCGGCTCTCGATCGAGACATCGCCTACCTCGGCGCGTTCACGACGGCCGACCACGCCCAAAGCACTCTCGAAGCAGGCCGCATAGCCCACGGCGAAGAGCTGTTCAGGGTTCGTGCCACCACCCTCGCCGCCCATCTCCTTCGGCAAGCGGAGTTGCACATCCAGGGCTCCATCATTCGTGCGCCCATGGCCGCTGGCCCGGCCGCCGGTGACCGTGGCCTCTGCTGTGTAAAGAACTCGCGCCATCTCGGCTCCATTCTCAGGATGTGCAAGATAGCCCGCCGAACGGCCGGGCCAATCCGACTGCAGTCCGGCGGACATGAACGTAGGCCCGGCACCTGATGGTGCCGGGCCTACTCGTGCTCAGGCGGCGCGGACGTTGGTGGCCTGCGGGCCCTTCGGGCCCTGGGTCACCTCGAACTCCACGTGCTGGTTCTCCTCGAGGCTGCGGAAGCCGTAGCCGTCAATCGCGGAGTAGTGCACGAAGACGTCCGGTCCGTCGGTGCGGGAGATGAAGCCGTAGCCCTTCTCCGCGTTGAACCACTTGACGGTTCCCTGTGTCATGGTGCTCCTTACAGGGGCTGGATACGGGTCCGCACCGTGCGGTACCCGGGCCGGGTTCTCGACGCGACTTTCCCCAGATCCCTGAAGCGGCGCGCCCGCAACTTCGTTCTCCGCGAGCGTGCAGGTAACACGAACACAAGACAACTACGACCGCCGGGCACAACCGATCCGGTGCCCGGTTCATTCCCGTCGATCTCTTGATGGCAGCCGCGGGAATACGGCACCGTGCCGGGGGCCTTACACTGGCGACGGCGGTCCATACCGCCACTCTCGCGGGTGAGCAGCCCGCGCGGTCGCTTGTGTGAGCAGTCCGGTTTCCGGTCGGGCAGCCATTCGGTGCTGTCCTAGACGTCCTCGAACATGACGCGACCCCAACCACGATGGAGCTCAAGCATGCCCCACAGCGCCCGCAGTCGGCGCACGCCATCCCGCAGCGGCATCCGGGAAACCCACCACCAGCAGCAGCAGCAGCGGCGCGGGCACCCCGCAGCGAAGCGGCCGCCGACGCGGCACGATGGCCCGCATTCCGGGCTTGACCAGGCCCTGGCTGCCGCCGCCGCGGCACCGCAGCCGGCCGCGGTCACCTTCAGCGCGCTCGGCGTGGATGCTCGCCTGGTCAGCGCGCTGGCGTCGAGCGGCATCCGGGAACCGTTTGCCATTCAGGCCCGGGTGCTTCCCGATGCGCTAGCAGGCCGCAATGTTCTCGGCCGGGCGCAGACCGGTTCCGGCAAGACGCTCGCCTTCGGCCTCGCTATGCTTACCCGGCTGGCGGCCACGCCATCCCCGCGGCGGCAGAAGGAGCCCCGGGGGCTGGTCCTCGTCCCGACCAGGGAACTGGCCAAGCAGGTGGCCGACGTGCTCGCTCCGCTGGGCCGTGGCCTGGGCGTGAGCATCGCCACGGTCTACGGCGGGGTGCCGATCGGGCGGCAGATCGACAACGTCCGCGACGCTGACGTCGTCGTGGCCACGCCAGGCCGGCTCATCGACCTGATGGAGCGCGGGGCCTGCAGGCTCAGCGGAATCGAGATCACCGTGCTTGACGAGGCCGACCACATGGCTGACCTCGGATTCTTGCCCTCGGTCACCCGGATCCTCGATAGCACTCCGCCCGGCGGTCAGCGGATGTTCTTCTCCGCGACGCTGGATCGGGAAGTAGGCCAGCTCGTGACCTCGTACGCCAGCGATCCCGCGCTGCACGCGGTCCCGGCCGCGGTGGACTGCGGACCGGCGGAGCACAGCGTGCTGGTCCTCAGCGCGGAGGACAAGGTGCCCGTGGCGGCGGAGATCGCCAGCCGCCCGGGGCGGACGCTCTTCTTCGTCCGGACCAAGCACGGCGCCGACCGCCTCGCCAAGCAGCTGGTCAGGGCCGGGGTCAGCGCCGGCGCCATCCACGGTGACCGCAACCAGAATCAGCGTCAGCGGGCCCTTGACGCGTTCGCCGCCGGGCACCCGCGCGTCCTGGTCGCTACCGATGTAGCCGCCCGCGGCATCCACGTCGATGACGTTGACCTGGTCGTACAGTACGATCCGCCGAACGACGCCAAGGATTACCTGCACCGCTCGGGGCGCACGGCCAGGGCCGGGGCGTCGGGCATGGTCGTCGCGCTCGCCGAGCGCGGGCAGGTCCGCGATCTGCGGCGCCTGCAGGACGCGGCGGGTATCACCGCCGCCCACCATGAGGTGGCCGCCGGGCATCACGTGGTCAGGCAGATCGCGGCCTCAGGCACGCCGATCCCGGCGGCCAGGCCCCCGATCAGCCGGGTGAGCAGGCCGGACGCTAAGCGGACCGGTAACCCCACCGCAGGCCGGAGGCCCAGGCGCTACGGGAGCGCGGGCGGCAATCCGCAGCGGATCGCGAGGCCGGGGTCGCGGTAGGACACCAGGTGAGTGATGAGCAGCTGGCCGTCCACCTCACCGAGCTGCAGCACCTGGAGCCCGCTGACGACGAGCTGACCCTGGCTGTCCGGCTCATAGGTGGCGAAGGCGGCCTGTCCGTTGCAGGTGCCGGCCCTCAGCTGCACCCCGTTTGGGCGGGCCGGCGCGAAGATGGCGGTCTCGGTGAACGTCGCCACCGCCTCCCGGCCGTCGAACCACGCGGTGAGCGGGGGCATGGTGAAGCGGACGTCTTCTGCGACCAGAGCGACGAATCCGTCGATGTCCGCCAGCCGCCAGGCCAGGACATACCGCTCCAGGAACTGCTGGACCCGGGGCTCCGTGACGTCGGGCTGCGGCAGGCCGGTCCGGGCCCGGACAGAGTCGCGGGCCCGTGACAGCAGGCTGTTGACCGCCGTGGTGCTGACCTCGAGCACCTCGGCCACCTCGGTATGGGTAAAGCCCAGCACGTCGTGCAGCAGCAGCGCGGCCCGCTGACGCGGCGCCAGGAGCTGCAGTGCGGCCACGAAGGCCAGGCTGATCTCCTCACGGCGGACGATCTCATCCTGCGGGTCGTGCGATACCCGCAGGTCGGAGTCGCTGACCGGCTCGACCCAGGCCAGCTCAGGGTCGGGCGGACCGGGCGTGGCGCCGGGCGGCGCGGGCGGCCCGTAGCCAACCGGGCCGATCCGGGTCCGCCTGGCCCGCAGCGCATCGAGACAGACGTTGGTCGCGATGCGCTGGAGCCAGGCGCCGAACGGCCCCGAACCGTCGTAGGTCGCCAGCTTGCGCCAGGCGCGCTCCAGGGTGTCCTGGGTGGCGTCCTCGGCGTCCGCGCCCGAGCCGAGCATCCGGTAGCAGTGCCGGAACACCGGCCCCTGGTACGGCGCCACGAGCTGCGCGAAGGCTGCGTCGTCTCCGGCGACCGCCCGCGTGAGCGGGGCCGGGTCAGCAGGAGCAGTCATGCGAGCCTCCGTGTATCGCTATGGTGCCGGGCGCGGGCTGCGGCCGGGTGCCTCAGCCGTCGGCCGAGGCCACCCCGACCACCTGCCCCTGCGGGTCGGCCAGCAACCCGAAGGTGACGCCAGGCACCGACGTGGCCGACTGGATGATCTTCCCACCCTGCGCCGCCGCGGCGTCGAGGGTAGCCGCGACATCCTGGACACCCACGAAGAACGTGACGATCGGCGCGCCGCCCTGCAGCGGGCTGATGCCGCCGGGTATCGCGCCCTCGACTCCGGTGTCTACGTAGCTGTACCCCGGAATCCCGCCTTCGGGGAACGTCCAGCCGAACAGTTTCCCGAAGAACGACCGCGTCGCGTCCGGGTCTGATGACCTGATCTCGAAATGAACCACTGGGCTCGGCATTGCCGTGCTCCTCTCCCGTCGATGTAACCTCACAACTCCTCTGACGGTGAGACCGGGCCCGATCTCTCGGTGGACTAGGCACACGTTTGGCGCGGGTGTCCCACCGTGGCGCCGGCGCGCCCGGCGGGCCTGGCGGGCGGCGCGGGCCAGCGCATCGCGCTCGGCCTGGCGGTGAAAGTCGTCAAGCCGGGCCTGACCCACGGCGTTAACGACGGAGTAGAACATCGCGGCCTCCTCGGTGGCCTAATGGGACGTTAATTCGAGGATGCCGCTAAGACCGGGCGGCGCGTATCGGGCAATCGCCTAGGATCCGGGGCAGCGAGTACTTAGATTTCGCCCGGTTCGTGCTTAGGGCTGTGGCGTGCGGGTAAGGACTTCGCCGGCGGCGCGAGCGCCGGAGCGCAGGGCGCCTTCCATCAGGCCCGCCCAGGATCCGGCGGTATGCTCGCCCGCGAAGTGGACCCGGCCCACGGGGGCCGCCAGGACGTCGTCGTCCCCGTCGGCCACGGTGACGGTGAGCGCGCACGGCCAGGATGGCCGCATCGCCGCGGACCTCGCCGTCATCGCTGCGGATCCGGACTCCGTCCCGGTCCTGCGCGACCGCGCGCACCGGGGTCCGCAGCCAGACCCGCGTCCCGAGGACATGGTCGTGTCCGCCAGCCGCAGGCCGAGCTCGCCGGCCGCCGCGGTCAGGTGGTCGTATCCGTCCAGCACGAACTCGGCTCCGCGTTCGACGATCGTGCGCGGGTCGCCGGGCACGAGTTCCTGCGACCAGACCCGGCCGACCCGGTCCCGCGCCTCCAGGACGACCACCTCGTGACCCGCCCGGGCGATCAGGTCCGCCGCCGTCAGCCCGGCGAACCCGGCTCCCGCCACCACGATCCGCACGCCCGCTCCTTACCCAGCGCCGGTTCAGGCCAGGGCCAGGACGATAGCGTGCAGGATGAGCCCCACTCCCGCGCCCACCACCGTGCCGTTGATGCGGATGTACTGGAGATCGCGCCCGAGGAGCAGTTCCAGCTGACTGGCCGTCTCGGACGCGTCCCACCGCTCGATGGTCCCCGTGACCAGGTCGGCGAGCTCGTCATGGAAGTGGTCAGCCAGCGCGCGGGCGCCCGACTCAATCATGCGCTCCAGGCCGCCGTGCAGGCGCTCGTCTGAGGCCAGGCGCCGGCCCGCCGCGACCAGCGCCTCGGCCAGCCTGCGGCGCAGCTCAGATTGCGGGTCGGCGGCCTGGGCCCGCAGGGCCTGCTTGGCCTGCTGCCACAACGAGGAGGACCAGTCGCGCAGCGCCGCACTGCCCAGCACGTCGCGCTTGATGCGCTCCCCGCGCTCGCGTAGCTCAGGGGAGGTCTCGAGGCGGTCGGGAAGTCCGGCTACCCACTGGTCGAACTGGCGCCGGGAATCGTCGTTCGGATCGGCGGCCATCGCCACCAGCCGCTGGCGCAGGCGGCTGTACAGGCGGTCGAAGACCCGCCGGTATACCGCGTCGGGCACCCAGCGCGGCGATTCGCCCGCGAACACCTCGCGGAAGTCCTCGTAATGGTCGGCCAGGTAGCGGTCGGCCCCCGACAGCAGGACGTTGAACAGCCCCGCGTGGTGGCCCTCCGCGATGATGACCCGCAGGGCCCGCCCGGCCAGCGGCGCCACTTCGACGGAACCGACGACGCGGGTCAGTTCGGCGGTGAGGACCTGCTGGACCTCTTCGTCGCGGAACGCCTCGGCGACCGTGACCACCGCGGTCGCGGCGTAACCCGCGAACCTGGCGGCGTTGGCCTCGTCGGTCAGCCAGGCGGCCAGGCGCGGGACGAGCCCGGCGGCGCGGATGCGTTCGGCCAGCACGTCGGCGTTGAGGAAGTTCTCCTGGACGAACCGGCCGAGGGTGACGGCGAACTGGTCCTTGCGCTCGACGATCACCGCGGTGTGCGGGATCGGCAGTCCCAGCGGGTGGCGGAATAGGGCCGTGACCGCGAACCAGTCAGCTACGCCGCCGACCATCGACGCCTCGGCACCGGCCTGCACGTACCCCAGCAGGATCCCGTGGACGCCGGCCACGGTCACGGCCAAGAACAGCACCGTGACCGCCGCCAGGAGGGCGGTGGCCCGCAGACGCGCGGCAGCCAGGCGGCGCGTCCGCAGTTCCACCGACTCGTGTTCGGGCGCGCGCAGCGGCGCGGCAGGCATCGTGGCAGTAGGTTCCATCAGCCGTCCCGGTCAGTCCGCGGTGCAGGCGGAAGCGACATCCGATTCCACCCACGATATTGACCAGGCTCAGGCCCGGCGCGGACGGGGCGTCACAGGTTAGCGTTCTCCCGGCTGTAGAAGGGGACGGCGACCACGACGCCGTGCGCCGTCGAGGGTGTCCGGACGAGCCACTGCTCGGCCCGGGTCCCCGGGTCGAACCACAGCAGCGACACGCTGCCGGTGCAGCTGGTCGGCGCCTCGATCAGCAGCCGGGCGCCGAGCGCGGTCAGCACGTGGTTGTCGCCCTCCGTGTGCGGCACCGTCACCAGCGTGATCGAGCCGTTGCGCGCCTGCTTGAAGATCTGCAGCGTGCCACAGGCCCCGGAGGATTGCAGGTACAGGCCGCTGGGCAATGACCACGCGTCGAAGTCGCCCAGGTCGTGTGTCTTGACGCCGCGCGGCGGGGTCAGCGCCGTGGGCCGCCCGCCGTTCAGCGGGACGAGCCAGAGCCGCGAGCTGCTCGAGTTCGGCGGCGGGCAGGACGCCAGCACCGTGCTGCTGTCCCACCAGCGGGCTGGGTTACACAAATTCGCGCTCGTGCCGGGAATGGGCAGCGGACGGACGAGCGTGCCGTCATTTCTGACCAGCTTGAGGCCGTCGCTGGCCCCGGTGACGAAGACGGTGCCCGACGGCGCGTACAGCACCTGCCCGTCCGCTGAGGACCCGAGCGCTCTGGTCCGCCGGCCGGACAGGCTGTACCGGGCCAGGCTCCAACCGGGCGGCGACGGCCGGGACGCCACGATGTTCAGTCCGTCCGGCGTGGTGTACCCGATCGGCGTCGCGGATCCCTGCATGACGAAGGTGCTCATCTGGCCGGAGGCGAGGGTCAGCTGCTCGACCCTGCCCTGGCCCGAGAAGACCTGGAACAGCGCGCGCTTGCCGTCTGGTGACCAGGCGAGCAGGAACGGTGCGGTGCGGTCGTTAGGCCAGCTGGCCAGCTGATACCTGGTCCCGCCCGGGCTGATGAGATAGAGCATCTCAGGCCCGGACGCCCTCATGCTTCCTGGACTCCGACGCGGCCCGTCCGGTTGCGACAACGGACGCGCGAGTCCCGTTACGCCGGGGGATCTTCTTGTCACCAAACGCGTTGGAAAGTGCCTAAACCCTGTCCCGCAGGGTGGGCGTTCGGGTTTACTCAAGGCATGCCCGCCGCCGGCGTCCAGGCCCAGCTACCCCAGGAACCAAACAGCTTCGTCGGCCGTGAGCGCGAGATCGCGGAGGCGGGCCGGATGCTGCGCCGGGCCCGCGCGCTGACCCTGTGCGGGCCAGGCGGGATCGGGAAGACCCGGCTGGCGCTGCGGATCCTGGCCGCGACGGAGGACGAGTTTCCCGACGGGGCCTGGTTCGTGGAGCTGGCTGACCTGCGCCAGCCCGAGCTGGTGGCCTCGCGCGTGGCGGCGGTCATCGGCGTCAGCGAGGAGCCAGGGCGCCCGCTGCTCGATACGCTCGCCGACGCGCTGCGGCCGCGCCGGCTGCTGCTGGCGCTGGACAACTGCGAGCACCTGATCGACGCGTGCGCGCAGCTGGGCCAGCGGCTGCTGGCCAGCTCGCCGGGGCTGCGGCTGCTCAGCACCAGCCGCGAGCCGCTGCGCATCGCGGCCGAGACCGCGTGGGAGGTGCCGCCGCTCTCGGTGGCGCCCGAGGACGCCGAACGCCTGGCCAAGGACGCGCACCGGTACGAGGCCATCCGCCTGTTCGCCGACCGGGCCGCCGCGTCCCGGCCCGGGTTCTCCCTCGGCCCGGGCAACGCCGCGGACGTCGCCGCCATCTGCCGGGCGCTCGACGGGATGCCACTGGCCATCGAGCTGGCCGCGGCGCGGGTCCGGGTGCTGTCGCCGGAGCAGATCAGCGCCCGCATGGGTGACCGGCTTGAGCTGCTCACCACGGGCGACCGGTCCGCTCCGGCCCGCCAGCAGACCCTGCGCGCGGCGATCGAGTGGAGCTACGAGCTGCTCTCCGTCCCCGAACGGATCTTGTTCCGCCGACTGTCCGTCTTCGCCGGATGGTCGCTGGAGATGGCCGAGGAGGTGTGCGCCGACGATGACATCCCCGCGCCGGACGTGCTCGACCTCCTCACCGCGCTGGTGGACAAGTCGCTGGTCGCGCTGGAGCCGGCGGTGATGGGCGAGGCCCGCTACCGGTTGCTGGACACCATCAGGGAGTACGCCGCGGCGCGCCTGGAGGAGACCGGGGAGTCGGCCAGGTTCCGGCTCGCGCTGCGCGACTACGCCGTCCGGATCGCGGAGCGGAACGGGGCGATCGGGATGGCGCGGGTCCCGGCCACCTGGTCGCGCCGGGTGGACGCCCTGCGTCAGTACGACGTGGAGGCCAGGAACGTGGTCCAGGTGCTGACCTGGTGCGTGGCCCAGGGTGACGCGGAGACCGGCCTGCGCATGTGCGCCGCGGTCAGCCCGTGCTGGATCGTCTGGGGCACCTTCGCCGAGGGCCGCGAGTGGCTGGACTCCCTCCTGGCCCTGGAGGTCCCGGACGTTCCGGCCGGGCTCCGCGGCGCGGCCACCGTGGTGCACGCCCAGCTCACCCTGCCCAGCGATCGCATCGCCGCCGAGACCCTGGCCCGCGCCGGGCTGGAGCTGTGCCGGGCGGCCGGCGATCAGTACTGGACGGCATCTGCGCTGAACCTGCTCGCCGAGATCGCCCTGCACACGGGGCGGGCCGAGGAGGCGGCGAGCACCGCGGAGCAGGCGCTGTCGATGGCGCAGGCCGCCGGTGACGGGTGGAACGAGGGTTACGCGCTGGGCAGCCAGGCCGCGATCGCGGCCGCGGCGGGCAAGCTCCGGGAGGCCGAGCAGCTGGCTGACGCCTCGGTCACCGTCATGCGGCGCATCGACCAGCAGTGGGGGGTGGCGCGGGCGCTCCTCGGCCTCGGCGACCTGGCCCGGTTCCGCGGTCACCCCGGCGAGGCGCACAGCCGTTACGTCGAGGCGCTGGCCATCTTGCAGGAGGTCGGCGCCCGCCCGGAGATCGCGCGCTGCCTGGCTGGCCTCAGCCGGGTGGCCATGGACCTGGGCGCGATCGAGCAGGCGAGGCGGCACCTGACCAGGAGCATCGAGCTCAGCCAGGCCACCGGGTCGCGCATCGGCACGGCCCGCGGGCTGGAGGCCTTCGCGGCGCTAGCCGCGCACGAGAACCAGCCCGAGCTCGCCGTGCAGCTGGTCGCGGCGGCCACCGCGCTGCGCGACACCGCCGGGCTGCCGCCGCTGCCCGGCGCCCGCACCGAAGGCCTGCTGGCTCCGGCCCGGCGCCTCGGCGATGCCGTGGTCGCCGGGCTCTGGGCCCGCGGGCTGGCCCTGAGCAGCGAGGAAGCGATCGCCCTGGCCCTGGACAAGGACCTGTCGCCACGGGTACCCGACGGTAACGGGCGGATGCTGAGCGCGGTGAAGGGCTACCAGGTGGCGGCGGAGCCGCCGGGCTCGCTCACCCCCCGCGAGCACGAGATCGCGGCGCTGGTGGCCACCGGGCGCAGCAACAAGGCCATCGCCGCCGAACTGTCCATCAGCCCGCCGACCGTGGCCAGGCATATCGCCAACATCCTGGCCAAGCTCGGGTTCAGGTCGCGCACCCAGATCGCCGTCTGGGTCGCCGACCGGCCGCTGCGGGCCGCCGCCCACGCACAGCGCACCTCAGAACCCCACTAGGGAGGTCCAGCTATTTAGCCGGTGCAATTCTGGATGTGAGGCAGGCAATCTGGGAGGATCCGGGGGGTCGCCGGCCATCCACTCTCCGAGTAACACGCCAACCGGACTATCGGGATAAGCGTCCTGATAGTTGCGCGGATCGGCCGCTGGGGCGCGAGCGCGAGCGGGACTACAGGACCTTGGTGGAGGCTCGGATGCGCACATTCTCTCGGACGCGGAACCCCCGGCTCAGGAAGCGCCTGGCCGACGTCTGGCTAAGCGTCGTGGTCCTGATCGGCGTGATAAGCGGCGGCGCGACCGCGGCCCGGGCCGTCGACTCGGCCGCAGGCTGGGCCGGCGCGCCATGGCACGGCGTCGGCCGAGGCTGGATCCTGGCCGACGTGGCCAAGTCGAAGTCGTCCAGCGGACGGGGAACGCTGTACCTGGTCTCGCCGGGCGGCCAGCGTTACCGGCTCGGCCCGGCTCCGGCCAACACCATCCTCGAGGACTGGTCAGGGAACGGCGCCGACGCGCTGTTCTTCCCCGTGAACCCGGGCCCGACGACTGCTCTGGTCACCGTGCTCAACCTGCACACCGGTCGGGCCAGCAGCTTCACGGTGTCCTCCAATCAGGTCTTCCCTGACATCGCGTTCTCCCGGCCCAGCGGGACGGCGATCCTGCTTCAGCCCGGGACCACATCCTCGGGCGCGTCCCTGCCGTTGGAGCGATTCAGCCTGACGGGCGCGCTGGAGCTGTCCTACCCGACCCAATTCCCGCAGGCGGGTGCGTTTAACGGCGGTCACTTCCTGGAGAACGCGAGCGGCACCGAGCTGGTCTTGAACACGCAGAACGGCCTCGAGATCGTGTCCAACTCGGGCCGGCCGATCCGCGCTCTCGCGACGCACGGCCCGGGTTCGTGCGCGGCGCTGAACTGGTGGAACAACCAGAACGTGGTGGCCGACTGCGCGGCAGGACAGCTGCTGGTCTACCCGCTCTCCGGTGGCCGGCCTGAGCAGCTGACCTCCTCCCGTGACGAGGGGACCTTCCTCGGCGCCTGGCACATTCCGAGCGGGACGTACGCCGAGGCCGCCGCCTGCGGTTCGACCTGGCTCGAGAAGCTGAACTCGAACGGCACCTCCACCACCCTCAGCATCCCCGGCGCCGCGAATGCCGGGACGGTCCAGCCGCTCGGCGCCATCGGCAACCAGTTGCCGCTCCTGGTCGGTGGCGGCTGCGACGGGCAATACCCGTACAGCTTCGTCGACTGGTACAAGCCCTCCACGAACGTGGCCAGGATTGTAGTCGGCGGCCCGGCAGGCGGCGGCTACGTGACCGGCGCGGTCCTCTTCCGGGCGCCCGGACAACCGAGCACCAGCTCGTTTTAGGGTGCCGGGACCTTCAATATTGTATCTAACTGTCCGCTTTAGACTGAACACGGACAGCTAGAGGAGCTCCAGGATGTCGGCCGATGGACATTCCGGCATAGACGGGGATGACCACAAGCATGATGGTGAGCTCAATCAGCCCGCTGGTGGTTCAGGGGACATCCGGCCAGCGGAGACACGAGACCGCACCGAGTATTACGAGGCACTGCAAGCGACCGACCAGCAGCAGGCATCCACGGACGGTCATCCACGGCACGCAGAGGATGACCCGCCGTCATCCTCGGCCTGGGAAGAGGTATCGGAGGAAGATCGCGCAAGCCGACCTGGGGCAGATTCGTTGTGCCTTTCGCCGGAGCGCGCCATGCACATTCTCGACGGCGATCAATGGGGTGGCGGACACCGCCCTGGGACGGGCAGACCCGAGAAGACGGAGTTCCCTGCCAGCTGGGATGACAGCCAGATCGTCGATCACAGCACGGACGTCGCACGCTCCCCGGACGTGCCGCCGGTGCTGCAGCCAAACCACCGTTGGCGCGTCTTCGGCGAGCGCGATGGCGTCGGTATTACCGTCATCGTGCTACCAGACGGCAGGATCTGGGCCGCCTGGCCTGAAGAAGGCAGTCCGGGGGTAATCAGGAACCCGAAGGAGGGTCAACAATGAACGAACCTGACGTCATCGCAAGGACCCAGGCCCTTCCTGAGCACTACGCCGATCGGGTGCCGCCCGTGGATCTTGACGGACTGCGGTCAATGGCGAGCGCGGGTGAATGGCAAGAACTGGTTGACCTCCTCGTGGCCAGCCTCAGTAGCAGCCGCGCTAGGGTCACGGCCGGTGAGCGAAACGAACTACGGTCCTTGCTGGAGGCCATGGACATGCCCACCAGTCCCCTGAGCACGCTGAACGTCGAAGGCTAGTCCTGACGGCCTACTTGAGAAGCTTCTGTACCTCGCGGAACTTGGGGTGCTCGGCGTCGTGCAGCCACTCGAACAGGACCATCTCCGACGTCACGATCTCGGCTCCGTGCCGACTGGCTCGGTCGAGCGCAGCGGCCTTATCCGCCGGGTCACGCGAGCCAACTGCGTCCGCGACCACGAACACGCGGTGGCCGGGACGGAGCAGGCCGAGCACGGTCTGCAGGACGCAGACGTGGGCCTCGACCCCGGCCACGATTATCTCCGCTGCTCCCGTCGGCAATAGCTCGTGGAAGTCGGGGTCTTCCGCGGCCGAGAACGTCGTCTTGGGCAGGACCGCCTGCGCGTAGGCCGCGAGTGGCGCGACCGTCGGGCCGAGGCCGACCGGGTACTGTTCCGTCGCGCGGATGGGCACGTTGAGAAGCTGCGCCGCCTCAGCCAGCCGCACGGCCCGGGCTATGACGGCCTCGTGGTCGTGGATGACCGGCACGAGCCGCTCCTGGAGGTCGATCAGCAGCAGCACGGCGCCCTCGGCGGTCATCATCACGCCACCGACGCTACTTCAGTAGACCGGAACCGTCATCCCGACCGAGCACAGCCCGGCGCGAGTCAGTGAAAGTGGCAAACCTACCCGATAGAGCAGCTGCTTCTTTAGTTGCATGTACCGCCCTGGGTTCAAGATCGCTATGAAGGCTGCCTGCGGCGGTGGGCCGGCAGGCCTCACCGGTCCCGCCAACCTCAGCGGCAGACTCTCCGCTCACCGGTTCGAAGTAGTGATCGTTTTATTGTGGTTGATCAGGGCTTCGTGGTTGATCGGGGGAACGATAGCGCACCCGATCAACCGCAGAACCCGGATCAACCACAATCTTTCCGGATGCTTAACAACGGCCAGCCACTGGCGTATCGCGGGACACGCACGTATCACCTCGCGCGGGCCAAGGCTGCCGCGCCAGGGCGCATCCGGGCACCGCAAGGCGCCTACGCCAGCCAAAGCGGCACCTGGCTCGCAAGGAACCGTTACGGTGCCACAACCATTGGTTGCTCGCCTCCACCCCGGTCAGGGCAAGGCGGGGATCGAGCCGGATGGGGGCAGCACGGGCGCGTGGGCCGGGATGGTTTCCGGGTAGATCAGGCCCGAGCCGGTGTTGAGCACCACCACCTCGTCCGTCTCGGAAAGCCAGCCGGATGCGCGCAGCTGCCGGACGGCGGAAAAGCAGGCCGCGCCCTCGGGGCAGATGAAGCAGCCCTCCAGGCGCGCGACCTCCCGCTGGTCGGCGAGCAGCGCCTCGTCGGTCACCGCCACGGCGGTCCCGCCGGTGGCGTAGAGCGCTTCGAGGACGAGGAAGTCGCCGAGGGCCTTCGGCACCGTGAGGCCGAACGCCACCGTCCTCGCGTCCGGCCACGGCTCGCTCTCGGCCGCTCGGGCCTGGAAGGCCCGTACGATCGGCGCGCAGCCCGCCGCCTGGACGGCGACGAGCCTCGGCATCGGGCCCGGCACCCAGCCGAGCTCGCCCAGTTCGCGCAGGGCCTTGGCGATGCCGATCAGGCCCACGCCCCCGCCCGTGGGGTACACGATCACGCCGGGCATCCGCCAGCCGAGCTGCTCGGCGATCTCCAGGCCCATCGTCTTCTTGCCCTCGATCCGGTACGGCTCCCTGAGCGTGGCGACGTTCTGGTACGCGGGCCGCCGCTCGACGGCCTCCGCGACGAGCCGGCCGGCGTCCCCGATCAGGCCGTCGACCAGGTACAGCTCGGCCCCGGCCGCCACGCACGCGGCGCGGGTGACCTCCGGCGCGCCGGCCGGCATCACGATCAGGCTCCGCAGCCCGGCCCGGGCCGCGTACACCGACCAGGCGGCCCCGGCGT
>Ga0070730_10002373_pt1 | contig 17117 bp, 11 predicted proteins | sample Coa_R1_3_FD_66447 | JGI IMG/M metagenome (GOLD analysis project Ga0070730, IMG submission 66447) | Surface soil microbial communities from Centralia Pennsylvania, which are recovering from an underground coalmine fire - Coalmine... | ecosystem: Environmental > Terrestrial > Soil > Unclassified ... | reverse complement strand
GCCTCCTTCAGCACGAGCGCTCCGGCCAGGGCGGCGGGCGGATGATGGGCGGCGGCGCGCGGCTGCCGGATCTGATGGAGACCTACTGGGGCGACGCCGAGGGTGAGGCGGACGTACGCGCGCGCATGGTCGCCAACCTGATCGACGCCAAGGCCCACGCCCTTACGCTCCAGCGGGCGGTCAACGACGCGCGCGGCAATCTCAATCCCAGCGCCACCACGTCGATCATGAAGAACTCCGGCACGCGCATCGGCCAGGAGAAGGCCGAGCTCACCTTGGAGATGATGGGCGTCCAAGGCCTGGGCTGGGAGGGAGAGGACTTCACCGCCGACGAGCGGGCGGCCGTGCGCGGGTGGCTCTCGGGCAAGGCGACCACGATTTTCGGCGGCTCCTTCGAGATCCAGAACAACATCATTTCCAAACGCATCCTCGGCCTCCCCGACCCGACGAAGTCGGCGTGATGCGCACGACCCATAGAGAGACCCTGCATGGCTGATTTCGGCGGCGACGACATCGACACCTTCCGCGCGGAGGCGCGGGACTGGCTGAAGGCCCACTTCGCCCCATCGCTGAAGGGCAAGGGCGGGATGATGGCCGCCGAGGGCCTCGCCCCCTCCGGCGCCGACGTCCGGGCCTGGATCAGGGCGATGGCCGACAAGGGCTGGGGCGTTCCCACCTGGCCCAAGGCCTATGGCGGCGGCGGGCTGCCGGGCGCCCAGGCGCGGGTCCTGCAGCAGGAGATGAACGCCATCGGGGCCTGGAACCCTATCGGCGGCATGGGCGTGATGATGTTCGGTCCGACCCTGCTGGAGTACGGAAACGAGGCCCAGAAGCAGCGCCATATCCCGCCGATCGTGCGCGGCGAGATCCGCTGGTGCCAGGGCTTCTCTGAGCCAGGCGCGGGCTCCGACCTCGCCTCGCTGCAAACCAAGTGCGAGGACAAGGGCGACCATTGGCTACTCAACGGCCAGAAGATCTGGACCTCCGGCGCCCAGTGGGCCGATTGGTGCTTCGCCCTGGTGCGCACCGACACCGCCAGGAAGCATGAAGGCATCTCCTTCATCGTCTTCGACATGAAGACGCCCGGCGTCGAGGTTCGCCCGATTAGGCTGATCGCCGGCGCCTCGCCGTTCTGCGAGACCTTCCTCACCGACGTGAAGGTCCCCAAGGAGAACCTGGTCGGCCCGCTGAACGGCGGCTGGGCGATCGGCAAGCGCCTGCTGCAGCACGAGCGGAGCGGCATCTCCGGCGGCGGGGGCGCGGGCGCCCGCGGCGGCGGCATGTTCGGCGTCGGCGGATCGCCGGCGGAGCTGGCCAGGGAATACCTCGGCGTCGACGAGGCGGGCCGCATCGCCGACAGCGACCTGCGGGCGCGGGTCGTCGCCCATGAGATGGACGCCAAGGCGTTTCAGCTGACGGCGATGCGGACCATGGTCGAGTCGCGCTCCAATCAGGGGCCGTCGGCGGCGACCTCGATCATGAAGAACGCCGGCACCAAGGTCGGCCAGGACCGCGCCGAGCTGATCATCGAGATCCTCGGCCACCAGGGCCTGGGCTGGGAGGGCGACGGCTTCTCCGGCGAAGAGCTCTCCTTCGTTCGCGGCTGGCTCGGCGGCAAGGCGACCACGATCTTCGGCGGCTCGGCCGAGATCCAGAACAACATCATCTCCAAGCGGATCCTCGGCCTCCCGGACCCGCTCTCCTCCTCGAACCCCTAGAAGACCAGGAAACCCGACCGACATGGCCGTACTGACCGAAGAACAATCGATGCTGCGGGACGCGGCGCGCACCTGGACCCAGGAGAAATCGCCGGTGTCCGCCTTCCGCAAGATGCGCGATTCCGGCGCCCCGCTCGGCTACGACCCCGCCGCCTTCGCCGAGATGGCCGAGATGGGCTGGGCGGGGGTGATCATTCCGGAAGCCTACGGCGGCTCGGACTTCGGCTACCTGAGCCTGGGGCTGATCCTCGAGGAGACGGGCCGCACCCTCACCGCCTCGCCGATCCTCGCCTCGGCGCTGGCCGCCGCCAGCGCCGTCATCCTGGGTGGGAGCGAAGCGCAGAAGGAGGCCTGGCTGCCGAAGATCGCCTCGGGCGAGCTGGTGGCGACCCTGGCGGTGGACGAGGGCGCGCACCACCGGCCGAACCACGTGACCACCAGGGCGACCAAAAGCGGGGCCGGCTACACGCTCTCGGGGACCAAGAGCTTCGTCCTTGAAGGCATGGCCGCGGGCCTGTTCGTCGTCTCGGCGCGCACGGCCGGCGCCGAGGGCGACAAGGAGGGCGTCAGCCTCTTCCTCGTCCCCGCCGACGCCAAGGGCGTCAGCCGCAAGGCGCTGAAGCTGGCCGACTCGCGCGGCGCCGCGAAGGTCGCGTTCGAGGGCGTGGTGGTGGGCGCCGACGCCCTGCTGGGCGCCGAGGGCCAGGGCTGGGACCTGCTGGAGAAGACGCTCGACCGCGCCCGGGCCGGCCTCGCCGCCGAGATGCTCGGCTCGGCCGTACAGGCCTTCGAGACCACCCTCGACTACCTCAAGACCCGGGTGCAGTTCGGCCAGGTGATCGGGGCCTTCCAGGCCCTGCAGCACCGCGCCGCCAAGATGTTCACCGACCTTGAGCTGGCGCGCTCGTGCGTGGAGGCGGCCCTCACCGCCATCGACAACGACTCGCCCGATGTCCCGGAGCTGGTTTCCCTGGCCAAGGCCAAGGTCGGCGACACCCTGCACCTCGTCTCCAACGAGATGGTGCAGATGCATGGCGGCATCGGCATGACCGACGCCCACGACGCCGGCCTCTATCTCAAGCGGGCCCGGGCGACGGAAGCGACGTACGGCGGCCAAGCCTACCACCGCGACCGCTACGCCCGCCTGCAAGGGTATTGAGCGAGAGCTTCCGGCTCAGCTCTTCTTGGCGCCGCTCGGCGTCTTCCCCGGGGTGACGATGAAGCTCGAAGCGGCCGGAGGCGCCTTCGCCTTCGGCTGCTTGGCTTTGCGGATTTCCTTGTTGCCGTGCTGGCCCTTGTTGGCCATGGAGCCTCATCCTTCAGTTGGCGCGCTCGCGCACGCGTCTTGCGAGAACGGACCGACCGGGCGGGGGCTCCGGCCGAGGTCAGAAGTAGCCGGCTTCGCCTTCGACCCTGACCTGGACGATGCGGCCCTGGCCGACCGCGGCGCGGGCGAGCTTGGTCGCCGAGGCAACCACCTCCGCCTTGTCCCGCGCACGGTTCGAGATCCGCCCCTCGTGCTCGACGGCCCACGCGCCGTCGTGCCGAACAATGCGGAAAATAAGAGCTGACATGGACGAAATCTCCGCGGCCGCTGATCGTCGGGCGTCGCACTATGCGCGCATTGCCGCCCAATGGCGAGAGGCGCGGCAATCCCAGGTGGCGCACGGCGGCCTGGGCGTGTATCTCGGATGGACAGTCCGTAAACCGGGGAGCGCGACACAGCGTGGTTCGCGTCCTACCGCCGAGGCGCCTGGGCGCCGCTTTCGCCGCCGTGACGGCCGCCGTCCTCCTGCCCGCCCTCGCCGTGGGCGGGGAGGCTCCCCTGACCGGCGCGCTAGCCGCAGCGGCCATGGCGCAGGCGCCCGCCACCGACTATCGCATCGGTCCCCTCGACAAGCTCAACATCGTGGTCTTCCAGGTGAAGGATCTGTCGGTGGACAACCTGCAGGTCGACGCCAGCGGCCAGATCCTGCTGCCGCTGATCGGCGCCGTCCAGGCCAAGGGCAGGACCACCGGCGAACTCTCGGCCGAGATCGCCGGCCGCCTCGCTGAGCGCTACCTGCAATCGCCGCAGGTGTCGGTGACTGTGGCGGAGGCGGCGAGCCAGAAGGTCACCGTCGAGGGCGCGGTCAATGACGCCGGCGTCTTCGAACTCAAGGGCCGGACGAGCCTGCTGGAGGCGGTCGCCCGCGCCAAGGGCGTTTCCAAGGCGGCCAATTCCCACCGCGTGGCGATCGTGCGCGACGTCGACGGCTCGCCGCACGCGGCGACTTTCGACCTTGCAGCCATCAGCGCCGGCAAGGCGCGTGACCCCGAGGTGATCGCCAACGACGTGATCATCGTCGACACCTCGCGCTCCAAGTCCTTCTGGCACGGCGTGGTCGAGGTGATTCCCGCCTTCTACCTCTTCACCTTCCTCTAGTGGCCCGGCGATGACCCTGCCCGAAGGCCTGGAGGACGGTTCGCGCCGCCGGCCGGCGCACCTCGCGAGCGTAGCCCCCGCGCCGGCGGCGACGTCGGCGAACTGGGGCCACGTCGCGTGGGCGCCGCCGCAGGACCGGCCCGAGGACGCCCCCCGCAGGATCGACGTCGCCGCGGTCTGGCGCATCGGCGTCAAGCACGCCGGGATCATCGGCCTGAGCCTCGCCACGGCTTTGGCGCTGGGCGCGGCGGTCACCCTGCTGACCCGGCCGATCTACTCCGCCAGGACCACGCTGCAGATCGACCGCGAGGCGGAGAAGGTGGTCAGCGCCGACGAGCAGACGCCGCTGGACAACTACAGCGACGAGTTCTTCCAGACTCAGTACGGCCTCCTGCGCAGCCGCGCCCTGGCGGCCCGGGTCGCCGAAAGCCAGGGCCTCACCGCCGACGACGGCTTCATCAGGACGATGACCGCCCGCGCGCCGGTCGCGGGAGGGAAGCCGCTCACCGCCGAGGAACGTCGCCAGGCGGTGATCGACCTGCTGCGCGCCCACGAAAGCGTCACCCCGGAGCGCGGATCGCGCCTGGTGGCGGTGGCGTTCGGCAGTCCCGAGCCGGCCCTCTCGGCGCGCATCGCCAACGCCTTCGCGGAGAACTTCATCGCCTCCGCCCTCGACCGCCGCTTCGAGTCGTCCTCCTACGCCCGCGACTTTCTCGAAAAGCGTCTCGCCCAGGTCAAGGCCCGGCTCGAGCAGAGCGAGCGGGACCTCGTGGCCTACGCCGCCAGCCAGCAGATCATCCAGTTGCCCGCCGCCGGCCAGCCCAACCAGGCGGAGGCTGGGCCCTCCCTGGCGGCGGCCAACCTCGAAGCCTTCAACACCGCCCTGGCCACCGCGCGGGCCGACCGCATCAAGGCCGAGCAGAAGTGGCGCCAGGCTCAAGCCTCCGGCGGCGTCGGCCTGAGCGACATCCTACAGAGCCCGACCATCCAGGTCCTCAGCCAGGAACACGCAAAACTCGTCGCCGAGTACCAGGACAAGCTGCGGATCTTCAAACCCGACTATCCGGACCTGGTCCAGCTGAAGGCGCGGGTGGACGAGACCGAGCGCCAGCTGGCGCAGGAAGCCGGAACCATCCGCCAGTCCTTGCAGGCCCAGTACGAGGCGACCCTGGCCAATGAGCGGGCCCTCGCCTCCCAGGTCGACGCGCTGAAGTCGGCCGTCCTCGACCTCCGCGGGCGGAGCATCCGCTATACGATCCTGCAGCGCGAGGTCGACACCAACCGCACCCTCTATGACGGCCTGCTGCAACGCTACAAGGAGGTCGGCGTCGCCGGCGGGGTCGCCGCCAACAACATCTCGATCGTCGATCGGGCCGAGACGCCGCTTACGCCTTCGGAACCGCGGCCCCTGCTCAACATGATCCTGGCCGCCCTGGTCGGGGTCGCCTCCGGCGTCGGTCTTGCCTACCTGCGCGAGGCTTTCGACCAGGCCATTCGCAGCCCGGCGGACGTCGAAGCCGACCTGCCCCTGCTGGGCGCGATCCCCTTCCTCAGGAGCGTCCTCGACCCGACGGCGGCGCTGGCCGACGCCCGCTCGCCGATGGCCGAGGCCTATCACGCCCTACGCTCGGCGCTGCAGTTCTCCACGCCGGACGGCCTGCCCAAGACGCTGATGATCACCAGCCCGACGCCCGGGGGCGGCAAGACCACCACCGCCTTCGCCGTGGCGCAATATGTGGCCCGACTGGGATTTAGGGTGCTGCTCGTCGACGCCGATCTTCGCAACCCGTCGCTGCGCGGATTGATGGGCCTGGAAGGAGGGGTCGGCCTCACCAGCCTCCTGACCGGCGCCGCGGCGCTGAAGGACGCGGTGCAGCCGACCGCGCTCGTCAACCTGTTCGTGGTCACCGCGGGGCCGCCGGCGCCCAACCCCGCCGAGCTCCTGGCCGGTTCGCGCCTGCCGATGCTGATCGCCGAAGGCGGCGCGGTGTTCGACATGATGGTCTTCGACGGACCGCCGACCATGGGGCTTGCCGATGCGCCGATGCTCGGCGCGGCGGTCGCCGGCTGCCTCATCGTCGTCGAAGCGGGCCGCACCACCCGCAGCCAGCTTCGCCAGTCCCTGCGGCGGATGTCGATGGCCGGCGCGCACATCCTGGGCGCGGTGCTGACCAAATACAGGGCCCGGCGCGACCCCTATGGCTACGGATACGGCTACGCCTATGCCGCCGCCTACGGCCGCCCGGACGGAGGGGGTCGGGCGCTCGTCGGCCCGCGCGGCGTCGCCGGCGTGGTGGCTCGCGCCCGGCGACTGATCGCCCGCTAGACGCCGATGGCGCAGGCCGCCGGCCGGACGCTGGACGCGGCGCTGGCTCTTGCGGCCGCCGGCCTGGCCCTCCTGATCGTGCGCTCGGCCGTCACCGACGTTCAAGGCGCGGATCGGCGGCCGGACCCGGCCCGCCTGGTCCGCGACCCCCTGGACCTGCCGTCCCTGAGGTTCCTGGGCCTGCGGCTGGACAGGGAGGGTCATCTCGCCGAGGCGGACGTCGTCCTCCGCTTCGTGGGTAGCCGCACATGGCGGGATGGACCGACGGAGGTCTGGCTGCTGCGCCGCCGGCTGGACGAGGGCCGTTACCGCGAGGCCCTGGAAAGCGCGGATTCCCTCCTGCGCCGCGACGCCGAGGGAACAACCCGGCCTGCCCTGTTCCCGCTGCTCATCGCCGCCGCCGAAGACGCCGGGGCGCGGCCGGCGCTGGTGGCGCGGCTGGTCGCGGCGCCGTGGTGGCGCGGCGACTTCCTGCGCGCTCTGGGAGCGCAAGGCGACGCCGCCGGGGCGCTGGCGGTGTTCTCCGCGCTGGCGCGGGGGCAGACGCCCGCGGCGGCGGCGGAATATGCGCCCTTGGTCGATCGCCTGGTCAGCGCCGGGGACTATGGCGGCGCCTACGCCGCCTGGCGCGCGATTGCGCGGTCCCGCGAGGCCGCCGCCCCCGTCCTGCGGGATGGCGACTTCACGGGCGCGTCCGACCACACGCCGTTCACCTGGAGCGCGGCGGCCGGCGTGGGGGCTTCCGGCGCAACGGACCTGACCCCCGACGGGCCGGCGACACGGGCGCTGCGAATCGACTATGACGGCTTCTCGTCGCCGACCCTCCCCGCCCAACTCCTGGCGGACACCCCCCGGCGATACACCCTCAGCTGGCGTCAAAGGATCGATCCCGCCGCCCCCGAACGCCTGGCCTGGCGCGTGCGCTGCGCCGACACCGGCCGGGTGCTCGCCCGGGCCCCCGCCGCCGTTCCCGGCTGGCGCGAGGCGACGATGAGCGTCGAGACCCCGCCCTCCGGCTGCGCCGCCCAGTGGCTCGAGCTGGCCGCCGAGCCCGGCGAGCGGCGCTCGCCCGTCACCGCCTGGTACGCGGCCTTCCGCCTGCGGCAGGCCGCCCCGGGAGCCTCAGCGCGCGCCGGCGCCGCTGAGTAGGGCCCCGATCGTGCGGACGCAAATCTCCACGTCGAGGGCGAACGAGCAGTTCCTCAGGTAGTAGAGATCGTGGTCGAGCTTCACGCGGGTCTCGGCCAGGTCGGCCGCGTAGCCCGCCCGCACCTGGGCCCAGCCGGTGAGGCCCGGCCGCATCAGCTGGCGAAAGGCGAAGTCGGGCGCCTCGCGGGAATAGGCTTCGGCGAGGTCCGGCTGTTCGGGCCTGGGGCCGATGAGGCTCATCTCGGCGACCAGCACATGCCACAGCTGGGGGAGCTCATCGATATGGAAGCGCCGCAGCCAGCGGCCGACCGGGGTGACCCGCTGGTCGCCGACCGCGGTGGCGACCTGGCTGTCCGCAGGGCCCGGTCGCATCGTCCGCAGCTTGAGGATCATAAACCTGCGCCCGCCCAGGCCCACGCGGGCCTGGCGGAAGAACAGCGGCCGGCCCATCGTCAGCAGGATGGCCGCGCACGCGGCGGCGATGAGCGGCAGGGCGAGCGGCGCCAGAGCCAGGCTCAGCAGGATATCGAACAGCCGCTTGCCGCTCCGCCGCCAGGTCAGCCGGCCGGCCGGGGGATCGAGGCCGAGCGGCGCGGCGGCGTCCAGGACCGCCGGCGCGCTATCGCTCCGTCCCTCGCTCACGGCGCGCTCGCCAGCCGTCGCAGGACCGCTCGCAGGGCGCACCGCCAGTGCGGCGAGGGGCGGCCGAGGATGGCCCAGGTCGAGGTCTTGTCGAGCACGCTGAACGCCGGCCGCCGCGCGGGGGTCGGGTAGTCCTCGGTGCGGATCGGCAGGACCCTGGGCGCGCGCTCCAGCAGTCCCGCGGCGTGGCCGTCCTCGCCGATCGCCTGGGCGAAGTCGTACCACGAGGCCACGCCGGCGTCGGTATGGTGATGGATCCCCTGCGCGCCCGCCCCGCAGAGGCCCCAGAGCGCCTCGGCCAGGGTGGTGGCGGAGGTCGGCGTGCCGATCTGATCGGCCACCACCCGCACCTCGCCGCGCTCCGCCATCAGGCGGAGCATGGTCTTCAGGAAGTTGCCGCCGTGCGGCGAGTAGACCCACGCGGTGCGCAGGATAAGGGCGTTCGGAGCGGCTTCCTGCACCGCGACCTCGCCCGCCAGCTTCGACGCCCCGTAAACGCCCAGCGGCGCGGGCGCGTCCTCGGGCCGGTAGGCGCGGCTCGCCTGGCCATCGAAGACGAAGTCGGTCGAGACATGGGCGATGCGGGCGCCGGCCTCGACCGCGGCGCGGGCCAGGTTCGCGGCCCCGTCGCGGTTGACCGCCCAGGCGATCTCCGGCTCGGACTCGGCGCGGTCGACGGCGGTGTAGGCGGCCGCGTTGAGCAGCAGATCGGGGCTGGACCGCATCACCGCGGCCCGGACGGCGCCGGCGTCCCGGATGTCCAGCTCGATTTCCGAGATTGTCTCGACCGTCCAGCCGTCCGGGGGCGTCGCCACCAGTTCGCTGGCCAGTTGCCCGCCCGCTCCGGTGACCAGCGCCTTCATGCAATCCCTCCGACCGTCGCGTGCCTAGCCCGCCCGCGCATCGGCCCGCAAGGTCCGGTCGCAATCGCGTGTCCATTTCTTGGCGGTCGATTTCGCGGGCGCAATCGGCTAGTCGCAAGCCTGTGCCACTAGCCGGGCGCCCGTTCGGAGCGACCGGCAGATATGGAGCAGGGGTTGAGCGTACCGAACGACGGCGGTCTGCGCGCGCGATCGTCCGAGAGGCGAGGAAACGGCTGGCGACTGGCGGTCGGCGTCGCGGTCGTGATCCTCGCGGCGGTGGCGATCGCCATGGCGCTGACCTACTGCGCCAAGAGTCCTCAGCCCGGCGCCGGCGGACCCGGCGCGGGTCCCGCCGGGGCGGCGGGCCGCGGGCAAGGCCGGAGTCGCGGCGCAGGCGGCGCCGGCGGGGGCGCGGGCGGCCGCCCGGCGGTCACCGTCGGTGTCGCCAAGGCCGCCCTCGGCGACATACCGATCACGGTCAGCGCGCTGGGCACGGTGACGCCGGTCGCGACCGTGCAGATCCAGGCCCGGGTCTCGGGATTGCTCGAGCGGGTCGGCTTCAAGGAAGGCCAGGTGGTCCGCAAGGGCCAGTTGCTCGCGCAGATCGATCCGCGGCCCTTCCAGGCGGCCCTGGACCAGGCGGTGGGCCAGCTTCGGCGCGACCAGGCCCTGCTGGCCAACGCCAAGCTGGACCTGCAGCGGTACGCCGCGCTGCGGGCGCAGGACTCCATCGCCGTCCAGACCTACGACACCCAGGTGGCGCTGGTCCGTCAGGACGAAGGGACGGTCAAGACGGACCAGGCGGCTGTGGACAACGCCCGACTGAACCTCGGCTTCGCCCACGTCACCTCTCCGGTCGCCGGCCGTGTGGGCCTGCGTCAGGTGGACCCCGGCAACCAGATTACCGCCAACCAGTCCACGCCCTTCACTGTGGTCACCCAGCTCGACCCGATCACCGTGGTCTTCTCCGTCCCGGAAACGGCCATCGGCCCCATCGCCAGCCACGGCGGCTCCGGGCTGCCCGTGACCGCCTATGACCGCGCCGGCGGCGCGATGCTCTCGACCGGCAAGCTGCTCACCCTCGACAACCTGATCGACCCCACCACCGGAACGGTGAAGGGCAAGGCGACGTTCAGCAATCCCGGAGGGGCGCTGTTCCCCAACCAGTTCGTCAATGTGATCGTCCTCGTGGACACCCTTCGCAACCAGGTGGTGGTTCCCATGACCGCCGTCAGGCACGGCCCCCAGGGCGACTTCGTCTGGGTGCTGCGGGTGGACCGCACCGCCACCCAGCGCCTCGTCAAGGTCGGGCCGGCAACGCCCGAGACCGTCTCGGTGGTGTCCGGCCTCGCGGTCGGCGAGACGGTGATCACCGACGGCGGCGACCGCTTGCGCGAAGGCGCCAAGGTCAACCTGCCAAACCCGGGCGGCGGCAAGGGCGCCGCGGGCCAGGGTGGCGCTGGCCAGGGTGGCGCTGGCCAGGGTGGCCCTGGCCAGGGCGGCTCTGGCAAGGCCGGCGGCGGACGCGGCGCCGGGGGTCACCGTCACCGTGGCGGCGCGCCGGGAGCCCCGGCGGGATCGCCGGCGGCCGCGGCGGGTTGACGCCCGGCGATCATGCGCCGCGCCGCCGCCTCGGCCGAGGCTAGCCCTTCGTGAATCCGTCGCGCCCCTTCATCGAACGTCCGGTGGCGACGTCGCTGTTGATGGCGGCGATCATGCTCGCCGGTCTGGTGGCGTTCCGCTTCCTGCCGCTCTCCGCCCTGCCGGAGGTCGACTATCCCACCATTCAGGTGACGACCTCCTATCCCGGCGCGAGCCCGGAGGTGATGGCGACCACGGTGACCGCGCCGCTTGAGGTGCAGTTCGGCCAGATGAGCCAGCTGAACCGCATGTCGTCGATCAGCTCCAGCGGCTCGTCGGTCATCACCCTGCAGTTCGATCTGACCCTGGGGCTCGACGTCGCCGAACAGGAGGTGCAGGCGGCGATCAACGCGGCCACCTCGCTGCTGCCCACCGACCTGCCGGCCCCGCCGACCTACGCCAAGGTCAATCCGGCCGACGCGCCCGTGCTCACCCTGGCGCTCACGTCCCAGACCTCGCCACTGACCGAGGTCGAGAGCTTCGGCGATCACCAGCTGGGCCAGAAAATCGCGCAGCTGCCGGGGGTGGGGCTGGTGTCGATCAGCGGCGGTCAGCGGCCGGCCGTGCGCATCCAGGCCAACCCCGAACTGCTGGCGTCCTACGGCCTGTCGCTCGCCCAGCTGAGCACGGCGATCTCCTCCGCCAACGCCAACGGCGCCAAGGGCAATTTCGATGGGCCGACCCGGGCCTACACCATCGACGCCAACGACCAGCTGCTGAGCGCCGACGATTACGCCCGCCAGATCATCGCCTACCAGAACGGCGCGCCGGTGCGCCTCTCGGACGTCGCCCGCGTGATCGCCGGGTCGGAGAACACCGAGCTTGGGGCCTGGTACAACCGCACGCCGGCGGTCCTCCTGAACATCCAGCGCCAGCCGGGCGCGAACGTGATCAGCACCGTCCAGGCCATCAAGGATTCCCTGCCCAGCCTGACCGCCACCCTGCCGGCGGGAGTCGACGCCAGGGTGGTCACCGACCGCACGACCGGCATCCGCGCCTCCGTCAACGACGTCGAGTTCGAGCTGATGCTCAGCGTCGCCCTGGTGGTGGCGGTGATCTTCCTCTTTTTGCGCAGCGTCGCGGCCACCTTCATCGCCAGCGTCGCGGTGCCCCTCTCGCTGGTGGGCACCTTCGCGCTGATGTTTGTGCTGCACTTCTCGCTGAACAACCTCACGCTGATGGCCCTTACGATCGCCACGGGCTTCGTCGTCGACGACGCCATCGTGATGATCGAGAACATCGCCCGCTACATCGAGGCCGGCGACCACCCGATGGCCGCAGCGCTCAAGGGGGCCGAGCAGATCGGCTTCACGATCATCTCACTGACCGTCTCGCTGATCGCCGTGCTCATCCCGCTGCTGTTCATGGGCGATGTCGTGGGCCGCCTGTTCCGCGAGTTCGCCATCACCCTGGCCGTGACCATCGTGATCTCGGCGATCGTCTCGCTGACCCTGGTGCCGACGCTGTCGGCCCGCTGGCTGCGCTCCCACGACCGGGTCGAGGACACGCAGTTCGGACGCCGCTCCAAGGCCACCATCGACGCGGTCATCGCCCGCTACGACCGGGCGCTCACCTGGGTGCTGGATCGCCAGGCGGCGACGTTAATCGTGGCCGTCGCCACCCTCGTTATCACCGTCATCCTGTTCCTGCTGATCCCCAAGGGCCTCTTCCCGACCCAGGACACCGGCGTGGTGCAGGCGGTCACCGAGGCCAATCAGACGACCTCCTACCAGGGCATGGCGGGCGCCCAGCAGGCGGTCGCCGACAGGCTGCTGAAGGATCCCGACGTCGCCAGCCTGACCAGCTTCATCGGCGTCGACGGAACCAACACCACCCTGAACAACGGCCGCATGCTGATCAACCTGGCCCCCTTCGGCCATCGCACGGGGCCGCTGGCCACGATCCTCGAGCGGCTGCGCCGGGAGGGCGCGGAAGTACCGGGCATGCGGCTCTATCTGCAGCCGGTCCAGGACCTGACCATCGACTCCTCCTCCGGCCGCACCCAGTATCAGTTCGCTCTGCAAGGCGCCGACACCCAGACCGTCGCCGACTGGTCGGCGCGGATCGTCACGCAGCTGCTGAGCGATCCCAAGCTGCGCAACGTCACCTCGGACCTGCAGGGCGCGGGACTTTCCGCCTACATCGACATCGATCGGGACAAGGCGGGCCGCCTGGGGATCACGCCCGCCACCGTCGACGACACCCTCTACTATGCGTTCGGCCAGAGGATCATCTCGACGATCTTCACCCAGTCGAGCCAGGAACGGGTGATCCTCCAGGCGGACGAGCACACCATCCAGTCGCCCGACGCGCTGAGGAACCTCTATCTGGCGACCGCGACCGGGACGCCGACGCCGCTCTCGGCGATCGCCACGGTGGAGGAGCGCGCCTCGCCCCTGCAGATCAACCACGTCGCCCAGTTCCCGGCGGCCAACATCTCCTTCGACACCGCGCCGGGGGTGTCCCTGGGCGCGGCGGTGTCGGCGATCCAGAAGGACGAGGCGCGGATCCACGTCCCGCCGACCATCGCCACGGTGTTCCTCGGCGCCGCCAACGCCTTCAAGGCCTCGCTCAGCAATGAGCTCTGGCTGATCCTGGCGGCGATCGTGACCGTCTACATCGTGCTTGGCGTGCTCTACGAGAGCTACATCCACCCGGTCACGATCCTCTCCACCCTCCCTTCCGCGGGAGCCGGCGCCCTCTTCGCCCTGATGATCGCCGGCCAGGACCTGGGGGTGATCGGCATCATCGGCATCATCCTCCTGATCGGCATCGTCAAGAAGAACGCCATCATGATGATCGACTTCGCCCTCGACGCGGAGCGCACGGAGGGCAAGTCGCCGCGCGAAGCGATTCACCAGGCGGCCCTGCTGCGCTTCCGGCCGATCATCATGACCACCCTGGCCGCCCTCTTCGCGGCCCTGCCCCTGATGCTGGGCTGGGGCGTGGGCTCCGAGCTTCGCCATCCGCTGGGCCTCAGCATCGTCGGCGGCCTGATCGTCAGCCAGGCCCTGACCCTGTTCACCACGCCCGTGATCTATCTGCAGTTCGATCGCCTGGCGCGGCGGTTCGGCGAGACGGACCCGGAACCTCGTCCGGCGCCGTCATGAGCCTTCCGGAACTCTTCATCCGCCGGCCGATCGCCACGGTCCTGCTCACCCTGGGACTGTCCCTGGCGGGGTTGGCAGCGTTCTTCCTGCTGCCGGTCTCGCCCCTGCCGCAGGTCGCGTTCCCGACCATCCAGGTCAGCGCCAACCTGCCCGGGGCCAGCCCCGAGACCATGGCGACGAGTGTCGCCACGCCGCTCGAGCGGCGCCTGGGGGTCATCGCCGACGTCAGCGAAATGACGTCCTCGAGCCGGGTCGGCCAGACCAACGTCACCCTGCAGTTCGGCCTCGACCGCAACATCGACGGCGCGGCGCGCGACGTCGAGGCGGCGATCAACGCGGCCCGGGTCGACCTGCCGACGACGCTGCGCAGCAATCCCACCTACCGCAAGCAGAACCCCGCCGACGCGCCGGTGCTGATCCTCGCCCTGACCTCGGCCACGCGCACGCCGGGCCAGATCTACGACGTCGCCTCGACGATCATCCAGCAGCAGATCAGCCAGGTGAAGGGCGTCGGCGAGGTGACCATCGGCGGGGCGTCGCTGCCGGCGGTGCGGGTGGAGCTGAACCCGCTCGCCCTGGCCCGCTACCAGATCGGCCTGGAGGACGTCCGCGCCGCCCTGGCGTCGGCCAACGCCAACCGCCCCAAGGGCATCGTGCAGGACGGCGCGCAGCGGTTCCAGATCTACACCAACGACACCGGCCTGCAGGCGTCGGCCTATGCGCCGGTCATCATCGCCTACCGCAAGGGCGCGCCGGTCCGGCTGGCGGACGTCGCCGACGTAGTGGACGGAGTGACCGACGTCCACAACTTCGGCCTCTTCAACGGCCGGCCGGCCATCGTGGTGCAGGTCCTGCGCCAGCCGGCGGCCAACATCATCGAGACCGTGGACCGGGTCAAAGCGCTGATGCCGACTCTCCGGGCCGTGCTGCCGGCCGACATCGACATGCAGGTGGCGGCCGACCGCACGCTGACCATTCGCGCCTCGGTCGCCGAGGTCGAGCGGACGGTCCTGATCTCGATCGCGCTGGTGGTCGCGGTGGTCGCCTTCTTCCTGCACAACGGCCGCGCCGTGCTGATCCCCAGCGTCGCCGTCGCCGTCTCGCTGCTGGGCGCCCTGGGGGTGATGTTCCTGCTCGGCTATTCCCTCGACAACCTCTCGCTGATGGCGCTCACCGTCTCCACCGGCTTCGTGGTCGATGACGCCATCGTGGTGGTGGAGAACGTCACCCGCCACGTCGAAGCGGGCATGAACCGCTTCGAGGCCGCGCTCGTGGGCGCCAAGGAGGTGGCGTTCACCGTCTTCTCGATCAGCGTCTCCCTGATCGCGGTGTTCATTCCCATCCTGCTGATGGGCGGCATTGTCGGGCGCCTGTTCCGCGAGTTCGCGGTCACCCTGTCGGCCGCCATCATGGTCTCGCTGGTGATCTCCCTCACCACCACGCCGATGATGGCCGCCTACCTCATCGACCCGCCGCGGCCCCCGGAGCGCCGCGGGCGGCTCGCGCGCGCGGCGGACGACATCTTCGCCGCCATGCAGCGCATCTATTCCCGCGCGCTCGACTGGGCCCTGGACGCCGGACCGCTGATGCTGGTCGTGCTGGCGACGACGATCATCCTGTTCGTCTACCTGACGATCATCACCCCCAAGGGTTTCTTTCCGCAGCAGGACACCGGCCAGATGATCGGCGGCCTGCAGTCCGACCAGTCCAGCTCGTTCACGATAACCCGCGAGCGGATGCTGCAGCTCGTACGCATCCTGGGCAAGGATCCGGCCGTGGCGACGGAGGTGGCCTTCGCCGGCAACAACGCGAGCGGCGGCTTCATGTTCGTGACCCTGAAACCCAAGAACCAGCGGGTCCCGATCGAGCAGGTGATTGCGCGCCTGCGCCCCAAGCTCTCGCGGGTGATCGGCGTGAGCCTGTTCCTCAATCCCGTGGGTGACGTGCAGGTGGGTGGCCGGCAGAGCAACGCCACCTATCAGTTCACGCTGCAGGCGGACAATCTGGCGGATCTTCGAACGTGGGCGACGCGCCTGGCCGAGCGGATGAAGACCAAGCCTGAACTGGTGGACGTCAACACCGATCAGGAGGACCACGGCCTGGAGAGCTTCATCACGGTGGACCGGGACGAGGCGGCCCGCCTCCACCTCACCAACAACCAGGTCGACAACACCCTCTATGACGGCTTCGGCCAGCGGCAGGTCTCGACGATCTACAAGGAGACCAACCAGTACAAGATCGTCATGGAAGTGGATCCGAGGTTCTCGCAGGATCCGACCGTCCTCAATGACGTCTATGTGAGCAACGGCACGGCGGCGACGGACGTCAATCCCGCCCCGGCGACGCCCGCCTACGGCCTGGCGACGTCCTTCGGCGCCACGCCGGCCAGCGCCGCCGCCAAGGCCGTCGGCTCGACGCCGGCGCTGACGGCGGCCACCCGGGCCGAAACGACTCCCGCGACCTTGGCGGCCAAGGCGGTCGCCACGACCCGCGCCATGGCCGCCGCCACCCCGGACGGGTCCACGCCATCGACCACCGGGCCGTCGGCCGGTTCCGCCGGCGCGGCGGCCAGCACGTCCGGCGTCGCCTCGATCCCCGTCGTCAACAACAACGTCCCCGGCTCGGCCAACGTCGCGGGCCAGCCGGGCGCGCTGCCGGCCAACGCCGGCGCGGCCCTGGCGGTCGGCGTGACGGCGGTGGCCGGACCGGCGGCCCCGCCCGGGCGCGCCGCCTCCCAGGGCGTCGCGGTGAGCGTCACCCCGGAACAGCTCACCCCGCTGTCGACCTTCGCCCACTGGGCGGACGCAGCGACCCCCACCTCGGTCAACCACCAGAACACCGAGCCCGCGACGACCATCTCGTTCAACCTGCCTCCCGGCAAGTCGCTCAGCGACGCCACCCGCGCCATCGCCGAGGCGGAGGCCGAGATCGGCATGCCGGCCACCATCCACGGCAGCTTCCAGGGCACGGCCAAGGTGTTCCAGCAGTCGCTCTCCAGCGAGCCCCTCCTGGTCCTCGCGGCCCTGGTGGCGATCTACCTGGTGCTGGGAATGCTCTACGAAAGCTACGTCCATCCGCTCACGGTGCTCTCCACGCTGCCCTCGGCCGGGATCGGCGCCGTCATCGCCCTGATCGTCTTCCACGCGGAATTCTCGATCATCGCCCTGATCGGGGTCATCCTGCTGATCGGCATCGTCAAGAAGAACGCGATCCTGATGATCGACTTCGCCATCGAGGCGGAGG
>Ga0070730_10002372_pt1 | contig 17132 bp, 30 predicted proteins | sample Coa_R1_3_FD_66447 | JGI IMG/M metagenome (GOLD analysis project Ga0070730, IMG submission 66447) | Surface soil microbial communities from Centralia Pennsylvania, which are recovering from an underground coalmine fire - Coalmine... | ecosystem: Environmental > Terrestrial > Soil > Unclassified ... | reverse complement strand
AGATCAGGAACCACAAGGTCAATCCATAGACCGAAGTGTTCCTTCGCTGTGCTCGCAACATCGAGATCGGGCTGCTTACGTCTGGCCCGCTTCAGGTAGATCGCGCGCCGCTGGGCGTTCTGCGCGCTCATCCAATCTACCGCGAGGCGTGTATCATCATCGCTCCGCGTCGATTGCCTCGTCCCTGCAGCGAGATACTCGGTGAAGGCCCGGACCGGATCCGCGATCGCCTCACCCCGAACACGCTGGCTCCAGCACCAGTCCAGGATGACGTCATCCAAATTGCTTCCGGGATAGAGCCTACTCAGCTCGCGTCGGACCTCGAGTGTGAACGATGCCTCAGGGGGCGCTAGCGGGGCATCAAGCTCCGCCAGAAGATCGAGGGTTCGATCATCTCGCCCACGCTTAGCAGCACGCCGCACCGGCAAGGTTTTCGGCCCTTTCGGGGCGAGAGAAAACTCGACCTGAGCAATCCTCTTCGACCCAGCCGCTCGGATCGGAACGTAGCCCACTTCAAACAGGGCGTGTTCATTGATCTCGCGCTGCGCAACGGCAAGCACCTTCCGCTCGAACTGGGCCCAGTTGGTCAGGCTTTTGCTCGTCGCACCGAGCAGAACCCTCAGGTCCTCGACCTCGATGACCCAGGGCTGCGCCATCGGGACGCGTAAAGTGAGCTGCTCATAGAGCCTGAGCGCGTAGCCGCTACCAAACCGCTGACACGTCACCAGGTGGATTCGCGCATATTGCGACGGACTCACCAGGTGAGGGGTCAAATCCGAATTGAACCGCCACATGACAACGCCTTCCCTCTGGGGAACGTCGGTCATCGTGAGCAAGGTTAGGCTTCGTTTCCGCAGACCCGTTCGACCGCTATAGTCGATCGTCACCAGCGTCTGCTGGAGGCGCTGAAGAGCCTCAATCAGCTTTCCGTTGCTGTCATGGCCATCCCAGCCGATCGCGCGACGGATATCAGCGGCCGGCGCCTCAAATTGTTGGGACGCCTCCTTCTGAAGAGCCGGATAGCTATGTGCGAGCAGCACGTTGAAGAGTTTGCGCTCGACCAGAGTGAGGTTATCCGCAACCTCGATTACCACGGAGGACTTAGGGAAAGAGGGCGCAACGCGCCCCCAGGTCTCTGCGGCGAGGGGTTGGCCGATGCGGATCGGCTTGTCGATAGCAGGCAGAATCTCAGCGACAGCGGGCCTATGCGCAGCCGCCGGCTGCACCGCCCTTCTCACCGATTTCGCTTTAGCTGCCAACATTGCACAACCTCCGGGGCTCAACATTCGATAGCTCCATCGGTCCGTCAATCAGTTAGTTCCGTCCCAAAAGGCACAATCGCGGAACTCGTACCGTCCCAAAAGGCATAATTTGGCGGTAGACTCTTACGTATTGGAAGAAAGGTCATGCCCTAAGTGCTTAGAAAGGGAAGATCTCTGACCGTTCGCCGAGATAAACAACCGCAAGCCCTTTCACGCACTACAATATCTTGGCTCTACAGCGGTCCCGGCCACTAAATACAGGGCACCTGATCGAACGTCCCTCCGACTCGTTTGGCAGCCCGCAAAGGGTTCTCCTGCGCCTGACGCATTGTGCCTTTTGGGACGGAGCGGCCGGCCTGCGGCGATCCCGCCCGCTCAACAGCCGTGAGTTCCGGAGGGCCTGGCGAAAAGCCAGCCGTTACCAAGGGGTTAACGCCTATTGTGCCGAATCGGACGGTGCCGGAGGCCCAAACGAATTGTGCCCTGCGGGACGGTCCAGCAGGGCAAATCAGCCAAGACGATCTTTGACTCGCGATTCCAAGGATCGCGGTCCGGCGTGGCGAGCATCCACGACTCCGCGGAATCCCTGGAGTTCCGGGCCTATTGTGCCTTTTAGGACGGTCCGAGGCTCGAATTCCTCGGTCGCCCCCCAAGACCCATTGTGCCCTTTGGGACGGAGAGGCCCCTCGGTCACCCCAGGCCCGTGCGGGGCACGGCCGTGGCGATCGAGGCTGATCAAATGGTAACAGCGCTCCTCGGTAGACTTACAAGCGGCCAGACTATATCCAACAGTATCGGTTGAGATCAATAGACTTGTTGTCTCGACCGATTTGCACCGAATAAGCCGAGATATAGTGCCGGTCTGCGAGCCCGGACACCATAGACGGGGCCGAGTGGTCAAGCAAAGGACGAGCGTGGCCAACAAACAGAGCTCAGATTGAAAAAAAAGCCGGACGACCCACGGTCGACCGGCCTGATCGTTCGGTGAAGCCGACTATCCCTCGGTCATGATCCGCGCCCCGGCACATAGAGCGCACGCGGCTTGCCCTCGCCGAGCATCACCCGCAGGTATTTGTCGGTCTCGCAGAGCATGTTCGGTACGTCGCTGAAATCGATGGCCACGCCGGTCTTCGCTTCAGTCAGGGCGAAGATGGTGCGGATCTCTTCCAGCGCTCGATATTGCGGCAGGGCGAAATCTGTCGGCCGGCCGTGAAGCCTGTTCAGACCTCGGATCGTTCCTGGGCCGGCCGCGGCCCAGCTGCTAATGTCGGACGCACCCGCGAGCAGCGGCGTAAACCGCATATCGACGAGCGCCTGATACCCCATGAACGGCCCCCACCCGTCGAACTGCATCAACTCTTGGTGCACATCGCGCAGCATCGGCCGACGGGCGAACAGTCGCTCGAAGGACCCTCGACGCGTCCAAATCTTCCCGAGCGTGACATCGGCGACGAACTGCGCCTTCTTCGCGCCCTTCTCCGATGGCGCGGTGATGACATAGGCACCAGTCCAGACCTTCTCGCCGCGGTCGGCGCGGGCCTGGAGGGCTTCGCCCATGCGCTGTGGCGTGAAATCGTCATGGCTCGGCCATGCGCCGGGCGTCGCGATCAGTTCGGCCAGGGTATCCGGCCAATTCACGACACGGGCGGCGCAGAGCATCCACCACAGCGCCGGATGGCCAGCGAAGCGCTCCCGTAGGTTCTCGCGCACCCAGCGCGTCACCCGGTCGTCTTCGCGCCGGACACAGCAAAAGCGATAGGTCGCAAGGATCGGATCATCGGTCCATGGGAACGGATCGCCGCCCTCCTTGCGGACCCGGATCGCCTCACGCTCGCGCGTCCAGTGCCAGAGCGGAGAGAAATCTGCGGTCAAAATCTAGCCCTCATGCGTGTGAACCGGATAAGCATGGTTGAAACCCCGGCCGCTATCGACGCTGGCGCCACCCCCGAAACACGAGGTAACCGCCGAGGGCGATCGCCGCGAAGATCGCAAGCCAACCGATGACCTCGGCCACCATCCACACCGTCATCAGCACGACTGCTTCTTGGCCCGCCGGAAGGACCCCGGGAGGCACGGCAACCAAATCACTGCCGAAATGTGCAAGCCAGAGCAGAAACCCGCCCGCCATCGCTAAGAGGCAAGCGACAAAGAGGATTTGCCGTGCGCTGAAGCGCCGGTCGCCGTGTCGGTCCATATCGATCCCCTATACCGAGGATTACGCGGTGCTCTTTCGAGCCGCTCGATAAGACATGTTGACAGAACGGAACAGGAACCAACTGATTTTCTCAAAAGTCGGGATTATTCTGTAGGTCGCCGACTGGACCGAGTCCGTTTAATCAGGAAATGAGAATCCGATATAAATAAATGAGAATCTGCCAACCTGTCGCAGGCAATTCGCTCGCTGCTGGTCCATGCGCCGCTGTGAGTGACCGTCGGTCCGCGAACTGGACCGACCAACACATGCGACGCGCTGTACCGCTGGGTCTATGAGCCCTAGCTCAGGGGAAGGCCCATCTGAAGCCCCTCGTTACGGCCTGACGCAGCAGCGACGTGGCGCTGCGCCGGGGCAGGGGGCTGGGTGCCCCGCTTACCCGGACCGCTCCGGGGCGCCTTGCCCGCCAGGCTGGCCGCAAGTGCGAGCAGTTGGTCAGTCTCGAGTATCTTGTCACCCACCTTATGCCGTGCCCCCGACCGATGAACGGCAACGCCGCCCTTGCGAAGTCGAAGCACGGCATCATACACCGCGGCTGACTCCGGGTGAGGATCGACCTTCCTCCCGAAACGGATCCGGGCTGGAGCTCCAAACGGAAAAGGGATCTGAGCGCTCTTTTTTGTCATCTCAACAAGACCGTCGGTGAATGCCTGGGGATCCTACTACGAAACCGGCACAGAGAGTTTCGCGATGAAGCGGCGCCTATTTGGGTCAACTCGACCGTTGAAGCGCGCCTAACTGGGGCACGCTGCGGGATCGTGGGTCGAACCTTCCGGACGCGTTCGATATCCAATCACTACAGGTGCTGGGTCTTGCCGGCCGCGCCCCAAGGCGAACCCGACTTCGACCCTCATCGATGCCACACACTCGGCCTCGATATTTGTCTGACCAACAGCGCCGTGGGGACCCGCCTCGGTTTCCAGCATATAGTGGACCTCGTATGAATGAAGGTCTCCGGGAACGGGCGCAACGCGCAATATTCGCGCTTCCACCGCCGGCCGGTCCGCGGCGCCCGAGCGCTTACTCTGCTGCTGCACCGCCGCTGCGGCGACCGCTGCATACTGGGTTCGCTCCGGCTCACTCGCGCGGAACTGATCGATCTGGCCGGCCAGCGCCGGCGTACTGACGACCAGCGCAATCCCGAGGAGCGTCCCGAAGCGTTGCCTCATGCAAAAGTCCCTCCCTATGTGCCCGGCGCCCGCGAAGAGCTCGGCGCCTGCTCTGTCTGCTCAGATACCATCAATCGCGAGACGCCTTTCCGCGCGGGCGCCGCATGTGTTTGTGGAACCCTGCACTGGGCTCGAGCCTCTGTGAGACCCAGACCGCGATCCTTCCCATCAGATCAACCATGGCGCCGACCGCACCGCTCTTTGTACCTAATTTTGGCCTATAGACCGCCACGGACGCTACCCCACGATGACCGCCAACACTTGAGATAATGCTGGCGTCACAGCTAATGATCCAGCGGACCCGGCAGGGTCCAGCCCGCCGTTTTTCCACCTCACGGCTCCCATATGTCCCGAGCCCGCTGAAAGACAAGGGCGTTGCCGAGATCGACCAGGACCTCTGCGAGCGCAGCAACGTCCTCATCGGAGCGGTCGCGCAGCGTGTCGACCTGAAGCACCTCGGCACCGGTTGCATCCAGCACCGCGCCGATTTCATCCGGCGATAGGCGCCATGGCCGGGGAAATGCTGAGAAAAGCTCTTCGCGAGTCATCTCGGCTCCTCGGTGGACCACGCTCGGCCGGCAGTCCAAGATGGGAAAACGCTCGCATCGGCTCAGACCTGATCTCGTCCCAGTGCGTGGTGTGGCAGAGATGCTTCTGGGCGGACTGGTTAGCCATTTCATGTCGCCGGGATTGGCAGCATGAGGGCTCGGTCATCGTTAAATAAATTCTGAATTCAAAGTCTTCGGCGAGAGTTGAGCCATTAAGGCCAAAACGTCTTCTTTGAACTGATTCGAAATCCCCTCTGCCCCTACTCGATTATATCTATCGATCAGAGCCTGGCTTGGCCCGAAGAAACATTGAAACACCGTGAATATCGGGAAAAACCAGTCGTATGAGGATGGTTCGCTACCTATTTGTTTCATCGTCCCCAATGAGCCACCATGCAGAATTCTGACAGCATGAGTTCCAGCATGAGTGAACTGGCACAGCTTTTTGTAAATCGCATAAGCCCCCTCCCAACCCCGTTCGTTAAGCATCTCTTCGAAGGTCGGCATCCGTTTGGGGCGGATTACGCTGCTCGGCAATTTCGCCTCTACGGCGAGCCTAAAACCTCGAATTTGCTCGGCGTCCTTTGCATAGCCCGGTATGATTTTCGCGATCTGCGCCAGTGCTTTCTCTTCTTCCAGCAGATGGAGTAGAAAGCGCGCCTCGCGCTCCATGGGCTCATCCGGGAACGCGAACCAAGCCGCCTTGACGGAAGACTCCATAGCAGCTCTCGCACAAGTACATGCTGGAAACAAAAGCGGATTTTCCTTCATGCAATGCATGACTACCTGTATGTGCCGACGACAAATATCGAATACCGCCATGGCCGCAAGGTCAGCTTCGTAAGTCCCCAGGGCGATAAATTTTTTTTCCTCGCAATCATAATAGCGAAACAACCAATTTAGCTTTTTTATAAGAGCGTCCATCAATTTATCTCTAGTCATATGACCGCTCCCTTCTGGCTACGGCCCGTGAACCGTATAGCCCGAGATCCTCCTCAAGTGGCGGGCTGAACGGCCGCGACAAGCGCGGCGGCGCCGGCCTCGGTCAATTCGCACGTCTGCTCGCCGATCGCCCCTTTGGGCCAACGAGCCCATTTTAGGGTGTTGACGAGCCGGCCGACGACGGTAGGCGACGCGCCTGAAACGCGGAAGGCCGCATGGCCCTGATTACGCATCACGACGCTGCCGTCGCGAATGGCGATCAGCGCCTCGATCTGCTTCGGCGTCGGCTTGATGGTTTTGGTCAAGGTTCGCTCCTCTGATGCTAACTGGTGAAGATCAGGACTGCAGCGTCGGACTCGTCGACGAACGCCTTTGCGCTGATGAGCATGACCTTGCCGGTGTGACGCGCTCGCCCCCCAGCAGGAGCCGGCTCGCCCGCCTTCGGCTAGACCGTCCAGCGAGAATGAAGCGCTTGTGCCCATGAGGGCCAGGGGCCCATGAACGGCCATCCGCCCGGCCGCTCGGCCGAGAATTTGCCTAGCGTGGCGCTGTAGGCCAGGTGCGTCTCGTAGATGGTGTTCCACAGCGCCTTCCGGGCTTCCAGGACGTCCGCCGTGGTATTGACCGCCCCGGGCAGCAGGATCTGGAGCGTCTGCAGTTGCCCAAGGCCCGGCACATTCACGGCCGGCGTGGAGATATAGCCCGTCTGCGCCCGGACGACATACTGCGGCCCCAGATCCATGGCTTCGATCATAGCGCTCGCGATTGCGCAGGCCAGGAGTTCGCTTGCCGCGTCCCGGTTCGCAGTCGGGATGGGAGGCGTCCAGGGCAGAACGATCGGGCTAAAGGTTACGAGCTGCCCACATTTCATGCCGTTTTCGGCAGGTGGGCCCAGCCGGCTGACGGTCTCTATGGATATTGACATGAGTTTCCCTCCTCTTGTGCTAAGCCCCCGCGTTCATTGCGATTTGCTCAGCGAAGGACGTGTCAACCGCTTCTGCCAGCGCTCGATATCGCGCGCCAATTGATCGTGCAGGGCTTTTTGGGTCCGTCGCGCATACAGCGCACGCATTTATACTGGTGAAGGCGATCTGCTTAGGCGGCGTCAAGGACCGCGCCAGATCGAGCTCTTCGACAGTCTCTGGCGCCATTGCAACGTCCTCAACGACGAGCTGGCGCATACGCTCCTCGTGTCCACCGCCGACCCGTCGCAAAAGCAACGTGTACAACCGATCGACACGCGCAAGAGCATCGTAGTGGCTCGCGACGCAACATTCAGGATAGCCGAGGAGCCGAGCCTCTACGGGAACCGCGAGGCGGCCGCCGGCAGTATTGATAGCCGTAACTTCCTGAGCGATGGCACGGGCCTTCGAAATATACGTCGCTTGCTTGGACCCGTCCCTTTTTGCGGTCACCTCGACTATCCATGGCGGCAGGTTCGACGGCACCCCATGCCAATGGGGACCGCGTTCGACATGCAATCCCATCGATTTGGCAAGGTCCGTGATCCCGCTGACCCAGGAAGCGTCGTCCATGCCGCGTCCGAGCAAAAAGACCGGCTTCAATCCCGCGAGCATCGCCAGGAAATCGAGCATTTCCTGTGGCGCAGTCATGACATCAGCCAAGTCACCGCCATGTGGGACGACCAAGAGCTTCTTCAGCACGGACCGCAGCCTTGATTTATCGACAGCCATCGGTTCCTCCAACGGCGGGAAGGTGCTGGATCTTCGGCATGGTGACTCCTCAGGTGACAAGGGCAAAGTTCGGCCGAACGACGACAATTTCGGACTGGCCACCGTTGCGAACCTTGGCGTACTCCATGATCATCAGGTCGAGCGAGTTCACCGCGTCGAGTTCACGTCCACCGTCGTCGATGATCGCCCCGTCGAAGCAGCCGGCGCCCGCGTGATGCAGGATCATGCCGATCAAGTCGATCTTCATGGCCGTGGTCCTCCTTCATGTCAGTTGGCTGGGAGATGCGCCGACAGGTAGCGCGAAATCTTGCGCTGAACGCGCGAGATCTGCGCGCTGACCGTCTGGGCCCGTCGCACGAGATGATCGGTCTTCTTGATGAAGTCGGCTGCCTCATCGTCGGGACACACCCAGCGTCCAGCCACCCAAATCACCCGGCGCGCCTCGTCTTCGGGCTGCGCCGCCAGGTCGTCGAGCGTCTCGCGGATCTCCGCATCTGTGTGCATCTCCCGAAGACCTCCTCTCAGCGCGAGACCGTGGCGCCGCTCCGCGCCAGGTCGGACTTGTAGTCCGCGCTCTTCAGGATGAACTCGGCGTTGGCCCTCATCTGCTCAGCCGTCTCTCCCTTGTAAGCGCCCATCTTGACCAACTCGAGCGCGTGGCGGGCATAGGCAATCTGGCTTGCGGCTTCGAAATGCAGGTTCCGGGTTTGCCTCACGATCGGCTCCAAGGGCTCAAGGACAACGGTCGAACTTCATTGACCCAAATCTATCACGTCTGTATCCTGCGTCAAGGGCGACAGACGTGATAGGGTATAGAATTGTTCTGGTGGTTTTGGTTCAGGCTGACGAAGGGCAGAAAGGCGGCGGCCGACTGGATGGACCTCGGCCGCCGGCACGGCTATGCCGTGGATCGTCCGGATGCTCCGGTCTTCCATGACGAGCCGCTACGCCACAATGACAAGCTCGTCCTGAAAAACCTGCCGGCGCTTAGGCGAGTGCTGGCTGCGATTCCGGAAGGCAGTCGACTGGGCGTCGCACAGATCGGCCACATCGGTAACGAGGACATTTGGTTCGAGGTGGCGGCAGCGCTCGCCCGGAAAAACGTGATCGTCCATGATTGTCTGAGTGACAGGCTGTTCGATCTCGCCACCGATTCAGCCGCTGTGCCGGAAGGCGCCCGCCTTGTCCGTCTGCAGGCCGCCCAAGCCCGAACCGAAGCGGCTAGGCGCGCCAGCGTGTCGAGAACGAAGGGCCGAACGGTGCTCTTCGGCCAAACGTTACGAAGGGCAATGGTAGAATGGGGAAAGGACGACGACAGATCTGCGGAGCGTGTTGCGGCCGACGTGGGAGTCGGCGTAGCGACCATGTATCGGATGATGGTCGACGAGCGCGGCGATCGCGTCGGCCGGATCGCGGCGATCGCGCTCACGAAGCAGGGATTATGGCCGCCGCCGCGACCTGGCCGCGACTGACACAGGAGGAAGCCGATGGTTGAGCCGCGCGACTTGGCGAAGATGACCCTTGATGAGCTTGCGAGCTGGGGTGGCAATGTCGCGCCAGGAGGTCCGAACGACCAGGCTTTGAAAACGGAGTTCGCTCGCCGGCAGACGGACGCTCAGATCGGCGCGGCCCGGTCTACGGCGATTGCGGCATGGGCCGCGGTAGGCGCCGCACTAGCAGGCGCGATAGCGGCGATAGCGGCTCTCATGCAGGCGCGGCCAGGGCTTTAACACCGGAGGAAGCCTGACGTTAGCGCCGGGTGCTTGGGCATCGAATGTCGTCGCTGCTGGGCTTCGTGACGATGAAAGTGGGTCTCGTTTTTCGGCGACGGGTTGATCAGAGAAGTGCCGGCTCCGATGGAATCCACAGACTGGGGATCAACAGATGGGTGAATTTCGACGGGCTTCATGTCTAGCCGCCGCGCTCAACATGGTGTCTCGCTGTATTCCGGAGCCAATGGGCATCTGGGCCAATATCTCGTTGGATGAGGGGCGCCCCTACATTGGCATGGAGTGCTGGTATCCCGGCGAGAAGGCCCGTCTTGGTCGCCTTCAAGAAGACGAGTGGCTAAGGAGTGTGCCAGGGCGGCGCGTTGTTGACGACAGCTACAGTACTAAGGTCACCGGATACGGCGGCGATAAGGGGCCGAGCGATCGTGCAAAAGAAAACAATATCCGAGTCCCAGAGCAGGGGTGGGTCGATGTAATTTGCGCCGCCCTTTCGTCGGACGTCGAAGACATGTTCTGTTCGTCTCATTTTTTAGAGGAGACGCTCGTTTCGTCTGTCCGTGGAGAAAATCTCACAATCACCGTCAGCCAGGAGATAACCCAAGGCGCCCGCCATGAGGAACGCCGCGCATTCCGGGAAGTAATGGTGAGAGGGATAGTGCTAGGCGAACTTCTTCACTCCATGAAGCGAATTCATGACGGTGCAGTGGTAGAGTTTGAGGCAGATCTTTCAGTCACGCATCTCAATACGATTTCGTTTCAGCACAGCTTTACGGCTGAGGTTGGGGAACCTGCTCGATTTATCGTGCCCTCAGATGTTCGACTCGCGATCGAGGACGCCGTGCTGTCGATCGACGCTACGGTACGGGCATGGCTGCCCCTGTATGCAAGCTTCGGTGGCAGCGTGATAGTCGACAGTACGGCGCGCGACCTACCGGAGCGTATGAGAGTCTATGATCCAAACGGTTTGGCGCTTACACCTCCTTTCCTATCGACGGATCCATGACTGCCGAGACAATCGAGAAGTTCTCCCGCGTATTAGCGCCGAAGATGGGCAGCCTGTCGTGCGAATGCGCCAGGGACGTTTTAGTCCAGCACGCCGAGCAGGATCCTGACTGGACGATGGCAGGGAGTGATAGGCACGCCGCCAGCGGCGTCGTCTCTACAAACTGAGCGCCATCTGACTTGCCATAGGAGGAACATTCAAGATGGCCAGGAAAGACGACCCGCCGGGTTGGCCCGCACAAAGCGAAAAGCTCTTCGATATGGAAGCGCGGGGGGTGCTGCCGCGCGCGGACGCCCCGGCACCTCCAAGTCCACCAGCCCCGCCACCCCGGGAAGCAACGCCGAAGCCCAGCTTTTGGGCGACACTTTTGCGAGCGATCCGCGGCTGACACAGGAGGAATGCACAATGAGCACCAATGTCACCGTGGAGAAAAAGCGACACCTGCTCGACCTTATTGAGGAGCGGCCTCGGCGACCGGCAGAGCTGCTTCGAAGCTTCGGCGACCGCGGCTTTGGGAGCCATGACGACGGCGACGTGGCGCTTGCCGACTGGATCGAGATCGGGTGCGTAAAACTCGATGTGTCGAACGGGGAGGTCGTGGTCATGCGGGTGGTTCCGGAGGCTGACGCATTGCAAGCCACCGCTGCCGACGGGACCTGACACGGGAGGAATGCCGTGAAGCACCAGTTCAGCTTAGAATTTAGCGATGTGCCGCCCGGTGCCGCGATCCAAGGCGTCGCAGAAACGATCGGGGCCGCATTGCAGGCCTGCCCTGATGCTGAGATCTGCGTCGCCGCCGGCGCTACGCAAGATGCTCTGGCCGTCACCGTCACCACATCGGACAGCAACGCGCCTGTCTACATGAAGACGTTCTGTCCGATGCCGCCGTGGCGATACGATGAGATCTGAAGCTGAACATCCTGACACCGGAGGAATGGCATGAACATGGCGAAATTTATCGTCGATTGCATCAAGGACGGGGACGTCTTCGTCTCCTACGAGTTTGGCGTGCCCGGCACCTTGGCGGCGCCGCCGCAACCCAACCAGCAGGAGATACTGGACGAAGCGAAGACTACCCTCGCCAATGAACGTCGGGCGATGCCGCCCTACACTGGCATCACGTTCAACATCCGGCCGGCATGACATCGGAGGAAAGAAGAACATGTTCAACACGATCAAGGTCTCAGCTCTGTGTGGCCTAGTGGTCTCCAGCAGCGCGGAAGTTGCGATGGCCGCCGACATCAAGCCCGGCATGGACAACACGTTGACTCTGGGTTGGGACGCCATTGGCCTCTTGTCCATGATCGCCATTTTCCTTTACGCGTACAAATTGCTCACTCGTCCTGGCGGCGTGTTTGATAATGGCCCGCTAAACCGTCCGTCCGCACGGCTTGGTGAACCGAGCAAGACTCGCCAGTCTGCTGAGCGCGCCGGCTTCCGGGTGATAACCGGTTCCAAAGAATAGGGAACCATCTCAAGGCACCCCTGAAGAGACCTGACACCGGAGGAACGGGTGATGGAAAGCGAAGCGGAACTCTGGAAGCGCTCCCACGCCCAGTGGCTAGCGCTACCCCGGCTAACCTGGACCGCCTGCCCGAACAAGCGGCGGCTCGTCTTCATTATCCTACCGGGTGATGAACGGCCGCCGGACCCGTTCACCGCGCGCTGGTGGGGGTCGGTATATCTCGAGGTGGAAAGGGAGGCCAAAGGCAGATGGGATTGGCGGGTATGGCCGAGGCTCTTCCGGAGCACGGGCATCTGCTGCGCGAGCGGCTCGGCGCCGAGATGCAGAGACGCCCAGGCCGAGGCCGCGCGCGCCGGCCTGGAACGGCTGGAAGATCTGATGAATGAAGCCCGCAAGGCCTTGGAGGCATGCGCGGCGCCGGCTGACGCGGCCTGAAACCGGAGAAACGGAATGGCGCCGAAAACAGGATGGGGCCGGACGTCGCGCGAGTGCGTCCATTGCCGGAAGCCTGGTCCAAGAGTGGTCGTCGCCGGCGGCTACGCGCATCGGCGGTGCATCACAGCGGCTGCGGCGGAGCCGGCTATGACTGAGCGACCTGACTGGGCCAACCTTCCTGCCAGCACCCCGCCGGCGGTGATGCGCGCTGCCATGCGCGCCGAGAGACAGAGGGCAACATGAGAGGAAAGCGGGTGACTCTCAGCGCAAGCGACCCCAGCGGGCCCGGCTGCAACACCCACCCCCCGGGTGTCGCGGGACAATCGTAATCGGTGTCGGGCGCCCTCCCCGGTCACAGATCCCCCCTAATGGGCCGATAACCACAATTAACGGGCCTATGTGTCATAGGTTCTGCTACGCTCGCCCAGGCCATTTGACAAACGTAATCGGAGAGCGCCAATGCCGGACCACGACACCGACGATCTCGCGCCGATCCACCGGCTGCTCGCCATCGCCGAGCGCGATGGCTGGCAGGCGAAGCTCGTCGCGAAATTCCTGCTGGCCTGGTCCGACGCCAGGTCCTGCGGCGGTTTCGATCTCACCGACCTGTGGCAGGTCGATCGCACGGTCACGGCCAACAGGGTGACGGCGATCCCCCGGATCGCGGCGCAGCGCGCCTATCTGGCGACCTATGGTCTGGCACCGCGGTTCGAGCGTCTGGCTCAGCGCCGGGGACAGACCCGTGCTGGAGCCAGCGCCTAACATGACCAGACCCGACGAGACCGAAGAGAACACCGCCGTGGCGGTGGCGGGCTTCCCGCCGGAACTGATCGGCGGCACGCCTGCGGCGATCGTGGCCTGGTTCGATGAGCAGATGCAAGGCGATGCGAGCCGGCCGGAGCCGGACGGCACGATCGAGACCGCCCACCGCATCGCCCTCGCCGTCTCCCATGGCGCGCTCAGTCCGCGCACGCGGCTGGCCTATCGCGCCGGCATCCGCGCCTGGTGCCGCTATTGTGCCGATCTGCGCCGCCCGGTGCTGCCGGCAGCGCCGGCCGACGTGGCGGCATTCCTCAGCGACGCGCGCGAACCGCCGAAGCGCGAGCAGCGCCCGGCACTGTCCTTGAGCGCGCTCGGCCAGCGCCGCGCCGCCATCACGTACCTGCACCAGGTCGCCGGCCTGCCGACCCAGGCACTCGCGGCCGCGGTCAACCCGGTCGTGCGCGGCTACCGAAACGAAGCGGCCGAGCGAAACGAGCAGCCGACGCGCAAGCTCGCCGCGCGCGTCGACTTGCTGCAGGCGATCGTGGCGCCGATCGGCACCGACCCGGTCGGGTTGCGCGACCGGGCGCTGCTGCTGCTGGGGTTTGCTGGCGCCTTCCGGCGCGCCGAGCTGGCGGCGATCGAGGTGGAGAACCTTGAATTCAGGCCGAACGGTCTGATCGTGCTACTGACTGCCTCGAAAGGCGACCGCGACAGGCGGGGCGTGCGCGTCGGCGTGCCGCGCGGTCAGACCGAGCTATGCCCCGTGCGCGCGCTCGAGGCGTGGCTCGCCGCGGCGAAACTCACCAAGGGGCCGCTGTTCCGCCGGATTTGGGTCAGCCGACGGCCCGCCGCGGCGCCGGCGGACTGGGAACCAACCTATACCGTCGGTGACCAGGCGATGGACGCCAAGACCGTGGCGAAGATCGTCAAAAAGCGCGGCGCCGCCGTCGGCCTCGACCCAAAAAAGCTCGGCGGTCACAGCCTGAAGCGCGGCGCGCTCAACACCGCGCTCGATCGCGACGTGGCCCTGCACAAGGTGAAGCAACTCGGCCGACACAAGAGTTTCGCGACACTGACTGCCTATATCGAGGAACGCGAGCAGCTCGACGATCCGGCGCTCGACGGGGTGCTGTAATTGACCGAGGTTTCGGTCGCTGGCATCGCCACCCGCCCAGCCGTCCCTAAACGCGCCCACTAGAAGCCAGGGCAGAACGCGACGACGTCCCCGCCGATCGTGGCGTTTACCCAAGAACCTGACCCGCGCCGTCGAGAGCTACTGGCGGCTCCATCCAGCCGCTCGGGATCTGCGACATCCAAAGTCGCTTTCCATTTCGTCGCGGTCGTCCCTTCCGGGCGAGCGGTCGGACATCGTGGCACAGATTTTGAGTCTTCTTCCTGGCAGCAGGCTCTTTCCGCATCGAGATTTTTGAAAAATCAGATTGCGCCTATCTCACTACAACTGGCATATTATCATTTTTAATCATGCCAGTCGTAGTGACGGTATCGGCACAAAATTCCTCAAAATCCGGCCCGTCCGGCGGCCACCTGCCACCAGGGCGTGGGTGGGCGTCGACTTTAGAACCCGGCCAAAACCAGCAACTTTGTCAGTTGATTCGAATAATTGCTAAACTGCTGCGGCAGCCAAAATTGAGGTGATCAATGGATCAGGCCCCCATACTCAATCCGACACAGATACGGGCGGTACTACGTGTCTGCGAAGAGACGAGATATCCCGAACGAAACCGCGCAATCGTGCTGCTAGCATTTCGCGCAGGGCTCACCGCCATCGAGATTGCTCACCTGAAGCGCTATCACGTCTTAACCGATGGCGGCCTACTGGGAACGCACATCGATCTCCTGAACAAGCCCGGCAAGAAGCTTGAGCCGCGGCTCATTCCCATCCGACGAGGTGGAGATCTCTGGAAGGCCCTTTTGACGGTCCTCAGCAGGGGCATCGACGGCCAAATCGTTCCCAGAATAGAGCATCCCCTCCTCCTATCGGAGCGCGCGCTCGCTCAGGGAAGGGTTGACCATCTTCGTCCGATGTCGATCAGCTTCCTCTTCCGAAAGCTGTTTGACCGCGCTCGCGTCGAAGCCTCATCTCACGATCTGCGAAGCACCTTCCTCGTCAACGCAAGCCGCGAGGTGAAGCACGCCGGCGGGACCATCCGGGATGTGCAACACCTGGCGGGGATCCGTTCCCTCGGCAACCTCCAGCGTTATGTCGAAACAACCGAGGAAGTTCGTGACAAGATTCCCGACCTCCTCGAGCCCCTGGAGTGATTGCACCTGAACCTCGCCGGATCGAGGGGCGACGAGACTAGCTCGGACACAAGCACGTCCGAGGCAGGAAAAAGGCGTTGACCGTAGCCGAGACGGGTCAAGATGGGATGTTGGCCGCCCTATGGGCGGGTTCATTCGGTGGTACGAGCCCAGGATCCGAGACGATGACGAGTGATGTTCAGTCGAATGCGCATGCGACGGAAAAGCGAGGGGAGGATGGTCTCAAGTCAGCCGCCAGTGCCATAGAGCGCTTCCTGTCACACACCGACGCTCAAACCCATTCCTCGAAGATCATCAGACTGATCGAGTTGCAGGCCGCTCTGATTTCGGCGCTCTCCCAGACAACCAATGCCGCAGGTGTGGCCACCTTTCTTAAAGCCGTCGCTGATACCGACGTGCGTGAAATCGAGAATTCGGCGAACGAGCTACTCCGCGGGCTTTTGGGCCGCTGGTCGGCCGAGGTAGGACGGGACGCCGCCAGCGCCGGCCCGGGGACGAACGCATGAGGCGACACTCCACGAAGGCGCCCAGCGACAGCGTCCAGGTCGGAGCCCGGCCGACCTCAACATTCACACTGAAGCTTCCGCGCTCCGGAATCCTCGCCGCGGCTCGGGAAAAGGGCGGGGAATTCGTGGTTCTCGCCGGTTCGACAGCTTCTATCACGGTGAGCGGAACGATCGGAGGCGACTATGGGGTTCTGCGATCGCGCCTGATCGCAGAAGGCGCCCTCGCTTCATCCGACGGCGAGCCTCACCTCACTTTCGCGCGGGACGTCGTCTTCAGGAGCTCCAGCGCCGCTGCCTCTGTCATTTGCGGCAGACGGACGAACGGGTTGACAGCTTGGGTCGATGGGACAGGTGGCGCGCCCTCATCGGTCCACAGGAAGCGCTCGTTCACCACCACGAAGCGCAAGACCTTAATCCATCAGTTGAAAGAACTGATCGATAGCCTCGACCGAATGGATCATGATGTGGTCTACTGCGTCAGGCAGCAGCTGTCAGAGACGATCAACGTACTCGAACGCGCCCGCAGCCATAACGCGGCATCCACCGAGATCCCAGCGCCGAGATGATTCGGGTGATGCAAGACCAGCAGATCACGAGGTCGGGAAAATGACCGACGCACGGATTGCCACGACCCATCGTCGCTGGACGCCCTGGCGAGGACTCGCCCTTGCCAGCCTCGCCGTCGTCTGGATGACCGCAGGCCTCGCAGCGGAACAATCGGTCGGTGCCGGCGGCATCGCTGTTACGGGCTACAACGGCACCTCGACCTATCAGAACACGGCCCCGGATCTGACGGTCACAGGTGTGAATGGCACATCACCCGCCCGGGCCCTGCCAGATCGGTCGGCACCCGGCACGCCTGAGGAAACGGGGCGTGCCTATGATGAAAGCATGCGTAAAGCGCTGAATTTGCCGCCTGAGTGGTTCTCGTGCAAAAGATCCGACGAATGCGCGTTAGCCCATGTGTCCTGCTCGACGAGCCTGGCCGTTGGAAAGCCGTTCAAACAACAACTCCAGGCGCTTACGTGTAAGGGCGGGGATTGTGCTGATGTTTGTCTGGCGTCGACCCCGGATACCTCGGCTGCCACCTGCAGGGCCGGACAATGCGCGACCATTAC
>Ga0070730_10002371_pt1 | contig 17132 bp, 21 predicted proteins | sample Coa_R1_3_FD_66447 | JGI IMG/M metagenome (GOLD analysis project Ga0070730, IMG submission 66447) | Surface soil microbial communities from Centralia Pennsylvania, which are recovering from an underground coalmine fire - Coalmine... | ecosystem: Environmental > Terrestrial > Soil > Unclassified ... | reverse complement strand
CTTGGTGAAGGCGATGTAATCGCCGCGCGGCGACCACACCGGGGTCGAGTAAATGCCTTCGCCGAAGCTGATGCGCTGCGCCGGTCCGCCGGCCGCCGGCATGACGTAGATTTGCGGCTGGCCGCCGCGGTCCGAGGCAAAGCAGATCTTTGCGCCGTCCGGCGAAAAGCACGGCGAGGTGTCGATCGCGGGGGTGTTGGTCAGCCGTGTCGTGCTGGTGGAGCTCAACTCCATCACAAAGATGTTGGCGTTCGAGCCTTGCTGCAGGCTCATCACCACCCGCTGGCCGTCCGGCGAGAACCGCGGCGCAAAGCTCATGCCGGGAAAATTGCCGACGATTTCCCGCGCGCCCGACGTGAGATTGAACAAATAAACGCGCGGATCGCCCTGGCCGTAGGCCATGTAGGTGATGACCTGGGTCGACGGCGAGAACCGCGGGGTGAGCACCAGTTCATCGCCGCGTGTCAGGTACTGCACGTTGGCGCCGTCCTGGTCCATGATGGCGAGCCGCTTGACGCGCCGCTCCTTCGGACCGGTCTCGTCGACGAACACGACGCGGGTGTCGAAGTAGCCCTTGTCGCCGGTGATGCGCTGGTAGACGGCGTCGGAGATAATATGGGCGAGGCGGCGCCAATTTTCCGGCGTGGTCAGATATTGCTGGCCGTTGCCGAGCTGCTGGCCGGCAAGCACGTCCCACAGCCGGAATTCGGCCTTCAGCCGGCCGTCGCTCTGGCGGGTGACGCGGCCGGTGATCAGTGCCTGGGCGTTGATGGTGCGCCAGGAATTGAAGTTCGGCACGGTGTCGAAATTGGTGATCTTCTCGATGAACGCCGACGGGTCGATCGGCACGAACAGACCGCTGCGCTGCAGGTTGGCGGTGATGATCTGGGTGACGCCGTGCGCGGTGTCGGTATCGGCTGCGCTGCCGGGGATCAATTCCGGTATCGCAATCGGCATCGGCTGGAAATTGCCCTCGGTGATGTCGAGGCGCACGCTGCCGAGGGTGCCTCGCGCGCCAAGCGTCAGCGCGGCGCCGCAGGCGGTCAGCGCAAGCGCGCGCCGCCGCGTCAACACAGGACGATGGTTACCAGGGATGAAGATGCGGCTCATGTTGCTTGCATCGGGTTGTTAGGATCGAAAAATCGGTCGCTTCGCGCCATCGCTCGCGGCAGGACGCGGTGTCGATTTTGGTTCGCATCAGTTCGACAGGTCGCGTGGATTGAAGTTCACCGTGATGTCGCGCCATTGCGCGTAGTGCTCAGGCTTGAGCATGGTGAACGGCTGGCATTGCAGCAGCGCCCGCTTGCCGCTCTCGGCGAGCGCCGGACCGAGCGGCGACGCCGAGCCGGCGACGACGACCGGCGGCTGCGCCAGCGAGCCGTCCTCCCGGAACAGCACCCGCAGCTCGACATAAACGTTGGAATCGTGGTCGACGCCGGGCGGCGGGCTCCAGCACTCGCGGATGCGCTGGCGCAACGCATCGATCTCGGTCTGCGACAGCTTGGCGTCGGGTGCAGCGTTCGGTGCGCCCAGATTGGCCTCCTGGTTCAGCGTGCTGCCGCTCGCCAGCTCGCGGCGCGGGTCGCGATGGTCGAGCAGGTGCGCGATCTCGCTGGCGTTGTACTTGGGCGATTGCTGCGCCGGCTTCTCCTCGCGCGGCTTCTGCTTCTCTTCTTTCTTCAGGAGGTCGGCGATCCTGTCCGGCTTGAACTGCGGCTCTTTCTTCTCCGGCTTTTCCGCAGGCTTTTCAGTCACTTTGGGATCGGGCTTCGCTTCAGGCTGTTTTGGCTGCGGCTTTTGCTGCGCCGCGTCGGTTTTGATCTCGGGCTTGGCCGCAGCTTTCGGCGCGGCCTGCTCGACCTGTTTCTCGACGTCGACCTTGTCGGCGAGCGGATTCGCCTTGTTTTGGTTCGGCGCGTTCTTTTGGCCGAGCGCGGCGCGCGAGATATCGCTGTCGGTGACGATCGAGACCGGCACGAAATTCGCCAGGTCGGGAATGGGCTTCGAGCTCGCGAGCGTGACCAAGCCGGCGACAAAGATCGCCACATGTCCGCAGCCCGATATGATCCACTCGGACCGCACGCCTATTCCCCCCGCTTCTCGTCGGTGATGTTGAGCACGGTGCCATAGCCGGCGTCGTGCAGCCGCCCCAACACCCGCGCCACCTCATTATAGCAAACTTCCTTGTCGGCGTTGACCCACACCGTGGGCGGTGGCTGGCCGGGCGCATTGGTGGTCTTGATCGCGCCGAACTTGGCGGCGATCTCGTCCATCGTGATCGGCGTCTTGTCGACGAACATGTCGGCCTGGCTCGAGCATTGGCCGCCGCTCTTTTTCAGGGTGAAGGTCAGCGGCGCCTTGTCGGAATTGAGCGTGGTGCCGCCGCGGGTATCCGGCAGGTCGACCCGGATGGTCAGCGTCATCAGCGGCGCCGTCACCATAAAGACGATGAGCAGGACCAGCATCACGTCGACGAACGGCGTGACGTTGATCTCGCTCATCACCGTGCGGCGGCGCCGGCCGCGCCGGCCGGCCGATGATGCGCTCGCGACGCTTGCCGCCATGGCGTGCCCTCACCCGCGCTCGTCGATCTGACGCGACAGGATCGCCGAGAACTCGTCGGCAAAACCTTCCAGGCGTTGGGCCTGGCGATTCACCTCGGCTGCGAACTTGTTATAAAAAATCGTCGCCGGAATGGCGGCAACGAGGCCGATTGCGGTGGCGAACAGCGCTTCGGCGATGCCCGGGGCGACCACCGCCAGCGACGTGTTCTGCGACGCGGCGATCGACTGAAAGCTCGACATGATGCCGGCGACGGTGCCGAACAGGCCGACGAACGGACCGGCCGAACCGACGGTGGCCAGCACCAACAGCCGCCGCTCCATGTGCTCGATCTCGCGGGCGATGGTGACGTTCATCTTTTTCTCGACGCGCGTCTGCAGACCGGCGAAGGAGCGGACGTGCGCCTGAATGCTGCGCTTCCACTCATCCCAGGCGGCGACGAACAGCGCATCGGTGGAATGGCCGTTTGAGGCGGCGAATGTTTTGTAGAGTTCCTCGAACGATTGCTCGCCGGACCAGAATGCCTGCTCGAAACGATCGCCGGCCTTGCGGATGCGCGCGAACAGCCGCGACTTGTTGAGCGCGATCGCCCAGACCCAGACCGAGGTCACCAAGAGCCCGGCCATCACCAGCTTGACGATCCAATGGGCGTGCCAGAACAGCGTAACTAGCTCGAGGCTGGACGATGACATCAGGCGTCCTTTGCGCGTCGTTCGGTGCGGCCGGATCGCGCCGCCGCTCGGACGATCGGGCCTTCCATCTGCACGGTGCTGCGCCGGGACCTAAAACTGACAGGCCAGGCAGCCGCATCGCGCGCGCCGGCCAAGACCTGAAATTTCGCGATGACCCCAAGCCGGACCCGCCACCGGCGGGCCGAAAACAGTCGCGAAACTTGTCCAAACTAGGGCGCACCACCACTCCTGTGGGGTAGCGAAGCCCGACTGTGCTTAATGGGGAGTTAACGGGCGTCTTTCTCAATCCTGCCAGTTGTATGGGTGCCAAGGGTAACGCTAAATTGAAGACCTAGGCCCCCGTCGAGCACTTCCTTCAAATCGGACCGCTTTGAGCGTGAGGAAATCATGTCTAACGCCGGGAACCGGGAGAGCACAACCAAGGATTCACTCGAAACAAGAAAGCTACTCCTCGAAACCCGGCTAATCGAACGCCAAATGTCGGCGCCAGGCATTCTGATGGCGTGGCTTCAGGTCGCTTCCGTGCCGGTTGCGCTACTAGGGGCGATTCTGGCCTTCTTCGTAGGATTTGGCCAATTGCGGCAAGGGGCGGACAACCTAGCTGCCGAGCGCTTTGATAAAGCGCTCAGCCGCCTCGCCAGCGCCAGACCCGACGAACGCATGACCGGGGTTTCGGGGCTCCAGCTTTTTCTTAGCGACACGAATCCACTCCTACAGAAACAGGCGCTTGAGTTCTTAATCAACGGCCTCTCAATGGAAATGGACGCCCGCGTGCGGGGGGCGATTCTGGATGTCCTGGCCGATCTCCCACCGGGCCACCCCTCACAGGCCATCCTAAACGAAGGCCTGCGCACTGCTATCGAAAGGAATCGAAGTCTGACTAGGTCATTAGTCAGCAAACGATACAGACATGTATTGGAACAAGAAAAAAGGATTTTGGAGAAATTTAAAATTCCCAATCTAGATATCAGCACGATTGACGAGAGGATTCCCGCTCAGGTACTCGCAGCGCTTACTCTCGACCAATATTTGGCCATACTCGACGCGGAGGGCGGCGGCCCATTCGAAAACCTCGAAGCTCAGGACGAGGCCCCTTTAATTGGCTTACGGACAGCGGTTGAGACACTGGTTGGATTGGGCGCAACTAACAATGATTTTAGCGGCATATATTGCGAGGGATGCAACTTTTCTGGAGCAAGATCGCTAGAGAACGCTTTGTTTGAGAGTGCCTACCTTAAGGGGGCAGTGTTTGCTCATCTTCGACTACGTGGAGCATCTTTTGAGGGCGCAGATATCGGCGGAGCAGATTTTTTCGATGCCGACCTCACAAATGCAAATCTGCAAATCGGTCTTTTCCCTCCAATTGATTTAGCGAGCAAAAGATACTTTGAGCAACTTCCGATATTAGAGTGCGCAAAACTCAAGGGAGCCGATCTCTCAGGCCAACCATTGGCCCTCGTAGTCAAGGGCTTTACCACAACGTCCAGTATGCAGACAAATTACTTCGCTTTGATGCCGCGAATGACATCCGTAGATTTGGACGCGTCAACAAAGCTTGGAAATATCGGGATACTTATCGCGATTGAAGTCAGCGATGATTATCTTGAGAAGCACCTGCAATCTGTGGAACTCGATCCTCTGATTAAAGAGAGAGGAACTGAATGGGAAAATCCATTTGAAGAATCAAAATTGGGACAGCCAGATTTTCGTCGGGTCCACGGAACCTCCGCCAAAGAACCAGCCAAGCATACCCGAACCATTGCCATGTTTTACTGGTCGATTGACACTGATGATCTGAAGCATTTTGGTGGAGACGCATTCATGTTACGCGGCGTGCTTGAGCAGCCGAAATTAAAATTGCTTCCACTGTACTCTCAGTTGGTCGATGCAGTTAGAACGCTCAATGCACCCGAAACCGACCTGGGTAAGCCGCGTCACGCATGGAGTAAAGACCCGGCCGAAACGTGGGCGACCATGAAACCAATTGCGTGTAATGAGAATGTAAGGCTTTTGGACCTGCTCGTTCCATTTGGGAGCGACCAATCGTTTGGAGAATCTGTATTCCCTTTTGGAGAATCTGCATTCCCTTAAGTTCTTAGACTCTTTAATAACAGCTTGTAACAGCCGCCCGTCGCAGAGCGGCGAGCGGCTCGGGAACTTCTAGTGCTTGCGGCGTTACGACGCTTGCGGCTGCGGACCCTGATCGGAAGACCCACTGCGGCGCGCGGCCATGAACTGATCGAATTCCGCGCGGTCCTTGGCAAAGCGCAAGCGCTCGAGGAACTCCTTGAACTCGCGCTGCTCCTCTTCGAGCCGCCGCAGCGTGTCGGCGCGATAGTCGTCGAAGGCGCGGTTGCCGCTCGAGGGCGGGCCGCCCCAGAAACCGCCTCCGCTGCTGCGGGCGCGGTCCATGCGGCCGCGGAACCGGTCCATCTTCTCCTGCATGCGGTCCATTTTCGATTGCCAGCGGCCGCCGCTGTGACTCCAGCATCCCATTCGTCCACTCCCGAGAATGAAAGCGAGGGTGACAAGACCGAGCGGCCACCAGACGATGAAGCCCAGAATCATCAGCGCGATCCAAGCGGGCTTTCCGAGTTCATCAAGCTTGTCCACGAACGCCATGGCGGCACCTCGTTGTGAATGTAAATAACATTTACATCGGCTTCGGCCACTGTCAAGTGGCCTGCCCAAGACTTTTTACAAGGGGCTCAGCCGGCCGGCTGCTCGGCCGCGGCAAAGCCGAGGCCGCGCAGGTAGACCAGCAAACCGGCCTCGAGCAACTCGTCCGCCGACATCGGCAAACTTCGGCGCCCTTCATCACCGCGGCCAAATAGCGAGGCTATGCCGTGTGACATTGACCAGATGTGCAGGGCCACCATCAAGGTCGGCGGCCGCTTCGCCGCCGGCATTTGCGCACACAGCTGTTCGGCCGCGGTGCGCAAGACTGCGAAGGCGCGCTCGCCGGCTTCGCGCAAGCCCGTGTTCGTCGACAGCGGGATGCCAGCCTCGAACATCGCCGAGTAATACGCCGGTTCGGTGCGCGCGAATTCCAGATAGGCTTTGCCCAAACGGTCGAGCGCCGTCATTGCGTCGGGCCGGCCATCGTCCCAAGTGCGCTTAAGCAGGTGCTCGAATTGCTCGAAACCGCGCAGCGCGACGCTGGCAAGGAGTTCGTCGCGGTCGCGAAAGTGCCGGTACGGCGCGGCGGGACTGACGCCGGCCCAGCGCGCGGCTTCCGCAAAGGTGAAGCCGGCCGGGCCCTTTTTTGCGATCAGTTCGAGCGCGGCACGCAGCAGCGCTTCTTTGAGATTGCCGTGGTGATAACCGCGCGGCTCACCCGGCCCCTCGCCGCCGCGCTCGTGCTTGGACCAGCTCATGTAAATAGCTCTTACATTGTCCGACCCGGCACGTCGAGTTTTTGACGGCGCGCCGGACGATTGACGGCCCGAACGGCGGTCGGCTTAGTTAACCGGCACACTACGCCTAGGTTGTTCGGACATGGCCCTCGTCGAGCATGTTGCGGCGCTGCCGCTCGCAGCAGCGACCGACGCCGGCGCGCTTGGCGTGTTTTGGCTCAAGCGCCTCTGGTCGCGCGCGCTTGCCGCGCAGCAGGGCCGTTTCGCCGCGGCGAGCATCCACGAGCGTCATCTCGATCATTTGGTGATCCATGCGCTCGGCGTCGGTCTCGAGCAGACGACGACCTATCTGGGCCAGACCGTCCCAAGCTTTGCCGAGTTCGAGCGCTGGATCGTTGCGACCACCGGCGGTGTGGCGCCCGAACAGGTGGCGCGCATCAATGCGGCGGTGACCGGCAGCGAGCCACCTCGGAAAACCGCGCGCTGGCTCGCGGCAGTGGATGCGAGTGCGCCGGTACTGTCGGCCCTCGACCTCAGCTTTTGGCACGAGCATGGCTATGTGGTGCTGCACGATGCGGTGTCGCCGCAGATCCGCGAAGCGGCAGCGCAGGCGCTGTGGGATCATCTCGGCGCAGACCCCGCCGATCCCGATACCTGGTATGCCCGCAACGACCACGGCATCATGGTGCAATATTTTCAGCACCCGGCATTCGCGGCGGTGCGCTCTTCGCCGCGCATCCACAAAGCCTTCGCACAATTGTGGGGCACCGCCGATTTGTGGGTCACCACCGACCGCGTCGGATTCAATCCGCCGGAGCGCGACGGTTTTATGTTTCCCGGACCCCACCTGCACTGGGACGTCAGCGTCAAAACGCCGATTCCGTTCGGCACCGGCGGCATTCTGTATCTGACCGATACGCCGCCCGAGCAGGGCGCGTTCACATTGGTGCCCGGCTTTCAGCGCTGGGGCGAAAGCTGGCTCCAAGCGCTGCCGCCCGGCACCGATCCGCGACGGCAGGATCTTTATGCGCTGGGCCCGCGCCCGGTCGGTGGACGCGCCGGCGATCTCGTCATCTGGCATCAGGCGCTGCCGCACGGCGCCAGCCCCAATCGCGGCAAGCGCCCGCGCATGGTGCAGTACGTCAACATGTTCCCGACGCATTACGACGAGCACGAGGAGTGGATTTAGCTCCGGTCAGTTGGCGGCAATTTCAGGAGCGCGGCGGCGCGGCCATCCACGGCAGGCGCTCAAACAGCGCCGGCTCGCCGTAACGGGCGCCCTCGATCGACAACAGCCGCAATTTTGTGCGCACGCCGCCGGGCGCGGAAAAGCCGCCCATTTTGCCGCCGGCCGCCAAAACGCGATGACAGGGCACGATCAGCGGCACCGGGTTGCGCGACAACGCCTCGGCGACCTCGCGCGCCAACTGGCGGTCGCCGAGTTGCTCGGCAATCTCGCCGTACGAAAGCGTGCCTCCCGGCGGAATCGTGCGCGCGACCGCATAGACACGGCGATCGAACTCGGCAACGCCGTCGAGATCGAGCGCTATGGCGCCGAGGTCTTTGGGCTCACCGGCGAGCAAGGCGACAATATCGGTGACGGCGCGCGCGATATCCGGCGGCGGCGTGGTCTCGCCCGCGGCTGGAAAGCGCCGCACGATCCGGGCGCGCGTCAAGCGCTCGCTCTTTTCCGAAAGCTGCATGCCAACGACGCCGCGGCCGCTCCACACCACGCCGCAGTTGCCAATCGCGGTCGCAAACAGATGAAAGCCGAGATCGCTCATGACACGTTATCTAGAAATGGAATGAGGACCAGTCCACCCGAAAGCTGCGAAAGCGCCCAGTCACCGTTGCGCGGCCTCCTGATCGGCCTTCATGGCGATGCGCAGCGGTTTTGGGATCGGTCGTGCCCGGCCACCCGAGATGAAAGCGACACGGACCTGTGCGTCGATCAGCACATCGTCGCCGCGCACGAGACGTTGCCGCAACATCAGCGACGCGCCTTTGACCTCGGCCGGCTCGGTCCAAATCTCCAGCACGTCATCCATGCGCGCGGGTTTTAGGAATTCGATAGTCATCGAACGGACCACGAAGGCAAAACCCGGCGCTTCCTTCGCGGTCGCCTCGAACAGCGCGCGATGATCGGCGCCGAGAAGCCGCAGATAATTGGTCCGCCCACGTTCCATGAAACGCAGATAGCTGGCGTGATAGACGATGCCGGTGAAATCGGTGTCTTCGTAATAGACGCGCACAGCCATCACATGCCGACCGTCGCGGATTTCGCCGTCGAGGGGAACGAGCTGCTGTTTGCTCATCGGCGGAATTCTTCCTCAACGTCCATTCGACCATCGATCACGCGAATGACCGTAATCCGGGCGTCACTAACGGTGTAAAAAATCAGGTAAAGGCCGACAATGAGGCAGCGCAATCCCGGAGCCAAGCCCGAACGTTCGCGGCCTATGAAGGGGAATTGTTGCAAATTTTGTAAGTTTGCATCTATTCGTTCGGCGAAAGCGTCAGCGGCCCGCGGGCTATGTTCGGCTAGATACCGATAGATGCGGATTAAGTCGAATTCCGCCTTATCGGAAAGGACAACCCGCATCAAGGACGCTTACTTGGCTTTTGCAGAGCGAGCTTTGCGGAGAAACTCGGCGAAATTCCATTCGGAAACCCGTCCGGCGGCGACGTCCTGTATGCCTTCGTCGATCTGCTCCTTCAGCACGCGATATTTTTCGGCCTGCTCGATCAAGTAAGCGACTGCAGGTTCGCGCATCTCCTCGGGAAGAAGATCAAGTGCTTCGGCCGCCTTTTGCGTGGTCGTTTTCATGGGTGGAAATTTATCACTCCACGAACCTCGCGCCAAGACTCCGCCCTATCGCCACGGCACGCCTCCCGCCATGGCATGCTCCCAGTTGCGGCCGTCGAACTGACCAATCGTCAGCGCGCCGATGTCGACGCCGTCGAGGCAGCGCACGTTGACGTCGATCTTGTCGGGATCGGAGCGTGGCACGTAGAACGGATGGATGCCGCAGGTCGAGCAGAAGGTGTGCTGCGCCACCCCGGTGTTGAAGCGGTAGGTGGTCAGCGCCTCCCTGCCGCGCCGCAATTCGAACTGCTCCGGCGCCACGATCAGATGCAAAAAGCCCTTTTTGCTGCACATCGAGCAATTGCAATAGGTGACGCGATCGAGGCTTGCGGTGACGCGAAAGCGCACCCGTCCGCAATGGCAGCCGCCTTCGTAGGTGCGCGGCGCGTCATTCATCGTCGTCCGATCCGAACAGCCCGAATTGCGCCGGGTCGCGGGCCGGCTCGGGCAGGCCGAGGTGGCGGAAGGCGTGGACGGTGATCAGCCGGCCGCGCGGGGTGCGCTGCAGCAGGCCGCACTGGATCAGATACGGCTCGATGATGTCCTCGATGGCGTCGCGCGGCTCCGACAAAGCGGCGGCGAGCGTTTCGACGCCGACCGGGCCGCCGCCGTAATTTTCCGCAATCGCTTTCAGATAGCGGCGGTCCATCGCATCGAGGCCGGCGCCGTCGACTTCGAGCGCAGCCAGCGCCTTGTCGGCGACGGCGCGGTCGATCGCGGCGGCGCCGCCCACCGAGGCAAAATCGCGCACCCGGCGCAACAGCCGGCCGGCGATGCGCGGGGTGCCGCGCGCGCGGCGCGCGATCTCGTTGGCGCCGTCGGCGGTCAGCACCATGCCGAGCACGCGCGCGGCGCGATTGACGATCTGCTCCAGCTCCGCCACCGTATAAAAATTGAGCCGGATCGGAATGCCGAAGCGGTCGCGCAGCGGATTGGTCAAAAGCCCGGCGCGCGTGGTGGCGCCGACCAAGGTGAACTTGGCGAGATCGATCTTCACCGAGCGCGCCGCCGGGCCCTCGCCGATGATTAGGTCGAGTTGAAAATCCTCCATCGCCGGATAGAGAATTTCCTCGACCGCCGGATTGAGCCGGTGGATCTCGTCGATGAACAGGACGTCGCGCTCTTCGAGATTGGTCAAAAGCGCGGCGAGATCGCCGGCCTTGGCAATCACCGGACCGGAGGTGGCGCGGAAATTCACCGCAAGCTCGCGCGCCACGATTTGCGCCAAGGTGGTCTTGCCGAGCCCGGGCGGGCCGACGAACAGCACATGATCGAGCGCCTCCTTGCGGGCGCGCGCGGCAGTGATGAACACGCCGAGATTGGCGCAGGCCTGGCTCTGGCCGACGAACTCGGACAGCCGTTGCGGCCGCAAGGTCGCCTCGGCGGCGTCTTCGTCGCGGCGCTCGGGGGCGACAACGCGGGGCGGCGCCGTGGTCATCGCTCCGGCCCTCTGCGGTATTTGTTCGGCAACAGGCCGGCGATCGGCATCACCGCAGCCGACTTGCCGCTCGGCACGATGACGCGCGCCTTCGGATCGTAATCGAAGATCAACTCGCGGCAGGCCCCGCAAGGCGACACCACGGCGATGCGCTGATCCTTCTCGTCCGGATCGGGATGGCGCACGGCGACGATGGTGTCGATACCGGAATCGCCGAGATCGACAAAGGCGCGGCCCAGCGCCACCGCCTCGGCGCACACCGCCATGCGGCCAAGATAAGCGTCGAGATTGACGCCGGTGAAGATTTTGCCAGCCCGCGTGCGCAACGCCGCACCGACCTCCTGCCAGTCGTAGCGATAGCGTTGTCTGATCGCGTCGGTGGCGGCTTCTATCAATTCCCGGTCCTTTTTGTTCAATCGCATTGGCTTACTTCACGCCGGCGCGCTTGACAGCGAAGCGTTGCATTAAGAGCCAACATATGTTTGCCGCAACGACCGCCAGTACCAGCGTGAACCAAAAATTGCTGCGGCCGTTGGTTTCTTCCACAGGGCCGAGAACTCCAGTCGCGGCGACTGCCATGAAAACGCCAGTCGCGATCACCGCCGCGGCGTTGACGGCCAGCGCGCTCGGCGAACGCCGAATCATCCAAAGCGACACCAAAACGCCGGCAAGCAGCGCGATCGGCCAGCCGATGAAATAGGCCATGATGACATAGAAGACGAGCAGGCCGCCGGCGTCGGCAAGCGACAACGAAGCGGCCGGACCGAACAGGTCCAAGGCGATGGCGAAGAGCCAGACAGCGAGGGCCGCGACCAGCGGTCCGAGAACCAGGGCAACGACAATGGGTGCCAGCAGCCGCATGACGCAATAGACCTGACCGGCATTCATCGGCTCAACTCCCGCAGGCCGAGCCGAATCAAGGTCTGCACCTGTGCGCCCTCACCGGCATTGCGCGCCGCCGCAGCGACGGCGGCGGCGGCCTGTGGCTGCGCATAGCCGAGATTGATCAGCGCCGAGACCGCGTCGCTCACCGGCTGCGGCGCGCGCTTTTCGTCGAGCGCGCCGGAGAGCCGCACCAAAGCCGGATCCACGTTGGTATAGGCCGGTGCCTTGTCTTTGAGTTCGGTGACAATGCGCTCGGCGACCTTCGGACCGACGCCCGGCGTGCGCGCCACCATGGCCTTGTCGCGCATGGCGATCGCGGAAGCGAGATCGGACGGCTTGAGCGTGCCCAGCACCGCGAGCGCGACCTTGGTGCCGACACCCTGCACGGTCTGTAAGAGCCGAAACCACTCGCGCTCGACGTCGGTCGTGAAGCCGAAAAGTTTTATCTGATCCTCGCGCACATGGGTTTCGATGGCGAGCGTAACCGGCTCGCCGGGCTGCGGCAGTTCCTGCAAGGTGCGCGCCGAGCAGTGCACCAGATAGCCGACGCCGCTGACATCGACGATGACGGCGTCCTCGCCGTAGCTGTCGATTACGCCTTTGAGCTTGCCGATCATCGCACCGCCACCTTCATGGCGGCGAGCAGCGCGCTCTGGCGATGATGCGCGTGCGTCACCGCAATGGCGAGCGCGTCGGCGGCATCGTCGGAGCGCGGATCGGCCTTGGGCAACAGCACGCCGATCATCATGCGCACCTGCGCCTTGTCGCCATGGCCGGCGCCGACGATGCTCTTCTTTACGAGGTTGGGCGCGTATTCGGCGACCGGCACGCCGGCTTTGGCGGGCACCACCATGGCGATGCCGCGCGCCTGGCCGAGTTTTAGCGTCGCCTTGGCGTCCTTGTTGACGAACGTCGCCTCGACCGCGGCCTCATCGGGGCGGAATTCGTCGAGCACGCGGGCAAGGCCGTCGTGGATCGCCACCAGCCGCACCGCCAGCCCATCGTCGTCGCGCGTCGTCACCGAACCACAGCCCAAAAAGCCGAGCCGGTTGCCGAAAATCTCGACCACGCCCCAGCCGGTGCGGCGGAGCCCGGGATCGATGCCGAGAATGCGAATCGGGCGCGTCATCGCGGCTCCCGTGATAGCGCCGCGGCGGTAGAACGCCTAGCTCAGGTCCCGAGCTTTGCCGCCAAATCCTCAAGGCTGGCTGCGGCAATATCGACCGGCTCTTTGGGTGCGGCCTCGCCCTTGCCGGGGCCGTGCTCGTTCGGCCGGGCGATGTGGGCGGTGCGCAGGCCGAGCGCGGCGGCGGCTTTGAGGTCCGAGGTGTGCGCGGCCACCATCATGCAGTCGACGGGCGAAAGGTCGAACGCGTCGGCGGCGGCGAGATAGACGCGCGGCTTCGGCTTGTAGTCGCCGGCAAGTTCGGAGCCGAGGATGGCGTCCCAGGGCAAACCGTTGCGGCGGGCCAGATCGACTTGCAGCGAAATGTTGCCGTTCGACAGCGGCGCCAGCCAATAGCGGGTCTTGAGCCGCGCAAGCCCCGGCGCCACGTCGGGCCAAGCGTCGAGCCGATGCCAGGCGAGATTGAGCTTGACGCGGTCGGCTTCGCCGAGCTTGTCGGCGCCGAAGCGCGGCAGCACGCGGTCGAGGTTGCGCCGGTGCAGCACGTCGAGCTTGCAAAAGCCGATGCGGCCCGAACGCACTTCTTCCATGGCGCCCTGGTATTCGCCGCGCCAAGCATCGGCGAAGCCGAGCCAATCGAGCGAAACAAAACCATGCGGCTCCAAGGCCGCCCTGGCCTCGCGCGCAATCGAAGTGCGCCAATCGACAAGGGTGCCGAAGACGTCGAAGAACAGCGCTTTGACCGCGACCGCCATGCGCCATGAGTCCTAGCGCAACCGCACCCGGAATGCCAAAAGAACGCGGTTGGAGGATCCTTATTCATGTCCGAATTGGAGCGATGGCAGACGCGCTTTTCGGCGCCGGGCTACGCATTCGGCAAGGAGCCGAACGCGTTTCTCAAGGCGCAGGCGCATCTGCTGCGTCCCGGGCAGCGCGCGCTTTCGGTCGCCGACGGCGAAGGCCGCAACGGCGTCTGGCTCGCCGAGCGGGGTCTCGACGTGCTGGCGATCGATTTTTCCTCAGCCGGCCTCGCCAAGGCCCGCGCACTCGCTGCCGAGCGCGGCGTGCGCCTGCGCACCGAGCTTGCCGACATCACGACCTGGCAATGGCCGGACCAAGCCTTCGACGTCATCGCCGCAATCTTCATTTTCGTCGAACCGCACGAACGGCCGGCGTTCTTCAACAATCTCAAGCGCGCACTCAAACCGGGCGGGCTTCTGCTGATGCAGGGCTATCGGCCCGAGCAGCTCAATTACCGCACCGGCGGGCCGCCCAAGGCCGAGCGCATGTACACCCGCACGATCCTGCAGCAAGGTTTCGGCGACATGGCCGCGCTCGACATAAGCGAGCATGACAGCATGATCAGCGAAGGCAACTCGCATGCCGGGATGTCGGCGCTGATCGATATGGTGGCGCGGAAATAGCTCGCTTTCCTCAATCAATCGACGGAGATACTGAATGGCCGATGTGCTTGCCGACACCTTGTACGAACTGATCGTGTCAACGCGCATACTCTGCAATGAAAACGTGCTGGACGCGTTCGGCCATGTCAGCGTGCGCCATCCGCACGATCCGCAGCGCTATTTCATCTCGCGCCATCGGGCGCCTGAGCTGGCCGAAGTCTCCGATCTGGTCGAGCTCACGCTCGATTCCGAGCCGGTGCGGCCGACCGAATTCCGCCTGTACAGCGAAAAAGTGATCCACGGCGAAATCTACAAGGCCCGGCCCGACGTCCATGCGGTGTGCCATCACCACGCCCATGCGGTGTTGCCCTATGCGATTTCCGGCGAGGAGATCGTGCCGGTGTTTCATCTCGGCGCCGTGATGGGCAAGGTGCAGTTCTGGGATCAGCGCGACGAGTTCGGCGACACCAACATGCTCGTGGTCAAGCCTGAGGAAGGCGCCTCGCTCGCCCGCGCCTTGGGCCCGCATTGGACCGTGCTGATGCGCCGCCACGGCGCCACTGTCGCCGGCACAAGCCTGCGCGAGCTGACGTTCCGCACCGTGTTCACCTGCGACAATGCCCGGCTGCAGAGCCAGGCCATGGCGCACGGCCGCGTCGATGCGCTCTCGGCGAGCGAAGCCAAGCTCACCTCGTCGCACCAATTGCGCCCGCCATCGACCAACCGCGCTTGGGACTACTGGGTGCGCCACGTCGAAAAAGCCGGGCTGATGCCGGCGCGTGCCACCGCGAAGAGCGCGAGCAGCGCGCGCACCAAATCCGGCGCAAAGCGCGCGGCGACGAAATCCGCGCGCAAGAGCACCGCAAAAACCAAAAAACGACGGTAGGAGAACCAGGAGAGCACCATGGCCAAAAGCATGCAATCGCCGCGTCTGCCCGAATTGTCGGAAACGACGCTCACCGCCGAGCAGCGCGCGCTCGCCGATTCGATCAAGTCCGGCCCGCGCGGCCAGTTCAAGATGTCCGGACCGTTCGCGGTCTATCTGCATGCGCCGGCTTTCGGCGAGCTCGCTCAAAAACTCGGCGGGCATGTGCGCTTTCAAACCAGCGTATCGCCGCGGCTTTCCGAATTCGCCATTCTGGTGACGGCGCAGCACTGGAAGGCGCAATACGAATGGGCCATGCACGCGCCAATGGCCGAAAAGCAGGGCGTCAGGCCGGAAACCGTCCGTGACCTCCAGGCCGGACGCCGCCCAAAAAAAGCGCCGCGCGACGAGCTTGCGGTCTACGATTTCGCCAAGGAGCTTTATGCCGACAAGCGCGTCAGCCAGCCGACCTATAACCGGGTCTACAAGCTTCTGGGCGAGACCGGGACCGTCGAGCTGGTCGGCATTTTGGGCTACTACGCCATGGTGTCGATGACGCTCAACACGTTCCGCGCACCGCTGCCGGATGGCATGAAGCCGCCGTTCAAGGAGCCGGCGCGGAAGTAACGCAGGGCGCTTACCGGATGCGGTGCAGCGCGAGGCAGTGCACCGCTGTTCCGGGACCTTCGCAAACGAGGAGTTTGGAACGATCCCGGTCTGCAGCGCATCACGTCGTGCTGCGCTACGCCCGGAAACGATTGGCTATTACGCCACCCGCCCGACCGGGTTGCCGGTTTGCATCGCCTCCTTCGGCGAGGCGCCGCGCGGCCTGGTGACGCGCTGGCGCAAGAGGTCGAGGAAACGCTCCTTCGGCATCGGCGGCGCGATCAGGACGCCCTGGCCGAAATCGCAACCCATCACCATCAGCGCCTGCAGGTCGGCCTGGTTCTCGACGCCTTCGGCGACCGCGGCGCTGCCGAACCGGTGGGCGAGGTCGATGGCGGTCTGGCAGATCGCCGCGTTGGTGGCGTCGGTGGCGCAGCCGCGCACGAACGAACAATCCAGTTTCAGCTCGGCGAACGGCAATTCGCGCAGGCTCGAGAACGACGAATAGCCGGCGCCGAAATCGTCGATCGCGATCTGGATGCCGCTGACCTGCAGCTGCCCGGCGATGTCGCGGGCGAGCGCGATGTCGCGTACGATCTGGTCCTCGGTGACCTCGACGATCAGTCCGGGCCAGCGCTCCGATTTCGGCCGGTATTCGTCGACCAGCTTGGCGACCGGCAGCTTCGAAAGCACGCCGACCGGCACGTTGATGGCGAGATGCAGGTTGAAGCCGGCGTCTTCGAACATCGACCAGTCGCACAGCGTCGCCACCAGCGCGTGCTGGGCGAGCTCGGCGATGGAGGCCTCGTCGACATCGGGCAGAAAACTGCCCGGCAACAGCACGCCGAGCTCGGGATGGCGGATACGCGCTAGCGCTTCGGCTCCGGCCAGGCATTTGCGCTTGAGATCGATCTTCGGCTGATACCAGATCTCGAACCAATGATTGCGCAGCGCCTCGGCGATTGCGATCCGCGGCAGCGCGCCGGCGCTCATCGAATCGACCAGCGAGCGGCGTTCGTCTTCGGCCAGATGTTCGATCGGGCCGGACCAGCTGCGGATGTCTTTTGAATCGCTGTCGCTCATGCCGATGATCGCGCCGCCAAACTGCGTGACCGACGCGACCATGAAGCGCCGCCACGTCGGGCCGGATAAATGTTATGCCGTCACAATCCTATACGGCAGGCAGTCTTAACCAATGGTAAGGTTCGGATTCATTAACCCCAGCCCAGCCCGGTCGCGATGACGGCTTATGGCTGGTGCATCGGCATCATGCCGGGGCCTTGCATCTTCATGGCGTCGCCGCCCATGGCGGCACCGGGCGCCGGCGCACCGA
>Ga0070730_10002370_pt1 | contig 17133 bp, 15 predicted proteins | sample Coa_R1_3_FD_66447 | JGI IMG/M metagenome (GOLD analysis project Ga0070730, IMG submission 66447) | Surface soil microbial communities from Centralia Pennsylvania, which are recovering from an underground coalmine fire - Coalmine... | ecosystem: Environmental > Terrestrial > Soil > Unclassified ... | reverse complement strand
CTGCTCATTTGTAGTCTGGGAACCGTCCTCCTCATTTAATAAGGACAGGCAGTGTACGTGGCAATGTTTCTGACGAGCTTTGCCACGTACATTGATAATCCTACGAAGGTCGGCTTATAATCGGCTTGAGGGCCGGGTAAAGCGCCTTGTAGGTCTCGTAAGCCTGCGCATAAGCCTGTGCGACAGCCGGACGAGGCCCGGTACGTTGCAGCACATGCACTGTTTGTGTACAGGCCTGCTGCACAGAGGCGTAGACACCGCTGGCAACCCCGGCCAGCAACGCGGCACCGAAAGCTGGCCCCTCAGAAGCAGTGGTGACAACCAGTTCTACGCCCAATACATCGGCGATAATTTGTCGCCAGAGAGGACTCTTTGCCCCGCCGCCGGTAGCTCGCATCTGATCAATCTGCAGGCCCTGCTCGCTGATAATTGTGAAACAATCCTTCAGACTAAAGGCTACCCCCTCCATTACCGAGCGGATCAGGTGGCGTCGATCATGGCTGGCGGTCAGGCCGATCCAGCCGCCCCGTGCGTAGGCGTCTAGATGAGGTGTGCGCTCACCTTGCAGATAGGGCAGGAAGAGCAGACCATCGCTACCAGCAGGCACACTCTCCGCCTCTTTAGCGAGGGTTTCGTAAGCATCTATACCCGTCCAGCGCTCCATGGCACGTTCGGGCAGACCAATGTTATCGCGCACCCAGCGTAGAGAGAGGCCAGCTCCTTGCGTCACCCCCATCAGATACCAGGCCTTGGGAGCGGCATGGTTGAAGGTATGCACGCGTGGAACGGGGCCAGAAGTATCGACCTGGGGCGTCTCAGAGTATGCCAGCACAATCCCACTGGTACCAACGGAGACGAGCGCCAGCCCGGGCTCGACAATACCATTGCCAACAGCTCCACAGGCATTATCAGCTCCTCCACCCGCTACTGGCGTTCCCACAGACAGACCAGTGAGGGCGGCAACCTCGGCGGTAATCGTCCCACAGACAGCATCGGCAGGCACAACCGGCGGCAGGAGCGAGGGATCAAGGTCTATCGCCTGCAATACTTCCTGCGACCAAATCCCATGTTTCACATCCAGCAGACAGGTACCAGCCGCATCGGAAATCTCCATCGCCTTAACCCCGGTCAGCAGGTAGCGGATATAATCCTTGGGCAGGAGCATGGTGCGCGCTCTGGCAAAGAGTTCTGGCTCATTATCGCGCACCCACAACAGTTTAGGTGCGGAAAATCCAGTGAGGGCGGGATTGCTCACCAACTCGATGAGGCGGCTTGCTCCCACCCGCTCGGTCATCCAGCGGCATTGCGCATCACTCCGCTGATCGGCCCAGATAATACAGGGCCGCACCACCTGCTCGTCAGCATCAAGCAGCACTACACCGTGCATCTGACCTGAGAGGCCAACTCCACGAACATCGGTAGCAACAACCCCGCGAGCAGCACCCACTGTCAGACAGGTGCGAATAGCGGTCAGGGTTGCCTGCCACCAGTCAGCCGGGTTCTGTTCCGCCCAGCCGGGATGAGGATGAAAGAGGGGATATTCCACAAAAGCATCCGCTAAGACGTGCCCATCCTCTACCGAAAAAAGAGCGGCCTTAACGCCGGTAGTTCCCAGGTCAATACCAAGGAGGGTTTGCATGATAAGCTCCTTAAGAAAATAATGCACGAAATATAGCTCGATAAGCAGGTCTAGCCGGGAAGATCCTTATCCTTCAGCGAGTCGGAAAGTTCGGGCTTCTTCGAGTAATCGGTAATCGCCAACCGGTTTCCAAATGGATCTTCAAATTCGACCGCCAGACCTGTATTAATCTCGTATGGCTCCGAGAGGAATACAATGCCTTTCTCCTTGAGTTCCTCATAGGCCACCCTCACATCATCTACCTCAAACATAATCGATGGCTTCGCATTCGGTCGGCTGCTGAGAATGATAGCAGGTCCTTCCTCCCCGACACGAAAAGCCAGTAAACCATACGAAGAGAAATCGAATTTCACAGGCAGATTTAAGATACCCTGGTAGAACTCACGCCCTCTGGCAAGATCAGCAGCTGGCAAGAAAAAGTTGTCGTAATGTTTGAGCATGGCAGTCGTTCCTCCTGATGTATTTTGTACCATATACTTGACGCAATTGCCTGCGCTACCGTGAAGTAGCATAGCACCCTTGAAGAGGCGGCGTCAAAAAAGCAATGATGCTAGATAACCCAGTGTCCTGTCAGGAATTGGAGTAGCAAGAAAAAGAGGATCGCACTGGCAACCATAAGATAGGGCCGGTGAATCAGGCGGTGGGAACCCAGTGTCGCCAGCACAATAAAAGCCGGGAAGATTTCCAGCATAAAGCGCGACATAGACTCCAGGGGATAGAGGCCGGTACCGCCGTTGGGCACAAAATGGAAAAAGAGATAGAGCACCGCAGCATACAAGCTATAGGCCAGATGAGTGCGTGGAAAACGCCAGGGCCCAACCAGGCTCAAAATAATCAGTGCCAGCACAAAGAGATCCGGCCCCAGGTCAAGAAGATTGCGCAGCGCCTGAAAACTGAGCAGGCCAGTGCTGGACTGGATAGCCTGGATTGAACCAAGCATGCCATCCCAGGGCAGCTCAAAGTGACGCTGCCAGTGAGCCTGAGCATGCGAGAAAGCCAGCCAATCGCCAAAGCGTAGATAGCAAAAGAGTGAGAAGGCCACCAGACCTGCTGGAATAAGGGCCACGCTCAACCCGCTGAAGCGAAGAGCCCGCCAACGAAACTCATGCTGACGCAGATACTCAAAGCAGAATGGCAGGGCCAGGAAGAGTCCGGCCGAACGCGTCAGGCTGGCAAAAAGGCCAAAGAGGCCCGCCAGCCACCACCTTCCACGCCGCATCTGGTAAAAGCAGAGCAGAGCCAGGCAGAGAAACAGCGACTCGTTATAGCCAACAGCCAGGAAGAAGGCGGTCGGAAAGACCGAGAGATAGAGAACGGCACGATCGGCCCGCTCCCGATCGAAATCTTCGCAGACCAGTTGATAGAGGACCATCGATACAACTAGCAGAGCAATGTTAGAAATCAACAGTTCCGCCGTAAATGGATTGTGCGTAAGAGGAGCCACCGCTTTGATGAGTAGGGGATAGAGAGGGAAGAAGGCCGTACGCCAGGCATCTGTATAGCCATAAGTAGCGATATGCACAAAATGGCCAGTATCCCAGCGGAACCACGATTGCCAGAGCGTATACAAAGGAAAATTGCGCCAGTCAAAATCGGGACGTAGAAAGAGCACAGCGAGACAACTGGTCACAAAGAAAGCCAGATGCGTCGCGATATAGGTGGGCAGGATCTGCTTGAAGGCGTTATACCACCTGTGCCACGCTGACTCAAACGAGTGATCAACAGGACCGGTAGGGATTGGAGTATGTGGTGTTATAGTTTGCGCGTCATTGAAAGGCGCATCTAGTTTTGTGGGTGGCTTTGTCTTAAATAATTTCATGCGGTGACCGTTCTAACGATATATTTGGCTTTCCCTATAGTAGAACGATTGCATGCAATAAACGGTCATGCTCTGGCAAAAACGTCCTTCATTTTGATCATCGGGTCTATTGTAGAACCTCCGAGGACATTGTACAATCTAAAAAGTATCCTCACTCCAGATGCCACCAGGACGAACAAGCCGCAAACAAAAAACGGCAAGGAAAGGTCTTGTAGCGTGTTGTGTTCAGTTCTCCAAAGCCATAGATGGTAAAGGAGACAGGTCCATCTTTCAGAGCAGAAAGGACAGAGAATGAGCAACAGCAACATCCCCATCAAAGAGTTCCGACTCGAACTTAGCGACCTCATGTTTACTGGTCACGATCTCGTACGCCCAGAATCAGTGCTTGTTCAGCCCAACGGCACCCTGTGGACCTCCGACGGCAGAGGAGGTGTGACGCGTATCAATCCCGATGGATCACAGCAATTTATCGGTGGCCTGGGCGGCAATGAACCAAATGGTCTGGCGATGACCGATGATGGCTCCCTCATTGTTGCCAACCTCGGTATGGGCAGAGTTCAGAAGCTCCACCCCAATGGGCATGTTGAAGACCTGTTGACAGAGGTGGATGGTGTGAGCATCACAACGCCGAACTTTGTCTTCCTGGATAGCCGCAATCGGATCTGGATCTCTGTTATGACACGAGAGCATCACTGGTGGCCTGCCGCGGCGGCACCACGCCCCGACGGCTATATCATCCTGATAGACGAAAAAGGACCACATATTGTGGCAGATGGTCTCTTTCTGACAAACGAGATTCGCCTCGATGCCAAAGAAGAATATCTGTACGTAGTAGAAACCATCATGAACCATATGCTGCGTTTCCGCGTACAGCCCGATGGAAGCCTGACCGACAAAGAAATATTTGGGCCAGACAATCTGGGTACGGGAGGAGCCATCGATGGCTTCAGCTTCGACTCTGAGGGCAACCTATGGGTCACGCTGGTACTGCGCAATGGCCTGGGCATCATCACCCCTGATGGCGACTACCATACCGTCATTGAAGACCCACGCGAGGACATCCTCAAAGGCTTTGAGACGAAAATTGCCAATGGCACAGCAGAACCAAACGATATGGCAATGGCAGTCGGCCCCAACCTGCAATTTATCACGAGTCTGGCCTTCGGCGGCCCAGATCTGCGCACAGCCTATCTCGGCTCGCTTGCCATGCCACATCTACCCACATTCCGCTCACCAGTTGCGGGATTACCCATGAAGCATTGGAAATAAGTGTCAATCAACACAGGGCTATTCTCGTATTTGAATTGATGAGGTAATGGCCTCGTAGGCCATTACCTCATCAATTCAAATACGAGATATTGAGAGCAATAAGCAGAAGAAGTAGCTGTAATAGTGGGATTTAGCGCGTCATCGCATTATCGCGCTCATCAAGATATTCATCTCCAGCTATGTTGTCAGTAGCTTGCGCAGTCTTTGCACCAGTCTGTTCCTCGATGGGTGCAGCCTTCCAACTCAACGGCTTGAAGCATTTGACGCACCAGCTACCGAGCCAATCGCCAAGCCAGACAGCCAGGACTCCCCCGGCCATGCTAGCAAACAGATAGAGCAGCGCCAGAAACGACTGCCCGTGAGCGAAGAGCAGCACATCACCCAATGCGAGACTACTAAAGGTGGTGTAGGCGCCAAAGAAACCAACATTGATGAACAGGCGACGAGTTGGGCCAATCAGAAAAGCCGATTCGGCCAGCACTGTGATGAAGGCCAGGAGGAGCGCGCCAGTAAGATTGATAAATAAGATATCATAAGGCCACTCCTTGCCTAACCAGCCTTGCATAAGCCAACTGAGTACATAACGCGCAATAGTACCACAAAATCCACCACAGAGGACAGCTAGCATACGTCGGGATAAGGAAAGTTGATCGGACACTAGAGCCAGCCCCCCATCAGCAATCCCAATGAGGCAGCAGCCAGGCCCAGTAGCATACTCCCACCAAGATAGAGGATGCTCAAACGCGTCGCACCACCACGCGCCAGTTGCGAGGTTTCCCAGCTCATTGTGCTAAAAGTGGTATAGCCGCCTAGAAAGCCTGTTGCAAGGATGATTTGTAAAGTCGAAGCAATCAATTTATGATCTGCCAGAGCAAAGAGCAGGCCAATGACAAAGGCACCAGTAATGTTAATAATGAGGGTTCCCTGCGGTATTCGCGAGGCAGCACGTTCCGCGATAAAGCGGCCAAGAAGATAGCGAGATAATGCTCCCAATGCTCCAGCCATGCCAACCATGCCTGTTAGCGCGATTGTAGATAGCGTCACTAAAACTTTCCTTACACACATTTTCCAAAAATGTATCATCCTAAAATCGTTACAATATCAGTAAGTTTATCTCTACCACTGCAAAAGGGCAAAAAGAAACCCCTGATTCCGCTTCCAGGCGTGATCAGGAGCCATTAGCAACACTGCAGGTCGCCAGGATAATTCTACTGGAAAGGCGAGCCCCATCACCTCATTTCTATTTACTATAACATAGAAGCGGTGATATTACAAGCTACCCAATGCTACTTAATTTTAATTTTGTCGATAAAGCGCTCGGCGTAGTCACCAAACAACGGAAGCTTGTAATATTTGCCCTTGCGAGCAGCGTTGAGCAAGACAAACCAGCCAACGACCATCACAATTCCCACCACTGTATCAATGCCATGGTCCAGGCCAAAGGGCATCCAACTCAACACGCGATCGAGAATGCTAAGCGAGCCAAAGAAGAGCAGGGATTGCATCGCGTGGAAACGGACGAAACGATTATCTCTCTCCAGCAGCAGGACAGCCAGGCCCGTAGCCCAGCCAAAGAGATAACCCAGCATGGCGGCAGTACGCGCCTTCATGCCCATCGAAGTGCTCTCAAAAGGACTTACGTCGCCAGGTGTCGTAAACGGGGGCTGATAATACTGTTGCTGTGCTCCCAACGGGGGTTGCTGATATTCATATTGTTGCTGTTGCCCTCCTCCCTGTGTCGGCTGTTGGTAGCCATATGGCTGCTCCTGTGAGTAGGATGGCAGATCAGCAGGAGCATAGGCGGTATGGGGATAGCTACTCTGGGGCACCTCGTCCGGACTATTGTCAGCATAGGCCGGTTGCTGAGCTGCATAGCCACCATACTCATAGGTAGCCTGGTCTTGATTCGCATTAGTATTGCTCATAGGTGTACAATCTTTCTTCTCTATCTATCAGGCAAGCTATGAAAAATCATGATAATTACAGTGGATTTTACCACCATCATACCAATATACGCTCAGTAATTTTGCAAGTTGTAATCTGTTATAACAGGTGGGAGAAAAGTTTCAGATAGAGCCAATAGAGAAGAGATGAGCACGATCGCTGTTCCCGACCAGGACCTTCTACCCCCTCTCGCAAGAGCTATTTCCACTTTTGGGGCGGTTGTCAGAGAATAATAGCATAGACACAAATAGATACCTGGGGGTAACCAGTGGAAATACAGCTAACTGCCGACCAGATTTTAACAATGGCGCCTGATGCCAGCTCTGCCACAGCAGGCAAAAAGCTTGGAACCAGCAAACCCTGGAAGAATGTGGGGCAGAATCCAGAGGTGTTGTGGGGGGAATGCCAGGGAAGTGCGCTCTACCAGGTACGAGTCGATCTTACGACCCTTGCTATTCACTGCACCTGTCCCAGTCGCAAACAACCCTGTAAACATGGCCTCGGCCTGCTTCTCCTGGCCGTGAATAATCCTTCTTCCGTCCCCGCGAGCGAGGAGCCACCAGACTGGATCGTGTCCTGGCTGAACAAGCGTGCCGCCGCCAGCAAACGTAAAGAAACGAAAGAGGCAGAGGAAGCCCTAACATCCCAGCCGAATGTCGCATCTCCTGGGGGCACCAGCACACAGAGAAAGAGCGCGGGAAAACGGCTCGCGCAGGTAACGCAGGGCATTGAGCGGCTCAATCTCTGGCTGAACGATCTGGCACGCAATGGGCTGGGAAGTCTGGAGACCCAGCCTGCCAAATTCTGGGAAGATCAGGCCAAACAAATGGTCGATGCTCAGGCTCCTGGCCTGGCCTCGCGTTTGAGACGTATGGCCGCTATTCCTAACGCATCAGCAGATTGGCCTGCGAAACTGCTGGCACAACTTGGACAACTGGCCCTCCTCACTCAGGCCTTTCACCGCCTGGACCAGTTAGAGCCAGCCTTGCAGGAAGATGTCCGCCTGATGATCGGCTGGAACCTCAGAGAGGACGAGGTCATCACGCGCGGGGAGCAGGTGACCGATGAGTGGCTAACAATAGGGCAGGTGGTCGATGAGGTTGAGCGAGGACGCACCCAGCGTGTCTGGCTGCTCGGTACAGCGACGCAACGTCCAGCACTGATTATACAATTTGCCCCACCAGGAGGCTCCTTCCCGGAAGCGTTTACCGCCGGGGTACGGCAAAAGGCCAGGCTGGTCTACTGGCCGAGCGCCTCTCCACAGCGTGCCTTGATTGGGCATCGCCTGGGTAGCGTCACTTCCGTGCAAGAGCATCTCCCTGGCCCAACCAGCATAGAGGCATTCTTACATCAAGCGGCTACAGAGATGGCACGCCTCCCCTGGAGAGAGCGTTTTCTCTGTACATTGCAAGATGTCACCCCGGTCTATGAAAGCGAAAGCCGCCGCTGGTATGTACGCGATAGCCACGGGCAGGCGCTACCACTGGTGTCTGGAGAACATTGGCGTCTACTGGCCCTCTCAGGCGGCCTGCCAATCGATTTCGCGGGCGAGTGGAATGGAGAGACGCTTTTACCGCTTGGTGCGCTGACTGAGGGCACCTATCATATAGTGTAGAGAGGGCCAATACCATGGAACCAATCGTTGCGACTGCCATTGTTGGTACAGGACAACAGAGTGGCAAAGAGATACGCACAGGGACAGCTATCGATTTACTGGCAACTCAACTACCCGAGAGCGACCCCGAACGCAGATTACTGCTCGCAGGAGGAGCATGGGCGATCTATCGCATGGCTGGCTATATGACAGATCAAGCCCCTGAGGCGCCGCAAGCAGCCGCGCCAGCACACTTCCCTGCCTGCTCACCAATAGTAGCCCATCTCTTAAGAAGCCTACTCCAGGGCAGACACGATGAACTTTTACCTGAGGCGCTGGACCTGCTGAAGAAAACAAAACAGCGTCTTCCTCATGAACTCCTGCCTGAGGCTTTGGAATATGGCATACGTCACAAAGAGATACGTCGGGCACTTATTCCAGTATTAGACGAACGGGGACGCTGGCTCAGCCAATATAATCCCGCCTGGTCGTGGGTCGCGCAGTTTATCTCGGAGTCTGGGGAAGCCCTGCCAGACAACGCCGAAACGATCTGGCAGGAGGGAACACTGGGACAGCGGCAAGAGATACTACGACGTTTGCGTATCGTCGACCCGGCAAAGGCTCGCGAATGGCTAATGGCGGTCTGGAAACAGGAGAAGGCCCAGGCGCGTAGCGAACTACTGGCAACCTTCGAGCAGAATCTGAGCAGAGAAGATGAGCCGTTTCTTGAGCAGGTGTTGAATGATCGTGGTGATACTGTGCGTGCCGTTGCTGTCTTGCTGCTTGTACACCTGCCCACATCGGCGCTGTTCCAGCATATGAAAGAACATGCCAACAGTATGCTCTCCTATGTTGAGGGCAAACTCACTATTACCTTGTCCGCTGAGGATGAACCTGCCTCGCAGTACGACAGCATCTTATCGTTCTTCACTAAGAACACGATAGAGAAAAATAAACCTTTATCACGATTATTAAATGCAATAAAGTTCATCCCTCCTTCCCATTGGGAAAGACATTTTGCAGTAAAGGCGGCGGCGTTTATCGAGGCTGTTGCTAGCGACAAATACGGTTATTCGTTTATCGAAGCCCTGTCAGAAGCTGCCATGCTCTCCAATGAGCAACACTGGTTTGCTCCCTTATGGGATTGGACGCTCCAATATCACAGTCATCCTATGCAGCAGCAATTAATACAGCAGATGTCACAGCACGACGCTGAGAGCAGGATATTACCGCTATTACCAGATATTGACAGGGAGGCCGATGATAGATGGATCGAGATGAGTAAGGCTCTCAAGAAACCCTGGAGCAAATCATTTGGAGACGCTTACCTGCAGGCTTTGAGAACAATGGCACGTTCGCTCACTCACAACCGCACCATGAATCAGAATCACTGGTCAACGGCGCTCTCAACTGCGGCCACAGCCTTACCTGTTGCCTGTTTCGACACCGCCCTGGAGCCCTGGATCATCCCGGAAAGTATTAGCTGGCAATCTCACTATTGCCAACAACAAATAGATTTATTCTCAGAAAAAATCCGTATACGTAAACAGCTCATAGAGGAGATCAAGTAAATGACGACAGAGAACGGGACCACACATAACCATACATCAAACACCAATGGAACAGAGGCAATCCAGGCCGTTCTGCGACAGCACGCGGAACAGCAATATGCCGAGGAACTGGCGGAATTGGCGAAAGAGGATAAGCGCCAGCGTCCGCCGAACTGGTCGCTCTCCCCGTGGGCTGTCCGCACATATCTGATGGGAGGAACGCTCTCCAATGGCTTTGTCGTCACCCCCAAATATATTGGGAATGCACGGCTGATTGAGATTGCAGTGGCAACGCTGGCAACGGATCGGGCGCTGCTGCTCTATGGAGTGCCTGGCACTGCGAAATCGTATGTTAGCGAGCACCTCTCCGCAGCCATCACAGGCAACTCAACTCTCCTCATTCAGGGCACAGCAGGCACCGACGAGAATGCGATCCGCTATGGATGGAACTATGCGCGTCTGCTCGTTGAGGGGCCATCGCTCGCCGCGCTGGTCGTCAGCCCGATGATGAAGGCGATGCAGGATGGCAAGATCGCGCGGATTGAAGAGCTGACGCGTATCCCCAGCGAGGTGCAGGACACATTGATTACCATCCTGTCTGAGAAGACTCTGCCCATTCCAGAGCTGAATACGGAGGCACAGGCGCGCAAGGGCTTCAACGTCATCGCGACCGCCAATAATCGCGATAAGGGCGTCAATGAACTATCCAGCGCCCTCACGCGCCGTTTCAATACGGTTGTGCTGCCAGTGCCAGATAACATGGACGACGAGGTCGAAATTGTGGATCGTCGTGTCGCCAGTATGGGTCAGGCGCTAGAATTACCTGCAGAGAAACCGGCCCTGGAAGAGATTCGTCGCGTGGTAACGGTGTTCCGCGAATTACGCAACGGTGTGACGACCGATGGCAAAACCAAAGTCAAATCGCCCAGCGGCACCCTTTCAACGGCGGAAGCCATCTCGGTCATTAACAGTGGACTCGCCATGGCTGGCTACTATGGCGATGGCGAACTGCATGCGGGTGATCTGGCGGCTGGATTGACTGGTGCGATCATCAAAGATCCTGTGCAGGATCGTGTGGTCTGGCTGGAATACCTGCAAACCGTTGTTCGAGAGCGCGAAGGGTGGAAAGACCTGTATCGCGCCTGCCAGGAAGTATTAACACCTGTGACGTAAGACGCTTTTCAAGCTCACTGGATAGGGTAAAAACATTTACCCATGGCTTGGTAGCAGAAAAAGTTTTTGCTCTGTATGCGCTTCTAATGAGGATTTAGAGATTTCCCTGCCCTTCAGCAGACTTGACTCTTATCGTGCCGAGCATAAGCTGCGCGTGTGGCTCTTTCCTTCCAGCTTTTTAGACCGCTGCAAGGTTGAACTGGTAGCCTCCCGACTTGGGGATTGTCGATTGGAGCGTATAATTTGTTGGGAGATACGCTCCTCCTCCCATGCCCTGTACCGGCCCAGTATTCACGGCGTAACCCAGTTGCTGCTGGGTTGGCTGGCCACTGGAGTTGGCTACGACAATGGCGTATCCGCCCTGGTTTAGCTGATACAGCCACGCCCAAAGTGGCTGCCCTGAATAGTGAGTGTAGGGTGATAGCCCTATGTCACTCACTTCTCCCAGGTTCCCTCCCCCCATGAACACACTTACAGGAATGCCTTCGCCGAACTGATACCCGCTTTTGAATCCGAATATCCAAGCTATGGAATACGAGCAGCCATTTGCGACTACTGCATCCACATTGCTTGTTGATGCCGACTGGCATGGCGTTGCCGTGGGTGTCGGCGGTACTGTTGGTATGGGTGGTAGCGTTTCCGTTGGTGTTGGTGCCTGGGCTACCGTTGCGGTTGGCGTTGGCGGCGGTATTGGCGTAGCCGTCACGTTAGCGCTGGAGACCGGAGATGAGACGGCTGTTGCTTGAGGCGTACTAACTACCGTTGCAGATGGATGAGCATATAACGGTGCAATAAAAGATGCACTGAGGATAGCAACGATAAGAGAAAGAAACCCTATAAGTGTGCCAAGCCCCTGCTGGGCGGGATCTCGCAGGAATTGTATAATTTTCTTCACCATGTTCTCCTATCCTTTGTCATCTCATGTTTTGCTTGCTCTTCCCGCTAAATTAATCTGATAATTGCTCCTTATACCCTCCTGCCTCGTGGAGACTGTCATACAAATTTCATAATTTTCTTCTGTTTTCTCAATTACATTTTATATAAGATTATATATGAAATGATTACTTTTGTTGTCTAGGCACATCCGAGATTTGAATGTGCAGTTTTTAGGAAAGAAAAACGAAATCATCTATCCTATGACTATTGAGGAACACGCACCGCCTGGGATGCTCTGCTCTTCCTCATGATAGACGAAAAAGAGAGGTGTTTTTTGTAATGGAACGGCAGATAACATTTTTGAGAAGAAAGGGATAATTCAGGGAATATTTTGCCACGAAGCTTTAATTTGCTAAGCGAACTGCCCACCAGGCCCAATGACCGTGCTTTATTTGACCTGCCGCCGCTGCCGGAGAAAAACGACGACACAAACGGCGGATAGATGCTCCCAACACACCTGTGTTTACTCCCCAACTCCAGATACCGGACAACTCTGATACCGCTGTCAACTGCCTGAGTATACTGGAAGATTGGTTATTGCAGTAAACGTTTACCTTTAGTCGTCTACCATTAAATTTTTGTCAAAATGAGTTTTTCCCGAATGTTTGATACATCCTTACACAACCAAAATGCCGGTTCTCAGCGTATATAAATAACGGCAGGCAGCCAAATCCGATTTTTAAATCCTCATGAAGTTTTAGGATTTATCCCATTTCTCAGCAGGCAGAAGGTGACAATGATGAAACGTTATGGCTTGGCTGTAATCCTTTTATTTTTGGTGCTGACAATAACAGGATGTAGCGCCTATGATGGTGAAAATAACAATCCTTACATGGTAGTAGATGGGACAGCAACTCCATGTAAGCTTCCCGCAACCACCCCAAATTCGGATTCCTCCCAATATCCGGGGCGCTGTAGCTACAATTACTACGAAGTTAAAGATGGCAAAACCTACGCTTGTAGTGGGTGGGGTGGTTGCGATGAGGACAATCCTGTTACACCACCTGCTGTCACTGTAGCATCACCGTCTGCCGGATGTAAACCCCATTGGACTTACGACCAACTCGTTGATAAAGGAGTGGCATGGAAAATCCTCTCCTCTCCACAGGAAAGTGTAAATAATACTACATCACCTGAGCAAGCGAATTTCTCCGTCACTATCGCCAGAACTGTGACGGTCACAGATGAAAAGCAGTTTACTGCGTCTTTAGGCGCATCGGCGAAACTAGCCATAGTTACTATAACGGCCAGTGTTAAACAACAGGTTAACCATTCCGTATCACAGTCTTTAACTGTTACTGTAAGCAATAGTGTTACGCTATCCGTTCCTCCAAAAGAAACCGCTTACGGCAATTATGGAGTGAGCGCCCAAATAACCAGTGGACACCTGTACGATACAGCAAAGTGCGAGGGTAGCCAGTCAGATGTGGGAACGGATGTGACATACGTACCCATTGCGGTAGGCTGGTGTACGTGGTTCAGCAATCAGCCTGATCCTTGCCCTTCTATTTCTACCTAGCTACACATTGTCACAAAAAATTCATGGTCTTTCGATTGGAAAGACCACCAACTAATGTTAAGATAAGCATATTTCTCGGGTCTAGCGGAATATCTGTCATGTCAACTGATGGAAGTGATTCATGAGTAATGCGAATAAGGCGCTGCTTATTGGTTTTATCATTGGAGCGCTTGTCTTGAGCATCGCCGGTTTTTTGTTTGCACCTCATTTGTTGGCGGCGGCAGGAGTGAAAGTTGTAGTCGGTCAGATTGCCTATCCTGCGGGAATTTTTAGTTGACAGATGGGCGGCATGGGCATAACTTCCGTAGTATTTGGGAACCTTCAGGCTGGCATAGCGGCACTTGCAGGACTCATTGGCGGTTTGGGAGGTGGGCTGATCGGAGTAAGCGGTTCTATGTGAAATTTTTTGAAAGAAGGGTTTCTCACTGGATTTCTGTTGGAACTTTATACGACCAAATTGTCGGTATAATTGATAGATCTTCAGTACGGTATCTTAAAAGCAAGGCAGCTTAACTGTGTCTCAGTGGACTTAGGTATTACCAATTCAACCTGGTAGTCCAAACATGACGAGGAAAGAACCTATATACCAGTTTACGCCTCTGGTTCTTCAGCCACCGTAATCTCTATCATCATCATCTGTTTATAGATGCGATCCTCTCTCCAATAGGGCCACAGCTCGTACAGAAAAAAGTCTACCGGACGCCACAAAATCACCCAAAATGCGATCACAAACCCGTCGCTGAAAAGCTGGTCAAGAAATGGAGGCTCATACGATACGTTTTTAAGCGTTTGTGAAAGGAGCAGCCCACCCACCAGAAACAGCGTGCCAAATACCAGCGCCATAAAGGCTTGCCGCACAAGCGTGCGCGTGGTCCGCTCATTGGCTTGGATCTTGAATTGACAATACCTCTGCCAGGCATCTGTGATTGTTCCCGCCAGTCCTGGTTCCAGGCTTTCTCTAGGAAGATAGATCATCGCTTTCATTCCGGCTCTTTGGCCCCACAATGGGAGAGAAAGCTCGCTCTTGATCAGCTCAACACCAGGAAGGAAGAGCGCCTTTCTTGAGAAAGGCTCTTCAGGCGATGGGGAAAAGAGGTCGTAGATGCTATCAAGATGGAGAACTATTTCAGACGGTATATCTCTTGACAATGAGCTTCCTCTCTATTGGTCATCGTAGGTTTCCCCCTAAGAGAGATTCTACACCCTCTCCCAAGCACCTAATTGCAATCAATCCAGGCTCGTTCTCATGGAATCCGGGCCGGAGCCGGACGCTAAATCCGCAGTATCTTTCGGTCTGACGCGCTGACTTTCCTGGAGGCGCAGCCAGCATGACCCCTGTATTTACAATATCTGAGGGATACTGGATGATCTTGATGCCATATTCAACTGCCTGAGTATACTGGAAGATTGGTTATTGCAGCAAGTATTCGCCTTTAGTCATCTAACGTTAAATTTCTGTACCCGGAAGGAAGCTATTATTATGACCTGGTTTCGCAGGATATCCAGACGAAAGAAGACCAGTTACAGCGCTATGAAAAAGAATATACTAATGCGGGGGATATTGCCGCCGCGACCGACAAATACAAGGAACTTATGCTGGGTTTCCTGGATTTTCTCAATGTGATGCGTGGGAAATACCATAAAGCGACCTTCCAGGAAAAACGTAACGCATTGGAGGTGCTTGGCGTGAAAGTCTACATCTATAAATTAGCCGGACGCAATAAAAAGATAGAGATTACTTACTCTCCTTTGTTCACAGGTGTTCATACCTCCCATGAGGTGCTGTAAGCGTGAGTATGCACATTTTCGGCATTCGCCACCATGGGCCAGGCTGCGCGCGTAGCTTACGCGCCGCCCTGGAAGCCCTGGAGCCTGATATTGTGCTGGTTGAGGGACCGCCAGACGCTCAGGCAGTTTTGCCACTACTCACTCAGGAGGAGATGCAGCCTCCTGTTGCCCTGCTCATCTACGCGCCGGACAATCCCAAACGAGCAGTCTACTATCCCTTTACCTACTTCTCACCGGAGTGGCAGGCACTCAGCTATGCCCTGCAACGCGGTATACCAGCGCGTTTTATGGACCTGCCACAGGCCCTGCAACTGGCGAAAGTTTCTGAAGAAGCAACATTACAACCAGAACAAGTTGGCCTGGACCAGACGACGCCTGTAAATGAGGCCGTGACCGCTGAGGATACTGCGGGAGCACAACCTACGACTGTGCCAGAGGATGATCCTCTAGCTCTGCTGGCGAAGGCGGCGGGTTATAGCGATCATGAGTTGTGGTGGGAGCGACAGATTGAGCAGCGACAAAATATCGCCAATCTGTTCGAGGGTATTCTGGAGGCGATGACAGAACTTCGTAGTGGCACAGAACCCAAAGATGAGCGGGAAGCACAGCGCGAGGCCTATATGCGCCAGATGATCCGTGCCGCTCAGAAAGAGGGATTCCAGCGGATCGCAGTTGTCTGCGGCGCGTGGCATGCCCCTGTACTGAGCAATACAAGTTCAGAGAAGGCCGATCAAGCTCTGCTCAGTGGCCTCAAGAAGATCAAGGTCGAAGCCACCTGGATTCCCTGGACGAACTCGCGGCTCTCCTATCGCAGCGGCTACGGAGCGGGCGTCACCTCGCCTGGCTGGTATGAGCATCTGTGGACCAGCCCCGACCGTCTCAGCATTCGCTGGATTGCAAGAGCAGCTCGTCTCTTACGTGAACAGGGGCTTGATGCCTCTTCCGCCAGTGTGATAGAGGCCGTACGACTGGGCGATTCCCTGGCGGCTATGCGCGACCTGCCAATGCCCGGACTGGGGGAACTGCACGAAGCCATCGAAACGGTATTATGCCACGGCAACACCACACCGATGAACCTGATTAGAGAGCAGTTGGAAATCGGCGAGAAGTTAGGGCAGGTTCCACCGACAACTCCGGCAGTTCCGCTGCAACGCGATCTGGAGGCAAAGCAGCGCAGGTTGCGCATGCCACCCTCCCCCGAGATTACCAGACTCGAACTGGATCTGCGCAAAGAGACCGATCGCGCCCGTAGTCGGCTCCTGCACCAGTTGCGACTCCTCACTATCCCGTGGGGTGAGCCACAACATGTACGAGGCAAGGCTGGCACCTTTCACGAACACTGGCAGATGCAATGGCGCGTCGAATTTGTTGTTGCCCTGATCGAGGCCAACATCTGGGGCAATACGGTCGAGGTGGCGGCCAGCGCCTTTGTGCGTCACAAAGCGGATAGCACAGAGGAATTACCGCAGTTAACAGCGCTACTCGATGGCGTCATCCTGGCCGAGCTTCCTGGCGCCGTCGATCACCTGTTGCAGGCCATCCAGAGACGAGCCGCCGTTTCCGCCGATGTGCTACATCTGATGGATGCATTACCCCCGCTCGCTCATGTTGCGCGCTATAGCGATGTACGCCAGACGAAGGCCGAACGCATTATGCCAGTCATCGATGGTCTGTTTGAGCGTATCATCATTGCCTTGCCAGGGGCCTGCGCTTCGCTCGATGACAACGCCGCCCAGGCGATAGTCAAGAGCATTGATCATGTGCAGGAGAGCGTAAATCTGCTCAATCGTGAAGATCAACGTGTGGAGTGGCAACAATTGCTGCGGTACTTGATGGAACACGAAAACATCCACGGCTTCGTGCGCGGGCGTTGCTGCCGTCTGTTATTGGAGCAGAACGTTC
>Ga0070730_10002369_pt1 | contig 17140 bp, 14 predicted proteins | sample Coa_R1_3_FD_66447 | JGI IMG/M metagenome (GOLD analysis project Ga0070730, IMG submission 66447) | Surface soil microbial communities from Centralia Pennsylvania, which are recovering from an underground coalmine fire - Coalmine... | ecosystem: Environmental > Terrestrial > Soil > Unclassified ... | reverse complement strand
TTTTTGATGACAAAGATTCCGGCCCCGAGTCTCTGCACAATCTTTCGCGCACTGGCGACGGCGCGGCGGTCGCCCTCGACGGCAAAGGTAATGCCTTGCAAAGTAATGTCCGCGCCGTGGGCAAAGGTCATCATGGGATGCAGTGAAGCCGTGCTTGCGCCGGCGCTTTTGAGCGGGGCCAGCGCGCTGCTGGTTAACGCTCCGCTCGAGTGAAAGACGATTCGGTTTTTCCAGCCGGCTTTTTTGGCCAGAAGCGCGGCTGTCCCGGGTATGGCATCGTCGGTGTGGCACAGCCAGATAATCTCTGATTCAGGCGTTGCCTCGTCCAGAAGAACCGCCTTCGCGCCGGTTTTTTGGGCCAGGGCTGCGGCACGCATCCTGGATTTCCTGAGCGGACGGCTTACGATGGCATCGATCCGGAATCCCGCGACATCGAGTGCCGGGGCAAGCGCTGAAGCGAGATTTCCTGTCCCCACCAGGGTGATTCCAGTGCCGGTATGCTGAGCCGCGGACATAAGGCGCTAGACTCCGGGAAGGACCAGTTCGTCGAGTTCCAGAAACTGCCGCACCACGTTGTTATCGCATTTTTCCATCTCTTCCACGGTCCCGAAAAAAATAGCGCGCGCTTCATGCAGAAAAACGATGCGGTCCGCCAGTTTTTTGGCGAGTCTCATATCATGCGTCACTACCATGCTGGTGAGTTTGAGCTGGTGTTTGAGCTTTTGAATAAGATCGCCCAGAAGCTGCGCCATCAGCGGGTCCACCATGGTGGTGGGCTCGTCGTACAAAATGCACTCCGGCTGGGCGGCAAGCGCGCGGGCGATGGCCACGCTGCGCTTCATGCCGGTAGAAAGCTCGGAGGGCAGCACGTCACGAAACTGTTTAACGCCGACCATGTCCAGCAGACCATCGACGATTTGGTAGATCTGCTCTTCATCGAGATCGAGGCGCTCGCGCAGGGGGAACGCAACGTTCTCGCCCACGCTGAGGGAATCGAACAACGCGCCGTTCTGGAAAACCATGGTGACTTTTTTTCGAATGCGCTCCAGTTGGAACTCGGTGTAATTCGTAATGTCTTCAAAAGCCACGATCACGCGCCCGGCATCCGGACGGAGAAAGCCCATGATGTGCTGCAGCGAAACGGATTTTCCCACGCCGCTGCGGCCCAGAATGCAGAGCGTTTCGCCCGGCATCACGTGGAAATTCACATGGTTGAGCACCCCATGGTCGCCGAAGGCGCGGGAAACGTTTTCAAAGGCGATATACGGATTGCCCGCCGATGAACGATGGTCCTGCAGCTGGTGGTTGCTCATGGTTTCCGGCCCGAGATACGCTGGCGCGCATGTTCCAGATCTTCCGGCGTATTCAGATTCTCAAACATCTCCGGGGCAAAGGCAAACCGCCGCAGGTCCTCTTCCGGAATCATGAGTGTCTTTTCCCGGGGAAACAGCGCGGCCAGTTTGTATTTTCCGGCATTAAGCGCGGCTTCGGCAATGGGAAGAAAGGACCGCGAGTATGCGGCACACAACGGCTGTATCTGTCCTGCGACCATGGGCGCGACCACGGTATATGAGCTGCTTTCCGCCCGGTCCGCCAGGTAGCTGAGAAGCTCGGCTGTGAGAAACGGCGTGTCTACCGCGAGAACCAGATTCATCTGCGTCCGCGAATGCGTAAGCGCGGTATGAACGCCGCTCAGAGGGCCGCAGCCGGGAAAGATATCCTCATGGCCGGGACCAAAGTCTGCATACTGAGCGCGCGGGCCAATGATGAAGACCTGCTCGCAAACCGGGCGCATTGCCGCCAGAGCGTGATCCAGCAATGTCCTGCCATTGAGCGAGAGTCCGGCCTTGTCTGCTCCCATGCGGGAACTCTTGCCGCCAGCCAGAATAAAACCTGTAAGCTGATGCCGCCTCATTGCGCTTATTGTAGTCAGAAGCGGGCCGGAATGCAGTTTTCGCCTGGCCCCCGGGGCATACTAATGGATTTCCAGCCCGATAATGCGCCCTGCGCCATCAATCTCAAGCTCAGCCTGGGCCTGAATTACGGCATCGCCATGCAGACCCGGAACGGTGACGAAAACTTTTTCATTCACCACGCTGGCGTATTCGGTCTTTTGCAGAAAAAGAAGAGAATCAGGGGTGCAGCAGGGACCAGGCAGATCGAAGGCCAGGTCCGCCAGTTCGCCGGTCTCGGTAAGGGAGAGCGCGACATCGATCGGATAGCTGGCTTCCGCGCCTCGAATCTCTTCCGTGGGGTCGAGTGTGGGCTTGAATGCCACATAGAAGTAGATTCGGGCGTCTTCCGGATTGTAAATACCGCGGGCCACTCGCAGCGACATAACTGAAAGAAACAGTTTTCTATCACATTTGCCGGGGTGCTGGCCAGAGGCCCCATGGGCACAAAAGGTTTGGATGCTCCAGCGGCGAGGACTGCACTCAGTCCAGCAAATCAAAACACCCCCGGCGAGTGCTCCGGGGGTGGCCAAATTAGTTAATTGACTTACTGCAGCGGGTTTCCATCAGCATCGATGCGGTGGATTTCGCCCAGATTCAGCTCGCGGATGCCGCTTTCTACTTTGCTCATGTCACCCACGACGATCCAAATCAGATGATTGGGATCAATGTATTTCTTCGCGGTCTGAGTAGCGCTCTCCGGAGTAAGCGCCATGGCCTTTTCCGTGAAGGTATTGTAATAGTCCTCGGGCAGATTGAACTGCAGAATCTGGCTGTACGCTCCGGCAAGCTGCTGGACGGTTTCAAAGGTTCCCGGCAGAGTCAGCGTGGCATTATTCTGCGCGTCCTTCAGTTCCTCGGGCGTGACTGGCCTGTTGCCCACGATGTCGCGGTATTCCTTAACCAGTTCCTCCAGCGACTCCTTCGTCTTATCGGTTTGTACAGGAGAGAGGCTCAGGTAAGGCCGCTGGCCGCGGGCCGCGGGCAGAGCACTGAAAACACCATAGGACCAGTGTTTGCTTTCGCGCAGGTTCATATTAATGCGCGAGCTGAAGGTCCCGCCAAAAATATCGTTCACCAGTTCGAGCGGGATGGAATCCGGCGCATTGCGGGGCGGCGCCAGTTGCGCGCCAAAGATCACGCTTTGCCCCGAGCCGGGGCGGTCGATCAGATACACCTCATTCTTCCCTGGCTGTGAAACTTCCGGAATACTCTTTTTGGGGACCTCCCCCGGCTTCCATGCCGCAAACAATTTTTCCAGCTTCGGCTGGATCTCCGCGAGTGTGGTGTCGCCTACTACGAGCAGTGTGGCGTTGTTCGGTTTGTACCAGGTGTCGTGAAATTTGATCAGGTCCTGGCGGGTCATCTTTTTTACCGACGCTTCCGTGCCTGTGCCGGTAAATGGCAGGCCATAGGGATGTTGTTTCCCGTAAATCAGCCCGGGGACAACACGCAGAGCCATGGCGAAAGGAGTTACTTTTTCGCGCTGAATCGCGGCAATCCGCTCTTTTTGCAAACGTTCAAACTCTTTTTGCGGAAACACCGGATGCAGAATGAGATCGGCGTAAATGGAGAGCGCCGGGTCCACGGTGCTCTTCAAAGTGTTCAAACTGACCGTGGCCCAGTCGAGGTTGGCGCCGGCATTGAAATTGGCATTGAGCGACTCCAGTTCTTCGCTGATTTTAAGGGAATCGCGCGTTGGTGTCCCTTCTTCCAGCATGCGCTGGGTGAAACTCGCGATGCCCGGACTGCCTGCTGAATCAGCGGAGTATCCGCTGTCCACCAGAAGAGAAAAATTCACAACCGGCGCGGTGTGGCGCTCCGCCACAACCACTTTGAGACCATTCGAGAGTGTGACTCTCTGCATGGGAGGAAGATTCAAAGACATGGCGGAGCCGGGCGCGGGTTCTTTGGAGCGGTCCAGCTTCGCATCGTTGGCATAAGCGGGAAACGGCTGGACTTCCAAAATGTAATCCCCATCGCTGAGCCAGTCGTTGGCCGCTTTTTTGATACTGGCTGTTGTGGCTCCCTTGACCCACTTCAGATAGTCTTTGTAACACTCGGGATTGCCCGTATAGGTCTGGCAGCGGGCCAGTACGTCACTCTTGCCGCCAAAGCCGCCAATACGCTCGACAATACGCGCATAGTTTCCCATAATCCGGATTTTGGCCAGACGCAGTTCGGTTTCGGTGGGGCCATTCCTGAGGAAGTTCTGCAATTCTTCGTCCGCGGCCTTTTCCAGTTTGTGCAAATCCTCGCCCGGCTTTGCCGTGAGAATCAAATCAAATTGCCCCGCGATTTCATTGTTGTTGTCCGAGGCGGTAGCGCTGGTTGCAATTTGGTCTTTATAGACCAGGCGTTTATAAAGGCGTGATGTCTTGCCGCTTCCCAGGATTCCAGCCACCAGGTCCAGTTCTGCTTCCTCGGGAGAGCCGGACTGCGGAACGTTCCACACGCGGTAAAGGCGGGCTTGTGGGACCCGGTCCTGCACCGTACCGCGATGCGTGCCCGTGCGCTTTGCGGTCCAGACTTGCTGTTTGGCGATCGGCGGACCAGCGGGAATTTCTCCGTAATATTTTTCCACCTTTTGCCGCGCAACTTCCGGCGTTATATCGCCGGCAATGACCAGGGTGACGTTACTGGGGCCGTAATAAGTTTTGAACCATTCTTCCACGTCATCTTTCGAAGCCGCGTCGAGGTCCTTCATGGAGCCGATCACGGTCCACGAATAGGGATGGCCCGCGGGATAAGTGTTTTCCACCAGGAGCTGTTCCGTCACGCCGTAGGGCTGGTTCTCTCCCTGGCGTTTTTCGTTTTGCACCACGCCACGCTGCAAATCAATTTTCTTTTGGTCGAGAGGAAGCAGGTGGCCCAGGCGGTCGCTCTCGGCAAAAAGCACATAATCCAGCATGGAGGTGGGCACGTTTTCGAAATAGTTGGTGCGGTCATTGTTCGTGGTACCGTTCACGTCCGTAGCGCCAATGCGCTCCATGGCATTGAGGTAGGTATGATCAAAATTCTGGCTGCCGCTGAACATCAGGTGTTCAAAAAGATGGGCGAAGCCGGTCTTGCCCGCCTTTTCATTCTTTGAACCCACGTGATACCAGGTGTTCACCGTTACCACGGGAACTTTATGGTCTTCATGCACCAGCACCGTGAGGCCGTTCTTCAGTACGAATTTGGTGTACGGAATGTCTGGAATTGGTATGTCGACTCCGGTTGCCGTCGCCGGGGTTTTCTGTGCCGGGGCAGGTTTGGATTGTGCAGCCAGATGGAAGGTCAATAAGGTGAACACCATCATTGCTGCAGCGCTGAGTTTCAGTTTTCTTTTCAAAATCTCCTCCACGGAGCTGGATATCATCGGCTATATTTCGTTGCTGGGTTGATGAATGCTGGCGATTTTATGGACATGCCTTGCCAAAGTCAAAAATTAAAAACTGCTGGTCACGCTGCCACAAAACAGCAGGGCAAACCTGTTTAGACTTATGGCCGGAGCATAATGTCATCATCATTATTATTTTTCCCTGGTGTCGTAGCTGGCTGTTTTGTACTATGCGTCCCATGAATCGTCGTGGATACTTTCCCGCATGAAAATCTTCCTCACCGGAGCCACGGGCTTTGTCGGCAGTCATCTGGTAAAGCGACTGCTTGCCGAGGGGCATTCAGTTCGTGCGCTGGTGCGCGATGTGGACAAAGCCGGGAGACTGGCGCGGGGCGCTGAGCTGGTGATGGGCGATGTGGTTGCGAACGCGGGACTCGATGAAGGCTTGCCGGGGTGTGACGCAGTTATCCATCTGGTTGGCATTATTGTGGAGAATGGCGGCGCTACCTTCGATCAGGTTCATCATCTCGGGGCGCGTCATGTGGTGGAAGCGGCCAGGCGCAGCGGCATCCGGCGCTTTGTTCATATGTCGGCGCTGGGTGTGCGAGCCGATGGCGTGGCTGCTTACCAGACCACAAAGTGGAAGGCGGAAGAAGCCGTGCGGGAAAGTGGTATTCCATACTGCATACTGCGGCCTTCGCTGATTTTCGGTCCCGGGGATGGCTTTGTCTCACAGATGCTCGACAGTATGCGGAAAGCGCCGCTGGTGCGCCCCATTCCCGGCGATGGCAAGCCGCTGTTTCGCCCGATCTTTATTGACGACGTGACTACTTGCTTTACCCGGGCCCTTACCACCGAGGCCGCGACGAACCAAACCATCGATCTCGGCGGCGGAGATGAACTGCCCTTGAACGATCTGCTGTTACAGATCGCGCAACACGCGGGTATACGCAAGCCGGCAATCCATATCCCCATGCCGCTTATGTTTGCCGGGGCAGCCGCGGCGCAGACACTATTGAGACGCCCTCCAGTCACGGTGGATCAGTTGCGAATGCTGCGCGAGGGCTCTTCCTGCGACATCACCCGCATGAAGCAAATTTTCGGCATTGCGCCTCGCGGTTTTGCTGAAGGATTAAGCACCTGGCTTTGTCCCTAAGACATATTCACCGGAACCGCGGTCGCCTGGCAGGGTTAATATATTTGCAGGTGGTACAGCTCTCACTTTACAAAAGTTAATGCAGGTCTTTTCCTGCGAGAACGTCTTCTGCTTCAGAGCAGTAAATTTCCGGAATTCTGCATCGAACACAATAGCTATCAAAGTACAGGAGTTGATTTATGAGGAATTATCCAGGACATTTGTGGGTCTCGCTGGTTATGCTGGCGCTGTTGACGGCTGGCTGTTCCCGGATCGGAAGTGGCAGTCGTTCGGATATGCAGGTGGCGGGTGACGTCCAGAGCAAAATCAACTCTGACACCACCGTGCCCGACAAGATCACTGTCAATGCCAATAACGGCGTGGTGACGCTCACAGGAAACGTGAGCAGCGATGCCGCCCGAAACGCCGCTGTCAACGATGCCTCGCATATTGACGGAGTCAGGACCGTTGTTGACCGGATGCAGGTCGCGCCGTCAACCGCGAGCAATGTGCCGGCGACGGCACCACAGATCGAGCCAGCGCCCAGCAACACTCAGGATGCGGCGCCCACTTCGAAGGAGCGGCCTTCTCCGCGTCAGCGCAGGTCGCACAATACTGCCGCGAACAGGGGCAACGACGATAACGACACCAGCAGCGGGCTGGGGACTACCGTGCCGGACACTGCGAACACCACCACACAACAGGCTGCTCCCCCTGCGCCTGCTACTCCGCCTCCGCCACAGAAAATCACTATTCCCGCAGGCACGCAGCTTAGCATTCGCCTGAATCAGGAGCTCGATTCGGAAAAAGCGCAGGTGGGAGACGTTTTCAAAGGATCTATTTCCGCTCCCGTCACGATTGATGATCAAACGGTCATACCGACCACGGCCGATGTGGAAGGCCGCGTGGTGGATGTGAAGTCCGCCGGTCGTTTTGCCGGCCAGTCGGTGCTGACGCTCCAGCTTACCCGCCTGCTGATGAACGGACGGAGCTATGGCATCCAGTCCAATCAGTGGAGCAAATCCGGCAGCGGCCGGGGAAAGAGCACAGCCACCAAAGTTGGCGGAGGCGCTGCCGTGGGCGCCGTTTTGGGCGGCATCTTTGGCGGTGGAAAAGGAGCAGCCATTGGCGCAGCCGCCGGAGCTGGCGCCGGAACCGGTGTATCCGCAGCCACCAAAGGCCAGCAGATTCTGCTGAAGCCGGAATCGGTGATCGGTTTTACGCTTGAGAATTCGCTGACCGTCACCCCTGGTTCCGGACGCGCACCCATGAGCCAGCAGCCGGGGCCGTCGATGTAATGTCGATATAAGCCTGAAGCGCCGCCTTCGGGCGGCGCTTTGTCTTCAATACAAACATTACTCAAACGTCCAGACACATCCGTGCGGCATCTGGCAGAGAACTGACTGAATCGCTGGACCGGCAATCCACGTATAATTCAGTGTTTCGTCTCGAAGAACTGCGTGGAGCCGGCGTCTGCACGTTTTCTACATTGTCGCGTTTTTTTTGTTTGGACTGGTGTTTGGCAGCTTTTTAAATGTCTGCATTCACCGCATGCCGCTGGGCCTTTCCGTGGTGTATCCGCGCTCCGCGTGTCCGGGCTGCGGAGCCCCGATTGCCGGCTATGACAATATTCCCGTTCTGAGCTGGGCCATGCTTCGGGGGCGATGCCGCCACTGCCAAACAGCAATTTCTCCGCGTTATGCCGTGGTCGAGCTGCTTACGGGAGTTTGTTTTGCTCTCTCTTATTATCTGCCGCAGACCCTGACTGAGATCGATCACTTGCTGCAGGCCGGCAAATTCTGCGTATTGTCGTTCCTGCTGATCGGCCTGATTTTTACCGATGCCGAAACCCGGCTGCTTCCCGACCTGCTTACCAAACCGGGAATCGTGCTGGGACTTTTGTTCAGTCTGGTAGTCCGGCTGGAAGGCCCTTCCGAATACTTTTTGTTTGTGCCGCTCTACACACACCATCTGGCAGACTGGCGGATTTTCTCTCTGCTTAATTCTGTGGCCGGCGCGGTTGCGGGGCCGGCATTTGTTCTGAGTGCGGCCATGTTTTACCGGGCGCTGCGCGGAGTGGAAGGCATGGGGCGGGGTGACGTAAAGCTGATGGGACTCATTGGGGCGTTCCTGGGCATCAGGCTGACGCTGGCCGTGTTGATGATTGGCTCTCTGCTGGGGACGATTGCCGGGCTGGGGTTGATGTTGCTGGTCTGGAAAAAGCGGCTGGCGCGGCGCCGCCAAAAATGCCCCATGGATTCTCCCGCGCTGGCGCGCAAACGGGCATGGCGTTCCGCTACCTTGATTTATCGTAATTTTCAGCTACCTTTTGGAGTGTTTTTGGGCGCAGCCGCCCTGCTGGCGGCTTTTTGGGGACCTTCGGCCATACGCTGGTACTGGGGCTTGTTCTGGTGAAATTGCTGCTGCAAAATCCGCTGCTGCTGAAATTGCTGGTCGCCACTTTCCTGGTCCTGTTGGCGGTGCTGGTTGGGATGGTGGCAATGCGTTCCCTGCGCACGAACCTAACCTACAAGCCTGAACCGGAGAAGGTAGCGAACGCGGACCATCCGTTATTCAACCTGGCTACTTACAATGCCGTGATCCAGCAGATGCGGGAGCAGGAAAAGGAGCTGAAACTCCTGCGCCAGCAGGAGCGCGACAGCGCGGCGGCCTCGGAGAACATCAGCGAAGCAGTGCTTTCCAATCTCAGCAGCGGGGTGGTTTTTTTTGACCGTGCCGGGACCGTGCGCCAGGTCAACAATGCGGCCAAATCGATTTTGGGTTATGCCTCTCCCTGGGGGTTTCACATTCGCGATCTTTTTCGCGGCATGAGCGAGGTCCGCTGGACCGATGGCAGTGCTTCGAATTCAGCCGCGCGCTTTGTGTCCGAAATGGAGAGGACCATGCGCGAAGGCAGCCCTTTTCAGCGCGTTGAAGCCGAATATTGCACACCCGCCGGCGAGAGGCGAGTACTGGGGGTCGGCGCGAGCGCCGTGCGCTCCAAAAAAGGGGACATTCTGGGAGTCTCCTGCCTGATTGCTGATTTAACGCAGATCACCGAACTTTCGCGGCAGGTGCGGCTCAGGGAAAATCTGGCATCGCTCGGCGAAATGTCTGCCGGCATCGCACACGAGTTCAAAAATTCGCTGGCCACGATCTCTGGTTACGCGCAGATGCTGGTCAAAGATGCTTCCGCGTCGAGCAGCGGCGGATTCGCGGCAAAGATAGCGCAGGAAACCGAGGCCCTGGCGCGCATTGTCACTGAGTTTCTGGATTTTGCCCGTCCGCACAGCGTGGCGCGGCAGACAGTGGATTTGCATGCCATTCTTCAAGATTGTGCGCAGGAAACCGGCATAGATTTGCATGTTCCTGCTGCGCCGCCCCTGCGGGTGGCGGGCGACTCCGTGCTGCTGCGCCAGGCAATCTCGAATCTGCTGCGTAACAGCGCCGAGGCTGCGGCCAACGGCAGGCCGGTCCAGGTTTCGGTCACGGGCATGATCGAGGCAAACAAACTACAGCTTAAGCTTGCCGATAATGGCCATGGAATTCCGGCGGAAGATTTGCCCAAAATCTTTATTCCGTTTTTTACCACCAAGGCCAGCGGTACCGGACTCGGTCTGGCTCTGGTGCACCGAATCATTACCGAACATGGAGGAAGCATCACGGTGGATAGCGGCTCCGAGGGCACTACGGTTACCATGACATTGTCGGCAGCAACCGCAGTTTCCGGTGCGGAGGCCTGATTGTAAGGTTCCCCGGCAGGGGATTTACCTTATCGTTCCCCGGCGGTAAATACGGGAGAATTGGCTTGCATCACGGAGTAATATTTAAGAGCAGGAATACGGGGCAAATATCTGTATGAAAAAAATAGCCTTCATTCTCGTGTTGAGCGGTCTTGCGGCTGCGGCGCAGAACCAGCCGCAATCGCAGTCACAACCTCAGCCACAAGCGGAGCCGTCCCAATCACAATCGCTCGGTGACCTGGCACGCCAGTATCGCGCGGCCAAAAAACCTGGTAATCCTGTTCGGGTGGTCGACAATGATGATCTGGCGGCTGCCCCGGCCCCAGAGCCGGCCAAAACTCCCGATGCGGCAACGGCAGACTCGAAGCCAGGGGAGCCGAAGAAGGGTGAAGCCAAGCCAGGTGACGCCAAAGAACAGCCAAAAAGTGCTGCCGATGCGGCAAAGGCAAAAGGTGAAGAGTGGAAGACAAAAATCGATGCGCAGAAAAAAGAAGTCGCTTTGCTGCAGCGCGAACTGGACGTACTTGAGCGGGAATCGCGCATGCGTGCTGCCGCATACTATGCTGATGTGGGTGCACAGCTCCGTGATCCGGCCACATTCAACGACGACAGCCGCAAGCAGCAGGATCAAATTGACGCCAAAAGGCAGGCGCTGGATGCCGCAAAGCAAAAGCTGGCTGATCTTCAGGAGAGCGCCCGCAAAGATGGAGTGCCTTCCAGCTACATTGACTAAAGCTTTTCCGTATTCCGGCCCCCAAAGCATGATGCGTTTGGGGGTCTTTTAGTATGGAATCCATTCTTCTGGTGGAAGACAAGCCGGAACTGCGCGAGATGCTGCAGCACGCTCTGGCCCGTATGGGACACCAGGCAACGCCCGCCGCCAGTTTTTCCGCAGCGCGCACTCTTCTCGCCACGGCGCGTTTTTCCGGCGTGCTGACCGACCTGAAGCTGCCGGATGGCTCGGGGATGGACGTATTGCGCACCGCCCTGGATCTCGATTCATCCCTGCCCGTGATCATCATGACCGCGTATGGCAGCATTGCCCAGGCGGTGGAAGCCATGAGGCAGGGAGCGTATGACTTTATTCAGAAGCCGATTGATCTTGGCCATCTGGAGCACATGCTGGCCCGAGCTCTTGAGCGCCAGCGGATTCTGCGCGAGAACCTGGTTTTAAAGGAAGAATTTGCGAAGCGCTATGGGTTTCCGCGCATTATCGGCGAGCACCCGGCCATGCTGCAGGCAGGACGCGAGATGCAGCGCGTGGCCGTAACCGAATCCACGGTCCTGCTGCTGGGTGAGAGCGGCACGGGCAAGGAGCTGTTTGCCCGCGCTATCCATCAGCTCAGTCCGCGCGCGGAGCGGCCATTCATTGCCATCAATTGCGCGGCCATTCCGGAAACTCTGATCGAGAATGAGCTGTTTGGTCACGATCGCGGGGCTTTCACCGGGGCCGCCGGACGCCAGGCGGGGAAGTTTGAGCTGGCGCATCGCGGGACTATCTTTCTGGACGAAATCGGTGAGCTGCCGGCCGCGGCGCAGTCGAAGCTGCTGCGCGTTCTTGAAGACCACAAGGTCGAGCGTCTGGGGGGAACCGCGCCGGTTCCGTGTGATGTGCGGGTCATCGCCGCAACTAACCGTGAGCTGGAAAAAGCCGCGGAGTCGGGCGTCTTCCGGCGCGATCTTTATTACCGGCTTGCGGTGGTTCCGATTACCATTCCGCCGCTGCGCGAGCGCGGCGACGACGTGCTGCTGATTGCTGAACAATTTCTGGAGCGCTTTCGCCGCGAATTCAAAAAAAACAATCTTCGTTTCTCGTCAAGTGCCAGTTCTGCTCTGCAGCAGCACGCCTGGCCTGGAAACGTGCGTGAACTGCAGAACGCCATTGAACGGGCCGCCATACTCAATGATGGCGAGATTGCGGCCAGTGAACTGGGATTGCCTGGACTAACAGCATCCCGCGATGACGAAAGCGCAAAGACGCAGGAGCGGCAGAAGATAGAGAGCACATTACGAGAGTGCAAGTGGAACAAGACGACCGCTGCTGAACGCCTGGGTATCTCCTACAAGACTCTGCTTGGCAAAATCAAAGTACATGGACTCGATTAGCAGTTAACATACTCAAAGAGAGAAGTACGCGCGTGTTACTTTGCGCACAGTCAGGCAAATACCAAAGGAGCCAATGAGAACCGTTCGCTTTTTGACCATTTTTGCCGTGGCGCTGCTGCTGGGGTGTGAGAACGAAAAACCGGCCGCTCCCACGGCGCCTCCCGTGCAACTGCAAACCGGCCGCTTTGCGCTGCAGAAAATGCTGGTGCCCGCCCGTGGCTGGGCCCCCGACGCGCAGCCGGTGTGGCTGCAGTCGGTGTACATTGCGCAGGATGGTAATGGCCATGATGGAAAGTACAGCCTTTGGCGGGCCGCTTTTGCCTCTCCGTCACGCCAGAAGACGGTGATTTTTATCTGGTCGGGCACCGATCATTCCGACATGCCCAGAGGGGTCAACCATCTGCGCGAGGAGTTCTTCAACCCGGCCAACCGTTCGGAGCAGCCGTTCGATTTGAATTTCATCAAAATCGACAGTGAAGATGCGCTGGAGACGGCCCAGAAGCACGGCGGGAAAGATCTGCTGGTGAAAAAACCGAATCAGCCGGTCATATATCTGCTGGATTACGATTCACGCATTCCCCAGCTCCGGTGGCATGTGATTTACAACGACAATCCGGCTGGCGCGCCGCTCACCGTGCTCATCGATGCCAGCTCCGGGCTGTTCATCCACAAAGAATAAAGTAAGCCGCATGAAGGCACGGGCAGAAGCGCCCGTGCTCCACACGTATGTGCGGCAGATGGCGCGCGATACTTATTTGCCCAGAATCCAGTCGATGTCGCTGATGGCTTTCTTCGCCCTTGCGACATATTTTCCATTCGGCTGAAGTTCAATATATTTTTTGTATCCGAATCGTGCTTCATCCAGCCGCTGCAGCCCCTGCAGGCTTTCCGCCAGTCGCAGATAAGCAAGCGCGTTTTCCGGAGACTCGCGCAGGGCATCTTCAAAATGTGCGCGGGCTCCGTCAAAGTCATTGCGCGCAAGCAGAAGTTCGCCGGTGGCGAGATCGTCCGCCGCCCGCTTCTCCGGTTCGGATTTACTGTCGTGTAAAAGAGGCTTGATCCGCTCGAGGGCGATCTTTGAGTCTTTCGCGTATGAGCCTTCCGGCAAAATCTCCAGATACTTGCTGTATGCCTGATACGCCTGGTCGGGCAGGTCGAGCTTCTCGAGCGTCTGCGCCATGCCGTACGTGGCTTCGGCATCATTCGGCTTGTACAAAAGCGCCTCACGAAAACGGTCGAGCGCCGCACGATAATTTTTTCGCGAAAAATAGAAGCGGCCTACTTCTACGTCCTTGACGGCTTTATGCGGATCGAAGTCGTAGCTTTGCGGATCCGGCTCGTCCCTGGTTATTTTGGGCTGCGGCTGATTTCTAAAATCAACCTGGGAGTCACGGCTGGAACTTTCGCCGCTGCCGGAGGGTGCGGGTTGAGAGGAACTCTCGCCCTGAGGTTGGTTTGAATTTTGCCCCTGGCTCTGATTGGGCTGTTCCTGATTATCGACTGGCTTATTTTCCGCCGGTGTCACGGGTTTGGGAGTACGCTTCTTTGTGGGAGCGTCCCGGGGCGGGTTCCTGGGAACGATATTGGGCTGATCATCCTGCGATGAAGAACTTTGGGCCGGGGACAAAGCAATGAAGGCAAACAGGCAAAAAACAAGATAAAAGCCGGGCTTCATATTTATATTTTAGTCCAAATGGACTGGCCCAAATGGAAATGCCCATGCCCTTGATTCAGGTGGATATTCTTTCGCGCAGGGAATATTTGGGGCCGGTACTACAATCATGGAAGGAGCATACAGATGAGGCGTTTTCTGCAGTTTTTGCTGCTCGCTGGCTTCGCGCTTGCACCGCTGATACCTGCATCGTCCGCGGAAGGGCGACAGAAGAACCGCACCAGCCACGTGGTCACAGGGACCTGGGGTGGGGAGCACATCGTTCTGGAGGCATCCGATAACGGCGCAAAGGTGGAGTTCGACTGTGCCCATGGCGAGATCACTCAGCCGCTGGCGCCCGACCAGCAGGGGAACTTTGATGTGTCCGGTACATTCACCGCGGAGCACGGCGGTCCCGTACGGCGGGATGAGACGCCAAATTCCTCCGCAGTTCGCTATGCCGGCCATCTTCAGGGTGAGAGCATGGCGTTGAGCATCACGCGCGGAGAGGAAAAGCTAGGCAGCTTCACACTGACTCGCGACGCACACCCGTTGCTTACGAAGTGCCGTTGAAGATTTTATTGGCCGCGCTTTAAAACACCGGTAAATTCAAAGGCCGCCAGTAAACTGGCGGCCTTTGGCTGCGCAAAACGTCTCGGGGGAGGATGAGACTAGCGGTTGGGATTGGTAGCCGCACCTTGCGCAGAAGCCTGAGTATTTTGCACGTTGGTCATCAGCCGGACGTCTACCCGGCGGTTTTCGGCCCTTCCCTCGGCATTCGTATTGGGCGCTGCCGCTTTGTCCTTGCCCAGGCCGATGATGTAGATCTTGCGCGCGGGAACGTCCTTCCCGGCCAGATACTGCACCACGGCATCGGCGCGACGCTCGCTCAACTTGTAGTTATAAGCAGCCGAGCCTACTGAGTCAGTGTCGCCTTCCACTACGACCAGGTATCCTCGGGTGTTGGGAACTTCAGCCACAAGTTTGTCCAGAGCTTCTTTGGCTTTGGGGGTCAGGTTGGCCTTATCAAAGGCAAAATGGACCGAGGTTTCCACCACAGGGTGATAGTTGTCGAGATTGGCGACCTGGCTGGTCAGGCTGTCCACGCGAGTGGAAGCCTGAGTGGCCAGGGACTGTGCCTGGTCGGCGCGAGTGCGGGCATCGGCAGCTTTTTGATCGGCTTCGGACGTCTTCTGGTTCACGCCCTGAATGCCCTGTTGGGCACGGGTGTCAACGTCGCGAATTGCGTTGGTGTTTTTTGCCGTGAGGGCATCAAGTTCATTGGATTTATCGATGATTGGCTGGGTCTGCTGCCGCGTATAGTTCTTTGTCGCGCAGCCAGAGCTGAACATAAGCGCTGCGCCGGCCAACAGTACAGTGACACTGGATTTCAAGTTCATTGGGGGAGACCTCCCTGGAAGCCCATGCGGCGCAGGAAAAAACGCCGCTTAAATTTGTCACCATGAGCAAGAGCAAGCCGAATGCCATCAGTCAATCCAGACTGTCAGAATCCAAGGCTTTAAAAAACAACAACTTAGGAGGATGTTTAAATCAGGCCTGCTGTCAGGGCAAAGGAAATTTTTACGCACTTTGAGGATGCAAAGACATAAAAAAGGGGGAACTCGGAAGTTCCCCTTGCAAAACGCGCAGACAAAGCAACTAATCCCGTTCCTGAAATCTGCCACCAGAGCTGAACTGTGTTCCGCCGGCATCCTGGTGCATCTGCTCCCACTCCTGCTGTGTGATCAGTTGGATGGGGGGCAGTTTTTTCTGCTGTAGTTTAGCGTTGATGCCGGGCAACTCTTTCGCCGTGAGTTGTTCATAGTCATGAATCACGTCTTCCAGTTCATGGCCCAGAGCGTCGGTGCGGGCGATCTGAGAGTCCGTGGGACGGCCTTCATAACCATTGACGTTGCCATAAATAGTCGTCATGTACTCGCGAATGCGTTCTTCGCCGGTAATGGCGCCGCCCTCTTTGGTGGCCACAATTTTGGAGCGCAGGGCATCGGCCTGCTGAGCAAGTTGTTCCAGGTCTTTGCGCAGGGAGTCTCCCTGGGGCAGCTTGCCCGCGCGTTCTCTGGCCTGATCGCGGACGTTTACGATGGCATCCACGCCGTAGCTCATCCGGCCCAGCATTTTGTGCAGTTTCATGGCGAGGGCGAACTGGGCTTTGCGGTCGTCCAGAGTGTAATAGGAGTTTCTGGGATCCATGACCAGTTCGAGCTTGCTGGTGTACGTTTTGTCTCCTTTAGTCAGCCTGACGGTATAGGTGCCGGGAAGCACACGGGGGCCGGCATTAGCGCCAAAAGCCGCGCTGGCTGCCGGGGGAACGATCGGCGCTTTGATGCGCATGGACCAGAGAGCGCGATTCAGTCCGCGATGCTTGCTGGCGGCAATGGTATCGACAAGCTTGCCTTCCTGATCGAAGATTTCAATCTTCATGTCGCCAAAGATGTGGCGGCTTCTTTGATAGTAAGTAATGAAGGCGTTGCTGCTGCGGCTGGAGCCAAAGAAAGTTGCATCGCCTTCCGCCCAGCCGCCGTTGGACTCGATCAACTGGACCGCCTTACCGTCAAACAAAACGGCTTCCTGCGCCATGGTTTCCGGAGTGAGAGCACGCAGGGACGAGATGTTATCGATGATCCAAATGCCGCGCCCATGGGTGGCGATGACCAGGTCCGATTCCCGGGGCTGCACCACCAGATCACGCACCGCCGCCGCGGGGAAGCCCGCGCCCTTGTACTGCGCCCATTTGCCGCCGTCATCCACTGAAATCCACAGGCCAAACTCGGTACCAAGGAAAAGCAGATTGCGGTCCTGAGTGTCTTCTTTAATTACATGCGCGTAGCCGCGAACTCCGCTGTCCTTCACGCCGAGTGAGGTCCAGGTTTGTCCGTAGTCGGCGGTCTTGTAAAGATAAGGACTCATGTCGCCGAAAGTGTGGCGATCAAAAGCGGCATAAGCCGTACCTTCCTCGTAGAGGCTGGCTTCAACCCACGAAACCCAGGAGTTTTTGGGCAAGCCTGAAACATTGCCGACGACATTGGTCCAGGTCTTGCCACCATCACGGGTGATCTGCAGGTTGCCATCGTCCGTACCAACCCAGATGACACGGCCATTTTTCGGAGACTCGCTGATGGAGTAAATGCTGGTATGCATTTCAGCAGCGGAGTTGTCCACGGTGATGCCGCCGGACTCTTCCTGCTTCTGCTTTTCCGGATCATTGGTGCT
>Ga0070730_10002368_pt1 | contig 17141 bp, 12 predicted proteins | sample Coa_R1_3_FD_66447 | JGI IMG/M metagenome (GOLD analysis project Ga0070730, IMG submission 66447) | Surface soil microbial communities from Centralia Pennsylvania, which are recovering from an underground coalmine fire - Coalmine... | ecosystem: Environmental > Terrestrial > Soil > Unclassified ... | reverse complement strand
GCGGGAGCCATGTACTTGCGGGACGCCGTTGGTGGTTAGCGCTATCAAGCCGAGCTTTGGGCACTGGTGGAGAACCCCTGGATTGCCTGGTGCGGGGCCTTGGACGGCAGCCAGAGTGGATGTACAATGGGATCGAAAGCTGACCGCCCGTGGGGTGGCGATAGAAACAGACAGGAGTTGCCGATGAACACCGGGTATGAGGGGATCATCACGTTGGAGCCAGGCAAGCGCGCGGGAAAACCGTGCATCCGAGGGATGCGTATTACGGTCTACGATGTCTTATCCTACCTGGCTGCAGGCATGACGCAAGAAGAAATCCTCGCCGACTTTCCGTACTTAACCCCAAGAGATGTTCGAGCTTGCCTCAGCTATGCGGCCGATCGCGAACATCAGACTTTGATTGCACAAATGTGAAACTGCTCTTTGACCAGAATCTCGCCCCAGGTCTGGTTACGCGCTTGGCCGATCTTTACCCCGATTCCGTTCATGTGTCATCTGTGGGCCTAGCCAAAGCACCTGATAAAGCCGTTTGGACTTACGCACGCGATCACAATTGTGTCATTGTCACGAAAGACGCGGACTTCAGCGATTTGGGCGTAATGGGGGGCTTCCCCCCCAGAATCCTGTGGCTGCGGCTCGGCAACTGCACGACTCAGCAGATCGAAGCACTGTTACGGACACGATACCAAACAATTACCGACTGGGATAGTGATCCTGAATCCGGGATCTGCGAGCTCCGATAGAAGAATAGCTGCCGTCGCACCGTTCCAAATAGCGCACGCGACACGGCGCACGGTTAGCTGCCGATCACCACACGCCCGCAAACCCTTTTGCCATCTATTTGGCTACGCGTAGCGTTGACCAGATCCGCATCATAGGTGACTTATGCCATTCAAAGTGCAACAACTAATCGGGGATCGCCAGAAGCCACTAACAGTGGCACCAGACGATCCGGCGCAAACGGCGCTTGAGCAGATGATCGAGTACGACTACAGCCAACTGCCTATCGTGACTGCCGATAATAAACCGCTCGGCATGATCACTAGCGACTCGATCCTGCGCGCGCTCAACCACTTTGGCATCACTCTGGCCAAGCTGCGTGTGTCGCATGCCACCGTCAAAACGCCCGCCTATCGTGCCGAGGATGACCTGTTCGACCTACTCGACGCCCTGCGCGACCGCTACGCCGTGCTGATCACTGACAGCGAAGGCTGCCTAACCGGTATCGTCACGGACTACGATACGACGGACTACTTCCGTCGCCGGGCCGAAGATATGATGATCATTGAAGACATCGAGCTTGGCATCCGCGACCAGATCCTCGGCACTTTCACCAATAGTGACGGTGAACTCGACCAGGGCGCGCTGGATGCAACCATTGCCAGGCTCACCAGTTCCCCTGCCGAAGAGCGGAGACAGTTCCGCAGAGCCTTGCAGCAATACTTAAGTCTACAGAAAGCCGATCCGGTGAGCGAGAGTGCGGTGGAGCAGGTACTGAGTCAGTATTTTCCCGAAAAACCAGCCAACAAATCATTTGAGGCCTTGAATTTTTCAGACTACATGCAGTTAGTCTTGCACAAGAGCCGCTGGGCCTACTTCGAGAACATTTTCCACATCGAACCCGACGCGTTGCGCAAACTGCTGGATGATGTGCGCCAAACGCGTAATCTGCTAGCGCACTTCCACGGCGAGCCATCCCCCAAACAGCGTGATCAGCTTCGATTCTGCCAAGATCTGCTAGCCCGGCATCAGCGGCCGCTCAGTCCGGCCGTGTCGGCTGCCGTGGCAACCCTTGACACAAGCACCGCGGCCTCCGCCGTGAATGCCATCCCGGCTACGACCGGCTCCACCGAGGAGCCGACGCCGGGCGAAATTCTGCCACTAGACGAAGCGGTGAGTGCGCGTGACAGCCGATATACGCCCTTGTCCGACTACTTGCAGACCCGACCACCGAGCCAGGACGGAGTGCTACTCCACTTCGCCGAGGTCGAGCAACTGATGGGCGACCGGCTGCCGGCCAGCGCACGGGCGCATCGCACCTGGTGGGCCAACGCCGCCTCCAGCCACACCCAAGCCCGAAGCTGGCTGGAGGTGGGCTGGCAAGTCGCCAACATTGATATGACCGAAGAAACCGTGGTGTTTGCGAGAATCAAGGAACGCGCGAAGGCGTATATCGCCTTCTTCCGCACGCTGATGGCGGCCTTGGGCAAAGCGGCCCCGTTCCCGGTATTGCCCGCCTCTCCCGATGCGGACAATTGGCACAAGGTGGCAGGGCTACCCGATCCTGGGCCGCAGGTGGCGATGCTCGTCTACTCCTTTTCCTGGAGCAATCGCTTCCGGGTGGAGTTGTACATCGACACCGGCAACCAGGCGCGCAACAAAGCGATCTACGACAGCCTGCTGGCCCAACAGGACAAGATTAAGGTCGAGCTAGCCGAGCTAGGGGAGCAGTTGAGCTGGGAGCGGATGCCAGAGCGCCGCGCCTCACGGATCGCTCTCTACCATCCCGGCTCAATTACCGATAGCGAGGAAAACCTGGCCCATCTGCGGACGTGGGCCACAGGTGCTATGATCCGGTTCTGGCAGGTGCTAGCCGGGCGTGTCCAGGCGCCGGGGCCGGACACACCGCGATAACGCATCGGTGCAGCACATCCGCGACGATGGCAACCGTTGTCACCAGGCGCAAGCTGCCGCGGGCGCCGCGTTCGAGGAGAGCGTGACAGGGGGCGTGGAGTGGGGCCTGCGGCACCAGCGCATAGACGAAGACGTTTGCATCGACCATGACGGCCGCGCCATCCGGGATCTCGCCGCTTGGCCGGCTCACGATTCGTGATCGACGAGATCGACGTTGGCCAGCGCAAGCAAGGGATCGGCGAGCACACGCTCCAAATCGGGAATGGCAACATCACCGAAGAGCGTGGTGAGACGTTGTACTGCAGCGAGGGCGGCCGCCGAGCCCGCCGGCGGGATGGGGGCCTCCGGCGCCTCCGGGTCGGCGATGGGCTCTGTCCCCGCGTCCCTGAGCAGCCGCTCGACCACCTGCTCCGGGGTGAGTTGGAGCCGGGACGCCTCCGCCTGGAGCCGGCGGTAGGCGTCGTCTGAAACTTGGATCGTGTGAGTCGCCATGACGGTCTCCTGGGTCCTTTTGCCTTTTTCTCACGCATTATAGCATAACGAGCCGCGCAAAGCAGCAACCGCCGATTGGCACCGACGGAATACAGTAATGGTATAATGAAACCGAGTTGACCGCAAGAACACGGCTGGCGGCTGACGTGCGTCGGGATATCCACAAGGAGAACGATCATGCCAACAGATCTTGAAATAACCCACCCTTCTTCCGGTTTCAAAACCATTGGTGTTATAGGCGGTCTGGGTCCGCAAGCGACGATGGATTTCGAAGAGCGGATACATAAAGTTTCTCAAGAGCTTATTTCCCCAGCTAAAAATGGTGGCTATCCACCGATGATAGTTTATTATGTCCGTGAGGCACCTCTAATCTTAGTAAACGGCAAACCCAAAGATGGGGTATTAGAACCTGCACCTGCCCTTTTAGAGGCCGCTAGAAAAGTAGGCGCATATTCGGATTTTATAGTTATTGCTTCCAACACGCCGCACTTCTTTTTAAGAGAGCTAGAGAACGCTTCAGGGCGTAAAATATTGAGCATGATAGATGTTACCATAGCAGAGGTGCAGCGATTAAAACTGAAAAGAGTGGGGGTTTTGGGAGTTGGGATTACTTTGGAAAATGGACTATATCAACGCCGGCTTGAACAAATCGGTGTTAGCTGGGAAACAATTCCCGATACACTTGCTGCTGAACTAGATAAATCAATTTGGTCCTTGATGGAAGGGATGGAAGGGAAGGAAGAAGAACACTCACAAGAAATAGCCAAACAAACAATTGCATATCTTCGAGCGAAAGATGTTGAACGTATCATTCTTGGATGCACAGAGATCCCTTTGTTATTGAAGGATGTTGCTACGGATTTCGATCTTATTAATCCTGCACAGTTATTGGCAGAAGCTACAGTTAGATACGCGATACAAGTGTAGTAGTATCTTGTAGCCGCGGCTTCAGCCGCCGGGCTGGGCGCCTTGCAGGATCAGTTCGACCGTGCGCTCGGCTTCCTCGTGCATGCCGAGGCGGGTAAAGGTGGCGCGCGCCTCCTGCCACATAGTCACGCCGCGCGCCCGATCGCCATGCCGCAGCTCGTAGCCCGCCCAGATGCGGAGGGTGCGGGCGCGCTCCCCCTCCATGGCCGTGCGCGTAAAGACCCGCAGGCTCTGGGCAAAGCACGCCGCCGCCTCGTAGGGCCGGGGGGCCCTGCCCGGGCGGCCCGCGACGGCCACCGGCGCCCCCTGGCCCGCCGCCACCTGGCCCAGCGCCCGCCAGGCCAGGCCGATACACTCCTGCTGCTCGATCGCCTGGCCCAGCTCCAGGGCCTGCCGGCCCGTGGCCAGCGCGGCCTCCAGCTGCCCCTGGCCCAGCAAGGCCATGGCCAGCTGCCCATACGCCGCCGCCCCGATGGGCCGCTCCCCCGCCGCCTCGGCCAGGCGGATGGCCTGCCGCAGCTCGACTTCGGCGGCCGCGTAGTCGCGCCGCCCGACCCGGGCGGCGCCCAGGTTACAGGAGAGGAACATCTCCAGCTCCCGATTATGGATCTCGCGGGCGAGCAGGAGCGCCTCCTCATAGACGGCGATCGCGCGCGCGTAATCGCCGCGCAGGCGGGCGTTTTCGCCGATGTTGCCGGCGAGCGAAGCCATGCGCTCGCGGTCGCCCAGTTCGCGCGCCAGGGCCAGGGCCTGCTCACGGTAGAGCACCGCTTGCTCGTACTGGCCTTGCATGTCGTGGACATTGGCCAGCAGGCTGAGACTGTTGCCGATCTCCCGCCGGGCGTCGAGCGCGGTCGCCAGGCTCAGGGCCTGCTCGCCCAGCGCCAGGGCCGCCTCGCCATCGCCCAGCCGGTAAAACCCCCAGCCCTTGATATAGAGCGCACTCGCCAGCTCGACCTGGCCGGCCAGGCCGCCGGCCGCGCGGGCCAGATCTTCCGCCTGCCAGGCACATTCGAGCGCGGTCGGGTAGTCCCCCTGCCGCTCATGGAGCCAGAAAACCCGCCGCCAGGAGCGCGCCTGGGCCACGCGATCCCCGGCCGCCTCGGCCGCCGCCCGCATGGTGGCATAGGCCGCCGCCGCTTCGCCATAGCGCGCCTGCCAGCGCAGCATCTCGCCCAGGCCCTCATAGGCGGCCAGGCGGCGCGCCGCGTACTCGGCGGTCGCCGGTAAGAGCGCCAGCGCCTGGCGATAATAGCCGATCGCCGCGTGGGGGGCGTTGGTCTCCTGGGCCTGCTGGCCCGCCCGGGCATACCATTCGCCGGCTGACAGGCGCTCCTCGGCGTGCTCGTAGTGCCCGCCAATCAGGCCGGCATATTGCGCCACCCGCTCGCCACTGCGCTCGACGAGCCAGGCCGCCACCTCAGCGTGATACGCCCGGCGCTGCCGCTTCAACACACTCTCGTAGACGACATCCCGCAGCATGGCGTGCTTGAAAATGTATTCCTGGCTGCCGGCGAAAGACGAGGGCTCCTGGCTGAAGATCAGCTCTTTGCTGCGCAAGGCGGCCAGGGCCGCGCGGGTCGCGCCGGTACTTTCGGCCGCGGTTTCGCCGCCGACCAAGCGGAGCCGCTCCAGCGCCTGGTCCCAGAACACCTGGCCGACGACCGAGGCGCGCTGCAAGGTCTCCCGTTCCAGCGCGGGCAGGCCGTCGACGCGGGCCTGGAGCACCCCGGTCAGCGTGGCCGGCACGCGCACCGTCGCCAGGCGCCCGGGCGCGACCTGCCAGTGCTCGACCCCGGGCACGATAACGCCATCGTCGATCAGCATCTTGATCAGCTCTTCGGCATAGAACGGGTTGCCCGCGGCCCGCGCGACCACCAGATCGCAGAGGGCCGCCGGGATCGTGGGAATCCGGCGCAGGATCTCCAGCACCAGGGCGCGGCTGTCGTCCGGGGAGAGCGGATCGACCTGGATCGCCGTGTGGCTGGGCCAGCCCTCCCCCCAGGCCGGGCGCCGCTCCAGCAACACGGGCCGCGTGACCGCGACAATCAGGAGCGGGATCTGGCGGCACTCGCGCGCCAGGTAATCGACCAGGTCGAGCGAATTATCGTCGGCCCAGTGGATATCTTCCAGGTAGAGCACGGCGGGGCCGCCGTGGTCGCGGGCCACCGCGGCAATGAAGTGGGTGAAATAGGCGAAAGCGCGCGCGCGGATCTGCCGGGCATCGCCGAGAATGCCGTGCAGGTCGGGACTGGCGGAGAAATCGAAGCCGAGTAACTGGCCGATAAAGGGCGCGGCGCCGGCGCTTATCTCCGGGCCCATAAACGAGGTGATGCCGGCCACCAGCTTCTCCCGGGCCACACTGGCCCGATCGCTGTCCTGGATCTCGAAGCGGGAGGCCAGCAGATCGCGCACCAGGCGGTAGGGTAAATTGGTCATCTGGGGATCGGCGCGGGCCTGGAAGAACCAGACCTCTTCCGGCCGCAGATCCACCCAGGCGCTGAACTCGGTGAGCAGGCGCGACTTGCCAACGCCCGCCTCGCCGTTCACCGTAACCACGCGGGCCTGCGCCCGCTCCGTGACGTCGCCGTAGATGGCTTGCAAGGTGGCCAGCTCGCGGGTGCGTCCGACCATGCGGGTATCGATCCCTTCGACGCCCCGGCCCGTGAGCCGGAACACCCGGGAGCGGGCGCTTTCGACGAGATAGACGCCGATCGGCTCACTTTTGCCCTTCGCATTGACCGGCTCAAGCGCGTGCAGGACAAACAAGCCCCGCACATGGCGATAGGTATCGTGCGAGATTAGGATACTGCCGACCGGCGCGGCCTGCTCCAGCCGGCTCGCGACATTGACCGTATCGCCCATGGCGGTGTATTCCGCCGTGCTGCCCACGGCGCCGAGCAGGACGGGCCCGGTGTGGATGCCGATGCGCATCTGCGGGTTCGGGCCCTGGGCCGCCGGGTGGGATCGTTCCTCGGCGAACTGCAACAGCTCGGCCTGCATGGCCAGGGCGGCCCGGATGGCCCGCTCCGGGTCATCCTCGTGGGCCGTCGGCGCGCCGAAGAGGGCCATCACCGCATCGCCGATATGCTTATCGATCGTGCCGCCGTGGGTCGTGATCGCCCCGTCGAGCTGTTGCCAGAGAGCATTCATCGTCTCCAGGACTTCTTCGGGGTCCAGGCTCTCCGACATGGCGGTGAAGCCGGAGACGTCGGCGAACAGCACGGTGACTTGCTTGCGCTGCTCGGCGGGGCCGGCACTGGCGCCCGAGCCGGCGGCCTGCACGGCGGCCAGCCGCTGGCGGAGCGGGGTGAGCGCCAGCTCGGCCACGGCGTCGCCGAGCACCCCCCGTTGGGCCTCCAGGGTAGCAATCGCATGCTCTAGTTGTTCGCGCTCGGTCATACGCTCGCTCCCGCGCGTCTAGATGTCCGATCGCCCGCGCCGATCGCTAGTCTGCGCCGCGCACAGTCGGCAGATGGAGCTGATTCCAGGCCGACATACCGCCTAGCACGTTGGCGACCCGGGTGAACCCGGCGCGCTGCAGCAAGCTGCTCGCGACGCTGGAGCGGTAACCCCCCCCGCAGATCAGCGCCAGCGGCCGATCGTGCGGGAGGCCGGCTGCCCCGGGGACCACGTCGTTGCCGACGATATGGAGGGCGCCGGCGATATGCCCCTCCTGCCACTCATCCTCTTTGCGCACGTCGATCACCTGGGGCGCATTCGCCTGGGCCAGCTGCGCCTGCAGATCCTGCACGGTCAGCTGCGGCAACGTGGTCAACGGCAGGCCGGCGGCCGTCCAGGCCGGCATCCCCCCGAGCAGATAGCCGGGGATCTGCTCATAGCCGATGCGCATCAGCTGGCAAACGACCTCGCCGACCTGCGCGGCGGCCTCCAGCACCAGGTAAAGCGGGACCCCAGCCGGCACGACCGAGCCGGCCCAGGTGGTGAAGTTGTTGTCCAGCCCGACGTTGATCGCGCCGGGGATATGGGCGCCGCCGAAAGCCAGCGGCATGCGCGTGTCCAGCACGACCGCGTCGCCGGTCTGCGCACGGCATTGAAAATCGGCGGGCGCCAGGGGTGCCGGCCCGGGGAACCGCCCGACGACCCGCGGCCCCTGCTGGTTGATCGGCCGCATGCGCCGGTAATAGGCGGGGACCGTCGGCTGGCCGTGCAGCACGGCCGCCACGAAGGCCGCGCGGCTGGGGTGTTGCAAGTAAGGATTGGCCACCTTCTCGTAGCCAATCGTCGACGTGCGGGTGCTGGAGATCGCCGCGCCGCAGGACGAGCCGGCGCCATGGGTCGGCCAGATCTGCACCGCATCGCCGACCGGCAAGATTTTCTCGTGGATGCTGTCGTAGAGCTGGGGGGCCAGCTGCCGGCCCAGCTCCTCGCCCAGCAGATCGGGCCGGCCAACCGAGCCGACCAGCAGGTCGCCCCCGGTGAGCACGGCGCTCGGCAGCGTAGTACTGCGCGTGGTGTCGTAGATCACATAGGCCAGGTGCTCAGGCGTATGACCGGGCGTTTCCAGCACGCGCACTTCCAGCTCGCCGAAGCGCAGGATCGCACCCTCGTCCAACGGCTGGTGCGCGTAGCCCAACTGGGCGGCCGCGCTATGGCAGATGGTCGCACCCGTGGCCGCCGCCAGCTCGCGGCTACCCGAGACATAATCGTTGTGCAAGTGGGTGTCCAGGATATGGGTAATGCGCAGCCCCAGCGCCTGCGCCGTCGTCAGATAATCGTCGATATCGCGCTTCGGGTCGGCCACGAAGGCCACGCCGGCCTCCGTCGAGCCGATCAGGTACGAATAATGCCCCAGACTCGGCACATAAAACTGCTGTAGAAACATACGGCGTCTCCTCCACGCTGAGGGTTGCTGCGGGTTAGGGTGGATGCCCCGGCCCCACCGGCCGCGGGCGATCGGCTCACGCTTCTAGTCTACACCCAGCGCGGGCGGTTGGCAACTTGCAGTTTCGGCGGATCGCAATATGCTATGAACAGCGGGCGGTGACCGACCAAGCCCTGCGGCCATGGGCGGCGATCCGGCTAGGGCGCTCGTTGGAAAACAGACCCTCGGCGCTGGGCGGCGGTCGGCCGGGCCGGCAGGACACGATGCGTTGGGCAGCTGCCACAGGAGGGGTGCAACCGTGATCCTCCCCAAAGACCGCGACCCCCGCTTTATCACCATCCGCCGCGGGGGGACTCTGACGGACTCCGACCATCGGCTCCTGGCTTGGTGGGCGGCCGTGTGCGCCGAACACGTGCTGCCCCTCTTCGAGGCGGTGCAGCCGGCGGACGCGCGGCCGCGGCAGGCCATTGAGCAGGCGCGGGCCTGGGTGCGCGGGGAGATCCCGATGTCTCAGGCCCGCGCGGCGGGTGGCCATGCGATGGCGGCGGCCCGGGATCTGCGCGGCGCGGCGCGGCACGCCGCCTATGCAGCCGGCCAGGCGGCCGTGGTGGCGCATGTCGCCGCCCACGAACTCGGGGCGGCGGCCTATGCGATCAAGGCCGCGCGGGCGGCGGCGCCTGAAGGCGAGAGTGACCGTGCGGGCCGGCGCGAGTGCCACTGGCAGCGCGACCAGCTGCCGGAGGCGATTCGCGATCTGGTCCTGGACGATCAGCGGTTGCGCAACGCGATCTGCTGGTCGGTGTTCGACTGCTGACGGGCGGGACGACTGGACTTGGGATACTGGGTCGTGGCTGCGGCTCCGCAATGACAGCTCAGCGGCGCGATCTCGAAGCAGTGTCAATCAGGAGGCATAACATGGCCAGGATCACCTACGACGACCAAACCGCGGCCGCGTTCAAGGCAGTCCGGGAGGTACCGCGCGACGGGCTCGGGCACTGGCGGGACGCGATACGCCGCCACCTCCGCCCGGTCCCCGGGATGACCGTGGCGGACATCGGCGCGGGGACCGGCGCGTTCGCCGCCGCCTTCCGCGACTGGTTCGGGCTCCGCATCCTCGCGGTCGAACCGGCGGCGGCGATGCGGGCCCAGATTCCGCGCCGGCCGGGCATCCAGGTATTGGCGGGCGACGCCAGCGCCCTCCCGCTTCCCGACGGCGCGGCGAACGGCGCCTGGCTGTCCCTCGTGATCCACCACATCCCCGACCTGGAAGCCGCCGCGCGAGAAATCCGCCGTGTTCTCCGGCCTGGCGCTCCCGTGCTCATCCGCCAGGGCTTTCCCGGCCGGCTTGACCGGGTCGAGCTCGTCCGCTGGTTCCCCGAGACCGCGCGCACGGTCGCGACCTACCCCTCCGTGGAACAGACCTGCCAGGCGTTCGCCGCCGCCGGATTCCGCCGGGACGCCCTGGAGCCGATTCCCGAGACCTACCCGACCAGCCTCGCCGAGTTCCTCGCCCAGGTGGACACCTTGCGCCGCGCCGACACCACGCTGCGCACCCTCACCGAGGAGGAATTCCGCCGCGGCAAAGAACGACTCCGCCGGGCCGCGCAGGACGCCGCGGAGACACTCAGCCCGGAACCCCGCAGCAACTGGCTTGACCTCCTGGTGCTGCGCTGAGGTTCCTGCCTGCCTTGCGGTCGCTGTGGTGGTGAGCGCCTGGAGGTCGGTTTCCACCGGATGCATGGCGCGACCCCTCCTGGCGGCTCCGGCAACAGGCGGGTCTGCGACCCGCCCCGACCCCCACTAGCGCGCCAGGGGACGAGCCCGGTCATAAGTGCGTGCCGATGGGAGCGGGCGCGGCCCGCGCAATACACGCCTCACGACTGGCACAGGATCAGAGCCCACCCGCGCGGCCAGAGCGTCGAGGGCAGAGCCCTTTCCCACAGTCCGTTTCAGGCGCGGCGGCCCATCACCGCCACCCTTCGGTTCCGGCCGACCGATGCTTTGTGGGGGGTAGGGCTGTCTCAAAGTCGGGATCGTGTCACTCTGAGCGGAGCGAAGAGTCCGTCTCCACGGATCAGAGACGGATTCTTCACTGCGTTCAGAATGACAAGTTCCTCGCCCGCCGACGGTGACGCCGACTTTGACACAGCCCTATGGGGGGGGCGCAAGGGCTGGCGCAAAAGCTGTTAAGCAGCGATAATAGCAGCGTATTCGGCCGTAGATCGGTTCCGGCCGGCCGATGCTCTGTGGGGGCGCAAGGGCTGGCACAAAAGCCGTTAAGCAGCGATAATAGCAGCGTATTCGGCCGTAGGCTGGTTTACAAGGGGACCCATGGCGGGGTAGGACAAGGAGAGTGGGATGCGACGAGTATTGGTCGGCGTGGGCGTGTTAGTGATCCTGATCGGCGCCATTTTCACCCTGCAGGGCGCCGGTATCCTGCCCGGGAGCTTCATGACCGGGCAGACCTTTTGGCTGCTGGTGGGCCTGGGGATGCTCGTCGTCGGCGCGATCATGGGCGCCGCGGGCCTGCGGCTGGGCCCGTTCCGTGTGCGGCTCTAAGACTCTAGTGCGGCCGCAAGCGACCCCTGGGGTGATGAGGAGTGAGCACGCCGACGTGCGAACGTTGCTCCACCCGCGTTCGCACCTGGGGGTGCTCACTCCTCGCTCAGCGATGACCCACGGGGTGGCTGGCACTTGCACTAGCCACCCGACAAGCACCGAACCGCCATGCGAGCTTACACGCGTAGGCACGATTAAACCACAGGAGTATTGATTTATGTCCGACCAGGTCGCCACCCCGGGAGGCCGACGGGGGATGCCCGCGCGTCTGCCCGCGCCCGGGGCGCCCAGCGCCGCCGAGCTCGTCGTCGTCAAACAGGAGCCCTTTAATGCCGAGGCGCCGATGAGCGCGCTCGCCGCCCCGCTCACGCCGACCCCGCTCTTCTATGTGCGCAGCAATTATGCGGTCCCGGCGTTGAGCGCCGCCGGCTGGCGCCTGGCCGTCGAGGGCGCGGTGCGCCAGGCTCGCGTGTGGACCTGCGCCGATCTCCAGGCCTTGCCGGCGCACAGTGTGTCGGCCACCCTGGAATGCGCCGGCAATGACCGCACCGGCTTCACCCCGCTGCCGACCGGCGAGCCGTGGGGCAGTGGGGCGCTCAGCACGGGGACCTGGCGGGGCGCCGCCCTGCGCGACGTGCTGGACGCCGCCGGATTGCCGCCCACGGCGGTCGAGGTGCTGTTCGAGGGCGCCGACCGCGACACGAGCGGCGGCGCGACCGACGGGCGGGTCTTCGCGCGGTCACTGCCGCGGGCCGACGCCCTCGCGCCCGACGTCCTGCTGGCCTACGAGATGAACGGCGCGCCCCTGCCCGCCGCGCACGGGGGGCCCGTGCGGCTCCTGGTGCCCGACTGGTACGGCGTCGCCTCGGTCAAGTGGCTGGTGCGCATCGTGGCCCTGGAGACCCCCTTCACCGGCTATTACCAGGCCGAGCGCTACATTATGGACGTGCCGGGCGCGGCCACGCAACCGCCGTTGCGCACGATGCAGGTCAAGTCGCTGATCACCGCGCCGGCCGCTGGGGCCGTGATCGCCGCGGGGCGGCAGCGTGTGGCCGGGGTCGCCTGGTCGGGAGACGGCCCGATCACGGCGCTGGCCGTGCAGGTCGACGACGGGCCGTGGGAGCCGGCCCAGCTGGAGGGCCCGGTCGCGCCCCATACCTGGCAGCCCTGGACCTATACGTGGGCGGCGACCCCCGGCCGGCATATTGTGCGCGCCCGCGCGACCGATAGCGCAGGCCACACCCAGCCGGAAATCGCCCCCTGGAACCGCCTCGGCTATGTCAACAACGCGATCCAGGCGCTGCCCGTCGACGTCGGCGTGCCTGCTGCTCGTAATATGGTATAATAGCAGCGAGCACAGGCGTACCCGCATGCCGCATTAATAGTACGCCGGAGGAGCGAACCCGCACGTATGGACGCACGGATCCTGGTAATTGACGACTCCGCCGCCCTGCTCGAATTACTGGACGAGATCCTCACGGAAGACGGGTACCGGGTGACGACCTGGGCGCAGCCGCTGCCTACCCTGGAGCCCATTAAGCAACTGGCCCCTGACCTGGTCATCCTCGACTATCTGCTGGGCGCCCAAATGGAGGGACCGCACCTCTGGCAACAGCTCCGCGCCGACCCGGCGACGGCGCATATCCCGCTGATCCTCTGCACGGCCGCCGTCCAGGAGGTGCAAAGCCTCGCCGCGGAGTTGCAACAGCACCAGGTGGCGGTCGTGTACAAGCCGTTTGAGCTCGAAGAGCTCCTGGCGACCGTCCTGGACCAGTTGGCGGCAAGGGGGGCCCGTCTGTAACCGTCAGACCAGCGCCGGGCTGTGGCGGTCGAGATCGCCGGTGGATCGCGGTTGACAAGTCGGAGGGCTTCTGGTATAATCTGGGGCGTGTCTAACGGCACACGGTTCCCCGGGGAGTAGCTCAGCTAGGCTAGAGCGCAGCGTTCGGGACGCTGAGGTCGGAGGTTCAAGTCCTCTCTCCCCGACCACTATCCAGGCCCACGGCAATCAGTGCTGTGGGCTTTTGTGTTCAAAGGAGGCGCAGATCATGTTCCGGGCCACCTCGATCTTCGCGCTGCTTTTGCTGGCCCTGGCCCTGAGCTCGCTGAGCCTGGGCGGCCACACCGACCTGGACCACCCGCCGCCGAATCTGGCCGCCACGCTGCAGGATGCGCAGAGCACCGCCGCCGCGCTGGCCCACGCGGCGATCCCGGGCAACGACGAATATGCCCTCACCGCGGCCCTGCGCCTCCAGACCGATACCCCGATCGCCCACGTCGCCCGCACGACACCCTTAGATCGACACGTCGGCGATATTGATCAGTTCAACCTGGCCCGCATCAAGGAAAAGGACAATATCCCGATCAGCGCGACCGTGCGCCTGGTGACCGACCACGCCTACTGGTATGTGCAGAACGGGCTCGACGTCAACCTGGGCTACCTGCGGGACTCGGCCACCAACTTTGAAGACCATATCTATCCCACGAACCACCAGTACTTCGGCAGCGAATGGAGCCCGGGCGTGGACGGCGACCCGCATATCACCATCCTCACGGCCAATATCCCGGGCGTGGGCGGCTATTTCTCCTCGGCCGACGAGTATGTGCGCCAGGTGAACCAGTACAGCAACGAGCGCGAAATGATCTACATCGCTGTTAAGCCGGAGGCCATGCCCGGCCCTTTCAATTATTTTGAAGGGGTACTGGCCCACGAGTTCCAGCACATGATCCACTGGAACGTGCAGCGGAATCGCGATATCTGGATCGACGAGGGCTGCGCCGAGACCGCCATGGCCTTGAACAACTACGATGTGGGCGGGGCCGACATCGCTTTCCGGGACAACCCCGATGTCCAGCTCACCGGCTGGAGCCCGCAGCCCGAGCGGGTGCATTACGGCGCCGCGTTTCTCTTTATCCGCTATATGATGGCGCATTATGGGGGCGCTGACTTCCTCAAGGCGCTGATGGCCTCGCCGGGCACGGGCCCCGAAGCGATCAGCGGGGCGCTGCAGCGCCAGGGGTCCGCCCTCGGCTTCCCGGACGTGTTCAAAGACTGGGTCGTGGCCAATTATGTGAACGACCCGGCCGTGGGCGCCGGCCGCTATGCCTACCCCGCCCTGACCGGGCATGTGACCCTCGATAAGCGCGTCATCCGCTATCCGGCCACGGTCAATGGCGATGTCCACCAATACGGGGCCGATTATGTGTCCCTGGAGCGCGGCGGTGGCGATACCGTGATCGACTTCCAGGGCGCGCCGACGGCCCCCTTGATCACCACCCAGCCGCACTCCGGGCACCGCTTCTGGTACAGCAACCGGCGCGACTCGGCGGATACCACGCTGACCCACAGCTTCGATCTCACCCGGGTGCCGCACGCCACGCTCGACTTCTGGACCTGGTACATGATCGAGGGCGACTTCGACTATGGCTACACCGAAGTCTCCACGGACGGCGGCAAGACCTGGACGACCCAGAAGACGGATCACACCACCGATACGAACCCGAACGGCGCGAATTATGGGCACGGCTACACCGGCCACAGCGGCCACGATCCCAAAAGCACCGCGCCGGCCAGCTGGGTCCATGAGCAGATCGATCTCACGCCCTATGCCGGCCATACCGTGCGGGTGCGTTTCGAGTACATCACGGACGAAGGCTTCAACGACCCAAGCTGGGCGATCGACGATATCAGCATCCCGGAGATCGGCTACCAGACCGATGCCGAGACGGACGATGGCGGTTGGCAGGCGGCCGGCTGGGCCCGGGTCGCCAATGTGGTGCCCCAAGGCTGGTTCGTGGCCGCCCTGGAGTATGGCAATGGCGCCCACGACGTCAAAATCGAGACCCTGGCCGTGGACGAGCGCGGGCATGGCACGCTGACGATCCCGGGCCTGGGCAGCAGCGTCCACCAGGCTGTGCTGGTCATCGCGGCCCTGGCCCCCGCGACCACCGAAGTCGCGCCCTACCGCGTGCAGCTCCAGCGGACGCGTTAGAAGGACACGATGGGCGTAAATTTTACCCAACCACTAGGCTTGCTGTTACTGGGCCTATTGCCCCTGACAGTCCTGGCCGCCCGCGGCAGCAGGGCGGCGCTGTCGCGGGCCCGCCGGCGCTGGAGCGTGGGGCTGCGGTTGGTGCTGCTGACCTTGCTCGCGCTGGCCGTGGCCGGCACGCAGGTGGTGCAGGCGGTCGATAACCTGGCCGTGGTTTTCCTGCTGGATCGCTCGGATAGCGTGCCCGCTACGCAGCAGGATGCCGCGGTGGAGTTCGCGCGCGCGGCACTGGCCACCATGGGCAAGACGGACCAGGCCGCGGTGGTCGCCTTTGGCGCCGAGGCGGTGGTCGATCGGCCCCTGAGCGCCGACCGCACCTTGCCCGAAGTCGCCAGCAAGCCGGCCAGTACCTTCAGCAACCTGGCCGCGGCCATCCGCCTGGGCACCGCGCTCTTCCCGCCCGACGCCCAGGGCCGCCTGGTGCTCCTCTCGGACGGCAACGAAAACCTGGACAGTGCGGAAAGCGCGGCCCGGCTCGCCGCCGCGCGCGGCGTCCATCTGGACGTGGTGCCGCTGACCCCGCCACCGGGCCGGGAAGTGCTCGTCGACAATCTGGAGGCGCCGGGCACAACCCGCGAGGGCGAGCGCTTCGACCTGCGCATCACCTTACGCAGCACCAGCGCGACCAGCGTCACCCTCCGCCTGCTGGCCGATGGCGTCCCCCTGGGCACCCAGGAGGTCCAGCTGAGTGCCGGGACGACCACGTTTGTGCAGCCCGTGGTGGGCGCGGGCAAGGGCTTCCACAGCTACCGGGTCGAGATCACCCCGCCGGCCGGCGCCGACACGCGGGCTGAGAATAACCATTATACGGCCTATAATTTTGTCGCCGGGAAGCCGCGCGTGCTGCTCGTCGAGGGCCACCCCGTGGAGGCCACCGCCCTCCGCGGGGCGCTGGCGGCCGCCGGGTTGGATACGGACCTGGTGGCCGCCGCCGCCTTGCCGCTGGACCTCACCCAGCTGGCCGGCTACGAGGCCGTCGTGCTGGTCGACGTGCCGCTGCCCGCCCTGCCCACGGGCGGGCAGGAAGCTTTGCAGACCTATGTGCGGGATCTCGGCCGCGGGCTGGTGGTTGTCGGCGGCGAGGAAAGCTACGGGGCCGGCGGCTATTCGCGCAGCGTCCTGGAGCAGCTGTTGCCGGTGACCATGGACCTGCCGTCGCAGCTCGAGATCCCGGCGGTGGCCATGGTGCTGGTCATCGACCGATCGGGCAGCATGGCCGAAACGCAGGGCGGCAGCGGCGCCGGCGCGAGCGTCGCCAAGATCGAGCTGGCCAAGGAAGCCGCCTTCCAGGCCGTCAACCAGCTCAACGGGCAGGACTCGGTAGGCGTGGTCACCTTCGATACGGAAGCCAACTGGGTAGTACCCCTGCAGAAGCTGGGCGACCCTAACAGCTTACGGGCCAAGATCGGCGGGGTGGGCCCGGGCGGCGGCACCTATATCTATGCGGGTTTGGCCGAGGCGGTCGGCGCCCTGGAGAAGAGCACCGCCCGCGGCAAACATATCGTCCTGCTGACCGATGGGCAGTCGGAAGGGGGCGACTACGAGGGTCTGCTGCGCCGCATGGACACGGCGCATATTACCCTCTCCACGGTCGGCCTGGGCGCGGACGTCGACGCGAGCCTGCTCGGCAC
>Ga0070730_10002367_pt1 | contig 17145 bp, 19 predicted proteins | sample Coa_R1_3_FD_66447 | JGI IMG/M metagenome (GOLD analysis project Ga0070730, IMG submission 66447) | Surface soil microbial communities from Centralia Pennsylvania, which are recovering from an underground coalmine fire - Coalmine... | ecosystem: Environmental > Terrestrial > Soil > Unclassified ... | reverse complement strand
CAAGAAGAAGATGCTCGAGCTCACCGGCGGGGGCGACGACGGCTCGACCGGCCTGCTCGGCGGCGGCCGGTTGCCCAAGGACGACGCCCGCGTCGAGGCCTACGGAACGGTGGACGAGGCATCGAGCGCGATCGGCCTGGGCAAAGCCCTCTCGGACGACCCGCGCGTCAAGGCGGTCTGCGAGGAGCTCCAGCGCGGGCTGTATGAGATCGGGGCGGAGCTGGGGACCAGCCCTGACTCGGAGAAGGCGTTCGCGACCATGACGGCCGGGGGCGTCGAGCGGCTGGAGGAGATCACGGCCGAGCTCGAGCGCGAGGTCACGATGCCCGACCAGTTCGTGCTCCCGGGCTCGACGCCGGCTTCGGGCGCGCTGGACCTCGCGCGCACGGTCACCCGCCGCGCCGAAAGGCGGTGCGTGACGCTCGCGCGAGCCGGAGAAATTCGCAATCCAGAGGTGACGCGATGGCTCAACCGCCTGAGCCTGCTGCTCTTCGTGCTGGCGCGCTACGAGGAGGGCCGCGCCGGCCGAGCGGCCAAACCGGCCAAGCCGTAAAGTCTCGATAGCTACCCTGATGCCGTACGCCGTTCTGGTTGCGCTGGCCCTGGTCGCGATCTACGTGGCCCTGGCGTACGTCGTCTACCACCGGGCTTTCGTGCCGATCCGGCCGTTCTACCTCGACGACTTCAGCTTCACCCCCTACGAATTCCAGGCCGACTACGAGGACGTCGAGCTGGTCACGGCGGACGGGGTGGCGTTCGGCGCGTGGTACTTCCGCCAGCCGGGATCTCCGCAGACGATCATCGTCTCGGGCGGGCACAAGGGGCAGCGGCAGGGTGCGCTCGGCGTCTCGGTGTCGCTGTGGCGCAAGGGCTTCAACGTCATCCTCTACTCGTATCGCGGCATGCCGGGCAGCGACCGCGCGCCGATCACCTTCGGCATCAAGGAGGTGCTCGAGCTGCAGGCCGTGATCGCCTTCGCGCGCAAGCGCATTCCGAACGCGCGGATCGGCTTGCTCGGTTACTCGATGGGCGCCGTCGTGTCGCTGCTCGGCGCGGCGGGCGAGCCCGGCGTCGAGGCGCTGGTCCTGGACAGCCCGTTCAGCGACCTGCGCACGCTGCTGATCGAGAACGTGCGCCACCGGGCGCGGCTGCCGGGCACGCCGTTCGTCTGGCTGGCCGGATTGATGCTGAGAGCGCGCAGCGGAAGCCGCCTCGCCGACTGCAGCCCCATCGCGGTACTGAGCTCGCTGGAGCCGCGGCCCCTCTTCTTCATCCACGGCGGCGCCGACGAGCTCACGTCCGTGAACCACAGCCGCCGGCTCTACGACGCGTATCGCGGGCCGCGCGAGATCTGGATCGTCCAGGGCGCGCCGCACACCGGCGCGTACTTCGCCGACCGGCCCTTGTACGTCGAGCGCGTGGCGGGCTTTTTTGCGCGCAACCTGGGCCTGAACGTCAGCACCCACCTGCGCCTGGTCGAGGAAGAAGAAGTCTCCTAGCCCACTCCGACAAACGGCACGGCCGGCGACAGGTATAGGTGAGACATGCAGCGGGTGGCCGGCATCAAGTCGTCGGGCGACCGGGCGGAGAGCGAGCGCGAGTTCGCCGATCTCCTGCGACCCCTGATCGAACCCGCATCCTCGGGCACGCCAAGACTCACGTCCGAGCTCCACGTGCGCCTCCGGGCGTTGCGACACTTGTTGGCGACCACGCCGAGAAACCAGGGACGCAGGCGACCCCGGTCCTGCAGCCTGCCCAGCTTGCTCCACGCTGTGAAGGACGCCTCCTGGACCGCGTCCTCGGCGGCCTGCTTGTCGTGGAGCATGGCCAGGGCCAGGCGAAAGCCGTGCTGGACTGGAACGCTAGTCACACGACGCCGGCCGTCGGGTTGACCAGGGCGCAGCAGATCGCCGACCTGGAGGCACGATCGTGGCAGCAGCCTTTGCTGCCGGCGGGTGCGGCATGTCCTGACGGGCTTAAGGACTCGGCCGGCGTTTACGGCTCCGGGCCGTTTCGCGGCGATCCGAGTCTGTGGTCGGTCGACGACGCCGTGGGGTGCCTACTGGGACCTCGTCGCTTCGACGGATCCGACCGCGACGGGCGTGATGCTCATACGCGCTCGAGACATGAGCTCGGGCGCGCCAATGGTCTTCATCGGGCCATACGCGACGGGACCTGTCGTAGGCACCGACAGAGTGCACGGCGCGACCGTCCAACAGCGCCCGGAGCTCCTGCTTGACATGGACCACCGGCCGAGCGGTGCTGCTGCCAAAGGACCCAACGGGTCGACCTACTGGTCATTCACCGTGGGGGCGGCACAGACCTGGCCCAGCTGCGTCGCGTGGCAGGTGGACGGCGTCCGATTCACCGAGACGTTCAGCTTTCTGAGCTGAGGGTCGAGGCCAGCAGGATTCCGTCCGCCCAGTAGTCGCCGGTGGGACCGGCGGGCAGAAGGTCATAGGTGCGGCCGCCGCTGTAAGGAACCAGCTCCCATAAGGTGAGGTGAGACCCGTCGAGCGCGTCGCCCACCGCGAGCCCGCCGAGCGGGCGGCCGTCGGCCGTTCTGTGACCCGGCGAGGCCCAGAGTTCGCGCCCGTCCGCCAGGCGCAGGTGGACCATCACGTGGCCGGGCGGCACCGGCGTGCTGCCGACCTCGATCACGGGCATCGCGATGCGGTCCCCCTCCGCGGATCGTGTCCACACCAGCATTCCTGGCGTCACGCTGGTGACGATTCGCTCACCGTCCGGGGTCGCGATCAGCGTCGTGGCCGCCAGGCAGATCGGGCAGTTCGGCCTGGCGCCCGGCGCCGACGAGGCGATGTTGACGGTCCCGTCCAGCCGCACCGTCCCCTGCACGGCGACGAAGCCGTTGCCTTTCACGGCCGTGTACGCGAACCCGTAGCCGTCTCCGGACGGCGCGAGCTTGAGCGCGCGCAGCAGCTTGAACGCTCGATAGAGCGTGAGCTTCTGAGCGTCGTCGAGCTCGCCGGAGGGCAGGTGCTCGTGCTCGACGATCGCGTGGTAGAGCTCGGCGTCCGCCCGGATCTGCGGGTACTGGGCGATGGCGCTCGCCTGCTCGCCGCCCTCGCGGGCGATGGGGTAGAAGTCGGGGTCGCAGAAAGCGGGCGGGCCAGCGGCGTCGATGACCTTGAACTTCAGCTCGTCGATGGTCAGGGGCGCGCCGGCAGGCGCGGTGACCGAGCCGCACGCGACCGCGAGCACGACGAGAAGTACCGTCCAGCGCTTCATGTGTCCACAGAGAATGACGCCGGACGGCGCCAATTGGTAACCCCGCCGGAACCAACGGGGCCAGCCGAACGTATAGAGCCTTGAGGTGGAAGGCCGAACCTATAATCCCGAACATGCGGGGCGGGACGGGGCAGAGCCTCGACGGGAGGAGGGTCGGCTGATGGCGATCGATGTCGTCGCCCGCGTCGCAGACGCGGTCCAATCCAATGTGAGCCGGGCCATCGTCAATAAAGAGGACGAGGTCCGCCTCTGTCTCGTGACCCTGCTCTGCGAGGGCCACCTCCTCATCGAGGACGTTCCCGGCGTTGGCAAGACCATGCTCGCCAAGTCGCTCGCTCGCTCACTCGACTGCTCGTTCCGCCGCATCCAGTTCACGCCCGACCTGCTGCCCTCCGACGTCACGGGCGTGCGCGCCTTCAACCAGAAGCTCAACGAGTTCGAGTTCCGGCCGGGCCCGGTGTTCGCGCAGATCGTGCTCGCCGACGAGATCAACCGCGCGAGCCCGAAGACCCAGTCGGCCCTCCTCGAGGCGATGGAAGAGCGCCAGGTCACCATCGACGGTGACACGCACGACCTGCCCAAGCCGTTCATGGTCATGGCCACGCAGAACCCGGTCGAATACTCGGGCACCTTCCCGCTGCCCGAGGCCCAGCTCGACCGGTTCCTGATGAAGGTCAGGCTCGGCTACCTCAGCGACAAGGAGGAGGCCGACCTCCTCGGCAAGCACAAGGTCGAGTCCCCAATGCTCGAGCTTCAGCCGGTGGTCTCACCCAACGAGCTGAAGCTCGCGCAGAGCGCGGTGCGCGAGGTCTTCGTGAAGCCCGAGCTGCGCGAGTACATCGCGCGCCTGGTCGGGCGCACTCGCGGCAACCCCGAGGTCGCCCTGGGCGCGAGCACGCGCGGCACGCTCAACCTCTTCCACGCGAGCCAGGCCTTCGCCGCCGTCCAGGGCCGCACCTACGTTATCCCGGACGACGTCAAGACGCTGGCCGAGCCGGTGCTCGCGCACCGGATCATCCTCAGGCCCAACGCCGAGATGCAGGGGCAGAGCGCGGCGAAGCTGGTGGCCGGGCTGCTCGAGCGCGAGCACGTGCCCCAGCTCGCGTATGACGGCTAGGAGCTCCCGCAGCCAGATCCCGTGAGCAAGGTCGCCCTCGCGTTTGCCCTCGGCCTCCTGCTCCTGATGACGTACCTCACCGCAGTTCGCCCGGGCTACGCGCTCGCGTATGCCCTGAGCCTGCTGTTCATCATCTCGTGGGCCTGGCCGCGCCTGGTCATCCGGGGCATCGCCTTCTCGCGCCACCTGGACCCGGGCTCCCCGACGGTCGGCGAGCCCTTCGAGGAGGTCTTCACCGTCCGCAAGACCGGCTGGGTGCCGGCCCCCTGGCTGGAGGTCCGCGACCTCGGGCAGGTCGCCGACTACCAGCCCGGCCGCGTGCTCTCCGTCGGCGGCGACAGCGTCACCTGGAAGGCTCGCGGCGTCTACCGGCGCCGCGGATGGATGACCTTCGGCCCGACCTCGCTGCGCGTGCAGGAGCCGTTCGGGCTCTTCAGCCGTGAGACGCGTCTGCGCGAGAGGACGACCGTGCTCGTCTATCCCCGCGTGCGGCCGATCCCGGACCTGCTGACGTCGAGCGCCCAGCAGATCGGCTCCTCGCCAAGCTTCGGCGCCTGGGCCGACTATCCGCCGGAGACCGGAGGCGTCCGCGACTACACCACCGGGGACAGCTTCGGCCGCATCCACTGGCCCCTCTCCGCGCACCACGGCAGGCTGATGTCGAAAACGTTCGAGCAGCCGCTGACGACCGACATCTGGATCCTCCTCGACCTCGACCGCAAGGTTCATTTCGGCGAGGGCGAGGAGTCGACGGTGGAGTACGCCGTCAGCCTGGCCGCCTCCATGGCGTCGCAGGTCCACAGCCGCGGTCGCCAGGTCGGGCTCATCGCCAACGACGCGCGCGGCACGTTCCTCGAGCCGCACCGCGCCCTGCGCCAGGACCGGCTCATCCTCGACTACCTCGCGATCGCGCAGGCCGACGGGCACGCGTCGCTGTCGCAGGCGCTGGCCTGGGACCGCATGCGGCGGCTGCCGCGGCGCGCGATCGCCGTCATCACGCCGAGCGCCGATCCGGGCTGGGTCCGGCTGCTGCAGGCCGTGCGCGGACGCCGCACGACGCTGATCGTCTTCTACCTCGACACGGCCAGCTTCGGCGGCCCCGACCTCAACCCGAGCTTCGACCTGGGCCAGGACGTGGACCTTTATGTCGTGCGCAGTGGTGACGACTTCGCGCGCCTCGTGAGGACGAGAGATGCAATCCGCATCGCTTAAGAGCGCGCCGGGCATGGCGTGGGACAGGACCCGGCAGGCGGTGCCGGCGCCCCTGCTGTGGTCCGCGCTCATCGTCTTCTTGCTCATCCTCACCATCGCCAAGTCGACGGTCGCGGCGGACTGGGTGCCGGGCACCGACATCGCGCCGTTGATCGCCATCGCCGGCGCTGCCCTGCTCGGGGTGCTCGCGGTCACGCCGCTGCCCTGGTGGTGGTGCGTCTCGGCGGGGATGGCGCTCGGCCCTGTGGTCGCCGGAGTCCTGACGGCGCCCGCGTTCCGCAGCCTGCATCCGCTCGACCCGTCCGGCCTCGCCCTCATCCAGACGTGGATCGGCCGCCTCCAGGACGGCTCGGCCTTCGCGCAAAGCGACTTCGTGCTCTTCGTGATCGTGTGGCTGATGTGGGTGACGGGGGCGTGGCTCAGCTGGTGCGTGCTGCGCTGGCGCCAGCCGCTGACCGGCCTGATTCCAGGTGCGGCGGCTTTCGCGACCAACGTCCTGAACTCTCCAGACCAGAACACCTACACACTTGCCTTCCTCGTCCTGACCTTCGCCCTGCTGCTGTGGACCAACTACACAGGGTCGATCGCCAACGCGGCGAAGGCGCGGGTCAAGCTCACCGGCGACGCGCGCTGGGATTTCTGGGAGAGCGGTCTCGTCGCGACCGCGGCCCTGATCGTGCTCGCGATCATGCTGCCGCCGCTGTCGACGCAAGACCGCACGCAGAGCACGGAGTCGAGCCTCTTCTCGGACTGGGCGCAGCTCCAGCAGCAGCTCAACCATCCAGACCTCGGAACTGGGACCGGGAAGGGCGGGGGCACGACCGGGTTCTCGACGACCGTGAGCCTGAGCGGCCCGCTGAAGACCACGAAGTCGATCGTCTTCACCTACACGGTCACGGGCCAATACCCGGGGCCGCGGTACTTCCGCGGCGTCAACGTGACGGTCCCCGACAACGGCGAGTGGACCTATCAAAGCCCCGACCTGCGCCAGCGCATCAACAAGGGCGATATCCCCGACTACGGCGACACCTACAAGACGATGGCCCTCGCCACCTTCGGCATCAACATGGTCTCGCCGCCCCCAGGCAACGCCGACATCCTTTTCTATCCCGGACAGCTGTATCGGGTCGACCGGGACACGATCGCGGGCGAGGCGCATGTGCCTCCCGCCTTCAGCGCGTCGAGCCAGCTGGTGACCATCGACCGGCTTTCCAGCCTGGTGCCCCCGCGATCGACCGGCAACTACAACATCACGGTCATGTATCCCGACGTCCTGGAGAGCGACCTGCGCACCGCGGGCGCGGACTACCCGACGTGGCTGTCGCCCTACATGTCGCTGCCGGCCGAGGGCTACCGGCCGCCTGACGTGTTGAACCGGATCCACAACCTCGCGCTGCAGCTGACCGCAGGCATGACCAACCCGTATGACGAGGCCCTTGCGATCCAGGACTACCTTCGCAGCGGGGCCTTTCGCTACACGCTCAAGCCGCCGGTCGCGCCCCAGGGCACGGATCCGCTCGACTACTTCCTCTTTTCTTCGCCCTCGCCCCACGAAGGCTACTGCCAGTATTTCGCGACCGCGATGGGTGACATGCTGCGCTCGCTTGGCATCCCGACCAGGCTGGTCAACGGCTACGGGGCGGGCACGTTCGACACGAGCACGAACCGCTACATCGTCCGCGACGAGGACGCGCACACCTGGGTCGAGAGCTACTTTCCGGGCTATGGATGGATCCCCTTCGAGCCGACCAACGACGGCACCTACTTCGCCATCCCACGTGGATCTCCGGCTGGCCCAAACCTCTGCCTGCGGGATAACAACTGCGACACCCCGACTGGTGCGACCGGGCCGGGCGGCGTCCCCATCGTGCCGAACCCGGGCCGCACGGGCGGCAACCAGGACTCGGGCGGCGGCGCGGGATTCGGGCCGGCGGGGTTCCGCTTCCACGTCCCCGACGCCAGCACCTTAACTCGGATCGTCGGCGTCCTCCTCGCCCTCCTGCTTCTCCTGGCCGCGCTGATCGCCCGATACCTGCGGCCCCGGACGGTGGCGGGAGTCTGGAAACGCACGCTCGTGCTGGCCCGGCTCGCGGGCGCGGACGTGCAGACCGGCGAGACGCCGCTCGAGCTGAGCCGCCGGCTCTCGAGAGTCTTCCCGGAGGCGGCGCCGTCGGTGCGCGCCCTGGCAGGCGGATTCGTCGTCGCCGCGTACGCGCCGCCGGACCTGGCGCAGTCGACGCGCACCGCGGTGATGGAGGCGTGGGCCTCGCTGCGGCCGCTGATGCTCAAGCGCGTGGCGGGAAGGTTTCGGCCCGGCCGCACCTAGAGTCGCTAACGAGGCTGAAAGTCGGGACCGGCGTGGTACACATGCGCCGTGCCCGGGATGATCGGCAAGGCGATCGCGGCGCTGGCGGTGGCGATGCTCATGGCCGCGTGCGGCTACGAGGCCAGCACCTCGTTCAACAGCGACGGCAGCGTCACCGTGGGCCTGAAGTTCCTGTTTCCGAAGGCTCTGATGGAGGGCGGCGGCACGACCGGATCGGTCAGCGGCTTCAGCCCGGCCGACATCGCCAAGGCCAACGCCGACCTCAACAAGAAGTACCCCGGGGGCAAGGTCACACTGGTCACCGAGGGCGACGAGTCGGGGGCTCAGATCACGATCCCCTTCAAGAACGAGAAGGACGCGTTCGCCTTCATCACTCAGCCCTCCGAGCTGAACCCGTCGAGCGCGACCTCCGGCACGAGTCCGCCAAGCATCAATCTGTCGCAGACCGGCGGCCTGTTCGCCACGGCGACCCACACGTCCAGCGGCCAGACGGACACGTACACGTTCACGACTGAAGCGCCCACGATCCCGTCGCCGTCCCCCGGCAGCCAGTCGCCGATCAGCACCGACGAGCTGGCTTCGATCTTCACGATCACTTTCGCGCTGACGCTTCCGCACGAGATCACCTCGGCGCCCGGCGCCCTGTTCACGCTGGACCGCAAAACCGCGATCTGGAAGGTCAACTGGACCACGGCCGAGACGTTTACCGCGACCACCGGGCCGCAGCTGTCCGGATTCTCCTCCGCCGCCGCTCAGGGCCCCAGCGTGGGCATCACGGTGGGCATTGGCCTGGTGGCGATAGCGGTCGGCTTCCTGTTGGGCGTGCTCCAACCGTGGCGGCGAATGCCAGCGCCTGCCCCGGCTGCGGCGCCGCCGCCGCAGATGCCCCCTGCGCCCGAGATGCCGCCTACGTTCGCATCGCCACCCGCGGCTCCCGGCTTCTTCTCCGGACCGCCACCCGGGGCTCCGCCTCCGCCAAGCACTAGCTAGAGTTTCCTTCGGTCATGTCGATCGAAGGCCGCCAGTACGACCCGGTCACGGTCGAGCTCGACGCTGAGCACGTCGCCGCCTTCGCGTGGGCCATCGGCGCCGATCCGGCCGATGGCGTGCCTCCGACCTACGCCGCCGTCTACTCGCTTGGCGTTACGGCGCCTCAGCTCTTCGGCGACGACGAGGCGGCGATCGACTTCGGCAAGCTCCTCCACGCCGAGCAGGAGTTCGAGTGGACCCGCCATCCGGCCGTCGGGGACTCGGTGACTTCGCAGGCCCAGGTCACGTCTGACGTCAGCCGGCGCGGACTGCGGTTTGTCACCCTCGAGACCGACAGCAGGACGGCGGCGGGCGATCCGCTGTGCCGGTCGCGCGCGCTGTTCGTGATCCGTTCGTGACCGAGCAAAAGGTGGAGTTCCGGACGGAGCAGATCGCCGCCTATGCCCGTGCCTCGGGCGACATGAACCCGATCCACCTCGACGAACGGTTCGCGAAGTCGGTCGGCCTGCCCGGCGTGATCGCCCACGGGATGCTCCAGATGAGCATCGCCGCCGTCGTCGCCGGCAGGGCGGCCGGCGGCGCGGCCCGCCTGCGCAGGCTCTCGTGCCGCTTCGCCGGCATGGTCGAGCCCGGCGATGTCGTGACGTTCACCGCCGAGGAGACCGGGCCCGGCAAGCTGCAGATTCGCGCGGTCAACCAGCACGGCGACGTCATCCTGACCAAAGGACTGGCCGAGTTCGATGCCGCTTGATTTTTCCCTGACCGACGAGCAGAAGGCGATCCAGGAGCTCGCGCACGAGTTCGCGGTCAACGAGATCCGGCCCGTCGCCTCCCACTTCGACGAGACCGAGGAGTTTCCATACGAGGTGGTCAAGAAGGCGCACAAGCTCGGCTTGAGCCCGGCGGGCTTCCTGCCCGAGGAGTACGGCGGCCAGGGTCTCGACTTCTTGACCGAGCTGATCCTCAACGAGGAGCTTTCGTGGGGCTGCGCCGGAATCGCCGTCTGCATCCAGTCGATGGGCCTGGCGATCGCCGGGATCAAGTCGAGCGGGACCGAGGCGCAGAAGCAGCGCTGGCTGCCCGAGTTCACCAATCCGGACAAGCTCGTGATCGGCGGCCTGGGCCTGACGGAGCCCGACTCCGGGTCGGACGCGCTGTCGATGAAGACGAGGGCGACGCGCGTCGGCGACGAGTACGTGCTGAACGGCACCAAGCAGTTCTGCACGAACGGCGGCATCGCGGACTACCACGTGATCTACGCCAACACCGATCCGACCAAGGGACCGGCCGGAATCGCCTCTTTCCTCGTCCCCAAGGGCACCCCCGGCTTGAAGATGGGGCGCAAGGAGCAGAAGCTCGGCGTGCGGGCGAGCCACACCGCGCAGGTGATCCTCGAGGACTGCCGCATCCCGCTCGACCACCGGCTTGGCGGGGAGCCGGACGCCGAGAATGCCGGCCCGGGGGCGCTGGGGGCGCTCATGACTCTCGAGGCGACCCGGCCAGGTGTCGGAGCGGGCGCCCTGGGGATCGCGCGCGCCGCCTATGAGTTCGCGCTCGACTACGCGCAGGACCGGAAGCAGTTCGGCAAGCCGCTGTGGCAGCACGAGGCGATCGGCTTCAAGCTCGCCGACATGGCGATGAAGATCGACGCCGCCCGGCTGCTCATCTGGCGAGCCGGCTGGATGGCGACGCAGGGACGGCCTTTCGAGCGGGCCGAGGGCTCGATGGCGAAGTGTTTCGCGGCGGACGTCGCGATGGAGGTCACGACCGACGCCATCCAGGTCCTCGGCGGCTACGGATACATCAAGGAGTACCCGGTCGAGAAATGGTTCCGCGACGCGAAGATCTACCAGATCTGGGAGGGCACGGCGGAGATCCAGCGGCTGGTGATCTCGCGCGCGATCTCCGGCTCGCGTGGCACGATCAGGCTGAAATAGGAAGGGAGCATCGATGTTTGATTTGACGGGCAAAGTTGCCGTGGTCACCGGTGCGTCGCGCGGTCTTGGGCGCCAGGACGCGCTCACGCTCGCACGGCAGGGCGCCGACGTCGTCATCATAGACGTCCTGGTCGAGGACGACCCCGAGCTGCAGAAGACCGCCGACGCGCAGGGCAGCATGCTCGCGCAGGTCGCGGTGTCTCAAGGCTGGGTGCATTCCAACTCGACGGCCGAAGAGATCCGGAAGATGGGGCGCCAATCGCTCGCCATCAAGATGGACGTCACGAACCGCGACCAGATCCGCGATGTCTTCAAGAAGGTGAAGGAGCAGTTCGGCAAGATCGACATCCTGATCAACAACGCCGCCACGCTCGACCATGCCGCCCAGATCCCAAGCCAGTCGTACGAGCTGTGGGATCGCGACGTGCGGGTCAATCTCACGGGCGCCTTCAACTGCACCAAGGAGGTCTGGCCCTACATGGTGGAGAACAAGTGGGGCCGCCTGATCTTCATGTCCTCGGTGGCGGGGACGCTGGGTGGCTTCGGCCAGGCGAGCTACTCGTCGACGAAGGCTGCGCTGATCGGCCTCGCCAAGACCGCCGCTCTCGAAGGCGGCCGCCACAACATCACGGCCAACGCAATCGCGCCGGGCATCATCGAGTCGGAGGCCGGGAAGGCGGCCGCCGGCAACAACCCGATGTACGAGCGCTTCAAGCAGCGCACGGTGTTCAAGCGCTTCGGCCAGCCGGAGGACATCGCCAACACGATTGCGTTCCTGTGCTCGGACGAAGCGGGCTACATCACCGGCGCTGTGATCGAGGTCGCCGGCGGTATCCCACTGTTCACGGCTTAGCGATGGGCGAGTTCGTCGACGTCGAGCGCGAAGGACCCGTAGCCCGCGTCGTGATGCATCGCAAGGGCAACAACGCCATCGCCGAGGAGCTGATGGCAGAACTTGGCGCGGCCTTCGGCGAGCTTGGGGACGATCCCTCCGTGCGCGCGATCGTGCTGGCTTCCGCGTACGAGAAGTACTTCAGCGTCGGCGCCGACCTGACCTCGATGGCCTCGATCGATCGCAGCGCACCCGACGCCGCGGACCAGATCCGCGCCTTCATGAGGCGCACGAACGCGCATTTCGACGCTATCGAGGCCTGTCCCAAGCCGGTGATCGCGGCGATCAACGGCCACGCCCTGGGCGGCGGCAGCGAGCTGACGCTGTGCTGCGACTACCGGGTCATGGTCGAGGACGATCGGTCGCGCATCGGGCAGACCGAGTCGGCGCTCGGGATCATCCCGGGCGCGGGCGGCACGCAGCGCCTGCCGCGGCTCATCGGCAAGGCGAGGGCGATGCGGTTCCTGATCGAGTCGACGCGGCTGTCCGCGAGCGAGGCGGCGGCAGTCGGATGGGTCGACATCGCCGTGCGTCCGCTCGACTTCAAGGACACCGTCGACCACCTGGCGGCCCGGCTGGCCAAGGCCGCCACGTTTGCCATCGCGATGATCAAGGACGCGGTGCGCCGCGGCTACGACCTGCCGCTGCGCGAGGCGCTGGAGATCGAGTCGGAGAACTTCGCGCGCGCCTCGCTGACCACCGACGCCGCGATCGGCATCATGTCGTTCCTGGCCAAGCAGGAGCCGGAGTTCACCGGCACCTAGGAAGAAAACCCTCCCTACCGTGTGGGGAGGTAGGTGGGCAGGTCTAAATACGGGAGCTGTGTTCGTCGTACACAATGAGGCGGCACAAGGACCGCCGCAGCGAGCCCTCCTGACCGCCGTAGAAGGCGGCCGCGACCAGCGACGTCGCCGTCGAGAGGTCGGTGTGCTCGGCCACGTAGGCGACCGAGAAATCGTGGGTGAGCAAGGCCGTCTCCAGCACGACCGAAGCCATCAGGACCATGGCGGCCGCGGCGTAGAAAGCGCGGCGGCCGACCTGGACCATGACCGCGTTCTGCTGCCACCCGGCCCAGAACGAGAGCAGCATCGAGAACCCGCCCATGACCAGGCCGGCGAGCAGGGCGCCGGAGCCTAGATAAGCCAGGATCATTGGGTGTAGGGGGTCGTGGAGAAGCGCGACGGGCACTTGGCCAGCACGTCGCGCGCGTGGAACACCCCGTCAGGCCCCAGCCGGCCCTCGGAGACGACCGTGATGCCTGGCTGAAAGATATCCGGCAGCGGGCCGTGGTAGTCGACCAGGATGGAGGCGGTCGCGTCCTTCTCGGTGAAGCGGACATGTAGCCCGCCGTCGCTGCGCACGACGTCGCCCTGGACCACGCCCGCGACCCGGACGTCGCCCGCCTGCGGGTGCGACCTGAGCTCCGAGACGGTCAGGTAGTACTCGGACGAGCCCCCCGACGCGGAGTAGATGAGGTAGCCCACGCAACCGGCGACGACCAGCATCACGACGGCCCACTTCAGCGTCGTGCTCATGACGCGATCAGCCCCAGGTAGTGGTCGAGGGTCGCGCTGTCGAGGGGGCCGCTGAACGACGCGGTGACCAGGCCCTCCGCGCTGATGAAGACCGTCACCGGCGGCCCGAACACGCCGTAGGACTGATAGGTGCCGTCGACGATCGGGCCGACCGGGTACGGGTGCGCGTGGGTGCGCTCGAACTGGGTCTCCCCGCCGACGGTGTCCTGCATGTCGGCGCCCAGAAACGCGACTCCCGGATGGCTGTCGTGCGCCGCCGCCAGCACCGGCAGCTCCTGCGCGCAGGGTCCACACCACGAGGCCCAGAAGTTCAGCACCACGGGCGTGCCGTGAAGCTGGGTCACCTGGACCGGGCTGCCCTCCGCGGGCTTGATCGCGAGTGCCGGAGCCGGGCGGCCGAGGAGCTGCGGGCTGGTCAGCGCCGCGTGCTGCAGGCCCCACCCCAGCGACAGCATCAAGACCGACCCGGCGACTGCGGCCCCGCCGGCGATGAGAGCAGTCCTGGCGTTCAACTCGCTGAGTTTAGAGGCTCGCGGCGAGCCCTCGGGTCGGGCCCCTAGTTGACGGCCGTGGACCGCTCCGGGAGCGCGTTGGCGGCGGCGATCCGGCCGTACAGCCGCCCGCTGGGCTTCACCTTCCGTTCCAGCGTCTTGCGGTCCACCTCGATCAGGCCGAACTGAGCCGTGTACCCGCGGGCCCACTCGAAGTTGTCCATGTTCGTCCAGTGGAAATAGCCGCGGACGTCGACGCCGTCGGCGATCGCGAGGCGGACGTTGTCGAGGACGTCGGGGAGGTACTGCTGCCGCCGCACGTCGTCGGCGGTGGCCAGCCCGTTCTCCGTGATGTACACAGGCTTGCCGAGCCCTTTCAGCTGGTTCAGCACCTGCCGCATCCATACGGGGTCGGCGCTCCAGCCCATGTCGGTGAGCTGCGCGCCCGGCACGTTGAACCGGCGGATGAACTGATCCTTCGGCCTGGACGGATCGAACGCACACATCTGGGCCCAGTAATGGGCGATGCCGATGAAGTCGCTCGTGGCCTCGACCACCGGCCGCAGCCTGCCCGGAGCCACGGGCCAGCGGTCCACCGTGAACTGGGCGGCGGCGGCGGCCCACTGGTCGCGCCGCCTTTTGCTCGCGGGCAGGAAAAGGAACTTGTGGTGGGATAGCCCCACCGGCGTGTCGGGCCTTCGCCGCTTGATCGCGGCGTACGCGAGCTCGTGCGCGTTGCGCATGTTGGAGATCACGCTGTAGAAGCCGGCCAGATCGCCGTGATGGGCCGGCGGAAACTCGCCGGCGATCCAGCCGTTGGCGGCGTAGATGTTCGGCTCGTTGATCGTGCACCAGAGGCCGACCAGGTCACCGAGCTCATCCGCCATCCGGCTGACAAAAGGCAGGAACGCACGCGAGGCCTCGCGGTTCGTCCAGCCGCCCTTGCGCGTGAACCACAGGGGGCTTGTGAAGTGATGCAGGGTGACCATGGGCTCGATGCCCTGTTCGCGAAGGTCCCCGAGGACGTCGCGGTAGTGTCGAATCTGGCGGGAGTCGAACTCCCCCTCCGCCGGCTCGATGCGCGACCACTCGATGGACAGGCGGTGCGCGTTCTGGTTCAGCTCGCGCAGCAGCTTGAAGTCCTCGCGGTAGCGGTGGTAGTGGTCGCAGGCGACGGCCGACGTGGCGCCGTCCTTGATGCGGCCCGGCTGCTGCTCGAACTCCCACCAGTCGCAGTTCCGGTCGTCGCCTTCGACCTGGTGGGCGGCGCTGGCGGTTCCCCAGAGGAAGCCGTCCGGAAAGCGGCTCACGCGGCGGCGCCGGCGGGTTTGGCGACGATGGGCGGCGGCGTGTACTCCCAGCTCACGGGTTTGTCGCCTTCGAGCTCGATGGTCAGCATGCCTGCCTTGTCGACCGACTTGCGATACATCTCCCGCTCGTTGTGAGCGCGCCCGTCGAGCAGGATCCACGCGGCCTGGATCGGATCGGCGTGGCTCACGACCGCTGTGGTCTCGCCTGGGTGCTCGCGCGCGATCCGCCTCACGACGTCCAGCACGCGGCCGCCAAGGTCCTCGATCGACTCGTCGCCCGGCACGATCCCGCGCCGAGCCTTGTGCACGAACCAGAGTGGCCGCCGCAGCGGGATCTGCCAGTAAGGCAGGCCCTGCAGGTAGCGGCTGAACTCGGCCTCCCGCAGCTCCGGGTCGGGCTCGAGCTCAGCGGGCTCTTCGAGGTTCTCGTTGATGATCTGCGCGGTCTCGACCGCCCGCGCGAGCGGGCTGTGAACGATGCGGCGGATGCCTTCGCCGCTCAGCTTTTCGCCGACCGCGACGGCCTGCGCCCTGCCCAGCGCGCTGAGCTGGAAGCCCGGCAGGTGGCCGTAGAGGAGGCGGCTCGGGTTTTCAACGTCGGCATGGCGGATGACGTGGATGCGCGTGTGCAAGTCACGACGATCGTACGCAACCCGGCCCTTCGGGACCTCTGGACAGGCTTAGTTGATGTAGGCGCCGACCGAGGTGCGGTTCGTTCCCGACGCCCGCCCGTGCTCCAGCGCGTGGTAGGCCTCCCGCAGGAGGTTGCCGGTGTACTCGCGCCGGCTCATGAGCCCGGCCTCGAGCTCCTGCTGCATGACGCCGATCGTCGCCGCTCCGCAACTCACCGTGATCCGCTGCCAGCCGCCGCTGTTGGAGAAGTCATGGGACGCGATCGCGCGCCGAATCTTGTCCGCGGCGAGCGTGGCTCCCTGCTGGTCGGTCTCCGGCAGGATGATCACGAAGTGTGGCGAGCGGTCGGCTTCCAGGAAGCCGAGCGTGTCCGTATCGCGGATGGCGTGTCCGAGCGTCTCCGCCAGCTCTCCCATCAGGGTGTTCACCTGGTTCTGATCGAGCTCGTTGTGGATGTGCTCGGCGTGATCGAGCTCGACCACGAGGACGGAGAGCGGGCGGTGATAGCGCACGGCCCGGTTGGCCTCTTGGCCGATCAGCGCCTCGGAGAACTTCTGGTTCCAGATCCCGGTGACCGGGTCGACGACCCCGAACAGGGGGCTGGACGTCTTGTCCGACTGGCTGTGACCGCAAACGTTGCAGTACTGAGCGCCAAGGGGCACGTCAGAGCCGCAGTACCAACACGAAGCCATGGGCGGCATTGTAGCCATCAGGGTCAGAATTCGATCTGGGATGGCCGATCAAACAGCCCCGGACCAGGGCGAGCTCTTTCCGTCCGCCGCGGGCGCGCCGCCGAGCCTTCCCCTGGCCACCCGCATGCGGCCCAAGCGCTTCGAGGACCTCGTCGGCCAGCGCAAGGTCGTGGACGTTCTGCGCGAATTGACGCGCTCGGGGCACCTGCCGAGCATCGTCCTGTGGGGACCGCCCGGCAGCGGCAAGACGACGCTCGCGGGGCTGCTCGCGACGGAGACCAGCGCGCGCATGGTCGCCCTGTCGGCCGTGACCGCTGGCGTCGCCGACCTGCGCAAGGTGGTGGCCGAGGCGAAGCTGCACCAGCGGGCCGGCCTGCGCACCGTGCTGTTCATCGACGAGATCCACCGCTTCAACAAGGCGCAGCAGGACGCGATCCTGCCGCACGTCGAGAACGGGACGGTCACGTTGATCGGCGCCACCACCGAGAACCCTTCGTTCGAGGTCATCGCGCCGCTGCTTTCACGCAGCCGGGTGTTCCGTCTCGAGGCACTCGACCGCGAAGAGCTCAGGAGCGTGGTGGAGCGCGGGCTCGCCGAGCTGAGCGCGACGATCGCTCCGGACGCGCTCGACGCGCTGCTGGAGAGCGCTCGCGGCGACGCGCGCGTGGCGCTCAACGGAATCGAAGCCGCGGCCGCCCTCGCGGGCGAGGGCGAGATCGACGTGTCGCACATCGAGCGCGCGATGCAGGAGCGACATCTTC
>Ga0070730_10002366_pt1 | contig 17152 bp, 12 predicted proteins | sample Coa_R1_3_FD_66447 | JGI IMG/M metagenome (GOLD analysis project Ga0070730, IMG submission 66447) | Surface soil microbial communities from Centralia Pennsylvania, which are recovering from an underground coalmine fire - Coalmine... | ecosystem: Environmental > Terrestrial > Soil > Unclassified ... | reverse complement strand
GCCGGTGCGCACCGGCATCACCGCCATCCAGCCGCACGAGGGCGATGTTTTCAATAGCAATGTGGCCGCCGCCGTGCACAGCCTCAACGGCTTTGGCGAGGTCACCGGCGCGCTGCAGGTGCGCGAGATGGGGGTGATCGAGTCGCCCATCCTGCTCACCGGCAGCTTCAACGTGGCCCACGCCATGGACGGCGCGCTGGAGTGGGCCATGCGCGAAGACCCGCAGATTGGCATCTCCAACTGGGGGCCAAACCCGATCGTGGCCGAGTGCTCCGACATGTATCTGAGCGATGTGCGCGGCCGGGCGGTGACGCCCCAACACGTCATCGCCGCCATCGATGCCGCGCGCGGCGGGCCGGTGGCCGAGGGCGGGGTGGGGGGCGGCACCGGCATGAGCTGCTGCGAGTTCAAGGGCGGCATCGGCACCAGCTCGCGCGTCATCGCGCGCGAGCTCAGCGACTCCGCCACCCACGGCTACACCGTCGGCGCGCTGGTGATGAGCAACTTTGGCCGGCGCGAACACCTGGTGATCGACGGCGTGCCCGCCGGCCGCGAGCTGGCCGATTGGGCGGCGCCGGCCTCGGTGACCGACCCTGAAAAATTGGGCACCTCCATCATCATAGTGCTGGCCACCGACGCCCCGCTCGACCCGCGCCAGCTCGACCGGCTGGCCGTGCGCGCCGGGGCCGGGCTGGCGCGCGCCGGCGGGCTTTTTTCCACGTCCAGCGGCGATTTTGTCATCGCCTTTTCCAACGCCAACCGCGTGCCACATCACCCCACGCGCCGCATGGTGCCGCAGCAGATCGTCGCCGAATCGCTGATGGCCGGCGAAAGCTGGCCCGGCCACGTCGTCATCAACGAGCTGTTCCGGGCGGCGGCCGAGGCGACCGAGGAAGCCATCCTTAACTCGCTTTTCGCGGCCGAGACGATGGTTGGCCGCGATGGGCACGTGCGCCACGCGCTGCCCATCGACGAAGTCGTGCGCCTGATGCACCAATACGGCCGGCGCGGCGCGCACCTACCTGATTAGGCCTCCCAGGGGAGAGATATTCCCAAAACGGGTATCACCGTCACTTTGTGACGGTGATACCCGTTTTGGGATTACATTATTAACTGTCAGCTTCCCGTCAGCTAGTTATTGTCAACTCACCATTGACTCATCTTGTTTCGGCAGTATACTCTTAAAAATAAACCGGCAGTCGGTTTAACAAAGGATCATTATGACGAGAGAAATTGCCTTATGGCAAGAGTAACCAACGAAGAAGATTTCGCGGCCAAGCGCAATCAGATCCTGGATGTGATGCAGAGCCTGATTTACACCAAGGGCTACGAGCAGATGACCATCCAGGACGTGCTGGACCGCCTGCAAATGTCGAAGGGCGCGTTCTATCACTACTTTCGCTCCAAGCCGGCGCTGCTAGAGGCGATGGTGGAGCGCACAGCGGACCAAATCGCGGAAGCCCTCCGGCCAGTGGTGATGGACCCAAATCTGCCGGCCCTGGAAAAGCTGCGCCAGTTTTTTGTGCGCGGCGCCAGTTGGAAGGCGGAGCGCAAGGCCATGATCTTCCCGCTCATGCGCGTCTGGTTCAACGACGAAAACGCGGTGGTGCGCCACAAAGTTTCGATGGCCGCCATGGCGCGCCTGGGGCCGCTGCTGGCGATCATTTTCCACCAGGGCCTGCGCGAGGGGGTGATGAATACGCCTTATCCCGACGACGTGGGTGGGCTGTTTTTCACCGCCTTCCAGAATATCGGCGAGCCGTTCGTCCGGCTGGTGTTGGAGCCCGATGCCGCGCCCGATCGTTTGGAGCGCCTGCAGCGCACCTTCGACCTGTATTCGGATGTGCTCGAGCGCATGTTGGGGGCGCCGCCTGGCTCGCTGCCGATTATCGATACCGAGAGCCTGCGTGAGTGGCTGGTGGCGCCCGAAGCGTCCCAGGTGCCCGCCGAGGCGCTGCCGGTTGCGTAGGGTGCATTTGGAAATTAAGGAGATTGACCCATGCTGCTTTATCTTCGTCTCGCCTGGCGCAACATGTGGCGGCACAGCCGCCGCACCCTCATCATCGTCGTAGCCATGGGCTTCACCCTGGCCATGATGATGATGTATGACGGCCTGATCGCCGGCTTCAACGACGCCATCTATGGCAACGCCATCAGAGTCTTGGGCGGCAACATCCAGGTGCACGCTACTGGCTATCGTGCCCAGGCCGACCAGACCCCGCTGCTGCCCCTGGCTGATCCGCAGCAGGTCGTGGCGGCCGCGCTGGCCCAGCCACAGGTGGTAGCCGCCACGCAGCGCATCAACACGGGTGGGCTGATCACGAGCCGCGAGGGCGCCTTCGCCGTCGCCATCGTCGGCATCGAGCCGGAGAAGGAGCAGGCCGTCAACCTGGCCGCCCAGTACGTCGTCGCCGGCCGCTACCTCACCGCCGCCGACGGGGATATGGTGTTTATCGGCAAAGGTCTGGCCGACGCCATGAACGTCAAGGTGGGCGACCGCCTGTCCCTCGCCGGCCGCGCCACCCACCAGCAGATCCGCAACCGCACCATGACGGTGGCCGGCATCTACGACCTGGGCATGCCCGACATCGAGAAGCAGCGCGTCTATATCTCCTTGAGTGAGGCCCAAAACCTGTACGACCTCAGCGGCCAGTCGACCGAGGTGGCCATCGTGCTCAAGCAGCTTGGCCCGGAGAACGCCGTCATCGCCGCGCTCCAGCCATCGCTGCCCGGCTATGAGATCGTGTCCTACGCGACCAGCTTCCCCGAGCTGCAGTCGGCCCTCAGCACCAAGAGCGGCGTGTTGGAAATCTTCAGCATCGTCATTTTGGGGATCGCCGGATTGGGCATCCTCAACCTGCTGCTCATGGCCGTCTATGAGCGCACGCGCGAGATCGGCCTGCTGGGGGCGTTGGGTCTGCGCCCCCGCCAGATTTCAATTCTGTTCGTCCTGGAAGGGACCATGATCGGAGTGGTCGGCGCCCTGGTGGGCGCCGGGCTTGGCCTGGGGCTGAACGCCGTGTTCGGCCGGGTTGGCTTTGACTTTTCTGCCTTCTCCGGCACCACCTCGTACATGGCGCTCATCACCGGCCGCATCTATCCGTCGCTGGGCCTTGAAAAACTGCCGACGCGCGCGCTGACCGTGGCGATCATCGCCGCCCTGGCCGCGCTCCTGCCGGCCTACGAGGCCGCCCGGCACGAGCCGGCCCAGTCGTTGCACTTCGTGTAAACACTCGTGTGAGGTAACCCATGATCCAAATTTTCACGCTGGCATTGCGCGACCTCGGTCGCAACCGCCGCCGCTCGTTCTTCTCCGCCCTGGCCGTAGGCGCCGGGCTGATGGTGCTGCTGCTCCTGGCCGCCACCATCAAGGGTGAGTACGGCAGCGCGCTGGCCTCCGGCATCCGGCTGCAGACCGGCCACTTGCAGGTGCGGGCTAAGAGCTACGACGAGAACAAGTCCAGCCTCAAATACGAAGACCTGATTGCCAACCCGGACCAACTGGCGGCCCAAGTCGCCGCCATCCCGGGTGTCAAGGTGGCCACCCCGCGGCTGTTCGCCAGCGGCTTCGTCGCCGTCGGCAACCAGTCGGCCGGGGTGCGCATTTTCGGCGTCGACCCGGCCTCGGCCGCCAGCGAGCCCTACCGCACGAGTGTGGTCAGCGGCCAATACTTCACGGCCGACGATCTCGAGGGGCTGCTGGTGGGCCAGACCCTGGCCGATAAGCTCAATCTCAAGGCCGGCGACCAGGTGAACCTGTCGGTGAACACCTCCAATGGTGACGTGGCCCAGCAGGCCTTCACCGTCCGCGGCATCTATTCCACCCAGACGCCCGGGTTTGATGGGGGCACGATCTTGTTACCCCTGGCCAAGGCGCAGACCATCGCCGCGGCTGAGAAGCACGCCAGCATCATCTTCGTGCTGCTGAACGACAGCGCGCTGACTGACCAGGTGGCCGCCGCCCTGCAATCCCCGGCCTACCAGGTGCTCACCTACACCCAGCTTAACCCGCTGGTGCTCCAGACCGAGCAGTTGGCCAACGGCTATATGGTCTTCCTCTACCTCATCGTCCTGGGCATCGCCGCGACAGTCATCGTCAACACGCTCATTATGGCCGTCTTCGAACGCACCCGCGAGATTGGCATCCTGGCGGCCATCGGCATGCGCAGCCGCAGCATCCTCGGGCTCTTCCTGGCCGAATCCAGCCTGTTGGCCGTCGGTGGGATCATCCTGGGTCTGGTCCTGGGGGGGCTGCTGCTGGCCTATTTTGTCAGCCACGGTTTCTACATCGGCGATGTAGGTCTGAGCACCGGTATCCTGCTCGGCAGCACCATCTATCCGCAGCCGACGCTGACCGACACCATTAACCTGACTATCGCCGCGTTCGTCGTCACGCTGCTGGCCGGCGTCTACCCGGCCTTACTGGCCTCGCGCATGGAACCTGTCACCGCGCTGCGCGGTGGCGGTGAATAACTAAGGAGAACAAAATGGAAGTCGCACGCGTTGAAAATGTCACTCGCTCGTTCAAGATCGGCAAGGTCGAAACCCAGGCCTTGCGCGGCGTCAGCCTCTCGATCGACAGCGGCGAGTTCACCGCCCTGGTGGGCCCCTCGGGCTCGGGCAAAACCACCCTGCTGCAAATGATCGGCTGCCTCGACCAGCCCAGCGCCGGCAAGGTCTTCATCACCGGCAAAGACGTCAGCCGCCTCAACCGCAACCAGCGCGCCGATATGCGCCGCGGCACCATCGGCTTCATCTTTCAGTTCTTTGCCCTCATCCCCACGCTTACGGCCTATGAGAACGTGGAAATGCCCATGTTGCTGATTGGGATGGGCGGGTCCGAGCGGCGCGCGCGGGTGAAAGAGCTGCTGCAGGCCGTGGACCTAAGCGACCGCGCGCAGCATCGCCCCGACCAGCTCAGCGGCGGCCAGCAGCAGCGCGTGGCCATCGCCCGCGCCCTGGCTACCAAACCGGCCCTGATCCTGGCCGATGAGCCGACCGCCAACCTCGACACGCCCAACGGTACCCAGGTGATGGAGACCATGACCCGCCTCAACCGCGAGACCGGCGTCACGTTTGTCTTCGCCACCCACGACCCGCGCGTGATCAAATACGCCCGGCGCATTGTCACCCTGCGCGACGGCTTGGTCGTGGACAACACCACCCTCACCAATGAAATTCTCGAGCCGGCGGCAGCCACCGTGAACGGGTAGCAATCGGAAAATCAGCGGGCGGCAGCCGTGCGCAGCACGGCTGCCGCCCGCTGATTTTCCGGAATAAGAAATATGGAGTTTCGAATGCGATTCAAAGCTTTACCCATTCTGCTAACAACCTTCGCCCTGGTGGGCTGTGGCGCGATCGGCGGCCAAACGCCCACGCCCCTGCCCACCGTGGTGTTGGGCGCCGCCACCCCGGCGGCCTCGGCGCCGGCCACGACGGGCGGGGGGGTCACTGCCTCCGGCCGCATTGCGCCGGCTGAACAGGCCCAGTTGGCCTTTGCCGCGCCCGGCCAGGTGATCAGCCTGACCGTCCGCGAAGGCGACACCGTCCAGGCGGGGCAGGTGCTGGCCACCCTGGCCGGTGCCGACCGCCTGACCACCGCCGCCACCGCTGCCGCTGGTGTCGCCACCGCCGGCATAGCCGCCGCCCAGACCGAAGTCCTCACCGCTCAGCAAGCCATCAAGGACTTGCAGGACAACACCGCCTTGGCCAGCGCGCAGGCCCATCTGGCGGTGGCCCAGGCCCAGCTGGCTGTGGCCGAGGCGCAAACCGCGCTGACCAAGGCCAACAAAGATTTGCACAACGTGCAGAATCCGGCTGGGCAGTCGCTGCAGGACGCGGTCGATAAGGCCAAGCTGGCCCTCACCACCGCTCAGAACAACGCGCTGCTCAACACGGTCAGCCCCGACGCCCAGGCCCTGGTGCAGGCCACGGCCCAGGTGAACATCTTGTTTAGCGCCTACCAGAACCTGCAGGCCAAGTGGGATGCCGGCGATCATGGCGCGGCCCTGCAGAAAGCCTTGACCCTGGCCCAGTCGGCGTACCAGAGCGCGCTCGATACCCAGACGCAGCTGCAACTGCGCATTCAGACCGACCAGGCCAACGGCAACCAAACAGTGAAAGACGCCCAGAAGGCCTACGACGACGCGGTCAACAACCAGGCCGCCGCTCAACGCGGGCCAGATGCCGACAAACTGGCAGTGGCCGTCGGCAATGTGGCCGTGGCCCAAGCGGCGGTGGAACAGACCCAGGCGGCGCTGGCTCAGGCGCAGACGCGCGAAGCGGCGCTAAAGAACGGGCCGGACCCGGACGTGCTGGCTGCCAGTGAGCAGCGCCTGATCGCCGCCCAGGCCCAACTGGCCGCGGCCCAGGCCCAATTGGCCGCGGCCCAGGCCTCCCTGGACGACCTGGATCTCAAAGCCTCCATCAGCGGCACGGTCACTGATCTGCGCATCCACAACGGTGAGTGGGTCACCCCCGGAGAGCCCGTGGTAGTGCTGACCGACCTGGCGCATTTGCGCGTCGAGACGACTGACCTCAGCGAGCGCGATGTGCCGCAGGTGTCTGTGGGCCAGACCGTGGCGGTGATGGTTAAGGCTCTCAATCAGAATATCCCCGGGCAGGTAACTGAAATTGCGCCCCTGGCCGACACGCTGGGCGGCGACGTGGTCTATAAGACCACCATCGAGCTCTCCACGCGCCCGGCCGGCCTGCGGGCAGGCATGAGCGTGGACGTGCAATTCGGCGCCGCCCCTTAGTTTCCATAATATTCAAAAGCATCCAACTGGGCCGTTTCGGGCCCAGTTGGATGCTTTTTGCTTGACATACCCTATTGCTTTTACGTCCACCCGATTCTATAATCTCGCCAACACCCGTTGTAATTTGGTTAGTCGAACACGGATAGGTGCCGGCGATGTACGTCAACACCGAAATCATGTTTCCATCAAGCGTGATTCCCGCCCTGCGCGATTCATCGGGGGCGGCCTGGCGCGCCCTGGTGGACCGGGTGGCCGCCCTGGACGACACCCACCCCGAGAGCCTGGCCTTCTCGCTCATGATGATCCGGCTCAATGGCTGCCTGGAGTGCGAGACCGACTCCTTCCGCGCCATGCGCGGCTGCAGCGCCTGCGCCCTGCAAACCGTGCGCCGCTATCGCGCCAATGAGCGCGAGCTGCTGCGGCTTTATCAGGCCGCCCTGGCCGATGTGAAAGCCTATCTGGCCACTCGCCGCGAGGGCGTGTGGCCGGCACGCTAAGTACCTCTCCGCGCCTCCGAGCGGGGAAATTTTGGCGAAATTGGGTCCACGGGCCGCTTGCTGCCCGTGGACCCAATTTCGACCTCACATCACTCACAGGCCGCGTATGCTGACCCTCATCGAGAAAATTGTGTTTGGGCTGCTGGTGCTGGGTGCGGCGGCCGCCGCGTTGCGCGCGGCAGACCGCATCCGGCGCGTGATCCGGCGCGGCTGGGGGCGGCCCGCCCTGGACAAACTGCCCGAGCGCGCCGCGCGGGCCGCGGCCAAGGCGGCCAGCTTTCAGCCCACCTGGCGCGTGCGGCTGGTGCCCAGCCTGCTGCACGCCTTCGTCGGCTGGGCCTTCATTTTTTATCTGCTGGTCAACCTGGGCGATGTGCTCCAGGCCTTCATCCCGAACTTCGCCTTCCTGGGCACGGGCCTTATTGGCGGCGTCTACCGGCTGATTGCCGACGGCCTGAGCGTGGCGGCGCTGGTGGGCATGAGCCTGCTGCTGGTGAGGCGCTTCGTGGTGCGCACGCCGGCCCTGCGCCTGCACGAGAACACCACGGTTCATCCTCAGGCCCGCGCCGGCATCCGGCGCGACTCGGCCATTGTGGGCACCTTCATCCTCATCCACGTCGGCTCACGCTTCCTGGGCAGCAGCTTCCACCTGGCTGAGCAGGGCGTGGACTTTTGGCAGCCGTTTGCCAGCGTGGTGAGCGGGCTGTGGCACGACCTCAGCCCGGCGACGATCACCGTCATGCAGCACGTCTTCTTTTGGGGCGCGCTCGGCAGCATCCTGCTCTTCATCCCCTATTTCTTGTACTCCAAGCACATCCACTTGTTCATGGCCCCGCTCAACTTTTTCCTGCGCCCCGAGCGCAAGTCCAGCGGTCAGTTGGCGGCCATCAACTTTGAAGATGAAAGCATCACCCAGTACGGGGCGGCCAGGCTGGAAGACCTGGAATGGAAGCTAATCCAGGACGCCTATGCCTGCATCATGTGCAACCGCTGCCAGGACGCCTGCCCGGCCAACGCCACCGGCAAGGCGCTCTCGCCCTCGGCGCTGGAGATCAACAAGCGCTATTTCATTAACAACCACGGCGCCGCCCTGGCCGCTGGCCAGCCCTCGCCGGCCGGGCTGCTCGACTTCGCCATCCACCCGGAAGAAGTGTGGGCCTGCACCACCTGCGGCGCCTGTGTGGACATTTGCCCGGTGGGCAACGAGCCCATGCGCGACATCCTCGACATCCGCCGCAACCTCGTGCTGATGGACAGTAAATTCCCCGACCAGTTCCAGGGCGCCTTCCGCGGCATGGAGCGCCAGGGCAACCCCTGGCAGGTGGGGCCGGAAAGCCGGCTGGAATGGGCCGAGGGCCTCGCTCCGCGCGTGCCGACGGTAGAGGAGAACCCCGATTTCGAGATCTTGTATTGGGTGGGCTGCGCCCCAGCCACTGACCCGCGCGCCCGCAAGACCGCCCGCGCCTTTGTGCAAGTGCTCCAGGCGGCCGGCGCCAACTTCGCCGTGCTGGGCCGCAGCGAGCGCTGCACCGGCGATTCGGCCCGCCGCTCGGGCAACGAGTTCCTGTTTGCCCAGATGGCCGGCCAAAACGTGGAGACCCTCAACGCCGCTTTGGGCGAGCACAAGCGCCGCATTGTGGCCACCTGCCCGCACTGCTTGCACACCCTCAAGAACGAGTATGGCGACTTCGGCGGCCACTACGAGGTGGTGCATCACACCCAGCTCATCGCCGAGCTCCAGGCGGCCGGCAAGCTCAAGCTCGACCCGGCCAAACAGTCCAATGTCACCTTCCACGACCCGTGTTACCTGGGCCGCCACAACCAGGTGTTTGACGCGCCGCGCCAGGCGCTGGCCGGCGCTGGCGCCGCAGTGACCGAGCTGCCGCGCAACCGCAGCGGCTCGTTCTGCTGCGGCGCCGGCGGCGCGCAGATGTGGAAAGAAGAAGAGGCCGGCACCCAACGCGTGAGCGCCAACCGTTTCGCCGAGGCCGCGGCCACCGGCCGCGACACCCTGGCCGTCGGCTGCCCTTTCTGCATGATCATGCTCACCGAGGCCGCCAACACCGCTAAGAGCGCGATGCAGGTGCGCGATGTGGCGGAGATCGTGGCGGAGAGCCTCGTTCAATAAGCCGGACGTGGGACGGACGACGAAGGACGAACTGAATCGTCAGATTGAGTATCGCATGCGCTTTTGGCTTGTTTCGACGCCCGGACTTCTTTGCTCTAGCGAGTACTGTCTACCCTGAGCGCGACTGCAATCGCTCGATAAAACACGCATGCATGCGCGCGAAGGGCCTCCCGGCCGGTTGATAGCGTGACTTGTCGTGAGCAGTGCGAAGGGTTTTGTGCTGATCGATCTTGCAATATCTTCTGAGCCGTGCGAGAGCTTGGACTTATATCACCGGCTGTGCTACGCGCGCTTTCCCGAGTAGTTCAAAAAATGAACATTGTTGAAGAATCTACTTGGGAAGGGCGACAGGTAACTGTTGTTTGGCGTGATAACACTTTTACACTACCACGCGAGTTGGTTACCCAAGCCAGTGGCGTCTGCTTCACCGCTGAAGGCGAAGGTGTTTTGGTTTCAACCAATGGCGCAACCTGGCAATTGGTGGGCGGCCATCCTGAAGTTGGCGAGAGTCTCGAGGCAGCCCTCATTCGCGAGGTGGCTGAAGAAGCATGTGCCACTATAACTGACACTGCAATACTGGACTGGCGCACGCCCCGGATTCTTGATGTTATATTGCAGGCAGCCCTTAGTTGCGAGCGGGGATCACCATGACACCTCCCTCATCCGATCCCGCTCCTTCCGATAACGGCGGCTGCCTGGGCAGCCTCCTCTTCGCCGGCGTCATCGGCTGGGTGCTGGTGGTCTGCATTGTCGTCCAGGCCGGCGGCTGGTTTGCCGACCAGATCCTGCTGATTGAAGGGTTGCCCGTGCTGGGCGGCTGGTGGCTGGCGGTGGGTCTGGGCCAGGCCGTTCTGCTGGCACCGCCGGTTGTGCTGCTGCTGTTTTTCACCCGCGCCCCGCGGCTGCGCGCCGCCTACCAGGCCTGGACCGTGGCCATCGCCGCGCTGGCCGTGTTCAGCCTGGCGCGCGTTTTTGCCATCACGCGCGTGCAGGCGGCGGTGCTTACTGATGTGATCCTGGCGCTGCTGGCGACGGCCGGGCTGGCCTTGGTGCTGCGCGCGCGGGGGCGGGCGCCCACTGACCGCCCCACCGGCCTGGCGGCGGCGCTCATCCTGGTGCCGCTGGTGATTTTCCCCTTGCTGTTGTGGGGCTCGCTCGGCTCGCGGTTCGATACGTTTCTAAACCTGTTGGGCGGCCTGGCGTTGGGCCTGCTGGCCGGCATCCTGCTCGACGCGCTGCTGCTGCGGCCGGTGGCCCAGAACTCGCACGGTCCCTGGCGCGACCTGAGCTTTGCCGCGGTGAGCAGCGGGGTGGCGCTGGTCATCCTCGGCTCCGGTTTTGGTTTCAATGGCAGCCAACTCCTGCTGCTGTTGGCCCTGCCGCCTTTAGGGCTGGCCGCTGCCGCTCTGGGCCTGCGCGCCGCCCGGCAGCAGTGCGCCGCCTGGCCGGCGATTGCGCTGCTGGTGGGCCTGGTGGCCGCGGCAGTAACGATGTTCGTCGACCCCGCCGAGCTGGTGCTGGTGCTGGGCGGGGACGAAATTCTCACCTGGGCCTTGCGCGCCGCCGGGCTGTCGTTCGGGCTGGCGCTTCTGGCTGGCTTGATCCTGGTCGTGATCTCGGCCCTGAGCCGGCGCGACCGTATCCCCGTCAGCATTTCTTCCGCGCCGCGGCTGCTGGGCTTTGGCGCAGCAGCGCTGGTCTGGCTGGCTGGCCTGCTGCTCTACCTGTTTGCCGGCCAACCCGGCCTGCATGGCGATTGGCTGTTCGTGGTCATGCGCGACCAGGCCGACGTGAGTTCGGCCGCCAGCATGCCCGACCGCACCCAGCGCCTGACCTTCGTCTACAACACGCTCGTCCAGCACGCCAACAGCAGCCAGGCCGTGCTGCGCGCCACCCTGGACCAACTGCACATCACCTATCACCCGTACTACCTGGTGAACGGGCTGGAAGTAAATGGCGGTCCGGTGCTGCGCGCCTATCTGGCCACCCGGCCCGAGGTGGACCGGGTGCTGGATAGCCCGCACCTGCGCCCATTGCCCCAGCCACCCGCGCCGCTCACCGGCGACCAGCCGGCGCCACCCGCGACGCCTGAGTGGAATATCACCTCCATCGGCGCCGACCGTGTGTGGAACGAGCTGCATGTCACTGGGCAGGGCATTGTCGTCGGGCAATCGGACAGTGGGGTGCAGCTCGAACACCCGGCCTTGCACGACGGCTATCGCGGCCTGACCAGCGGCGATGATTACAACTGGCTCGACCCCTGGTATGGCACCGCCCATCCCACCGATGCCGGCGGCCATGGCACCCACACCCTGGGCACGGCCGTTGGCCGGGGCGGCATCGGCGTGGCGCCGGGCGCGCAGTGGATGGCCTGTGTCAACCTGGCGCGCAACCTGGGCAACCCGCCGCTATATCTGACGTGCATGGAGTTCATGCTGGCGCCCTGGCCCCAGGCCGGCGACCCGCTAAAGTCCGGCGACCCATCGCGCGCGGCCGATGTCATCAACAATTCGTGGGGCTGCCCGCCGCTGGAGGGCTGCGATGCCCAGGTGTTGGGCCCGGCCGTGGCCGCCCTACGTGCCGCCGGCATCTTCGTAGTGGCCTCGGCCGGCAATGAGGGTCCGTTTTGTGCCAGCATCCGCGAGCCGATCTCACTCTATCCTGGCGCTTTCAGCGTGGGCGCGGTGGATGAAAGCGGCCGGTTGGCCTCATTCAGCAGTCGCGGGCCGGTGACCATCGACGGCAGCAACCGGGTCAAGCCCGATATCAGCGCCCCGGGCGTGGAGGTGTTGTCGTCGCTGCCCGACAAGGCCTATGGCGCCGAAAGCGGCACCTCCATGGCGGGCCCGCACGTGGTGGGCACCGTGGCCCTGATGTGGTCGGCCAACACCAAGCTGATTGGCAACATCGACCAGACGGAGAAGATATTGATGGCCACCGCGCGCCCCTATACGGGCCAGCTTGACAGCACGGGCAATTGCGCCAACGGCCAGACGGCCGGCAATGAAGTGGGGCATGGATTGCTGGATGCCTATGCCGCGGTCGCTGAAGCGATTCGCGAAAAATAACGATTGGCTATATATTCGCGCGAAATTTTTCCCAGGAGACAAACACATGGCTATCCCCGCGTATCCCGTCATTCTCACGCAAGCAGATTGGACCAAGAAGAAAGGCCTCTTTGCGAAGGCCAAGGAAACCGGCCTGGGGGCGCTTATGACCGAGTGCGAGCGCCAGTACAAGGCCGTGGCCTGGGTCAAGTTCGACGTAAGCAAGGCCCTGGCTGGAGGCGCCACCGGCGATCAGGCCCGGACCGGCTATATGGAGGCCTACAACGAATTTGCCAAGAAGGTTAAGCCGCTGGCCGACAAGGTGGGCGACCTGAATGCCAAAGCCATCGCCACCGAGACGACCTTCCGGAACTCCAAGCTCATCCCCAGCTCCAGCACGGCGCATGTCACCAAAATCAAGGACGCCTCCAAGCTCTTTGAAGCTCAGCTCCTGGCGGTCAAGGGCGAGTTGGACGCCTTTCAAAAGGTTACCGCCCTACCAACCGTGGAAGACAGCGTCGGCTCTGCGTGGTTCGCCAATCTGAACAAAGTTAAGTTCTACACCAATGCGCGCGTGCTGGCCTGGACCACCAACGCGGATTTGGCCATCTCGGCCGGTGATGGCAAGGTGAACAGCGAGCTCAAAGGCATCCAGGCCGATGCCAAGGCCGAGCTGGCTGTTTTCAAGGATCGGGTGACCAAGCTGAACGCGCTCAAGAGCAAGCGCCTGGAAAAGAAGGCCGGCATCAAGCAGGCCGCCACGCTGTGGCGCGAAGCCAGCGATGCCTTCCTGGTGATGAAGCCCGGCATCCAGGGCATCGTGCGCTCGTGGGCGGTGACCCAAAACCACCTGGCGGGCAGCAAGGAGAAAATCACTACCTGGGAACAGCAGCACTCCGCCGCCATGGCCCTGCACAAGGAAGTGGAGCAAATTCTGCACCACGAAGAGGTGCTCATCAACCCGCTGGACGAGCACATCGACGAAATCGCGCGCTAGCCGGGCAATCTTGATTCAAAACTGGGGCGAGGCGCGCCGGGCCTCGCCCCAGTTTTTTATTCCGGCCTGATGGTAGAATTACACAAAAGAATCGGTATCATTTTAGGAGGATTTTATGGCGACACCTGTTGCCCCGCCAAAAACGCGGATGCCCGAAACACCGACCCCGGATCTGTCGCCCGAGACCCAACTTGAGCTCTACTGGCAAATGCTGCGCTCGCGGCGCCTGGACGAGCGCGCCTGGACGCTGCACCGCCAGGGCAAGATTGCGTTTCACATTTCGGCCCTGGGCCAGGAAGCCACGCAGGCTGGCGCCGCCTTTGCCTTGCGTCGCGGTCACGATTATGTCTTGCCCTATTATCGCGACCTGACCCTGATGCTGTGCCTGGGTTTCAGCGCGCGCGAATTTTGCCTGAGCCTGTTCGGCAAACAGGGCGAGGTGACCTCTGGCGGCCGGCAAATGCCGGCCCATTTCGGCTTGCGCCGCGCCAACGTGGTGGGCACCTCGGCCCCGGTGGCTACCCAGGTGTCGCACGCGGCCGGCGTGGCGCTGGCCATCAAGCTGCGCGGCGATGACCGTGTAGCGCTGACCTGCCTGGGCGAAGGCGCCACCTCGCAGGGCGAGTGGTACGAGGCCCTCAATTGGGCCGCCATCCATAGGCTGCCCTTCATCTGCCTGGTGCAGAACAATGCCTATGCCATCTCCGAGCCGGTCGAGCGTGAAATGGCGGTGCCGAACGTGGCCGACCGCGCCGCCGCCTTCGGCATGCCGGGCGTGATGATGGACGGCAACGACGTGCTGGCGGTTTACCGGGTGATGAAAGAGGCGGTGGACCGCGCCCGAGCCGGCCACGGCCCTACGCTGGTGGAGGCTAAGACCTATCGGCTGACCCCGCACTCCTCCGACGACGACGATCGCTCGTACCGCTCGCGCGAGGAGGTGGAGCTGTGGAAGAAACGCGACCCCATCTTGCGCCTGCGTCAGAGCCTGGAGGCGGCCGGGCTGCTCAGCCGTTCCCGCCAGGATGAGCTGGAGGCCCGCGCCATAGCCGAGGTGGAAGACGCGGTCAAGTTCGCCCAGGAGGCGCCCTATCCCGACGTGGCCAGCGCTGCCACGGGGGTGTACGCGCCCGCGGAACAGGAGGGCTGAATGGCCGAGATGACGCTCATCGACGCCATTCGCCAGGGGCTGGACGAGGAGCTGGCGCGCGACGACCGGGTGTTCATCACCGGCGAAGACGTGGGCAAACGCGGGGGCGTGTTCCGTGCCACGCAGGGGCTGTTCGACAAATATGGTCCCGAGCGCGTCATCGACTCGCCCCTGGCCGAGATGTCCATTGTCGGCGTCGGCATCGGCGCCGCGCTGTATGGCCTGCGGCCGGTGTGCGAGATCCAATTCGCCGATTTCATTCATCCGGCTTTCAACCAGATCGTCAACGAAGCCGCCAAAATGTATTACCGCACCAACGGCGAGTGGACGGTGCCGCTGGTCATCCGCGCGCCCTATGGCGGCGGCATCAGCGGTGGCCTGTACCATTCGCAGTCGGTGGAGGCCTTCTTCGCCCACGTGCCCGGCCTCAAGGTCGTCATCCCCTCCAGCCCGGCCGATGCCAAAGGGCTGCTCAAATCCGCCGTGCGCGACCCCAACCCGGTGCTGTTCTTCGAGCCCAAGAAGGGCTACCGGCTGATCAAAGGCCAGGTGCCCGAGGGCGAGTATACGGTGCCCATCGGCCCGGCCCAGGTGACCCGCGCCGGCGCTGACCTATCGGTGTTCGCCTATGGCATGATGCACTATTATTGCCTGCAAGCGGCCGAGAAGCTGGCGGCTGAGGGTGTGGACGTGGAGGTGGTGGACCTGCGCACGCTCTACCCGGTGGACAAGCCCGCCATCCTGGCCTCGGTGCGCAAGACCGGCAAGGCGCTGGTGGTCTATGAGGACAACCTCACCATGGGCTACGGCGCCGAAGTGGCCGCCATCATCGCCGACGAAGCCTTCACCAGCCTCGACGCCCCGGTCAAACGCCTGGCCGCGCCCGACGTGCCCGGTGTACCTTTCAGCCATCCCATGCAGGACTGGTATATGCTCAATCCGGAGAAGATCGCCGGGGCGATGAGGGAATTAGCAGCTTACTAAGCAGACGAAGGACCCTGTAGACAGACGAATGACGAAGGACGGAGGACGAATAAGAGTGCGGGTCCCAATTCGTCTTTCGTCATTTTTGGAGATTGCTTCATGTCCACCAACGTCATCATGCCCCAACTGGGCGAATCGGTCGTCGAGGGCACGGTCAGCAAATGGCTCAAGCGCGAGGGCGACCCGGTCAAAGAGTTTGATCCGATCCTCGAAGTCAATACCGACAAGGTTGATACCGAGATCCCCTCGCCGGCCGCCGGTGTGCTGCTGAAGGTGCTGGTGCCCGAAGGTACCACCGTCAAGGCCGGCACCGTGCTGGCCCTTATTGGTCAGGCGGGCGAAGCGCCCGACGAAAACGGCCATCAGGAGCCGGTGCGGCAATCCATCGGGGAGCCCGCGCTCGCCGGGCCAAACGGCCAGCCCCAGCGCGCGGCCCCCACGCCGGCCCTGGCGCGCGCCGCCTCGCCGCCCAGGCGCGACCTGGGCTTTATTTCCCCCGTCGTCGCCAAGTTGGCCGAAGAACACCACCTCGATTTGCAGCTCGTCACCGGGAGCGGGCAGGGCGGGCGCATCACCAAGAAAGATGTGCTGGCCTTCGTGGAGGCCCAGTCGGTGCCGGCCGGCCAGGCCCACCCAGCCCAGGCCGAAGTGCCCCAGCACGAGACCCAAAGCGAGCTGCCGCCCTGGGAAAAGCCTGGGGAGGGCGACCTGTTCCGCCCGACCGAGCTTCAGTTTGGAGTTGGCCAACCCGGCCAGATCCTAGGGGCGGCTCGCGAGACCCCCAGGGCCTCTGAGCAACCGGCATCCACGGATGACTCGATCCCGGTCGAGGGCATGCGCAAGCTCATCGCCGAGCATATGGTCCACAGCGAGCGCACGGCCCCGCATGTCACCACGGTCTTCGAGGCCGATCTGTCGGCCGTGCTGGCCCACCAGGCCGGGCACGCGGCCGAGTTCGCCCGCGATGGCGCGACGCTCACCCTCACCGCCTACTTTGTGGCCGCGGCCGTGGCCGCCCTCAAAGCGGTGCCGATCATCAACAGCCAGTGGGCGGAGGACCGCATTCTGCTCAAGCGCGAGATCAACATCGGCCTGGCCGTGGCGCTGGAGGAAGGGCTGATCGTCCCGGTCATCCAGCGCGCCGACGAGAAATCACTGCTGGGCCTGGCGCGTGAGATCAACGACCTGGCCCGCCGCAGCCGGGCCAGGGCCCTCAAGCCCGACGAGGTGCAGGGCGGCACCTTCACCCTTACCAACCACGGGGTCAGCGGCTCGCTGTTCGCCACACCGATCATCAACCAGCCCCAGACCGCCATCCTGGGCGCCGGCGTGATGCAGAAGCGCGTCGTGGTCATCAACGACGCCATCGCCATCCGCCCGATGATCTACCTGACGCTGACCTTTGACCACCGCGTGCTGGATGGCGCCGTGGCCGACCGGTTTATGGGGAAGCTGAAGGAGGCGCTGGAGGGTTGGCGCTGAGGCATTGCTTCTAAAAGCTAATCCAAAAACGGGCCGCCGCGACACTTTGTCGCGGCGGCCCGTTGCTGTTCCACAAAACTGGGTACAGGGTTTTAGTTTGAGTTTCGCG
>Ga0070730_10002365_pt1 | contig 17153 bp, 19 predicted proteins | sample Coa_R1_3_FD_66447 | JGI IMG/M metagenome (GOLD analysis project Ga0070730, IMG submission 66447) | Surface soil microbial communities from Centralia Pennsylvania, which are recovering from an underground coalmine fire - Coalmine... | ecosystem: Environmental > Terrestrial > Soil > Unclassified ... | reverse complement strand
CGCTCACCGGCGAACTGGGGGTTCTGGTCGCTGTCCAGAAATGCCTGAAAGTAGTCCTTCAAGTCGTCGGCGCTCAGGCCGTACTTGGTGCTCTTGAGGAACGGGGTCAGGTCGATCACCGCACCCTGGGCGCGGTAGAACGCAGCCTGATTCTGATACGCCACCGACATCTCTGGTGGCTGGCCGGCCTGAATGGCGGCGTTGACTTTGTTGTACACGTCCGGGTAAGCCGCGCCGGCAATCTCCGCATGGGCGACGATGCCGTACGGGTTGGACTTGTTGAAGTCGTCCAGCATGCTCTGCAGGAGGTCCTGGTCGGTCTGGGGCCGGTTGTGCCAGTACGTGACCTCGACGTTCTGACCCTGGAGGTTGATCGAGTCGACCATCTGCGCCGTGGTGGGCGGATTCGTGAGGGCCAGGCTGGCCGCCTGGGCCGGCGCCGCCGCGGCCGCAGCGCTGGTCGGTGCCGTGGCTGGCGCGGTCGTCGGCTTGGGCGCCGCCGCGGGTGCGGTCGTCGGCGCCGGCGCCGCGGGTGCAGTGGTCGCCGCTGGAGCTGACGCCGTCGGACCAGAACTACACGCCGCCGCGAACAGCGAGAGCGTCAGCGCGATCGCCAACGCAGGTCGGTTACCTGAATGCCTCATCGTGGTCATACCCCTACCGTTCCTAACCTTTGATGCCGACCGTCGTGACGGCTTCTCGAAACTGCTTCTGCGTGAGAAAATAAAAGACAAGTACCGGGACTACGACAAGTATGGCAAAAGCCATGAGTAGCTGTACATTCGTGCCGCCCTCTCCGCTTTTGAACTGCTGCAAGCCGACGCCGAGCACTCGCATGTTGCTGTCGCGGGTGACAAGTAGCGGCCATTTGAAGCTATCCCAGGACCAGATAAAACTCAGCAACGCCACCGTCAGCATGGCGGGCTTACTCAGCGGAATGACGATCGAGATCAGATAGCGTAAATGCCCCATGCCATCCATGACGGCGGCCTCGAAGAGCTCTTTGGGGATCTGCAAGAACCACTGGCGCAACAGAAAGATCCCGAAGACATTCACCGTGAAGGGAACAATCAGCGCCATGTAGGTGTTGTACCACTTCAAGTTGTACATCAGGACCACTTTGGGCACGAGCGTGGCGTCCTCGGGCACCATGATGACCGCGAGCACGAACAGGAAGAGCAGGTTCTTGCCGGGCACATTCAACCTGGCCAGCGCGTACGCGGCGAGCACCGAGGTCAGCAGTGATCCGAGCACAATGCCAAGGGTCACCACAACGCTGTTGGCAACGTAGCGCACCAGCAGGGGCGTGCCCGTCTGGCGGTCGAAGCCAATGGCCTGGATCGCCAGGGCGTAGTTCTGCAACTGGAGGCTCTCGGCGCCGAACGGGGGCCAGGGCCAGAGCGTATTGTTGACGACGCTGCTGTAGCTCTTGACCGACGTCATCAGCATGTAGACGAAGGGCAACAGGCTGGCCGTGGCGCCCAGCAACAGCACGAGGTAGACCCCCGCCCGGGTAAGCGACATCGGGCGCCGGGGCCGCGGCGCGCTGACGACGGCCATCGCGGACTCGCTAGTCGTACACCACGCGCCGGCCGGCGAGACGATTCTGCACCACGGTGAGCAACAGGATGACCGCGAACAGAATGAACGCGAGCGCGGCGCTGTAGCCGTAGCGGTTGTTCTGATACAGCTGCTGGAAGATGAGCACGCTTGCGGTCGTGGTGGCGTCGCCGGGCCCGCCTTCGGTCATGACCCACACGTGGTTGAAGGCTTTGAACGTCCCGATGACGGTGAAGATCAACAGGAAGAAGGTCGTCGGCGAAAGTAGCGGAAAAGTGATGTTGCGAAACAGCGTCCAGCCGCTGGCGCCGTCCACTTTGGCCGCGTCGTAGAGCTCGGTGGGCACGTTGCCGAGACCGGCGAGAAAGATGGCGATATCGTAGCCGACAAAGACCCAGGTGGTGAACGCGATCAGCGACACCAGCGCCAGACTCGGGCCCTGGAGCCAGAGCGGGACGCTGACCCCGAGCAACGACTGCGCCGCCAGTAAGAAGACGCCTCGGGGCTCCGTCAACCACTGCTGCGCGGGCAGTCCGATCAACCGCAGGGCGCTGTTCAGGATGCCCTTATCGGGGCTGTAGAGGTAGCTCCAGACCGCCGCCGACGCAACCGTCGAGGTGATGTATGGCAAGAAGAAGAGCATCCGGAACATCTCCTGGCCGCGCACCTTCTGGTACAGGAGATAGGCGATCCACAGGCCCAGACCAAGCTGCAGCGGCACCGAGATCAGGGCATACGTCGCCGTGACCAGCAGCGCGTGCCACATGGCAGAATCGGTGAGCGCTCGGGTGTAGTTGTCGAGGCCGACGAACTGCGTGCACTGGAGCCGCCAGTCGCAGGCGCTGATATACGCGCCATAGACAATCGGGAAGACCTCGAAGGTGAGCAGCAACACCACCGCGGGCGCCAGCAGCGTGTACCCGAGGCCGATTTCGGAGAGGCGCCGCCGCGTGATCCGCGCGCCTCCTCGACCCGCGGCCGAGGCGCCGGGTGCGGACACGTGAACGGTGGAACGAGGCGGCTGCGTCGCGACGGGCGGGGAGGCCGGGCTGCGCGCGGAAGGGACTGCCATGAGCTCAGGAGGCGGCCGTTGGGCAACGCACCGCGCTCCCATTGTGCCCGCTCTGTCACACGCATGGCATGTGTGCGCGGCAAACTGGCCGGCGGGTGCGCGAAGTGCTAACGCACGCATCACGTCTGGCTAACACCGCTGCGGCGGCGCGGGGTCCTGACGGCCGGTTGAGACTCGGTTGAGCCGGCTGAAAACGCCCGAACAGGGGCGCCCGCTGACAAGCGGGCCCGCGGCGTGCTACCAGTACCGGTATGCAGCAGACTTCGGTAGGCGTTCCCGCGGACCCGGAAATAATTCAGCGGGCCGGTGGGAAAATGCTGGCCGCCAGGCACGATGGCGTCGGCGTGGTCACGTTCAACCAGCCCGAAAAGCACAACGCCATCTCCGTCGAGATGTGGCTGGGCCTGGCCGACATCATGGCGGACTTCGGCGCGGACCCGTCCATCCGAACCGTGATCCTGACTGGCGCCGGCACGCGGGCCTTCGTCTCGGGTGCGGATATCAGTCAGTTCGAACAGCAGCGCGCCAGCGCCGACGCGCAGCACGCGTACGACGAGCAGACCGCGGTGGGTCGCCAGCGGCTCAACGCGTTTGCGAAGCCCACCATCGCCATGATTCGTGGCTATTGCCTGGGCGGCGGCCTGGCCATCGCCATGCAGGCCGATGTGCGCCTCGCGTCCCCGGACGCGCAGTTCGGGATTCCCGCCGCCAGGCTGGGAATCGCGTACGGCTTTGAAGGCTTGCGCAGGCTGGTCTCATTGGTTGGCCCGGCCCACGCGCGGATGATTCTGTACACCGGCGCGCGCATCAACGCCGACGAGGCCCTCAGAATCGGGCTGATCAATCGCGTCGTGCCGGCCGACGAGCTCGAGTCCAGCACCTTCGAGCTCGCCCACCAGATCGCCGCCAACGCACCCCTCTCGGTAGCCGCCTCAAAGCTGGCCATCGACCAGGTGCTGCTCGATCCGGAGGACCGTGACCTGGCGGCGCTGGCGCGCGCGACCGCCGCGTGCTTCGACAGCGAAGACTACCGCGAGGGCCGCGCCGCGTTCCGCGAAAAGCGCCCGCCGCAATTCAAAGGCCGCTGACGCGCCGCTGCCGCATCGCTTTCGCTGCTCAGTGGAGGACCAGACCATGGACGAGCGCGGCGAGGCCGCGTTCGAACTGGTCGGCATCCGCGACGCGCGGCAGCTCGTCCAGGACGGCGGCCGACAGCGGGAACTCGTCGGGGGGCAGCGCGGCGAATGTGCGCCGCCAGGCGGCGGCGTACGCGGCAGCGGGCTGGCGCAGGGTGCGCGGCACTTCCCAGGCCACGAACCCGGTGGTGTAAATGACCACCGCGTAGATCGCCTGGAGCGCGGCGGTAGGGCGCATCCCAGCGCGGCCGAGGCCGCCGAGCAGCGCCTCGATGCCGCGAAAAATGCCCGGGCCGATCACGGCGCGCGACAGGAAGATCACCGGCAGACTGGGATGCTCGAGCAGCGTCCGCCGCAACGCTCGACCCCAGGCGATCAACACGTCGGCCGGCTGGCGCGGCAGTGGCCGCGGCAGGCGCAGATCGGCCAGTCCGCGCAGGGCGACGGCGTCGATCACATACCGTAAGCATTACGCTTGTCGCAGCGCAGACCCAGCCAGGGGGACTCCAGCATGCCCGCCGCCGCACTCGCGCCCTTCTATGCCACGCCCGCCGCGCGGCTAAACCTCCGCGCGCGCGCCGGTCTCGGCCTGGCGTGCCTGGGCGCCGCCGGCGCGCCCCTGGCCGCCCGCTGGATCCCCGATCTCACCGCCCGCCTCATCTGCGGCGTGCTCATCGCCGCGGGCCTGCTGGCTCTCTGCCTCGCCTGCGCCAGGCTCGCGCCGCTGCGCCAGTTCCGTGCGCTGGCATGCGCGCTGTTCATTTTCGCGGTCGTCCAGGTGCTGAACAATACGATCCCCCACTACGTCGCGACCTACGTGCTGGGTGAGTCGCCGACGGACGCGAATCCGCTCGCGTCCACCGTCTCTGGATCGGTGGTAATCCAGCTGGTCGAGACGGCGGTGGCGATCCTGGTGCTGGCCAGGCTCACCGGGCTGGACCTGGCCAGCCTCTATCTGCGTCAGCGGCCCGGGGGGCGATGGTTGCTGGGCTCGATCGCCGTGTTCGTGGCGGTGTACGCGCTCATCGCGACGAGCCCGCTGCGCCCGGGCAGTCCGATCCAGCAGGTCTTACCCACCGGCGCCAACCTGACCTTCCAGCGGGTGCTCGCGCTCACGCCGGCGCTGCTGGTCATGGCGCTCTCGAACGGCTTCCAGGAGGAATTGCTCTTCCGCGGCCTGTTCTTGCAGCGCTACACGCCGTTCTTCGGCCCCGGACTGGCCAATGTGCTTCAGGCGGCAGTCTTCACCGTCGCGCACGTGAACGTGAGCTACACGCCGATGCTCCTGGTGTTCCTGGTCGCGGTGGTCTTCCCGCTCGGCCTGCTCGGCGGCTTTTTAATGCGCGCGAGTCGCGGCGTCGTTGTCCCATCGATCCTGCACGGCGCGTTCGACATCCAGATCTACCTGGGCTTCCTGGCCAGCGTGCCCTGAACCCCGACGGCTGGCAGGCGCCCGTCGAGCAGCGCCTCGACGCTCATCGGCCAGCGTGAGCACAATCATCAGGTGAACCTCGACACGGATTGGGTCGCGCGCTACCTGGACTTGCCAACCTGGGCCATGATCTCGGGCAACCTGGCTGGCCCGAACACGATCGGTGCCAGGATCATGATCAACACGAGCTCGCCTGGCCCAATGCCGAGAATGTTCATCGCCGACGCAGTGTGTCGCCGTCACCCGCCCGGTCGGCGCCGTTCGACGTCCTCCCGTCTAAAGAACAGCTAAACGAGTCGTCGCCCCTGGCAGCTGGGCGTCCGGTCCCAGGAGGACTCGCACGCTGCTGGAGATGCCGTCGACGACCAGCGCCTCAGGCGGCAGGCCGAGCGCCTGCACGACGAGTGCCGCTGTCTGGCGCGCGCCCGCGCCGGCCTCGATGCGCGAGGCACTCACGCGGACGACGCCCGTATCGACGCTGCTCACCACCAACCCGACGCGTCTGAGCGCCTCGGCCGCCCGGCTCCCGGACCCGACCGGTGCCCCGTCGTTGAGGACCGTGATGTCGGCCCGTTCGGCCGCGACGCGCGGCCGTTCGATCAGCTGCTTGACCGACGCGCGGTAGGCGGGTGTGAGATTGATATACGACGCTCCGCCGGGCCCGGTGTAGCTGGGGGCCAGCTGCGGATCTGGCGGCAGCGCGACGATGTCACGGTCGCGATTGAGTTCACGTCCGAAGTTCGCCAGCTGCGCGATCTCCACCACACTCAGGTCGGTGTGGACAAGGTCGAGGAGTTTCGGCAAGAGCTGCGGCAGTTGCGGCAGCACGTTCAACTGGATGATCCGATCGCGCAGGGCGAGCAGCACCTGTTGCTGGCGTGCCTGGCGGCCGTAGTCTGAGTCCGGGTGGCGCGTGCGGGCGTATTCGACGGCGGTCACACCGTCCATCAACTGATGCCCAGCCGGAATGTCAACGGTGATGGTGCGGTAGTCATCGGTTGGATATTCCGGATCGACCAGGCGACGCGGATTGTCGATCCACAGTCCGCCGAGCGTGTCGATGACTTGCTCCATCGAATGGATGTCGACCAGCGCATACCGGTCGACGGGCACGCCGAACACCTGGGCAACGGTCTCTTTCGCGAGATCGGGGCCAGTCCCGCGCTGGTCGATTTCGCCGAAGGTATACGCGGCATTGACGCGTTCGTTGCCGTGGCGCGGGATGACCACGAAGCCGTCGCGGGGAACGGACACCATCGACGCGGTGTGTGCGTCATAGTCGATCGAGACCAGCAGCATCGAGTCGGTCCGACCAGGATCACCGCCCGGGCCGGTCTCGCCCGGGCGCTGGTCGATGCCCATCAACAAGATCGTCAATCGACCGGCCGGCGACTTCGGCTGCGGGCCGGGTGAAGCCACGTCCGGTGTCGTCGTCGTCGTCGTGGCTAGCTCGGCGGGACCCGCGGCCGCGAACGGGGGTGGGCTCGTGTCAAAGTCGCGCAGTGGGGGATGGACGGCCAGCGGCGGTGGATTCGCCAGTGCGGCGGCTGCCTCCGTTTGCGGCGGGACATGGTGGGCGAGCGCGTCAAACGTCCGCAGCGCCCCATATCCGGCTGCCAGGCCACCCATGACAAACATGGCCCAGCTGGCGACAAACAGCCATCTCACCCTCCGCTCGCGGCGCTCGCGGCGGTCGCTGCGCGCATCAATGCAGCCACCCGCCGGCGACGATGGCGGCGGCGAGCTCGGCGGCCGCGGCGCGATGGCCCACCGCCGTGAAGTGCTGGTCGTTTGGTAGATACAGCGCGTCCCGTTCAGGCGAAGCGCGGAACCCGGGCAGCAGGTCGACGACCGTGAAGCCCGCCTGTTCAGCCCGGGCGCGGAGTTCCGTCTGGGGTCGATCCCAGTTCACTTCGTCTTCGGTGAAGCGGTACTCGGCCATCGTGCGCGCTCGCTCGGCCGGCTCGACTTGCGCAATTTCCGGAATCGCCATCAGCACGACTCCGGCGCCGGCAGAAGCCGCGGTGGTGTGAATGTCGCCGAGGTAGGCCCCGAACAGCGGCCACGCGACGTCGAGCCAGTAGGTGTGTGGGCGCTCGCGCAGGATGGTCCACTCGAAACTGGACACATTCAACTTCCGCTGGTCCTTGCTCGGCGGCCGTTTGCCTGGCTCGGTACTGATGCTGGGATTCGGTGGTTGGCCGAAGAGATCCCCGAGGAGGCGTGAATCGGTTCTGGCGGTATCCCACAACCAGTGGCCCGCATTTTTGAAGGTCGTCACCGGCGACGCGTCGAACACCCACGCCGGGATCGGTCCGACGGCGAGACGACTGACCGCCGGCCCGGACGGTGCGACCGGTGCCGGCAGGGGCTGACCGGGCTCCCACGGACCTGGAACCTTTCCGCCGGGCTGGCCGTTCCGCGGGAACCAGGCGAGGCTTTGTTGAACCAGGTCCGAGGCGGCGGGTCCGAAACTGAAGCCCTTGGGATGTTCGGGGTCGTCCGTGTAGCCGGCGTCTGTGGCCAGGACATTTTCGCCCACGTCGTTGCCAAGGTATGCCGCCACCACCACGAGGTCCGGTTGGAGCCAATCCAGGTCCTCACGCAACAGGCCGCTTTCGTTGAATGTGGTGTAACCGCCCACGCCGGTGTTGATTACCCGTACGTTGGAGTAGCCGCGGTCGTGGAGCGCCTGCTCGAGAACCGCCGGAAACGTCTGCTCGTAAGGCACCTGGCCGCCCACGGTGAAACTGTCGCCGAGGACGACGATCCGGAACTCACCCGGTGGTTTGGTGCTCGGAACCTCTGGACCAACCATGCCGCGGGTGTTGGTGCGCAGCACCTCGTCGTACTCGTCGGTGCGCAACCGCACGCACAGATTGGACCGCATCACATAGCCGGCCGCCGGATCGAGTCTGTACAACCCTTTCTGGGTCAACTGCGCGGCGTCGCTGCCAGCACATCGCGGATCGCTGCCCGCCGACAGCCGGAGGTCAGGGATGCGCAGGGCGACCTCCGCCGAAACCGCGACGAACAGGGCCAGCATCGCGCCGAAGCTGAGCAGCACGAGCCATGCGGGGGGCATCGTCCGCGACTGCGGGTTGAGGGTGGCTGCTCGAGTTTTCACGCTGGGGCCGGGATCGACACAGTACCGCAAATCGACTCGGCAGTCGATTTAACGAGCCGCCCTAAAAGAGTTCTAAAGGGGCCCACTGCTCGCTTCGGATCGGAGGCGGTACCCCAGACCAGGCTCGGTGACGATGCGCTGCGGGCGACCCGGATCGCGCTCTACCTTGCGGCGGAGCTGATTGACGAACGTCCGCAGGTTGTCCACCGCATCCTCGTACGATGGCCCAAGAGTCATCACCAGCAGCGCACGCTGGGTGAGGACCCGGTCTGGGTTGTTGACGAAGACTCGCAACAGCTCATACTGCGTGGGGGTGAGATGGACCTCCACATCGTCCACCAGGACTCGCCGCGCGATCTGGTCGAGCTGAATGCCGGCGACGCTGATCACGGCTTCGTCATTGCGCTGCGTCTGGGCGCGGCGGAGCGCCGCGCGGATGCGGGCCAGCAGTTCATCGACTCCAAATGGTTTGGTGATGTAGTCGTCCGCGCCAGCATCGAGGGCCTTGACCTTCTGAGCCTCATCCGTGCGCGCCGAGAGCACCAGAATCGGCACCCGGCTGAATGACCGCAAGCGCCGGCATACGTCAACTCCGTTCATGCCGGGCATGGCCAGATCCAGGAGCACCACGTCGGGCCGCTCCGCGGTGATCGCATCCAGCGCCATCGGGCCGTTGGGCGCGGTTCGCAGCCGGTAGCCACGCGGTTCCAGGATGGTGCTGAGCGCCTCCAGGAGCTGCGGCTCATCGTCGACGGCGAGGATCGACGGGTTGCCCGTGTTGCGGGTCATACCGGACTCCGGGTGTCGAGGGCCCCCGGGATGACCAGCACAAAGCAGGCCCCGCCGAGTGCACTGTCCTCCACGAAGAGCCGGCCACCTTGCGCCTCCACCGCCGCGCGTGCAATCGCGAGTCCCAACCCCACGCCTGGCCCAGTATCGTCCAGGCGCTCGTATTTGGCAAAGATCCGTTCGCGGGCTTCGGCGGGTACCCCCGGTCCCGCGTCACTGACCGCGAGCCGTAGGTCCCGACCGCAAATTCCACCCTCGATGCTCACCGGTGTCCCGCTGGGCGTGTGCGCGGCCACGTTCTCCAGGAGCATCGTCAACGCCTGATCGATCAGGGCGGCGTCGATCCTCACCGACGCGCGATCGTCGATGGCAAAATGGATCGGGCGGGATCCGAGCGCCGGCAGGCAGCGGTCGAGCACCGCGGATGCGACTTCGCCGGGCGCGCTCAGCTCCCAGCGCGGGCGGAGGCCGTTTTCCAGGCGCCGCAGCGCGAGCGCTTCGGCCACGAAGCGAATGAGTCGATCGGCTTCGGCTTCAATGTTGGACAGCAAACGCGCGCGCTTGTCCAGGGTCAGCTGCATCTGGTGATCGCGCAGCGAGTAGACCGACGCTTTGATGGCCGTCAACGGCGTTCGCAGTTCGTGCGACACCGTGGCCATGAGCTCGTCGCGGGCCCGGACGGCGGCCTGGGCGCGATCGCGCTCGGCTCTGAGCTGCGCATTGAGCGAGCCCAGCAGGATCGCGACCAGCAGAAACGACAGGAGGTCGATCACCGTCCGGGGTTCGGTGACTTGCAGCATGTAGCGCGGAATCTCGAAGAAGTAGTCGATGGCCACCGCACCCAGCACGGTCGAAAGCAGCGCCGGTCCCAACCCGCCATACCAACCGCTGAGGCCGACCGCGGCCAGAAACACCAGCGCGCCCACGCTGTTGTCGGCATCCATCGGAAAGGCAATCGAAGCCACGACCAGCGCCACCCCGACGTCAAGGACGGCAACCGCGTAGGCGCGCGCTGATCCGGGCCACCCGTTCCACGTGGCACGGATCGATCGCCGAGCTCGCTCAGCCTGGGCCGCCACTACCATCCAGGTTCGATGGGGCGATGGTAGTGTGCTCGACGCAGCGCGTCGGGCGTTCCGAGCTGGGATCCTTAGAAGTCTTTTAGACCCTGCCGTGCGCGCCTCGCTCGCCCGCTAGAGAGGGGCGGCAAGTGGTGTCGCTGCTCACTTTCGGCCGCCCCTCTAGGTCTGGCGCGGGCAGGGGTGCTATGCTGTCGCCCTTGTCAGTTCAGCCGACGCCGCGCCGCTCGCCGCGGACCCGCCGCCAGTCGCGCGGCTCAGGGGCCGGTGCGCAACTGAACGATCGGGTCGCAGTGACGAGTGACCTCGTCCGCTTGATCTGGGAGCATCGACTCTGGTGGGTCGTGCCGCTGCTGCTGGCCTTGCTTCTGCTGGCGGTGCTGGTCGTGCTCGAGTCCACCCCGGTCGGTCCGTTGCTGTACCCGCTGTTTTGACGCGAGCGTGCCGACCGCGCCGCGCCAACCACTGCTGCACCTGCTCTGGGATGCCTGGCAGGCGTACGCGCACCGCGCGGCCGTGTATCAGACCCGGGCCCTGCTCAACACCGCCTACTTCCTGGTCTTTGGGCCGTGCGCGCTGGTCGCCCGCATGCTCGGCGCCAGGCTGCTGGACCTGGACCGGCGTCCGCGCCCGAGCTACTGGGTCCAGCGCAAGTCCACCTACGGCAGCCTCGAGGATCTGGAGCGTCAATTTTGATTTGAATATCCTGGGTATCTCCTGCTTCTATCACGATGCTGCCGCGTGCCTGTTGCGGGACGGGGTGATCCTGGCAGCGGCCGAGGAAGAGCGCTTTACGCGCCGGAAACACGACGCTGATTTCCCGATCCAGGCGGCCCGGTACTGTCTGGCCGCGGGCGACATCGAGGCCGATGATCTCGACTACGTCATTTTCTATGAGAAGCCGCTGCTCAAATTCGAGCGCATCGTGGCCGGCTTCGCCGCGACCTTTCCGCGTTCCCGGCGCATGTTTGTCCAGGGGATGCAAACGTGGCTGAGCGACAAGCTGTGGATCCGCGGCAACATCCGCACCGCGCTTGGCTACGCCGGCCCGATTCTGTTCGGCGAGCACCACCTGTCGCACGCCGCGTCGGCGTACTATCCGTCCCCGTTTGCGGACGCCGCGATCGTGACCGCCGACGGGGTCGGCGAGTGGGCGAGTACAACACTTGGGGTCGGCAGCGGAATCGACCTAGAGCTCACCCACGAGATCCGGTATCCACATTCGCTGGGGCTGCTGTACAGCGCCTTCACGGCCTACCTGGGGTTCGAGATCAACGAAGGCGAATACAAAGTCATGGGCATGGCGGCGTATGGCCGCCCCAGGTACGTCGATCAGGTGCATCGGCTCATTGCGGTCGTCGAGGATGGGAGCTTCCATCTGGATCTGCGGTATCTCGCGTACCACCGCAGCGCGCGATCGTTCGACTCGGCCCTCGTCGACTTGTTCGGCCCGCCGCGGCATCCGGAGGCGGACCTCGACGACCGGTCTGCTGACATCGCCGCCAGCATCCAGGCGGTCACCGAAGACGCGATGCTGGGTCTGGCGCGCCGTGCCCGGGCACTCAGCGGATCCGCGAACCTGTGTATGGCTGGCGGAGTCGCGCTCAACGTGCTCGCCAACACCCGGGTCCTGCGCGACGCCGGTTTCCGCGCGCTCTGGGTGCAACCGGCCGCCGGCGACTCGGGCGGCTGCATCGGTGCCGCGACGCACCTCTATCATGCGGTGCTGCGGTTCGAAGGCCGCCGCTGCATGGACACCGCTTACCTCGGTCCGAGTTTTCGCAGCGACGAGATCTACGCGTTTCTGGACCGTGAAGGGATTACGTATTCGCGCGTGCCCGAGGCTGACCTCCCGCGCACGGTCGCCAGTTTGCTCGCGGCCAATCAAGTGGTCGGCTGGTTCCAGGGTCGCATGGAGTTCGGTCCCCGGGCGCTCGGGGCGCGGAGTATTCTCGCCAATCCAACCGACCCCGCCATGAAGGACCAGCTCAACGCGAAGATCAAGCACCGTGAGCAGTTTCGACCATTCGCGCCCAGCACCCTCAAGGAAGCCGCCAGCACCTATTTCGACCTCGTCGGACGCACGCCGGACGCCTGGGAGAGTCCGTTCATGCTGCACGTCGCGAATGTCCGGCCGGACAAGCGCCACCTGCTGCCGGCCATTACGCACGTCGACGGGACGGCGCGCGTGCAAACCGTCAGTCACGCGCAGAATCCGCTCTTCTATGCGTTGATCCAGGAGTTCGGCAGACTGAGCGGTGTGCCGGTCGTGGTCAACACGTCCTTCAACGTGCGTGGCGAACCGATCGTGTGTACGCCGTCGGAGGCCTTCAACTGTTTCGCCCACACCGACATGGATTACCTGGTGTTGGGCGACGCCCTGGTGCCGGCGAGCTCCAAGCGCACGATTGGCGCGTACCCGGGCCGCCTGTCCATTCGCGAAGGTGACGAACTCGGCGTGTGAATCGCGTGCCGCCACGCGCGCCGATCAGTCGCGTCGAACGTCTGGGCGTCCTGCTGGTGCCCTGGGCGTTCATCGCCCTGTTTTGCGGCCTGTATCTGGAGTTTCTGGTGCCACGGGTGCGCGACGGACACCTGCTGGCAGTCGGCGTCGGCGTCTTTGTGACCTTTGTGCTGATCGTCTGCTTCACCGCGGCCGTCACGTTTTCCCGCGATGTGCTTACCGGCCGCTGGCCGTAATGGCTCCCCGGACGCTCGCGGCCGCCCTGCTGGCGGGGGCGGGGCTGGTGGGGGTCGGCGCGCTGGCCAAACTCCCCGAAACGGTCCTGCCGATCGGCACGGATACCGGCATGTATGCCACCTATGCGCGGCTGATTCTGCACGGCGGCCGACCCTATGTCGACTTCTACGATGTGCATCCGCCCCTGACCTACTATTACTGGGCAGTCGTCGAGGCGCTGGCGGGCACTGACTGGTCGCGCACCTGCGTGGGCAGTTGGGGCGGGCTGCTCGCGCCTCAGCCCTGCATCAGTCTACTGGCGCATGGGCTCGACCTCGGGCTGACGTGCCTGGCCGCCCTGCTGGCGTATGCGATCGCCAGACGGAGCGGCGAACGGCCGCTCGTCGGCCTATTGGCCAGCCTGTTCGTGGTGTGGTTCGCCGACGTGTCGATGATCAGCATGGAGGGCAGCAACCCGACCAAACTGACCCTCGTGCCGGCCACCCTGGCGGTGTACGCGTTCATGCGCGCCCGCGGAGGCCACGCCGTAAGTTGGGGCTGGGCCATCCTGTCGGGCGGTGCGGGTGTGCTAGCCGGCCTGGCCAAACAACCGGGCCTGCTGACTCTCATTGCGCTGGTCGCCTACGTCAGCCCGGGCCTGTTTCGCGGCGGGCCGGTCGCGGCCCGGGCGCGCCAGTTGTGCCTGGGTCTTGCCATCGGTGCCGCCGGGATGCTCGCGGTGACCGGGCTAGGCTTGTGGTGGATCGGCGCCCTGCAGGGCTTTCTGGACGAGGCCTGGGTCTATAACGCCGAGCGATTCCTGATCGGCTACTGGCAGACGCCCGCCGGGTTGGCCTCGCCGCAGACGCGGCTGGATCGCGTGGCGACGGGCGCCGCGGGTTTGCTCTTTCTCGGCGCGCTGATCGGCGGACTCGCGCTCGCGTTCGGTCCGCCGCGTCCGCGCCAGCGGCTCCTGCTGGTCTGGGCCGGGTTCAGCCTGGTGGCGGTAGGTGGTTTCCGTGAGTTCGCGCAGGTCATCCCGAGCCTGGCACTCCTCGCGGCACTGGGTATCGGTCGCGTGTGGACCGCCGCGGGCCGTGACGGCCTGGGACTCGGTCGGCCGATCGCTGGCAGGCTCGCGCTGGTGGCACTGCTCGGCTCGGTGTTCGTGTTGTCGACCGGCTTTCAGGTGATCGAGATGCGGCGCGCCATCTTCGAGCGTGGGCCGGGCGCGCGCCCGGCCGATCCGGAGCTCATCGCCACCTACCTCCGCCAGGTCGCCCCGCCAGGTCCGCTGTTCGTCTGGGGCAACGCCGGGCAGGTGTACGCGCTGTCCGGCCGCCAACCCGCCACGCGGTTCATCATCGCCGAATTTACCAACACCAGTTCGCCGCGACCCGACCGGAGTCGCGACGAGGCCATGCGCGATATGCAGGCCAACCCGCCCGCCGTCGTCGTGGTCGATCCCCACACCGACGAGAGCGGCCTGCAGCTGAGCGGTTTTCCCAGGCTCGCACAACTCCTGGCCGCCTGCTATCAAAAGGTAGCTCCTGGCGCCGACGTCCCCAACTGGGGCGTCTTCGTGCAGGTGCGCCCGTGCCCCGTCCTGTAGGTTCCAGGGCGCTACACTGGGCCGCCAGACATGCTCCTGACATCGTCGAAAGGGGTGAGCACATGACGTTCTGGAACAAGGTGCAGTCCGGGGTGAGCCGCGCGGCGGCCGAGGCTGAGAAGCAGGCCAGGGTCACGCGGCTGAATTTCCAGGTCGGTGAGGTGCAGACCGCGCTGCGGCGCAAGCAGCAAGAGCTCGGCGAAGTGGCTCTGCAACTCGCGCGGGATGGCAAGCTCAGCGATCCAGCGATCGATCCCCTCGTGGCGTCAATCGACGAGCACGAAGCGCGCCTGGGGGAGCTACGCGCCCAGCTCACCGAGGTTCAGGGCGCCGCCCCGCCGCCAAGCACGTAGCGTCGCGCGCCTTTGTCGTTCGTGCCGGCTCCGGCCGCGAGCATCCCTTGCCGCGGCCCAGCCGCCGCAGTCGTTCTGAATTAGTGCGACGCTGGGTGCTGCTGGAGGCGTTCCAGCGCTTCCAGAATCTGCAGCTGCTGGACATTGATCCGCTGCAGAGCCGTGAGCGTTTCGTGATCGGCTTCGGCTCGCAGATCTTGCGCCTCAGAGATGACTCGCTGCCCAACCATGATCACGGGCAAGAGGACCAATTGCAAGAACGACTGGCTCAGCCAGGTGATGCCAGTTACGGTATCGCCGGCCAGAAATGCCGATAGCGCCTGCGGCAATGACACGAGCGCGATGAGGACGAACAGGTAGCCGGCCCACATCGTCCCGACACCGCGCGTGATCATCAGCGCCAGCCAGTTGTTGAATCGGCCGACGCCGCTGGTACCGTGCATCTGGCTGCGGACCTGATGGTTCGTCACCAGTCGGGGCACATGTTTCGTCGGCGACGTTCTCGCAGCCACCAGCGCTTCTTCGTGCTGCTTGGTCGGCCGTTTCAGCTCTCCAGGGTGCTCATTCACGCGGACTCTCCAGTGCAACGGATGTTATCGAGCGCGATCATGTTGCCACCTCGGTTGCGGACGCGAACTGAGTCTCCAGAGTTTCTTTAGACGTGGCGGAGTGTGCGTCCATCGCCAGACCGTACCGTAGGTCGCTGAGGAACTCGGTACGTGACGATCGCTGGCGGCTACACCCACGCGGCCCTCGCCACTCGCAACACCGAATTCTACGCAGACCGCATCTTCGATCCCGCCACGCTGGCGACCATCCGACCCTCCCTGGAGCCGATGGCGACCCCGTGGCTTCAGGTGTACGCAGTCGCCCGCGAGCGGGGCCTGCGGTTGATGACCGCCGATCGCGTCGGGTGTGAAGGTATCGACCCGCGCAACGTGCTGCTGGTCGCGTATGACTGGACTCCGGATGCTGAACGGTTGGTCGCGCAGGGTGCGCGTCGAGCGGCGCTGGTGTCGTTTGAACCGCCGGTTATCGCGTGGCGGCTCTACTACAACCTGCAGCGTATCAGCGCACGATTCCCCCACACCTTTCTCTTCGAAGGCGCGCGCGACCGCGTGTCGCCGGCTACCCGGTTCCACCCACTCTTTTTCCCGCTGCCCTGCCCGCCTCCACGGGCGGTCGGCCCACCCTGGTCGAGGCGCCGGTTCCTGGCGATGATCAACAGCAACAAGCGGATCCCCGACGGCCGCGACCTGGCCCGCTGGTTCGACCGACCGCGCGAGGTGTCGGTCAAGCGGGAGTTGGCAGCTCTCACGTATCGCCCCATCGCTCGCGACCAGTACTGGGCGCGCTTGCGCGCGGTTCAGGCGTTCGCCGCGTGTGACGACTTCGACCTGTATGGGGAAGGCTGGCAAACGCGGCACCCGGCTGTCGGCCGAAGTCTGCACGCCACCGCACTGCGCGCCTACCGCGGCGTCGTCGCTGACAAATTCAACCTGCTGGCGGGCTATCGCTTTGCGCTGGTGTTCGAAAACACCCGCTTCCCCGGTTACATTTCGGAGAAGCTCTTCCACTGTTTCTTTGCCGGCTGCATTCCCATCTATAGCGGCGCACCGGATGTCAAGCGCCACGTGCCGCCGGAGGCGTTCATCGACGCCCGCAAGTTTGCCTCATGCGTCGAACTCGAGAGATATTTGCGGTGCCTCAGCGAGGCCGCTGCACAGGGCTATCTGGATGCGGCCCAGGCCTACCTGGCATCAGAGGACTACCAGCGGTTTTCGGCCGACAGTTTCGCACGCGAGCTGGTGGACGCAGTCATGCAGGTCGATCAGCTGGCGGACGGTAATTCCGGCGGTCCACTCCCGGCTGGTGTCGGCCCCCGCGACACCAGTCGGGTTGAGGCGTTGAGCTAGCGCGACCGCGGCAGCGCGCCAGAAGGCTGAGCGACTAATTCCCGGGATGCGCCCCCTGGGTGTTCAGTTGCAGCGCGTAAATTGACTGACTCGCCGTCATGAGGAGGAAGTTGTGCTTGGGACCTCCGAACTGGAGGTTCGCGCACGCCTCCGGCAGACGGATTCGGCCGATGAGCTTTCCCGACGGGTTGTAGACCGTGACGCCGGAGTATCCCAGCCCGGCGTTCGAGCTGAAGTAGCAATTGCCATCGACGTCCACCGTCATGTCATCAGGTCCGCAGTGGAGGTGAACCAGTAGCTGCCATCTGGATGCGGCACAACACCGTTCGGTGAGTTGAGCGTCTTGCCCTGGTAGTTGTCCGCGAGCACCGTCAGCGTTCCGTCGTTCTCGTACCGG
>Ga0070730_10002363_pt1 | contig 17156 bp, 14 predicted proteins | sample Coa_R1_3_FD_66447 | JGI IMG/M metagenome (GOLD analysis project Ga0070730, IMG submission 66447) | Surface soil microbial communities from Centralia Pennsylvania, which are recovering from an underground coalmine fire - Coalmine... | ecosystem: Environmental > Terrestrial > Soil > Unclassified ... | reverse complement strand
CCCACCCAGATCTGCGGCTCCGACGGTGGTTTGTAATCCTGTTCGCGCTCCATCCGTGCGACATCTCCGCGTATAGCATCGAACGCCTGCTGGAGGCTCCGGTGCGGTTCGGCGAACGCTTCCAGCTCGGCATTTCCGAAGAACGTATGCTGGGCCCTCGCCGCGCAGCCGAATGAGCTGCGATCTGCCCGTGCCGCAGCAATGACAATACGATCCGGCGCCCGCAGGGCACCGATCAGTGAACCGGAGTAACAGGCCGACACGATCACCACCGTATCATGGCCCCCCAGGGGCGCCAGCCGCTGTGCCAGCGAGTGCGCGGTCACCGCTGTTGTCGGCTGATTACCGATGCGGCTCGCGAGCAGTCCCGGCCCCCCATGTGTGCTGATATGCACCACCACGATGTCGCCCGGTCCAGCGTGCGTTGCTGCAGTGCGCACCAGCGTTGCGATCTGGGCGTCGTCAGCGACGGGATACTGTCGTCGCGCCGCGATGTAGTTGCTGGCGATCAGCGGCACCACGGCAAAGTCTGAATTGCGCCGCAGCTCATCCGACAGCGCCACCACGTCGTTCTGCGACCAAGTCTCCGAGTATAGCGCCAGCCCGATATAGAACAGCCGACGCTGCGCCGGCTGCGCATCCGCCTTCATTGCCGACGTCGCAGTCAGCAGTACAACTGCAATTGCCGCCGCCACGGTGCGCAGCCTCATGTCGTGTTGTCCCGTTGCAACAATTCACCCACGGTTCGCTCCAGCACGCCGGCATCGATTGGCTTCGTAATCCACTGATAGCCCGAATTCCGCAACGCCGTCAGCGCGTCCGGGTCCGTGGCGCCGGTGACGATCACCGCCGGTATGGTCAACCGCAATTGCTCGCGCAACAGATCGAGCAACCCTGGACCATCAACCTTCCCGCCAAGATCTCGATCGACGATCGCCAGTTCCGGCGGCTCGCTCTCTGCGAGCAGGGCCAGCGTCTCCTCGACGCTGCTCGCGATCAGGGGAACAGCACCCCAATCGATCACCTCACGCCTCAGCGCGTCGCGGACCAGCGGGTCATCCTCCACCAACAGCAGGCGGCGCCCGATCAGCGGGTTCAATACCTCGCGCGGCGCGACCTCCGCTTCAACCGCGGAGGCCGCCAGCGACACCGTCAATGCGAACACGCTGCCGATCCCAACTTCGGAAGTCACCTCGATCCCGATCCCAAGCAGATCCGCAAGCCGGCGCACGATCGCGAGCCCCAAGCCCAGACCACGCTCAGCAGAGCCAGCGCTGCTCAGCCGATGGAACTCCTCAAAGATGCGCTCCTGTTCGCTGGCGGGAATGCCCACCCCGGTATCGCCGACCTCGATGCGCACTACCGTGTCAATGGTTTCGCAGGTCAGGCTGACTTCCCCGCGGCGCGTATAGCGCACGGCATTCGACAACAGGTTGCGCAGCACGCTCTCGAGCAGCACGGGATCGCTGTGCACCTGCGCGTCCGTCCTTGGGATGTCCAGCGCGAGTCCCTTCGCCGTCGCCGGCCCCTCGAACGACGCGCGTAGACGCGCCAGCACCGGCTCGACAAAGATGTCCGCCAACGCGGGCGTGACGGCGCCAGCCTCCAGCTTCGTCACGTCCAGCACAGAGTTGAACATTGCCTGCATCGAGGCAGTCGCGGACGCCATGCCATCCACCAGTTGCATTGCCTCGTCGCCGTTGACGCGCCGGCGCAGCGCGCTGATGAACAGGTTCATCGCATGCAGCGGCTGCCGGAGATCGTGGCTTGCGGTCGCGAGGAAGCGTGACTTCGCCAGGTTGGCGGTCACGGCAGCGTCGCGTGCGGCCTGTACGTCGCGCATCTGCTGCGCGGCCTGTTCGGCTTCCGTCATGTCACGGCCGATGAAGAAATACTGCTGCTCAGCGTCCGACCACACGCCCATCCAGGTGAGCGTGACGATATGGCCGTCCTTATGAATGTAGCGACAGCGAAAGTTGCGTGTGACCCTGCCTCGGCGCGCAGCGCGCATCTCGCCACGTGTGCTGTCCAGGTCTTCGGGATAGAGAATCTCCGCAGCACTCCGTCCGATCAGTTCATCGGGGCGATAGCCGAGGATGGCCAATGAACTGGGGCTCAGCCGGATGAACGTCCCACGCCTGTCCACCACCATGATCAGATCCAGCGAGGTCTCGAAAATCCGCTGATTGATCGCATCGGTCTTTTGCTGATCGCTGAGGTGATCCAGCGCGTCGGCAGGCATGCAGAAGGCGTCTTTCAAAGTGGCGGCGCGGCCATACTGAGGCGATTGGCCGTAGACTGCAATATAATCCCGCGATTAACGGAACAGCACGCTTCTAGGAATTCACCCACGTCTCCCCCACCCAGCCATTCTCGTCGTAATCCGCCATGCACTGATCCACCAGTGCTTCCATCGCCTTCAGGTCGCCGCCTCGCTCCGCGCCGGTGAGTGACTGTGTGCGGATATCCTCCCACCCGCCGGCATAGTTACGCTCGTATAGCTCGTGCCGGCCACCGAACTCGGTGCCGATGGCGTCCCACAGCAGCTTCATGATTTTGATGCGCTCGCGGTATTCGATCCCATGCGAGCCGCGCACATACCGCCGCAGATACGGCTCGATCGCCGGATTGGAGAAATCCTTTACCGAGGACGGCAGATAAATCAACGCAGAGGTGACGATCCGCTCCACGATATCCTTGATCCGAGGATAGGCATCCGGCGCGAACACCCGATACGCCAGCCCGGCACGCAGATTGGGGAGCACCGCATCGCCCACCCATGGATCTGGATCATTCGCCATCGCGTTCGACAGCGACCAGAACAGGTTGCGCCAAGCGATCGCCTCGCCGAGCTGCACCTGGTTGCCGCGCGCCTCGTCGCCACCTGTGCAGCGCAGCGCCTTCGCCAGCAGCCCGCACAGGAAATCCAGCTTTACCGCGAATCGGGTGCAGCCCTGGAACTGGAACCCCTGCATGAATCCAGACCGCGGATAGAAGCTCAGCACTCGCGCTGGATCCCGGTAAATGAACACGTCCTCCCAGGGCACGAATACGTTATCCAGGATGAAAATCGCATCATTCTCATCGAACCGCGACGACAGGGGATAGTCGAACGGTGACCCGTTCAGCAGCGCCGCCTTCTCATACGACGTGCGGCAGATCAGCTTCAGCCCAGGCGCATCGATCGGCACCATGAACATCAGCGACATACTCAAATCCTCCGTCGCAGTCTTCGAACTTTGTCCCATGAAATTGTAGTGTGTGATCGCCGCCGAGGTCGCAACCACCTTGGCACCACTCACGATGATGCCGGCGTCAGTCTCCTTCTGCACCGATACATACACGTCCTTGACCTCTTCGGCCGGCTTGTGCCGATCGATCGGCGGATTGACGATCGCATGGTTCATGAACGGCACGGTTTCCTGCGCCCGCTTGTACCAGGCGTGCGCATTCCCGGCGTAGGGCCCGTAGTAATCCGCATTGCCGCCGAGCGTGTTGGAATACGCCGCCTTGTAGTCCGGTGTCCGCCCCATCCAGCCATAGGTCAGCCGCGACCACTCCGCGATGGCCGCCTGGGCACCACGCAGGTCTTCGCGTGATCGCGGCACGCGAAAGAACCGGTGTGTATATCCGCCTGACCCCGTATCAGTCGGGCACGTCAGCAGCTCATGACGCTTCGGATCGTGCAACGCGTCGTATAACCGCGCGATCGATCGTACCGAATTGCGCAGGGCAGGGTGGGCGGTGACGTCCGCCACACGCTCTCCATCGATGTATACCTCGCGCCCGTCGCGCAGCGACTGCATGTACTCCGCGCCGGTGTAAGGCCGCGTGCGATCGGCGATCACGTCTTCGGGCTTCATGGTGTCTCCTCGCGCGCATCGCGCAGTGTCAGATATGCATCCTGGGCAAACAGCCCGGCCAGAAAGTCGATGAACACGCGCACCTTGGCAGGCAACCGGCGCCCTGCCGGATGCACAGCGCTGATCGGCAGCGGGTCTGGCTCATAGCCACATAGCACACGCCGCACCTCTCCCGAGGCGATCTCGTGCGCAAACAGCCAACCCGGCGCATGCGCCAACCCCAGACCATTCAGCACTGCCGCGCGGATCTGGTCCGCATCATTGGACCTGAACCGTCCCTGCGGGCGGTACTCGAACTCGCCGAACTTGCCTTTGAAACCCCATGCGCGCGCCGCTCCTTGCGGCGCGAAGATAACGCAGCGATGCCCATCCAGCTCCGACGGCGCCGACGGCTCACCATGTGCTGTCAGATACACGGGGCTGGCAACCGTGATCACCGGTGTCATTGCAATGCGCCTGACCACCGCGGCGGAATCTGTCAACTGCCCATTGTGGATCGCGAGATCGATGCCTTCCTCTACAAGATTGACAGTCCGATCAGTAACGATCGTCTCCACCGCAATGTCAGGATACCGCGCGAAGAATGCCGGCAGCCGAGGCACGACATGCAGGCGCCCGAACACCGGCGCCACCGTGACGCGGACCAGTCCAGAAGGCGCGCGCTGCCCTCGTCCCACGCGCGATTCCGCCGCCTCCAGATCGTCGATCAACCTCACCGCCGACTCATAGAAATCCTGCCCCGCCTCGGTCAGGCTGAGGCTGCGCGATGTCCGCCGCAAAAGCTGCGCGCCGAGGTGCGTCTCCAGTGAGGTGATCTGCTTGCTGACTGCCGGCTGCCCGACGCCGATCGTGCGCGCCACAGCCGAGAAGCTGCCGCTTTCCACCACCCGCACGAACATTCGCATCGCTGCGATCTGGTCCACGCGCAACGGTCGCACATCATGCCGCCCGCTGGAATAGATGGTATTCCGGCATGCCATCTGCCTGCACCTAGGAAGAATGGATACGAAGCGGCGTCACGCAACGGAGACAGACAGATGAGCGCTTCCACCTTGCCGGCCCCCGTGGCCGCATACGTCGCAGCAACCAACGCATTCGACATTGAAGCTTTCATGGCGAACTTCGCCGACGGTGCCCTGGTCAACGATCACCGTAACGAATTTCCAGGCCTTGCGGCCATCCGTGACTGGGCGCAGCGCGAGATCATTGGCGACCGCGTCACCATGCAACCCGTCGAGGCAACAACCCGAGGCAGCGGCGTCGCTGTGACGGCCAGCGTCGACGGCAATTTCGACAAGGCGGGTCTGCCGAGCCCGCTGCTGCTGACTTTCTACTTCACCATCGACGACGGCCAAATCGTTCAGCTCGTCATCGTCCACAATAAGCCAACGGTCTGAAGGTAACCTGTCCGGCCGCGATGTGTGTTCCTTTTCTGGAACGCAAAACGACATAATGTCGGGGCGTGCGGTGGCCGGCGGTGATCATGTTGGTGCTAATGGGCGGAGGCGTGGCGCTCTGGGGCGCGACCCGAGGCCCGTCGCGCGCCTGCCTCGACGCGCGTGCCCAGCAGCGGCTGGACGCCGACGCTATCTGCAGGTCCGGCGGGGGCGGTTCTGGCCACGGCGGGTCAAGCTACCGTGGCGGCTACTCCGGCAGTTCTGTCTCGGCGGTGTCCACCATCGCGGGGGGCGGCTTCGGGGCCACTGGTGCGCATGCGGCGGGGAGCTGATTGATGCGACGCCATCGCCTCTATCCGAGACCGGACTGGCGCGAACGAGCCTGCGCCGTCGGCTTCGCCTTCGCCGAGGTCGCCGGCGAACCATACTGGGATGAGACCGCGTGCTGGGAGTTCACCGCCGGCGAGGTGGACGCCCTTGAAGACGCCACTGCCGAACTGGAAGGCCTTGCCCGTGAAGCCGCGGATCACGCGGTCTGTTACGATTGCCACGCGCTGCTCGGCATTCCGGACGCCATCTGGCCGTTGGTGGTGCGAAGCTGGCAGCAGCAGGAACCCGGTCTCTACGGACGTATGGACCTGCGCTGGGATGGAACGAGGCCCACCCAAGCTGCTGGAATACAACGCCGACACACCGACCTCGCTTTTATGAGAGCGCGGTCGTCCAATGGGAATGGTTGACCTGTGCCTACCCCGGCGCCGATCAGTTCAATTCCATCCGCGAGGCACTCATCGCCGCCTGGCCAACGCTCCGTCTGCCCCACCGGGTGCATTTCGCCTGCGGCCGTAACTCAGACGAGGACCGCGGCACCGTCCACTACCTGCGCGACACCGCCATCCAGGCCGGCCTCGACGCACCAACCCTGTTCATGGAAGACATCGTCTGGGACGGAAGCGCTTCGTCGATCTCGATCGACGCGAGCGGCGCGCCTGCTTCAAGCTGTACCCGTGGGAATTCCTGTTGCGCAATGCATTCGGCAGCCACATTGCCCAGGCATCGACACGTTGAATCGAGCCGGCATGGCACCTCTTGTTCTCCGGCAAAGGTCTGCTGGCCTTGCTGTGGGAGCGGCGCTGGTGTTGCGCGTCTGTGTTCATGCTAGCGCGTCTGCGCAGTGGCCTCGCTGCACGCGCCTAAGGCGACTTTGCCAGCCGTTTGGTTCGTGGACCCAGCTCACGTCGAGGCGGTGGCTTCGTCCTCCTCGTACATGGCATGCGGACTGACCGGGCAGCATGTTCGACGTGCGGACGATCTCCATGAACACGTCTTCGCGGTGCTGCTGATCGAACTACTCCCCCGACAGCTCCCGCCTTCGCCTATCCAGCTCCTCGCTGTAGCGCCGCAGCGCGTACTGCTCCGTCAGCAGCCCAATCACGCGCCGTGTCTCCGCCCCATCCACCACCGCGAGCGCGTCGCTTTCCGCATTCTCGAACATCGCCACCGATTCCTTGATCGTCATTTGTGGCAGCAGTACCGTCTCGGTGTAATGCAGCAGGTCGCTGATGTGGTGGCTCTCATCCGCATCCGCATGCACCTCCGCCGGCAGCACAATCCCGGCGTAGCGATCCTCGGCATCCAGCGCGATCACTCGCTGATGCGCCCCCAGCGGGAAGTCGCGCTTGAACGCCGTCACCAGCGTGTCGACCCGCACAGTGCGCATCTCGCGCCGCATCATCCGCCCAACCGTGAGGTTGCGCATCCAGCCGACATCAACCGCGCTGCGGATCGCCTCGCCCCGCAGATGGAACCGCCAGGTCGCGAACGAATACCCAAAGGTCCGCCGGACCGTCAGCGCCGAGATCACGCACGCTGCCAGCACCGCCACGGTCAGCGGCAGGCTCCCCGTGGCCTCCAACGTCAGGAAGCCCATGGTCAGCGGCCCACCGATGATCGCCGTCGCCAGCGCGCTCATCCCCACTAGGGCACACACCACAGGTGACACCGCGTGTGCTGTGCTCACCAGCGCCAGCGCCCCGGCGAATGCCTTGCCCACCAGCGCCCCCAGAAACAGCGACGCGAAGAACAACCCTCCGCGGAACCCCGACCCGATCGAGATCGCGGAAGCCATCGATTTGAGCACGACCAGCATGGTAACGTGCTTCAATGTGTAGGGCGCCTCGATCACCACATCGAGCGCGCCATGGCCGGACGACAGCACCGCCGGCGTTGCCAGCGCCAACACGCCCACCGCCAGCCCCCCGCACATCGGCCGCAGCCACCCCGGCATGCCGCTCTTGCGGAACAACTCCTCGGTCAGCGTCACGCCGCGCATGATTGCGATCGCGATCAGCGCACACACCATGCCCAGCGCCAGGATCGGGATATAGTCCAGCGCCTCTACCCGGGAAGGGACCTGAAGCTCAAGGTTGAACGGTGCCGTACTGATCGCGTCCACGATCGACACCGCCACGATCGATGCGACGGCCACCGGTGCGAACGTGCCGAGCGAGTAAGTGCCGATGATCAACTCGAACGCGTAGAATGCTCCGGTCAGCGGCGCATTGAACGCCCCCCCGATTGCTGCCGCCGCTCCGCACCCCACGAGCAGCCGCAGGTCGTTCCGCCGCACCCGGAACATCCGCCCGAACCGCGACGCGAGCGCCGAACCGATCTGCGTGTATCCTGCCTCCAGCCCGATGGACGCGCCGAACCCGTTGGACATGATCGTCTGCGCAACCACGATCAGACTGTCGTTCAGCGACATGCGCCCGCCGTAGAGCGCGTTGGCCTCGATCGGATCGACCGCCCGCCGAGGGCGGTACCGCGCAACCGCCAGCCCGAACAGCCCCAGCACCAATCCGCCCAGGCACGGCACGGCCACCGTCCGGACCGGGCTGAGCTCAACCATCGCGCTCAGCCGCTCTGCCGAGCTGATATTGAACAGGACCTGATGCACCAGTTGCGTGGCCTCGGTCATCGCCGTAACGGCGATGCCAGCCCCGCAGCCAATGAAGGCGGACAGCACCACGAGCCAGATTTCGTCGGTGCGAACCAGCGCGCGCAGAGTTTGCGGCGCATGAAGCACCGCATCGCCAAACGCGCGTCGTGGTCGGTGATAGCGGGGCGCGGACGCAGTTTTCCCGGCCTGCGGGGCCGCCGAAGCGCCCGCCATAGTTGGATCGCCAGGAAGTGTCGACATGCTCGACGTCCCGCAAGCTACAGAGGTGCGGAGGCCCCCTGTTTGGAACTTGTGCGCCGCGCAATCAACCGGCTTGATGCCGATTAGCCACAGAGTGTGGTAAATTTAATCGTGGCGTTGCCTCTAAATGGGAAAAAAGAGCGTGGTCAGGCCAGCCCGCGCTCCTGCCTCGTCGCCTCCAGATCGGCCTCCACGAACGCCCGGACCACCTCGACGATGGGCTCGTGCTTGGCGAATCCCAGTGCCTGCGCGTGCGCCGTGTCGAACGCTGGCGGCCACAGCCCCACGATGTCGGCGATCTCCTTGTCCGGGACCCGCCGCACCAGCTTCGACGCTCCCGGCTGCACCTCATCCAGCGCCTGAAGCAGGTGCGCGATCGTCGTGCTGATTCCCGGCGGATTGACGCTCCGGTCCAACCCCATGCGCACAGTGCTCATCGACGCTGCATGCAGCAGCCAGTCCACCGCCCGCCGCGGGCTGCACACCCACGCTGCAAACGCATCCGGCACCGGTAGGTCCGCCGGCAGCCCCAAGAGCGGCTCGCGAACAATCGCCGAGAAAAATGAGCTAGCCGCACGGTTCGGCCGGCCGGGCCGCACGATCACCGTCGGCAGCCGGATCGACACCGCATCCACAAACCCGCGCCGCGAGGCATCCGCCAGGATCAGTTCGGCCGCCGCCTTCTGCGCCCCGTAGCTGTTGCTCGGCACCTGGCGCGTATCGTCTTTGATCACAGTGTCCTGCCCGCCGGAAAAGCTCGCGACCGATGAGGTGAAAACCACACGCGGTGGCTTCTCCAGTTTTCGGCACCGGTCCACCACGGCGTCCGTGCCGCGCAGGTTCACCCGCCGTCCTTGCTCGTAATCCGCCTCCGCCTGCGCCGACACCACAGCAGCGAGATGGAACACTACGTCCGCCTCCGCCGGGATTGCCGCCTCCGGCAGTTCCACCAAATCGCCAAATACCAGCCTCACCGGAAAGCGCGCGTCCACCTTGGGCGGTGCTGTCAGGTCGAACAGGGTCAGCGAGGACACCTTCTGTCCATCGAGCGCTCCATCCGCCGCCAGCCGCGCGGCGATCTTGCGGCCCAGAAAGCCACCGCCACCCAGGATGGACACATGCATGCTCGCCTCCAGCGTCGCATGGTCACGATTGCACCGCGCGCCAACGCGGTCCACCGTGCCGCCATGCTGCCGCCGCTTCCCTTTACCTTGTTTCCCAACCCCCGCTATGGCGCCGGCCATACCGACACACTGCCCAACTCGGTGTACAAACGTGCCAAAGCGGCGATCACCGCCTGGGACGGCTACGTACAGACGCCGTTGCGCGACCTGCCCGCCATTGCCCGACAAGCCAATCTCGACACCATTCGCCTGAAGGACGAAGCTTCCCGCTTCGGCCTTGGCAGCTTCAAGGCGCTCGGCGGCGCCTATGCCGTTGCCTGTGCCCCGCCCGAAGCACGCACCGTGACATGCGCCACTGATGGCAATCATGGCCGCGCCGTTGCCTGGGGGGCGCAGCGCTTCGGCCGCCGCTGTGTCATTTTCGTACATGAGGGCGTGAGCCCGCTTCGCGTCGCCGCCATCGCCCGTCACGGCGCCGAGGTCCGGACCATTCCCGGCACCTACGACGACGCCGTCCGCGAAGCCGCCCGTCAGGCCGAAGAACATGGCTGGCACGTTGTCTCGGACACGTCCTGGCCCGGCTACACCAACGTGCCGCGCCTGATCATGCAAGGCTATCGCCTGATGGCCGACGAGGCAGTCGACCAGTGGACCGGACCGCCGCCAACGCATGTGTTCATCCAGGGCGGTGTCGGTGGCGTCGCTGCAGCGGTCGCGGTGCAGGTGCACGCTCGCTGCCAGCCGACGCCCGCACTGATCGTCGTGGAACCAGATCGCGCGGCCTGCCTGCTGGCCAGTGCCGAACTCGGCGAGCCTACCGCGATTCCCGGCAATTTGGATACCATGATGGCGGGGCTTGCCTGTGGCGAGCCAAGCCTGCTCGCTTGGGAGGTGCTGAACCACGCCGCCGCCGCCTTCATGGCAATCCCCGACGAGGCGGCGATCGCCACTATGCGTCTGCTGGCCGATCATGGCGTCGTTGCCGGCGAAGCAGGCGTTGCCGGACTCGCCGGCTGTCTTCTTGCCGCGGCGGATCCAGTCGCACGCGAGGCGCTTGGGGTGGTGCAGACGAGCCGCATCCTCGCCTTCTGCACCGAAGGCGCCACCGATCCGAGTCTCTACATGCGGTTCGCCGGTCGCGCTCCTCAAAGTGTCACAGTCCGGTCCTGACGACACGATTTTGTAGCCGCACCTGGCGATAACAGCGTGACGCGTAGGTGATCCTGTGCCAGGATCGCTAAGTCGTTAGCGTTCTCAAGCGGTTGTAACTGGAGTCAATGCGCAACCGCCATTAACCGGACACGAAGCCATTCGTATTAGCCTGCGAAGGGTGTGTGGCCAGAAGGGGCGCAAACATGGGGGTAAGAAAGCCCGCGATCGGAGTGTTCCTCTTGGTCGCGGCAGCTTACGCGGTTTATCCATACGTCACGCTGTACAGGCTTGGCGCGGCGATCCGGCATGGTGACGCGGCCAGCTTGCAATCCATGGTCGATTGGCCCGCCGTTCGCGAAGGCATCAAGGAAGATATCTGCGACCTGGTGATCGACGACCCACCCGAAGTAAAGGTGGGGGCCAAGCTTCCGCCCTTCGGCGCAGGCTTTGTGCGCGGCATTGCGCAGAACTCCGTAGACGCACGTGTGACACCCGAAAGCCTCGCCGCCGCAGCCAGGCAGCCATCGACGGCGAAAGGCGCCAAGGTGCAGGTAGGCTGGGCCTTCTTTTCCAGCCCTTCGGCCTTCGTGGTCGACTTGAACGCGCCGGGCCAATCGACGCCGATTCGGCTCGAATTAGATTTGCGCGACGGCGCCTGGCAGGTGACGCGTGTCTGGCTGCCCCCTGAGTTGTTGACCCAGGCCAACGCCAGGACCTGATCATCTAATCGCGTTCGTTATGGCAGCGGACGGCATCGGCGCGACCAGCCGCGACTTTGCGTACGGAATGGGGGCGGCAGGTCCCCTGTGCATGCAGCCAGCGTTATCAGAGAGCGGTGGGCTTGATGTTGCCTCCGCGGCTCCCGCGCCGGTCAAATCTTAAGATTCTGGGGTTGATCACCACGAGTATTCGCCGTAGGCGGAACGCAATTTTACGTGACCAGGGGAAGAGAATCGATGTCGGGCAAGCCCAGTATCGACTGTATCCGCCGCTGCCTGATTAGGCCCTGATTCCACTCCGCCGGCTAATGCAGTTCAATAGCTACTTTTTCGTTTTTGCGTTCTTGCCGGGCACGTTGGCCGGCTATCTCTTCTTGCGCAAGACGCCCTTCGCAAATGCCTTCATGCTTGCCGCCAGTATCTATTTCTACGCCCAAGGTGCGCTCTGGTATCTCGCTCCACTTTTCTTCACCGCACTGCTGGACTTCTTCATCGGCCAGGAGATGGAGGCCAGCGGCAACGAAAAGTACCGCAAGAGTCTGCTGGTGGTGAGCGTTGTGGCCAACCTCGGCCTGCTGTCCGTGTTCAAGTACACCGCCTGGCTCACCGCCGACATGTCGCGGGCGTTGGCGCCCTTCGGCATCGCCATATCGCCGATCCTGCTCGGGTTGCCCCCCGCGATCTCGTTCTACACGTTCCAGTCCATGAGCTACACGATCGATATTTATCGTCGCGAATTCAAGCCGTATCGGAACGTTATCGACTATATGTCGTTCGTCTGCTTCTTCCCGCACCTCGTGGCCGGCCCGATCATGCGGGCACGCGATCTGCTGCCACAGCTGGCCGCTAATCGTGCGTTGCCCTCCGCCGAGACCGTCAGCAATGCGCTCTTCCTTATCCTCTTTGGCCTGTTCCAGAAGACGGTGCTGGCCGACAATTTCGGCCTCCTGGTCGAGACGTTCCAGCGCATGATGCCAAACGGCAGCGCCGTACTCCCGCCAGGCATCGGTCTGCTGTTCGCCTACGCCTTCGCCTTCCAGATCTATTGCGACTTCGCCGCCTATACGACGATCGCGCGCGGCGTCGCCCGTCTGTTCGGCGTCGACCTGATGCGCAACTTCCTCACGCCATACTGGTCGACCAATCCGTCGGAGTTTTGGCAGCGCTGGCATATCTCACTGTCCACCTGGCTGCGCGACTACCTCTACATCCCACTCGGCGGCAACCAGCACGGCAACCTGAACACGCTGCGCAACCTGATGCTCACCATGTTCCTGGGCGGGCTTTGGCATGGCGCCGGCGTCTTCTTCATCATCTGGGGCGTGTACCACGGGCTGCTGCTGGTGATTTATCGCCTCGTGCCGATCGATGCGTTTCTGATCAAACGCTTCGGCCGCGTGGGCAGGATCATGGCGATGATCCTGTTCTTCCACCTCGTCTGCCTGGGCTGGATCTTCTTCCGTGCGACGCCGGAGCAATTCCTGCCGATCATGCGTTCCATCATCGCCCTGCCTGGCGCCGTGCTGGGGACCGTCGAGGCCTACAGCGACTATTGGCACCAGGTTGCGCAGAATCAGTTGGATTTCCTGCCGGTGCTCAAGGGCACGATCGAGGGATTGATCCTGACGAACAGGGACCTCACCGTCTATGGCTGGGGCCTGATCCTGTACGGAATCCCGCTTTTGGTCACCGACTACCTCGGCTGGCGCAACAAGGGCGAATTCCCCGATCTGTTCGCCCGCATGCCATGGCTGGTGCGCGGCGTGCTGATCGTCATACTGATTTACGGCATGCTGTTCTTTGGCCGGAGAGAGGCGAATGAGTTCATATATTTTGCCTTTTAGAGGCTGGCTTGCCGGAGCGGTCCTGCTGTTCGCGCTCGAGGCCGCGGTCTACTGGTTCGGCGCTCCCAACCCCTACGATCGCAACAACTTCCTGCAATTCGCCTTCGCCCACGACGAGACGCCGCAACGTGCGTTCGTCTACGACAAGATCAAGGCGTTCGCGGATTCGCATCCGACAATCGTGCAATCGGGAGACAGCTCAGGCTTTTATGGTATCGAACCGTCCGTGGTGATGCGCCATTTACCGCCTGGCGTCACCTACCTGAACATGAGCTGCTGCGCCAATCTTGGCTACAATGGCTATTACAACATCCTGGACCTCATGCTGACGCATAATCCGTCCATCCGTTATGCCGTGCTGCACATCACGCCTTACACGATGCCGCTGCGCGAGTTATGGGAGTCGGACGGCGCGGCGCTGTGGGGCACACCTGAGCTGAAGGTGTTCGGTGATGCAGTGTACGAGGAATATCTGGGTATCTGGCGGATATTCCACCTTCCCTCCCTGGCATTCCGCGAAGAGGTCACTGATTTCGCCTATTACCTGCACGGCCGGTTCATGCAGCTTGATCGGCCACTTATCAACAATGTCAACTATATCGAATTCCAGAAGATGTTCCGCCAGACGCTTGGCTGGATGCCGGAGGACGATCCGCGCAATGGAGTCTCCGCAACGGAATGTCATGTTGCGCCGCCGAAGTTTTTCGACGTCTGGACCTTGCGCTACAAGACATATCTACAGCAAATCCTCGAGACCTACGCCGCCATGGTCCGTAGCCACCACGCAAAGCTGGTGATCGTGTTCCAGCCGGTTGCCTGTGTTCTTGGCACCGGTCCCGGCACTGCCGAGGCGAGTGCCGTCATCGAGCGGTTCAAGCGCGACAACCCGGACGTAGACATACCATTCCCGCTCGTCAGCACTTGGCCCGCCGACATGTTCTCGGTCCCCGCGCATGTCCGGCACGAGTACACCGACCGCGTTGGTGATCGCCTCGGCGAGGCAATGGCCGCGATCATCGCCCGCGATGGCGTCACCGGATCGGCGTCGCAGCCCAGGCAATAAGCCCCCGACGGTGCCCGGACACCCCGCTGGCGGCTTCACGGGAACGCTACGGCACTCGCCCGGACCCAGAAGACGCAGCACCATGGCCTGACCGAGCTCACATGCAGTTCAACAGTTTCGTCTTCATCTTCGCATTTCTGCCAGGCGCGCTCGCCGGCTATCTCCTGCTGCGCAAGACAAGGTTCGCCAACGCCTTCATGCTGGCGGTGAGCATCTATTTCTACGCCCAGGGGGCACTGTGGTACCTCGCTCCACTTTTCTTCACGGCACTGCTCGACTTTTTCATCGGCCAGAAAATCGAAGCCAGCACCGACCGCCGCTATCGCCGCAGCCTTCTGGTCGTCAGCGTCGTCGCGAACCTCGGCCTGCTCTCCGTGTTCAAGTATACCACCTGGCTCACCGTCGACATGTCGCGCGCATTGGCGCCATTCGGCATCGCCATGTCGCCGATCCTGATCGGTCTACCACCCGCGATCTCGTTCTACACGTTCCAGTCGATGAGCTACACGATCGACATCTATCGCGGCGAGTTCAAACCGTACCGCAATATCATCGATTATATGTCGTTCGTCTGCTTCTTCCCGCACCTGGTCGCCGGACCGATCATGCGCGCGCGCGATCTGTTGCCCCAGCTCGCCGTCCGCCGTCCTCTGCCCTCCGCCGAGACAGTCAGTAACGCGCTGCTCTTGATCCTGTTTGGCCTGTTTCAGAAGACAGTGCTGGCCGACAACTTCGGCCTCCAGGTGGAGTCGATCCAGCGCATGATGCCAGGTGGCGGAGCTGAATTGCCGGCCGGCATGGGCCTGCTGTTCGCCTATGCGTTCGCATTCCAGATCTATTGCGACTTCGCCGCCTATACGACGATCGCGCGCGGTGTCGCCCGTCTGTTCGGTGTCGAGCTCATGCGGAACTTTCTGACCCCGTATTTCTCGACAAATCCATCAGAGTTCTGGCAGCGCTGGCATATCTCGCTGTCCACCTGGCTGCGCGACTACCTCTACATACCGCTCGGCGGCAACCAGCACGGCAAGCTCGGCACGCTGCGGAACCTGATGCTCACCATGTTCCTGGGCGGGCTCTGGCACGGTGCCGGCGTCTTCTTCATCTTCTGGGGTTTGTTCCACGGCCTGCTGCTGGTGATTTACCGCCTCGTGCCGATCGATGCCTTTCTTATCAGCCGCTTCGGCCGTACGGGCAGGATGCTGTCGACGGTGCTGTTCTTCCATCTGGTTTGCCTGGGATGGATCTTCTTCCGCGCAACGCCCGAGCAGTTCATGCCGATCATGCGCTCGATTGCCGCCTTGCCGGCGGTCTGCCTGACTGCGCTCGGCGCAGTTCTTGCCAATTGGCATGGCCTCGCGTTCGTGCCGGCGCTCAAGAGCGGGATAATCCAATTTCTTGATGTTGACAGGCACTTCATCACCCATGGCTGGGGCTTCGTCCTGTACGCAGTGCCCGTATGGATCACGGACTATGTCGGATATCGTGCCAAGGCTGAATTCCCCGACGTGCTCGCTCGCCTGCCTTGGCTGGCCCGCGCAGTGCTCGTTGTCGTGCTGATTTATGGTCTGCAGTTTTTCGCCCGGAGAGAGGCAAATGAGTTCATCTATTTTGCCTTTTAGAAGCTGGATCGCCGCCGTGCTCATCCTGCTGGTCACGGAGAGCGCTGTTTACTCGATCACACATCCCAACACGTATGACCGCAACAACTTCCTGCAGTTCGCCTTCGCCCACGAGGAGACGCCACAGCGAGCCTTCATCTACGACAAGATCAAGGCTTTCGCCGATTCACATCCGACCATCGTGCAATCCGGTGACAGCTCGGGCTTCTACGGCATCGAACCGTCGGTGGTGATGCGCCATCTGCCGCCAGGGGTCACCTACGTGAACATGAGCTGCTGTGCCAACCTCGGGTATAATGGCTATTACAACATTCTCGAGTTCATGCTGCAGCATAACCCTTCGATCCGCTACGCGGTGCTGCACATAACGCCCTATACGATGCCGCTGCGCGAGCTGTGGGAATCCGATGGGGCGGCCTTATGGGGTACGCCGGACATCAAGGTTTTCGGCGACGCCGTCTACCAGGAGTACCTGGGTATGTGGCGCATCTTCCATTCTCCGTCGCTGGCATATCGCGAGCAGGTCACCGACCTGTTCTACTATCAGCGCAATCCATTCAAGGATCGGCCGTTGATGACCAATCCTGACTATCTCGCGTTTGCCCAGATGTTCCAACGCACGCTCGGCTGGATGCCCGAGGATGACGTGCGCAACGGCGTCTACGCAGTGGAATGCCAGGTGGCGATGCCGAATTTCTTCGACATCTGGACCATGCGCTACAAGACGTATCTACAGCAGATCCTGGAAGCCTATGCCGCCATGGTCAGGCGCTATCACGCGAAACTGGTGGTTGTGTTCCAGCCGGTCGCCTGTGTCGTTGGAACCGGCGCCGGCACCGCCGAGGCACGCGCCGTGATCGAGCAGTTCAAACGCGACAATCCCGATGTGGACATTCCGTTTCCATTGGTGAGCACCTGGCCTGCCGAAATGTTCTCCGTGCCTGCCCACATCCGCCACGAATACACCGACCGCATCGGTGACCGTCTCGGCCATGCCATGGCGGCAATCATGGCACGCGACGGCGTCGCCGGTCCTGCCACGGCAAGCCGCTAGGCGCGGCTGCCGTCAGTACCCCGCGCCGCGGTCCACCACTTCCTTCAGCGCCTCGCCATCCAGGAACCGCCGCAGGTTATCCACGAACAGCTTCGCCACCGCTTTGTCGCGCTGCGGAT
>Ga0070730_10002362_pt1 | contig 17160 bp, 19 predicted proteins | sample Coa_R1_3_FD_66447 | JGI IMG/M metagenome (GOLD analysis project Ga0070730, IMG submission 66447) | Surface soil microbial communities from Centralia Pennsylvania, which are recovering from an underground coalmine fire - Coalmine... | ecosystem: Environmental > Terrestrial > Soil > Unclassified ... | reverse complement strand
GATCAGGAGGTCGAGATCGCCGACAGTGTCGCGTCCGCGGCGAAGAGATCCCGCGGGGGTGATCTTGTCGATGCCCTTGAATTTTTCAATGTACAGTGTGAGCTTTTCGCATTCGATTTCGGCTGCGTCGATGAGGTACCGGCCCCCGATGCGTTTGTAGTCTTCAATGGCCTTGATCAGCTTGGCTTCATGTTTCTCACCCATGCGGGGAAGTTCGCGAATTTTGCCAGCACGAGCAAGCTTGTCGACGCCATCAACGTCGCTGACTTGGAAGGCATCCCAGATAAGCTTGATCGTCTTTGGTCCCAAGCCTTGAATTCTCAGCAACTGCAGCATCGAAGGGTGATACTTCTGCAGCAGTTCGGTTTGCACCGCGAGCTTTCCGGAATGGAAGAGCTCTTGCAAATTGTTCAGCATGCCCTTGCCGATGCCTGGAATGGCGAGCACCTGCTTGGGGTCGGAGAGGATGTCTTTGATCTGGTGCGTGTGGTTCTCAATGGCCTGCGCCGCATTTCGGTAAGAACGGATGCGGAACGAATCTTGCCCGTCAATCTCGAGCAGATCAGCAGTCTCGTAGAGAATGTTGGCGATGGCCTTGTTATCCATGGACAAGCAGAGGGTAAAACAAAATGGACAAGACGGCCAGCGCGAGGCGGGAATTCCCAGACGTCGTGGGCTGAAACAAGTTTGGGGCCTTAAGAGGCTTGCGGCTGTCTCACAGCCCCATACCTCTGCTATCGCGGCCAGCGCATGGATTCGTCGCGCTTTACGAGGCCTTCGTTACGTTCGCAGCCTGCGGCCCTTTTTGGCCTTCGGCAATTTCGAACTCTACCTGGTCTCCCTCTTGCAAGCTCTTGTATCCCTCTGAGCTAATGGCGCTGTAATGTACAAACACATCCGGGCCATCCGCACGTCCGATGAACCCATATCCTTTAGCGTTGTTGAACCACTTCACGGTTCCTTTCAATCGTTCCACCTGTTCCCCTTCTTGCGTACGTCCTCATTGAAGCCGGGGGTCAAGGACGTACCCGCAGTCTCCTAATAGGATGCATTTTGGAACCGTAGTGGTGGACTGTCAACAAGGGAAAACCCTTAGATGGCGAACTTTGGCATGCAACAAAGTACTTCGTGTTTGCAACGGAGGGGGAGCAAGTTTCTTCAATAAACGGCTCATCTTTTCGCAGTTCGCGAGACGTGATCCAACCACAAAATGGAGGCAATCGTTTTGCCGTCGCGGATCGTGCCCTTCAGGATCATGTTAACGGCGGTGGGCAGGGGAGCCATTCTTAGCCGAATGATCTCGTCCGCTTCCGGCTCCGCTTTGCCTCTGCGCAGGCCTGTGGCCAGGTAAACGGCCATTGTCTCGGCGATAAACCCGGGGCTGGCATAGAACTTCAAGATGCGTTGCCAATTCGCGGCACGGTATCCGGTTTCTTCAATCAACTCGCGCTGGGCGGCCTTTAGTTCTTGCTCGCCGGGGTCGATACGGCCTGCAGGCAATTCCCAGAGATAGTCGTTCGCAGCGTGGCGGTATTGGTGTTCTAACAAAACGCGAGGCGTGCCGTGGGAGTCGTCCACCGCCAAGACCACGACAGAACCGGAGTGATGGATGAGGTCGCGCCGGACTTGGACGCCGCCGGGTTCCTGGACGTGGTCAGTAGTTACTGAAAAGACAGGCCCACGATAAACGACCTTGGAAGACACCAGGCGAGCCCCGGGTTTTTTGCGGGACGCGGGCGTGCGAGAAGACTTGGGCATGAAGACAATATAAAGCAGACCTCGGACTTCAGACGGAAGAGCTCGGAATTCAGTGCGCCTTGGCTCGCGTTCGTCCGAAGCCAGGGCGTCAGCTTCTGCTATGCTCGGCGCATGGCTGCAAAGCTGCGAATCGCGATCGTCGGAGCAGGGAATCTGGGCAGCGCTCTGGCAGTGTCGCTGAGGCGGGCGGGCTTCACGGTCTCGCCGATTGTCAGCCGCGCACGGGCCGAGCCTTCCAGCAAAGCGCGCGCCCTGGCGAAGCAGGTGGGGACAGCTGCGACGACCGACCTTAAACACGTGGACGCAGACGTAGTTTGGTTCTGCGTGCCGGATTCGGAGATCGCGCGAGCGGGACGGGAATGGGCGTCCTGGCAGTGGAAGGGAAGGGTGGCCTTGCACTCGAGTGGAGCCCTCACCAGCGACGAACTGACTTCATTGCGCGGACAAGGAGCAGCCGTGGCGTCGATGCACCCGCTCATGACGTTTGTGCAAGGATCAAGGCCCGCGCTTGCGGGAGTGCCGTTCGCCATTGAGGGAGACCGTCGAGCTTCGCGAGTCGCGAGGCAGATCGTGCGCGCACTGGGCGGTCAAGCCCATCCGATTCCAAAGCAGTACAAGGCCGCGTATCACGCCTGGGCAACTTTTGCATCACCCCTATTTACCGCATTGCTCGCGACCACTGAGCGTGTGGCCGGGACGGCGCAGATTGATCGTGCACAGGCAAGGCGGCGGATGATTCCCATCCTAATGCAGACGCTGGCCAATTATGCGCAGTACGGGGCTGCGGGCGGCTTCAGCGGGCCGATCGTTCGCGGAGATGTTGACACGGTGCGGAGACACTTACGGGTATTGTCACGGACCCCTGCGGCTCGTGATGTTTACACCGCGCTCGCTCAAGCCGCCCTGGAATATCTCCCGGTCAAAGACAAGCACGCGCTCAAGCGGGCGTTGGACGCGCACGGCCGTACCAAGTGAGCAGGAGGGAGTGAAAGCGGAATGTAAGCGCCCAATCAAGATTCAGAAGCGCATCGGAAGGGCGATCGCCAAAGGCCGGAGATCTTTCCCACTCGGCGTGCATGAACAATGTCTTCAGCGCGTAGGTTACCCTGCTTCCTTCGCGCTGAACAGATGTCCGAGCTTCTCTCTTTTAGTCCTCAGATATTCCTCGGCGTGGGGGCTGGGAGTCACTTCGCAGGGAACGCGTTCTACGACGCGGACTCCGGAGCGCTCCAGGGCGTCAACTTTGTCGGGATTGTTCGACAAGAGACGGACCTCTGAGACTCCCAGCGCTTTCAGGATTTGGCCGGGGAGCATGAAGTCGCGTTGATCTGCCTTGAAGCCGAGGCGTTCGTTGGCCTCCACGGTGTCGAGGCCCGCATCCTGCAACTCGTAGGCCTGAAGTTTGGCCATGAGGCCGATGCCGCGGCCTTCCTGTTGTTCGTAAATCAGGATGCCGGCGCCCTTTTCCCCGATGAGGCTCAGCGAGAGTTCCAGTTGTTGGCGGCAATCGCAGCGCAGCGAGTGAAAAACGTCTCCGGTCAGGCACTGAGAATGCACACGAACCAGCGGAGGGGCGGATTTCACGTCTCCCATGACGAGCGCGACCGCTTCCTCGACGCGATTGCCGTCGGAAGTGGGCTTTATACGAAATCCATAGATGCGGAACTTTCCCCAGCGCGTCGGGAAATCGGCCGACGCAATTTGTTCCACTTGGTTGTGAGTCACACGTTCATTATAGCGGGTGAAGGCCGGGTGACGCCGCCGTCCGAGGTTTTCGAACGTCCCAGGGGGCCAGGCGATCCTCGTCTCAACGCTGGAGGCGTTTTCTATGAAAGTTACTGCGGGATAATCCGTGTGTGCACGGAATAGAGGCGATAGTCCGAATAGATATGTCGCTGCTCGACCGCAGTCCCTTTGCAATTCCAAAAGATTGCAGCCTCCACGGGCAGCCAAAAACGTGTACCTGCCTTCTCCATTGGCACCTCCGCGAATCGAATCCTGGTGGTCACTTGTTTCAAATAAATATCCGGCCGTGGCGCCAGCAGATCTTCCCGCATCCGCACAATGCGAAAATCCGACTCGTCCACCCACACCAACCCTTGCAGCAGTACCGATATCTGCACTCCGTTAAATGAGAACTGCGCCGGAAATTTCACCTCTTCTGGAATCTGCGCAAACGCCAGCACCAGCGTTTTTCGCCCATCCACTTCTTGCCGGCCCAGATATCGAAATCTCGCTTCGTGTCGGTTGCCCGGCAAAAATCGCAGCCACTCCGACGCGAAACCCTCCGTCATTTGTCCGCTTCGCGAGCGTGAACTCGCCAGCGGTCGCCCTTGCTTGTCGGTGCGATACTCCTTCAGTTCCACGGCCCCCTCAACGGTGTGGGACAGTAACAGATACCCGAACTCCTGCCGGTCCCGTGTCGGTGGGGCCATTGCCGGCCGGAGCGCTCCCTGCGAGATCAGGCTTACATTCCGCTGCTCCGTAATCTGTTCCTCCCGCGAAGCCACGTTGGGAGTGTGGTGCAGAAGGTCAATCGAGGTTTTTCCGACTCGATCCAGCAGGGAACTCAGCTCCTCCTGGCTAACCACCGGCTCCAGCCCTTGCAGCTCTTCCACGTTCGCTTGGATTTCCTTGATTGGAAGATCGACATAGGCCTTTGCATTCGCCCAGAAGTTCCGGTCTACGTCACTCTTGTTCAACAATAGATCGCCGCTGTTGCTGGAGGGAGGGAAGAGAGAGCCGGGAGATGGCTGCGATTCCTGTACGGTTGAGGATGATTCTCTCGAGGCCTGTTCAGGCGACTGGCCTGCCGCTTGGCCGTGCAACCGCGATAAGGCGCAGCCGAGCAGGATGCAAGCGCCAATCAAAAATCGAAGTTTCTGTGGCAAGGTGCGTATGCCCACGTTATCTCCGAGCCTTAGAAGTGTACGCAACCCGGAGCCAGTTCTCCACTGTACCCAACGCGTTCGAGTCAGCGGCACCGGGTTCGGGAATGTTGCTACTCCGTGCCTCCTGGTCTCTGATCAGAGTGACACTTGGAACAAATAGGCGTAGCTCACCGCCTCTGCTTGGTGCTATGCTGTATGTAATCAACCCAAGGTTAGTACTCTCTCCAGGTGTGAGGCTCTGCCATGCTCTCCACGCATCGAAACGTTACGTTTTGTTGGATCTGCGGTAAAGATGTCTCCCTCGAGCATTGCATAACCGATGAGCAAGGCCGCTCGGTTCATCAAAGCTGCCAGGAAAGAAGTATGCTGCTCAAAGCCGCAGCCCGACAAACTGAGTTATGGAAACAATCGCGCCCTAAACGCGATGCGGCCTGATCCGGCCTCGCGGTTGTTTCCGCTGCAATCGATCCGCGCTTTCTTGCAGCTCTCTTGAGGCTTGTTCACCCTAACCCCAGAGTTCCGGGGCACCTTCCGCGCTATACTGCTCTATATGTCTGGGGTTCCGGAACAAGCCGCCAATAAGACTTTCTACCTTGAAACCTTCGGCTGCCAGATGAATGTCCACGACTCCGAAAAGGTGGTCGGCACTCTGGTCCAGGAAGGATACCGTCAGGTGGAAACTGTCGAGCAGGCCGACCTGATCCTCTACAACACCTGCTCAATCCGGGACAAGGCTGAGCAGAAAGTGTTCCATCGCTTGGCTGACTACAAGAAGCTCCAGGCCCAAGGCAAGAAATTCGGCGTGCTCGGCTGCGTAGCCCAGCAGGAGGGCGAAAAAATCTTCGAACGCGCCCCGCACGTCTCGCTCGTCTGTGGCTCCGCCTCATATCGAAAACTGCCCGAGATGTTAGTGCAGCTGGAAACCACCTCTGAACTTCCGAAAGAAGTTCAGGATGGCGCAACCGGTGGCGAAGACCCGGTACGTCGCGACTCAGGACTCGTCCGCATCACGGGCCTTGACGACCGCCAGACCGACCAGTGCTTCGAGACTGAATTCACCGCGCGCACGAATCCCCATCGCGGATACATCACGATCATCGAAGGCTGCGACAAGTTCTGCGCGTATTGCGTCGTGCCGTTCACGCGCGGCAAGGAGCGCAGCCGCACCTCCGGCTCCGTCCTCGCAGAAGCGCGCCAGATGGCCGATCTCGGCTATACCGAGATTCAATTGCTCGGACAGAACGTGAATTCTTACAACGATCCGGCAGGGAAGCGCTCCTTCGCCGAATTGCTCGCTGCAGTGGGCGAAGTCCCCGGCATCAAGCGAGTACGTTTCACCACTTCGCACCCACGCGACTTCGGCCGCGATATTGTCGAAGCCATCGACACCGTCCCCACGCTCTGCGATCATGTCCACTTGCCCGTCCAGAGCGGGTCGACCCGCGTGCTCGACGCCATGCAACGCCTCTACACGCGCGAGCAATACCTCGAAAGAATCTCCTGGATGAAGGCCGCCAGGCGCGAAATCAGCATCACAACGGATGTGATCGTCGGATTCCCCGGAGAGACTGAAGCCGACTTCTCCCAGACCCTGACCCTGCTCGATGAGGTTGGGTACGACGGCGTTTTCTCGTTTAAGTACTCTCCGCGCCCGAACACCCCAGCCATCAGCCTGGACGACGCAATTCCCGAGCCCGAGAAGTCACGCCGCCTGGATGTTCTGATGGCCAAGCAGCGAGACATCCAGGTCACACGCTACAAGAAGTATCTGGGGCACACCCTTGAAGTAATGGTTGAGGGTTATAACGAGCCGCGCAACCAGTGGATCGGCCGCACTTCGCACAATAAGACTCTGAACTTCACGGCCATAGATCAGACTCTTAAAGCAGGAACTTACGTTCCGGTCCGGGTCACCAGGAGCTTTCCCAATAGCCTGGTGGGCGAGTTCGCACAGAACGCCACTCAGGCATCGCACCCGGTGGTATAAGGAGAAACGTTTCGGAGGTCACGATGGAAGTCGAAATGACAATCCGCGGTCTCATGATGGACCCTGTCAGCAACATGCCGATCGTGATCTTGAAGGACATCGCCGGCGATACTGTGCTGCCCATCTGGGTGGGCGTATACGAGGCGAACGCAATCGCTCTGGAGATGGAAAAGGTCTCGACTCCGCGCCCCATGACCCACGACCTCATTAAAAACGTTCTGCTGGGCCTGGAAACCCAGGTACACAAGGTCGTTGTTACCGAATTGAAAGAAGACACCTTCTACGCGGTCATCTGGCTGGAGCGCAGCGGCGAAGTCATCAGCATCGATTCACGCCCGTCCGACGCGCTGGCTCTGGCGTTGCGGGTCGATTGTCCAATCTTCGTCGACGAACTGGTGCTTAAGACCTCCAAGCTCGCCGCCAACATGTCGGACCGGGTCACCAGCGAAGAACTCCGCAAATGGCTGGAAGGCCTCAACGACGAGGACCTAGGGAAGTACAAGATGTAAGGCCTGTTTCTCATCTGGCTAGGGCTTACTTGCTGGGCTCGCTCGTTGTTTTACATAATACCTGTTATCGGACATTGCATCGGGTAGTTTTCCAAGCCTGAGCGGTCGTTAGGGCTAGCGACTGAAATCTTACTGGTTGCTCGTGGGGTGGTTTGATGGATCGGCCATAATAGTCGCCATGCTCAACCGGCGCGCTTTCCTTAAGTCCAGCACAACTTCCCTTCCATTGGCTGCCGCCCTGCAATCGTTAAATCCTGCCAAAGTCTCTGCGGAAACGATCGCAGACGCAGTTATCAGCGGCACGGCTCCGAAACTCATTCCTCTGCCAGCCCGGCTGGCTCCCGTCGATCCCTCCACCTTGCCGTGGCAGCAGAATATTCGTCGCGTCGGTCAGAGCAACATGACCGAGCACGATCCCGCCGTGATGAACATCGAGGAATGGGCAACCTTTTGGCACACGGCCGGAGCCGACATCGTTTTTATCAGCGTGACCGGTATCCTCGCCTTCTATCCCTCAAAAGTCCAATTTCACCGTCAGGGAAAGTTCCTCAATGGGCGTGATTTCTTCGGCGAATGTGTCGCGGCCGCACGCAAGCGTGGCATGCGCGTCGTTGCTCGCATGAGCCCGGATCTGAATTGGGGTGATGCCCTTGCTGCCCACCCGGAGTGGGCCATGCGCGACGACAAAGGCGCCGTTCTCTTCCATGACCAGGATCCCCGCCTGTTCCAGACCTGCATGTTCACCAGTTATATGGACGATTACGTTGCGGCCATCATGCGCGAAATCGATTCCCTCTACGACGTGGACTGCTTCTACACCAATGGATGGCCTCCCATCGGCAGCCTGCCGGATTGCCACTGCGCCGTCTGCAGCAAGCTTCCCCCGTCCGACACGACCGCCTACTGGCGCGCCTTCACCGATCGCGTTCTGGAGTTGTGGCGCAAGTACGACGCCATCGCCAAAGAAAAGAAGCCCGACAGCTTTTTCTTTGCCAACCTAGGTGGCAATGTGCGCTGCGGCCCCAACCTCGACCGCCTCGGCAAAACCGCAGCGTGGTTTCAGGCCGACAATCAGGGCCGCACCTCCGATGATCCCGCGGTCTGGGGATGCAGTCTGCAAGGCCGCGTGTGCAGCGCCATCATGGAGGGAAAATTCGCCGCCAACGTCACTGCCGCCTACTCGACGGGTTCGGTTCGATGGCGTAATGCTTCCAAAAATCCGGCAGAAGCCAGAATGTGGTTGAACGAAACGGTGGCCAGTGGCATGGCGCTTTACTACCACTTCATCGGCTCGGAGGCGGGGTTCGGAGAAGACCGCCGCTGGCAAAAAGTCGGCTCCGATTATTTTCAGTGGGCCAAGAAGCACGATGCCCATCTGAAGCCTCGCCGATCTCTGGCCAACATCGGCGTCGTCATGGGACAGAGCACCCAACTCCTATATCCCGGCCCCGTCGCCGCTCACGGTCACGACTACATGCGCGAGACGACCCACGGCATCTATGCCACGCTCCTGAACGGCCGCTTTGCCTTTGACTTCGTGCACGAAGACCGACTCGACCTCGAGCACATTAGCAAATACCGTGCCCTGCTTCTGCCCAACATTGCATTGCTCAGCGACTACCAGTGTCAGCAGATCCGCGACTATGTCCGCTCCGGAGGCTCACTCATGGCAAGCTTCGAAACCGGGCTGTACGACGAGAATCTGCAAAGGCGGGAGGACTTTGCACTCGCCGACCTGCTCTCCATCAGCAAGGCCGGAGATGTTATGGGAACCAACGGTAACGCTTATTATGGCCGCATTGAACGCAGTCATCCGATCCTTGACGGCTTCGCCAATACGAACTGGCTGCCGGGCGCTCAAAACCGGGTGCCGCTGAAACCGGTACCCAATCCGGTTCTTACCGTTGTTCCGGGCTTCGTGCAGTATCCTCCTGAATTGGCCTACCCACCCGTATCGCACACAGATGAGCCGGCGGTGGCGCTGCGTGAAATCGACTCCAGCCGCCTCGCTTACTTTCCCGGAGACATCGAGCGAACCTTCTGGCTTACCGGCCACGGAGATCTTCTGCGTCTATTACACAACACCATCCGCTGGATCACTCACGACGAAGCCGTGGTGCACATTGACGGCGAAGGATTCCTCGAACTCTTTGCCTGGGAGACTGAGCCCGGTTACGCCCTCCACCTGCTCAATTACACGAACCCCAACGCCCACCACGGCTGGCTGAGTACCGTGTACCCACTGGGCCCACAAAGAGTCAGCATGACATTGCCCAGCGGAGTGAAAGTCAAAGCCGTCGACCTGCTTCGTTCCGAGAAGATAATTCCCTTCCGGCTCGAAGGCTCGTTGCTGCGTTTCACTATCCCGCGTGTCGACGACTACGAAATCGCTGCAGTGACTGTCGGATAAGCCGACAAGGCGTGTGGAGCTCATTGTGCGAAATGTCACGGGCGTGCAGGGTAGCGGCAACCTTGCAGCTCTGCGATCACGGGCTCGGCGATCACCAGCAGCAACGGCAACCTGACCGGGCCGGGTTTTCTCCTCCGCTGCCGCTGACCTTTTTGAAACTCAGTCGCATCCCTACCCTCTCTCGCGCGTTCCGCGACAGAGGGTGGGATTCTGGCTTTCGGCATTGCTCATACCTGCACCTCTTCTCGCAGCACGAATGCCTCCAGCCACCCGAGCACTCGTTTCCAGCCCTCTCCGTGCCCTGTAGCAGACGCAAGATTGCCGGCAAATCCTTCTTGACGAACGCGCACCTTTGTCCCTGTCCCGGATCTCTTGGGTCCGCCAGGATGCAGGGCACTGATTGGTTGCGCCTCTAATTCCCAGTGAACAATGGTTTTGGTTTGGTCATAACTGCCGACCCACGTGTGAACCAGGCGGCGCGGGGGTTCGACCTCGAGGTATTCCCCCTCCACGTAAAATGGCTGCCCGTCAGCTCCGACGCCATCGCTGCGCCACTTCCCGCCGGGTCGGACATCCATGGTCGACTTGGTCACGTGATAGAGACCGTCCTGTCCCCACCAGCGCGGCAACTGCGCGGGATCGCTGATCGCTTGGAAAACACGCGCCGGTGGCGCTGCAATAAAGATTTCGGCGATGACCGCATTCTGATCGGGAGTGATAACGGCAGTAGCCATACGCGTGTGCTCTCCTCGAATCCAACAACGAACTACTAGGCTTGTTCCCTTCCTTCCACAAACTTCTTTAAATTCTCGATCACGCCAACCCACCCGCCGCTGTAATCCTTTCGGGCGACCGGCAGTTGGCTCAGTCCGCTGTGCGTGACTTTCACGTGTGTGCCGCCGTGCATCGGCGTGAGATCCCAACGGACCACCGTGGGCGCATTCTTCTCGTCATGCCAGTTCGCAACCCATGTGTACACCAGCAGCCGAGGAGGTTCGCATTCGAGAATCTCGCCATGGCATTCGAACTCGCGGACGTCATTGACCACAATCGACCCTTTCTCAGTCTTGTAGCGATACTGTCCGCCAAGGCGCGCGTCCATCTTCCAAACCTGAACGGGAGCTTCAGGACTGGTAAACCAGCGTTTGAGCTCTGATGCATCGCTGATCGCCCGAAACACGCGCTCTGGGGGAGCGGCAATCTGAATTTCGCTCACAACCGCATCTTGATCGAGTGTGATCACAGCAGTAGCCATGTGTCGTCCTCGTTTTAGTGTGTGACAACTGACTCCGCACTGCCTTTTTCACGCTTTCCGGTGCAAATCAAAAACTTCCTTCATCTCCTTGCCGTGCGACATGAACAACCACTCCTCGGTGTGGTGATTGTTATCCACAAGCGTGAAAACGACACGGTGCATATGCTCAGCATCAGGGCTGGGCATGTTGGTGGCATCAACGAAATTGAACGTGATGATCTTGCCATCGGGCGAAACCGATGCCTGCATCCGCGGCTGATTTCCGGCGCCGCAGTAGTGCGTGAGCAGCAAACGGTTCGGCCCGTCGAGATGAATCATGCTGATCATGTCCTCGTTGGGAACGAGGATCTCGCTCAGGACCGCCGAACCCTTCGCAGTGACTCGGAACGTCACCTGGAATGGTTTGCCATCAGGCCCTTTCCCTTCCCAGGTACCGGGCAATGCTTTGATGGCGTCGAAAGCCTTTTGCGCCTCGGTTTGTGCCAGGACTGCGGTAGCGGCCAGCCCGAATAAAGCCAGTGTCAGAATGCGCAGCTTCGAATGTGTCATGATCGTATCCTCCGGACATTCATTTCTGCTTGCGGGAAGCAGCTTCCGTCTCCCGCGCGTACTCGGTTTCGACAAAACTTTTCAGATTGTTCAAGCTCGCGGCCCAGAACACCCGGTACTGCTCGATCCAGGAGTCCACCGCTCGCAGCGGCTCAGGATTCAATTGGTAAACGCGATGCCGCCCCTCGCGGTGCTCGCGTACAAGATGGGCGCGCCGCAGCAGGCGCAGGTGTTTTGAGATCGCGGGGCGCGACACGGGAAAGGCGTTGGCGATCTGCCCGGCCGGTTGGCTTCCGCGGCGGAGAAGGTCCAGGACTGCGCGCCGGGTCGGATCGGCGAGAGCCTGGAACGTGGCTTCCTGACCTCGATTCCCTGAATATGTAACCGAGCGGTGACGCATAATGCGTAACTGTACGGTTACGCGTTCGCCTTGTCAAGAGATATTTTCGACTTGGATTGAGACTAAATTCGGGTTGCTAGCTCTTCCCGTTCCTGACCAGCTCCAGAAAGGCTTGATGGACGCGGGTATCCGTGGAGAGTTCTGGATGGAAGGTAGCGGCCATCGTTCTTCCCTGCCGCACCACGACGGGATCGGTTCCTTCCGTGGCGAGCACCTCAACGCCTTCTCCCACGTGTTCGATTTTGGGCGCGCGGATGAAGACCATCTCCACCGCAGACTCGATCGAATTTCCTGCGAGATCCGCCAGAAGCTTCCCTTCGCGGATCGAACTGTCGATCTGGCGTCCGTAGGCGTTGCGCCGAATACGGATATTCAGGGCCCCCAGCCCGCTCTGGTGCGGGTTTTCGACTTCTTTCGCAAGCAGGATCGCTCCCGCGCAGGTGCCGAACGTGGGTTTCAGAGCTACGAACTGCTTCAGCTTCCCGAATCCCTCGTCCCCCAGCAGCTTGAGGAACGTACCGGACTCTCCTCCGGGGATCACTAGTCCATCGATCTCGTCCAGTTGCTCGGGCTTTTTTACCAGTACAACATCGGCGCCCAGTTCCTCCAGGCGCTGACGGTGCGCGTCAAAATCTCCCTGCAGTGCTAGCACGCCAATCTTCATGAGAGTCGTTCGTTTTCGTTCTCAACTGATTTTATCGGAATCAAGCGCTTCCAATTCAGCGAAGCTTCGCCTGCTTCCTCTCCATGAGGGTAAGAACACTTATCGCCTCGTCTGCTGATCGGCGCAAGAGGTTGGGCGACCCACCTTCCTTAGCTCGTGGGCTTGTGGAGAGCGGCGCCTAACAATTTCCCCCCCGCTTCCTGGATGAACGCGACGAGGCGAATGTTCTTCAGGTCGGCACCGGACGGAAGCTTCAGTTGCACGTCCTGGGCGAAATTCTTTCCCTTCGGCAACTTCCCAATCTTCGAGATATTCTGCACAACGGCCACGTGCTCGAGACGCTTGCCCCCATTTTCGCCGTGCAGGACCTGCGATTCCACGTGATTCAGCGCAATCGCAACGTAGACATCGGCATTGTGCCTCTCCGAATTGACGTCCGTTTCCACGTGCGCTCGCAACACACTGGGCTTTCCCGCATCGGCTGTCACCTCGCCGATACGTACCGGAATCTTTGGCTCGGCGGCAGCTTTCTTAAGGACCGCTTCCATCTCATTCAGGCGTTCAATCCTAACTTCCTTATCGCCGTCTACGATGAACTGTGGAGTGAACGACTCCTTCTCTCCGACTTCACTCTCGTAAGACGCCTGGCGGTCAGTTAGCGCTGGCGAGGAGTTCGGATCCTTCCAGCCCTCGTGATCAAAATAAGTAACGTGCTCGCTGAGTACGATCAATTGGGCGCCCGCGATGGGTTGGAACTCATCGAGTTTTTCGAGAATGGCGTCGGCTGGAGGACAACTCGAGCAGCCCTCCGAGGTGAACAGTTCCACTAGCACGGGGTGAGTTTCGCCAGTCGGCGTCCGCGGGCCCGTGTCCCCAGCTTGCGCGCGAACACTAGCGGGCATGTGGACTGAGAAGCAAAGCACGGCGCACGCACACGCACCGGGCAGGAATGCGGGTAGACGGCGGGCCATAAACTCGATTTTACCTCGCCTCAAGAAAGAAAATCGCACTTCTCAAAAAGCCGTAGGGGTCGACCAAACATTCCCTTCGAGGACGTTAGAACTTCACGATGGGCCCGAATGTGATCCGCAGGTTGTTGTGTCCGCCATGATTGAAATAGATTTCGTCGCCGAATTCCAGCCGCAGGCCAATCGGGCCCAAAGCCGCTTCCACTCCGCCTGCCGGATAGATTGCAGCATTCAAATTCGAAGTGCGCAGGCCGAGGACTGTGCTCACAATATTGCTATACGGCAGAAGCCCGGGGCTAAGCCGAAAATCTGTGAATCCCACTTTGAACGTCGCGAACGGACGAAACCCCCCACCCGGCTGAACCTTGGGCCCGATCAGTCCCTGAGTCACGCCTACGGAAGTGCGTTCGATCGCCACGATGTTCCCTGTGGTGACGTTGCGATAGGCCTCGTCGAAATTAAGTCCGTAATCATAAGCGAGTTCGCCCTCGAGCATCACATCGTGGTGGACGCGGTATCCGAAGCGAGCGCCAAGACCGAAGTTGTAGGTACTGGTCTGCGAGATGCTCAGCGAATCAAGGAAGATTCCAGCTTGAATCCGTTGCTGGGCAAAACAGAGCGTTGTCAGTATCGTCGTGAACAGGAAAAGAGTGAGTACGCGCATGGCTGACGCGGATACGATGACCGAACCCACACTCGGGTTGGCAGCCCGTCGCCATCTTTCTCATTAAAGCAATTCTCGCTCGCCGTGCCTGTTCTGTCCGAGTCAACGTTGCGGAGAAGGATCGGGCGGAGGCGGTGGTCCCTTGTCATCCAATGGTCCGCTAACGTTTAACGGAGTCACCGCAGTACCGCTCTTTTGCGGAGGTGAACCTGCTTGCTGCCCTTGAGCAGGTGCAACGACTCGTTGATTCGGCGTCGGCGCCGCGCCTTGTGGACTCGGTGGCGGAACAGCGACTTGTTGACTCTGCGGCGGCGCAGCCACTTGCTGACTCTGCGGCGGTGGAGCGAATGGTTGGCTCTGAGTGGGAGCAACGATTTGTTGACTCGGCTCTTGCGCGACCTTCAAAGACGGATCACCCACAGGAACACTGTCCTTGAACAGATCGGTTTTGAGTTCGACCTTCTGCTTTGCCAGCGGACTGATCTGCGTCTCAAACGTTTTGTATCCGGGCAGCGCGATCTTGATCTGATGCGGTCCCGGCGCGACCAGCAGAGCGCGGCCCATGCCCTCGAATTCTCCGACGTGCCCGATAAATCGTCCATCCAAAAAGACCGCAGCCCGCGACGGATTCACGATGATTTTCACCGACGCCCACTGCGCCGGATACGCGCCGGTCGCGGCTTTTTGCATGACCACTCGAATCACCTGCGTTTCTCCAGCCCGAACCGTAATGTTCTGCGCAAAATCCTCGTATCCGTTCTGGCGAACGGAAATGCTGTGCTCACCGGGGAGCAGCAACACTTTCTTGTTGCCCTTGAGTTCCTTGAGATAACCCACGTACTGCCCATCGATCCACACCCCCGACGTCTTTTCAACTTTTGATTTCCCCTCGAATTCAAGTTCACCCATGACTTGATTGCCCGCCATCAGCACGGGCGGAACAACGAAGGCGGCCATAGCCAGAATGGGCCACAGCCATCGCGAGGCGGCGCGGAAGCGTTTCATAGGGTCTCCTTGGTGACAATTAAGGGCATGACCGTTGCCAATCCGTATCTTGCTGATGACAAACAGGTACCTTTGGGTTGGCGGGGCAAATTCACCCGCTAGTGTGTAGATTGTTCCCGGGTCTCGTGAACACCAGGGGAACGAGGGAATCCCTCACTGGACGTGGTCTTTGTATAACGTCTTGGTAAGGGCACGGCTTCACAGGCTGCGAAAGTGCGTCGTGGAAGAGCGGCGGTTTAGCGCCGCGTAAAGCGCATAGAATCAAGCCGGGCTTCAGCCCTTGCAGTACCCCCTTCCGCAGCCTGTTCAGCCGTCCGTCCACTGCCGCCAAGCGAACGCGGCTTTAACTCCGGCTTTCTCGCACGCCAACCGCTTGTATATAGGTGGGAAATTACAATCTCGGCGGCGGCTCAAATTCCTTCCGCGGTTTTTGAACACTGCACTACAGCTTGCCGCGCAGCGTTTTGACGACCTGCCGAATCGCCTTCTCATTGCGGCGGTACCAGCGCCACTGTCCTTGTTTGGTCGCCTCGACCAATCCCGCCTTGGTCAAGATCGCCATGTGATGCGAGATCGTAGGCTGCGAAAGCCGCATGCGTCCCTCGATGTCCCCCGCGCAAAGGCAAGGTCCCATCGATGGCTTCGCGCCCGAGGACTTCGCCTCAGCCGCTCCTTCCTTAAGAGCCTGCAGGATTCGCCGCCGAGTCGGATCGGCGATGGCATGTAGCGTACGGTCGAGAGATGGGTCGGTCATCCTCGATTAGAGATAACGCGAAAGGGTTTTAAGTGCAATCGCGAAATTTCACCAATTTAATCACCCTGCTAATTCCCGACGCCCCGACAAATCGGTAGCAACTGCCAATCCGCAAACCTCCTGAGTCGTGTTATTGCGAAAGCGTGATTGCGGTGACGCTCCATTGCGGCCGATGAATCGGGTTCGAGCTGGAATGAGAAAGAGAGAATCTTACTTCTTCAGGATCGGGCTATACCCGTCCCCAATCAGCTTGGTGCGCATGGCCTCGGCGTCTTTCACCTCCGAGAACGGTCCCAGTTGCACGCGAAACAGCTTGTCAGCCGTCCCCGCGGCCACGAACGCCGGATACTCTTTCTTCTTGAGCGCGTCCACCAGCGCGTCCGCATCTTCCTGTTTGCTCACGGCAGCTACTTGTACAAAGTAGGAGGAAGACGGCATGGAGACCGGCGTGTCAGCAGGCCCGGCATTCGCGGGTGACGTCTGCGCGTTAGATGGATTCGTTGCCGCACCCGCCGTATCGGTCTTGGTCTCGGGCGGCGTAAGCTCGGCATTCGCATCCTTCTGTTCCACCGCCTTGTAGAAAGTCATGGGCTGCGCGGGCGATCCGCTGCTTGCTTTCGCCGCGTTCGTCGAAGTCTGCACCATCGGCGCGGCCGCAGCCACGGTGGGCTCCGACTTCCGGCCCAGCGTATATCCCAGCGCGAAAAACAATGCGCAGATCGATACCAACCCGAAAAACAAAAACAGCAGTTTGCCTGTGCCTAAAGTGATTTCCGTGTCTTGCGACGAAGCCATAGTTCCACTCTCCTGACGCGCCACCCTACCCCATTCCGTTTGTCATCCCGACTCTCGTTGTCATTCCCAGCGGAGCGAGGAATCTGTTTCCACTCTTCTCAGGAGCCGCCCCTTATGCCGTCTTCATGCCGTCTTCGCCGGCGGCGTGTCTTCCCCGGCTTTACCTAACAGCTTCTGAATTCCCGAGAAGAAGTCGACCGGTACCGGAAACACGACCGTCGTATTTTTCTCCACGCCGATCTCAGTCAACGTCTGCAGATAGCGCAACTGCACGCTGACCGGCTCGCTTGACAGCAGGTGCGCCGCGTCGACCAGTCGCTGCGCCGCCGAGAATTCGCCCTCGGCATGAATAATCTTCGACCGCTTTTCGCGCTCGGCCTCAGCCTGCTTGGCCATCGCGCGCAACATCGATTCGGGCAGATCGACCTGCTTCACTTCGACATTCGTCACCTTCACGCCCCACGGCGAAGTGTGCGTGTCCAGAATGCTCTGCAGGCGCAGGTTGATCTTGTCCCGGTGCGCCAGCAATTCATCGAGCTCCTGCTCGCCCA
>Ga0070730_10002361_pt1 | contig 17162 bp, 9 predicted proteins | sample Coa_R1_3_FD_66447 | JGI IMG/M metagenome (GOLD analysis project Ga0070730, IMG submission 66447) | Surface soil microbial communities from Centralia Pennsylvania, which are recovering from an underground coalmine fire - Coalmine... | ecosystem: Environmental > Terrestrial > Soil > Unclassified ... | reverse complement strand
GCCATGCGGGCCTGCTCGAGTTCGCGGCGCTTGCGGCGCATGAAGGCTTCTTCGAGTTCGTCGGCGGACGTGGAGACCATCCGAGGCCGGCGTCCGTTGCCGTCTCCATCGTGTTGCGCAGGAGCTCCGGGCTGCTGGGCTTGCGGCGGAGGAACCTGCTCCGGCGGACGCTCCAGGATCTGCATGAGATACAGATACCGGACCGTGTCTTCCTGGAAGCGCTGCATCATCGCTTCGAACATGTCGAAGGATTCTTTCTTGTACTCGACCAGCGGATCGTGCTGGCCGTAGCCGCGCAGCCCGATGCCTTCCTTCAGGTGATCCATGCTGAGCAGGTGATCTTTCCACTGCTGGTCGATCACGCTGAGCATGATCATGCGCTCGTGATGGCGCATGGCCTCGGGCCCGATGAGCTTCTCTTTCGCGTCGTAACGCTCTTTCAGCTTCTCGAAGATCGCATCGCCGAGTTCGCCGCGATTCAGCGTCTCGGGCTTGACGCCTTCCGCGAGGAAGTCCACGCCAAATCGGGTGAAGATCGCGTCTTTCAGGCCCTTGATATTCCAGTCGTCGGCGTGCGCCTTGGGCGGACAGAACTGCTCCAACTGATCGGCGAGGATGGCCGAGACGTAGTCCTCGAGAATCAGTTCTTTTTGATCGATGCCTTCGAGCAAACGGCGGCGCAAGCCGTACACGGCCTCGCGCTGCTTGTTCATCACGTCGTCGTACTCGAGCACGTGCTTACGAGACTCGAAATGCTGACCTTCAACGGCTTTCTGCGCGGTCTCGATGCGGCGCGTGATCAGCTTCGATTCGATCGGGACGCCCTCTTCCATGCCCAGCCGCTGCAGCAGGTTCGAGACCCACTCCTTGGCGAAGATGCGCATCAGGTCGTCTTCGAGCGCGAGGTAGAAGCGCGAGGATCCGGGATCACCCTGGCGGCCGGCGCGTCCGCGAAGCTGGTTGTCGATACGCCGCGATTCGTGGCGCTCGGTGCCGAGAATGTGCAGGCCGCCGACTGCGGTCACGTCATCGTGCTCGATATCCGTCTGCTTCTTGTAGCGGCTTAGCGCTTCCGCCCACTTGTCGGAAGGAACGGTGTATTCGTTGCCGTTGTAGTAAAAGACGGAGGTCTGGCCGTCTTCTTGCGGACCTTCGATCTTGCCTTGTGCGACACGAAGCTGCTGCGCGATGCCCTTCTTGACCATCTCCTGCTTGGCCATGAATTCAGGATTGCCGCCCAGCAGAATGTCTGTACCGCGTCCAGCCATGTTGGTGGCGATGGTGACGGCACCCTTGCGTCCGGCTTGCGCAACGATTTCGGCCTCGCGCTCGTGGAACTTGGCGTTGAGCACCACGTGTTTGATTCCTTTTTTCTTCAGCAGGTCCGACAGCCGCTCAGACTTCTCGACCGAGGTGGTGCCCACCAGGACGGGCTGACCCGTTTGCGCCAATTTCTGGATTTCGTCGGCGGCGGCAAAGTACTTTTCTTTTTCGGTGCGGTAGACAATGTCGGGATTCTCGACGCGCAGCAGCTGCTTGTTGGTGGGAATGACCACCACTTCCAGCTTGTAGATCTTCTCGAACTCCGCCGCTTCCGTTTCTGCCGTACCCGTCATGCCCGCCAACTTCTTGAACATACGGAAATAATTCTGGAAGGTGATGGTGGCGAGCGTCTGGTTCTCGCGCTCGATCTTGACGTTCTCTTTAGCTTCAATCGCCTGGTGCAGCCCATCGGACCAGCGGCGCCCGGGCATCATGCGTCCGGTGAATTCGTCGACGATGATGACTTCGCCGTCTTTGATCACATATTCGACGTCTTTGCGATAGAGCGCGTGCGCCTTGACCGCGGTCTCGACGTGATGTTTCAGCGGCCAGTTTTCCGGATCGGCAATGTTGCCGATGCCGAGAAGCCCTTCGACTTTTACCCAGCCTTCATCGGTGACCGTGATATTGCGGTGCTTCTCGTCGACTACGTAGTCGCCGGTGTACTGCGGCGGCTCGCCGGGAGGACCTTCGATGGTTTCGCCCTTTTCGAGCTTGGGGATAATGCGGTTGACTTTGAAATACTTGTCGGTAGATTCTTCGCTGGCGCCGGAAATGATCAGCGGGGTACGGGCTTCGTCGATCAGGATGGAGTCGACTTCGTCGACGATGGCGAAGTGGTGCCCGCGCTGCACACAGTCGCGAATATCGAACTTCATGTTGTCGCGCAGGTAGTCGAAACCGAACTCGTTGTTGGTGCCGTAAGTGACGTCGGCAGCGTAGGCGGCGCGGCGCTGCTCGTCATCCAGATCGTGAACGATCACGCCCACTGTAAGCCCAAGAAAACGGTAGAGCCGGCCCATCCACTCCGAGTCGCGTTTGGCCAGGTAATCGTTGACCGTGACGACGTGTACACCGCGGCCGCTGAGCGCGTTGAGATAGACGGGAAGAGTGGCGACCAGCGTCTTGCCCTCGCCGGTCTTCATTTCCGAGATCTTGCCGCTGTGCAGGACCATGCCTCCGATCAACTGCACATCGAAGTGCCGCATGTTGAGGACGCGGCGTCCGGCCTCGCGAACTACCGCAAAGGCTTCGACCAGGATGTCGTTAAGGACTTCCTGCAGGGTTTCGTATTCCCGCTTTTCAAATTCCTTCTGCTCATCAAAATCGTCGCCGCGCTCGGAGTCAGATGGGGGGGCCTCGGCAGGGGAGCTCTTCGTTACCTTGCTCAACCGCTCCTGGATGCGTTGCCGGAACTCGTCGGTCTTGGCGCGCAATTCGGCGTCAGTGAGCTTCTCGATCTGGGGCTCGAGCGCATTGATCGCCGCGACGTTCGGCATCAGCGACTTGATGACACGCTCGTTCTTGGTGCCGAAAACCTTGCCTAGCAGTGTGTTAATCAAACTGGAAGTCCTTCAGCGGGCAGGGTTCGCCCAAATACTATCCTTAGAAGCCTAGCATATTAGATGCACCGGAGGCCGGGCGCGAACCTTTGTGGCGCACTGTTCCGGCATGCCTTGAAGGCATGCGCTGGTACGAATCCTGGTATCGAATTGCGTCACAACCAGCAGGCCCGGATGCGTTGGATATAATGTCTCAGTCCGCTGACGGAGGCTTCTATGGTCACCCGCCTCTCCGCGCTGGTTGTGCTCGGCGCTCTGGTCGTACCTTTCGCAATTGCCAAAGATAAGAAACCGGTCCTGCCGGAGTACGTTTTGCGGGCGCAGACGGTGCTCGTTGTCGTCGATCCTGATGCCGGAGAGCCGCTTGACCGTCCCAATGCCAATGCAATGGCACGCGAAAACGTGGAGAAGGCATTCATGGAATGGGGACGTTTCCGCCTCGTGATGGACGGGGCCGAGTCGGATCTGATCATTTCGGTCCGCACGGGCAACGACCGGATGGTGCGCCCCACGATCAAGGGCGGGCCGATCGATCAACGCGGCGGAGTCGGTGAGAGCACCGATAGCAGCATCCGCATTGGCGGGCAGCATGGACAGCCACCGCCATTGACCGATCCCAGCATGGACCCGCAAAACCGCGGGCCGCACATTGGCAACGAAGTAGGTCAGATGGACGATACTTTCGCGGTCTACCGCGGAGGCGGGACCGCTCCCTTGGATTCGTCTCCTGTGTGGCGTTACATCGGGAAAGACTGTCTGCGGCCTAACCCACAGGTCACCGCGGTGGAGAAATTCCGCAAGGCCGTTGCTGACGCGGAAAAGCCACAACCGCCTAAGAAACCATAGAGCCGTGCAAAGGGAGATCCCTTCGACTTCGCTCAGGGCAGGCTCTTCGCTCCGCCTGAACGGCGGCTCCGCTCAGGATGACACCCTAGCATGTGGCCCATGCTTCCTTCTTAGAAACGCTGCGTCCTGCAACGCTTTTCGTGTATATTCCCCACGACCCATGCCCACCTTCTACGACCGGTTTGTGGAGTGCGCCGAGCGCTGGCCCAACAATGTCGCGCTCGAACTGCAGCGCCACGATCAGATTGAGAGTTGTACGTACGGCGAAGTCCGGCGGATGGCCGAATCGGTGGGGCGGTGGATCACGGAACAAAAATTCTCCCGAGGATCGAGGCTCGCCATATTGGCGGACAATCATCCGCGGTGGGTAGCCGTTTACCTAGGGATCATTGCCTCAGGCTGTGCCGTCGTCCCACTCGACACTGCGCTGCACGACGATCAAGTCACGAAGTTGCTGAAGGACGCCGGCGCTTCGGCCATTTTCTGCGACGGCAAGCACGTTACGACAGCCAAGCCGGCAGCCACCGAATTGAAGCTAGGCATGATCTTGATGGATCCCGAGCGATCCACAAAACAGGCCGGTGAGGAAAAGTGGCTGGGCAGCTTGCCGGAAATTTTCCAGGCAGGCTCCGGAAAATTCGCACCCGCACCCGCGAAAGACGACGATCTCGCTTCCCTGCTCTACACCTCTGGAACTACTGCCGACCCGAAGGGAGTGATGCTGACGCACGCGAACATTCTCGCGGAGGTCGAGGCCGTTTTTAACTGGGTCGATCTGGGGCCAGACGACGCCCTACTGGGCGTTCTGCCGCTGTTCCATGTGCTGGCGCAGATGGCGAATTTGCTGCTGCCACTGATCAAAGGCTCGCGCGTGGTGTATCTGGAGAGCCTCAATCCCGCAGAACTGATGCGGGCGCTGAGCGAGCGCAAGATTACGGCCTTTGCCGTGGTGCCGCAGTTCTTTTATCTCATTCACGAGCGCCTGACACAGGAGATCGCGAAACGCGGGGCAGCCACGCAGAAAGTATTCGGCGCGCTGGTCGCTGTGAATCGTATCCTGCGAAAAGTTGGCATCAATGCCGGACCGCTGTTATTCCGCAAGGTCCATGACACGTTCGGCCCCAAGATGCGCTACCTCGTAACCGGAGGCTCGCGCTTCGATCCGGCCATCGGGCATGCATTTCGCGATTTAGGCATCGATATTCTTCAGGCCTATGGGCTCACAGAAACTACCGCGGCTGTTTATGCCAATGCTCCTGGACACAATGTAATCGGCTCAGTCGGGAAGGCTCTGAAGGGTGTGGAAGGCAAGATCGTCGATGCTCAACCGCAGGAGGAAGGACCGCCTGTGGGCGAAGTCGCGGTGCGCGGCGGCGTAGTGATGAAGGGCTACTGGAATCGCGCGGATGCAACCTCCGCAGTCATGCAGGACGGATGGTTCCTGACCGGCGACCTGGGATATTTCGATTCCCGCGGGAACTTATTTCTCACCGGACGCAAGAAGGAAGTCATCGTTCTTAGCAATGGCAAGAATGTTTATCCGGAAGAGATCGAGGCGCACTATCTGAAGTCGCCGTACATCAAGGAAATCGCCGTCATCGGCCTGGAAGGCAAACCAGGCGAGAGCGATGACCGCCTGCACGCGGTGATCGTTCCCAACTTCGACGAGTTGCGCAAGCGCAAAATCGTGAACGCGAAGGAAGTCATTCGCTACGACATTGAGGGCCTGTCCACCAAACTGGCCTCGACCAAGCGCGTCGGCAGCTACGAAATCTGGCAGGACGATCTTCCCCGCACCACCACCCGAAAGATCAAGCGCTTCGAAGTCGAGAAACGCGTCAAGGCAAACAGCGCGAAAAAGATTGATGACGACGCGGAGTTGCCGGCCGAAAAACCGCTCACTGAGGAGGAAAGCGGCTGGCTGGCTCAACCCGACGTGCAGCATGCTCTCAGGATCATTCGAGAGTCTTCTCGGTCGGCTCCCGCGACGTTGCGTCCGAGCCTAAACCTCGAACTGGACCTGGGGCTCGACTCCATGCAGCGCGTCGACGTCTTGAGCCGGCTGGAAGAGGAACTCGGTGGAAATCTTGAGGAATCGCGGCTGGCCGAGCTTTACACGCTACGCGATCTCGTCGATGCAGTATTGGAAAGCGCCGCCAGCGGCGAGGGCGGTCCCGGAAAGCGCCCGGCCTTCGCCGGCTGGAAGGCTATCCTGGCCGAACCGTCCGATGATCCCGAAGTTCTGGCGCTCGCTCATCCGAACCCGATCAATGACAATTTCTGGTTCCTGTTCTCTCGCCTGTTACAGGTCGTCTCGCTGGATCGCTTTGAGTTGAAAGTCAGCGGGCTGGAAAAGATTCCGCAGACCGGACCCTGCATCGTTTCTTCGAATCATCAGAGCTACATCGATCCGCTGGTGATGGCGAGCATTTTTCCGTACGAACTCTTCATGCGGTCCTTTGCCGTCGGAACCAGCGAAATTTTTGGCAAGGGATTCCTGCGCTGGCTGGCGCGCCGCATCAAGGTCATGGTGGTCGATCCCGACGCGAACCTGGTTCCCGCCATGCGAGCGGGCGCATTCGGCTTAAAGCAAGGGATGGCTCTCGTGCTCTATCCCGAAGGCGAGCGCTCCATTGACGGCACGCCCAAAGTCTTCAAGAAGGGCGCTGCCATTCTGTCGATTCACATGCAGGCGCCGATCGTCCCGGTCGCGATTGACGGATTTTACGATGTCTGGCCGCGCAACCGGCCGTATCGTGGACCGGCTCCGCTGAGAATCGTTTTCGGGGATCCGATCGCGCCTCCGCCGGAATCGCAAGCCTCAGAAGAAGCGTACGAGAAGCTCACGGCTGAATTGAAAGCGCGAGTCGTGAAGATGTGGGAAGAACTGCGGGAAGAGCGCGAGCGAAAGTCAGGCTCCGGCGCCTGAACTTTGTCCGCCGAAGAGGTTGGTGAAGGCGTTCACGATCATCGAATCGTAGCGCTTTTCCGCCCTCTTGAGCACTTCCTGTCCGGCCTGCGATGGCGAGAGTTTCGTCCCGCGATGCCCGCTGATCAAGGCTTCATACTCCTCGGCGAGCACAAGAATCTGAACTTCAAAGGAAGCGTCTTCCGGCTTGCCGCCCTCTTGCCGGAATTGCCTCTCCGCCAAAAAGATCGGGATCGAACGACGTAACGACCCACCCATCGCGCTGCCTCGCGACAGGGCGCGGCTGGGATTCTGCTTGCCTTGTCGCAGATCATCCTGCGAGATCTGGGCAGCCTTGCAGAGGACTTCATTCGTGATCCCCAGATCCTTCATGTTGAACAGCAGCGCGGCGGTGCGGATATCTTCCACCGTCCCGGTATCGAGGCCCACGGCCTCTGCGACCCGCGTGGCGCACATTGAAATTCGATACGCGTGCGAATCGCTGTATTTCTGGTTGGCGAGAAAATTCTGCAGGATCACCAGCATCCCGTCGTAGCCTTCCTCCATTTCCCGCAGCGTCTTCTGATTGCGCTCGTAGAGGCTGCCGGTTGCGTACCCGGCGACCATCAACACTCCACCAAATACCGCCAGGTCCAGCCACTTGGCATAGGGAAGCTCAATGTGGCGGTTGAACATGGCAGGATTCGCAACGGTCAGAAGAACGACGATAACAACGCTGGCGAGCGCGGTGAGGGTAGCGTGGCGGCGTCCAAAGTGATAGGCCGAGAACAGGGTGGGAAGAAAATAGAAGACCAGCGCCATCTTCTGCGACGTCACAACAAAGTTGAGCATCGCAGCAATCAGCACCAGGAACAGCAGCAACCACAGCTCTGGATTGATCTTGCGCACAGCGCCTCCCGGGGGTGTAGAGGTGCCGAACTTACAGGGTTCAGCAATTCCCAAGCGTCCCGTCTTACCATTTTCGAGTCGTGATATGGGAAAGTGAAAATTACCGAGGTAATACAAGAGGAAAGTGGTGCCGCTACTTGGCCCGGGGATGGGTCTGATCGTAGACCTGAAGCACGTGCTTCATGGACAGTTGTGTGTAGCGTTGAGTGGTAGCAAGGCGCTCGTGGCCCAACAGTTCCTGGATGGCGCGCAGGTCAGCGCCTTCCTCCAGCATGTGCGTGCCAAAGGCGTGGCGCAAGGTGTGCGGATGCACATCCGGCGAAAGCCCCTTGGCGACCGCAATCTTCTTGATAATGCGGCCGACGCTGCGAGTAGTCAGGCGGCCTCCACGCTGGTTGATGAGCAGCGCGGGCGTGTTCTTGCGAGTCTCGGCGAGAACAGTTTGGCGTGCGGGAAGATAGGCTGAGAGCGCAATTTTCACGGAATCGCCGAACGGAACGTAGCGCTCCTTCTTCCCTTTGCCGCGAATCAGGATTGCCTCTGCACTCAGGCGAATGTCGTCGCAGTTAATGCCGATGAGTTCGGAATTACGGATGCCGCATCCGTAGAGCAGCTCGAACATAAGCTGGTCGCGCTCGGGGAAGGAGGCGACTTCGGGCATCTTTCCGTCGAGCACGGAATTCATTTCTTCGATCGTTGGAACGCGCGGCAATTTTTTCGGAAGCTTCGGCGTCGCCACCAGCTTCGCAGGGTTCTGTTCCACGACTCCCTCGCTGGCCAGCCAGCGATACAGTGACCGCACCGCCGCGAGTGATCGTGCTACCGAAGTCTTGCCCAGACCTTTTTCGTAGAGTTGCGAGAGGAATCCGCGAATCGTGATGTGGTCGATCTGCTTCCATCCGCGCGACCCAACATAGGCGGAAAAATTGGCGAGGTCCCCGGTGTACGCTTTGATCGTGTGAGCGGAACAATTGCGCTCGCGCAAGTGGCGAAGGAAGTCGGCGACAGCCTTCTCGACGATAGTGTTCGCTTTGCCCATTACCTGGCTTTCGCCCTCGGATGATGCTTCTGATACACGCTCCGCAGCCGATCGAGCGCCAGATGCGTATACACCTGCGTAGTCGAAATGTCGGCGTGCCCCAGGATGGTCTGCACGGTGCGAAGGTCGGCGCCATTTTCTACCATGTGCGTCGCGCACGAGTGCCGCAGCATATGCGGGGAGGCATGCCGCCCTGATGCCGCCGACGCCGCTCCCACCATCTGCCACACGCGCTGCCGCGTGAGCTTGTGTCCCCCACGGCCGATGAAAAGAAATGGCAATCTCTCGGAAGTGGGGTGTCCCGGGTCTCGCCGCTTTTGCGAGACCCGGGATCCTCGATTCGATACGAGCAAAGGCCGAGCATTCACCAGGTACGCCCGCAATGCATCTTGGGCCGGCTTGCCTAACGGCACGATGCGCTCTTTGTCGCCCTTCCCGCGCACCAGAATGTAGCCGGATTCGAGCTTCAGGTCTTCGAATTTCGCGGTCACCAACTCGCTGACCCTAAGCGCTCCCGCATACAGCAACTCCAGCATGGCTCGATCGCGGGACGCCAATGCGGCCGCGTATGTTGCAGCACCTCGGCTCGTGACTCCCAGGTCTCGCAACCCCGGCGAGACCTGGGGCACCCCTGTACCCGGTACCCCTCTTCCCGGCGCATTCAGCGTGGCTTCTACTTCGTCTCGCGCGAGCGATTTCGGCAGTACCTTCCACTGGTGCGGTGATTCAATATTCAACGTAGGATCGTGATCGATTCTCTTGTCGAGCAGCAGATAACGATAGAGATGACGCAGGGCCGATAATTTCCTCCCCACGCTGCGTCCGTCCACGCGATTGGAGAAAAGCTGCTGCAGGAATTCGCGGACGTCGGTGCGCCGGGCGCTCATCAGCAGGCGCTTTCGTTTCTCAAGAAACTCCGCAAACTGCAGGATGTCGGTGTTGTAGGCGCTGATCGAAAGCTGCGCCAGTCCTTTCTCGATGCGCAAGTAGTCGAGAAATCCTGCGAGCACGCGCGAATTGGCCTCGGAAGGCATGGCTGGTGAGAAATCCAGTATGCGCGTTATCGGACGCAACCGAAAGTGGCGAAGCGGGTGCTAGCTCGCCTGCACGGCAGCGAGGACCTCGAGCGCATAGAGTGCTCCTGCGGGCGTCTCCTCATGCTTGAAGTACGCAAACACATCGCGGCTGGTTGCAATGTGCTGCCGGATGCGATCGATCATCGACGTCCGCTCCACGCCGGTATAAGTCGGTTTGCGGAAGCGATAGTATGCGAACGAGGCGGTGGTTACGTCCGGCGTATTCATGGTCTCCGTTTCCGCGACGCACAGCGCAACATTCCGCTCTTTGAGCAGGTCCCAGGTCGAGTCCGCGAACCAGGATGCGTGGCGGAACTCGAACGCCGCAGGCACCGTTCGGGGAAGGACCGCCAGAAAATCCTTGAGCAAGGCGGAGTCTGCTTTCAGATTCGGAGGCAACTGGAACAAAACCGGCCCGAGCTTCCCTGCGGCGGCAAGCGGTTCAATCGTCGCCAGGAAGCGCGGCACAAAATCTTCCGTCGCCTTCAGCCGCTTGATGTGCGTGATGACCTGGTGGGCTTTTATGCCGAAGCGAAAGTGCGCGGGGACTTCCTTCATCCAGTTCTGGATCGTGGTCTCTTTTACCAGTTGGCGGAAGGTGAAATTTACTTCGACCGTGTTGAGGCGCGTGGCGTAGTAGCTCAGGAATTTTTTCTGGGCCAGCTTCTCTGGATAGAAATCGGGCTTCCAGCTCGGATACGCCCATCCGGAGGTTCCGGCAAATAGTTGCGCCATATCGGGAGATTGTAACGTCACACAGGTTTTCTCTGTGGCCTCAGCGAGTCCTCAGCGCACTCTGCGGTTTAAGATTTTTTTGGTCTCACGAAAAGCTTTTAACCACCGAGATCGCGGAGAACTGCCGCTGAGTTCGCAGAGAAAACATTGATTCCGAAACACCCACGGTCCCGCTACCCGCGGCTTCGCTTTTTCCGCTTCGCTGGCTCGGTAGCAGGGGTCTTGCGGGGTCGTCTGCGCGGCTGATGATCATCATCCGCCTGAGCCGCGATTTCGATTCGCTCGGGATGCTGCGCCGTGGCAGCAACGCCCGCCCGCAGATCCGGCAGTTTCTGCTTCAGCTCAAGAAGCGGCTCGAACAGATCTCCCATCTTTTCGAAGCGCGCAATGACCTGCTTCGCCTCGAATACGAGTAGCCCGGCATCTTTCTTCTTGAGCGCGCGCTCTACCTCGTCCCAACTCACCGGGGTCGAAGCCGTCGGACGTTCCCTTGCCCGCAAGGAATAAACAGCGACCGTCGTCTTGTGCTCGTCGTTTTGGCTCCAGTCGACGAACACCTTGCCGGTGCGCAGACTCTTCTTCATGTCGGAAACGACGTCTTTGGGATGCTCCTGCTCGAGCAGTTGCGCCAGCGCGTGGGCAAACAGTTTGGTCTTGTCGAAGGTCGTGGGCGTATTCAGGGGAACGTAGAGCTGCAGCCCTTTCGATCCCGAGGTCTTGGGAAAACTCTGGAGCCCGAGTTTTTCGAAAATCTCGCGCAGCCAGAAGGCGACCTGGCAGCATTGCACGATGTTGGCCGGGGGCCCAGGATCGAGGTCGAACACCATATCGGTAGGACATTTGATGTCTTTCGCCAGCGCGAGCGAAGGGTGAAGCTCAAGCGCTGCCAGATTGGCCAACCACACTAGCGTAGGCAGGTCGTCCGCCAGAATGTAATGGACGGTTCGTCCGCCTCCCCCACTCCAGATGGGGGCGGTCTTCACCCAGTCTGGCTTGTGCATGGGCGCGTTTTTCTCGAAGAATGGCTCGCCATCCACGCCGTCGGGATAGCGTTTCCGCGTCAGGGCACGCCCGGTCAAATGCGGCAAGATCGCTGGCGCGATGCGCACGTAGTAGTCGATTACATCCTTCTTCGTAAAACCGGTGGCGGGGTAAAGAACCTTGTCCAGGTTTGATAGCTTGAGGTCCCTGCCTTGAATTTCGACGGTCGAGTCGATCACGTGATCTCCGCCCTGTCATTGTGCCTGAAACCCGGCAGCGCTCAAAATACAGCATTATTCTCGAAAAACCAGCTTCATCGGGCCAGACCACGTTTGACAACCTCCCCGCTGCCCACGTACTTTCAAACTTCTGCCCTGCTGGTTCGTCCAATCTATGGGTTTTGATAGGGATACCCGTCCAACCATCGGAGGTCTGATGAAACGCCGCACCATACAAGCTACTGCCCTCTTCTTTGTTCTCACGATCCTCGCTGTGGCGCAGGATGTCGCCTCTTTCGAAAAGAGGGTAACGGTGAAGACGCTGCCTAACGGTCTGACCCTGATCGTATGCGAGCGTCCCGAGGCCCCGGTTTTCTCCTTCTTCACCCTCGTCGACGCAGGCTCCGTGCAGGACCCCATGGGCGCGACCGGACTTGCCCACATGTTCGAGCACATGGCGTTCAAGGGAACGGACAAGATCGGCACTACGAACTATCCCGCAGAGAAGGCCGCGATTGAAAAAGTTGAGACCGCTTACATGGCGTATCGGGCCGAGCGCGACAAGACGGTCGGACAGGATGCAGCCAAGTTAAAGCAGCTCGAAAAGGCCTGGATGGATGCCCGCGCCGAGGCCGACAAGTACGTGGTCAGCAATGAGTTCGGCAAGATCATCGAGCAGAACGGCGGCGAGGACATGAACGCCTTCACCAATCTGGACGAGACCGCCTACCACTACTCCATGCCTGAGAATCGGCTGGAGCTATGGGCTTACCTTGAATCGGAGCGGTTTCTGCACCCCGTCATGCGCGAGTTTTACAAAGAGCGCAATGTGGTGATCGAAGAGCGCCGCATGCGCACCGATAGCACGCCGTTCGGCCGGCTGCTCGAGCAGTTCACAGAAGAGTCGTTCGCGGCGCATCCCTATCATCGTCCCACTGTGGGCTGGATATCGGACCTGAATCATTTTTCCGCGAGCGACGCCCAGGCGTTCTTTGATAAATACTACGTCGCCTCGAACATGGTCGTTGCGGTTGCCGGAGACGTGAAGGCGGCGCAGGTGTTGCCCGTCCTGGAAAAGTACTTCGGCCAGCTTCCCACGCGGCCCCATCCCGACGAGACAACTACAACCGAACCACCGCAGAACTCTGAGCGTAGGGTGGTCCTTAGAGAGACGACCCAGCCGATCTACATTGAGGGCTACCATCGGCCGGACTATCGGGATAAAGACGATGCCGTCTTCGATGCCATCACCGATCTGCTATCCGAAGGCCGCACTTCACGCCTCTATCGCGCCCTGGTGCGCGACAAGAAGATCGCATCCTTCTCCGAAGGGTTCACGGGCTATCCGGGCATAAAGTATCCGCACCTGTTCGCATTTCTGGCGGTGCCGTTGCCTGGCCACAAACCGCAGGAGATCGGCGACGCCATTCATGCGGAGATCGACCGCCTGAAAAAAGAAGACATCACCGATGACGAGCTCAAGATGATCAAGACGCGCAGCAAGGCTAACCTGATTCGCGGCCTCGCCGACAACCAGGGCTTGGCCACGCAACTCGCAACCTACCAAGTTCGTTACGGTGATTGGCGGGAATTGTTCCGCTCGGTCGATCGCATTGATAAAGTCACGAAAGCCGACATTCGCCGGATTGCCAACACAGTCTTCGTCGACACCAATCGGACGGTTGGTTTCATCGAGAACTCAGGCGGTGGCGGGTCGCCCGGCGGACAATCTTCGGACAATTCTGGTGGGCAGGGAGGTGCGCAATGAAGCGGACTGTCCTATTCGCCCTAATGTCGGCTGCCCTGCTTCTGCCCGCCACGCATGCAGCGGCGCAGACCCCGAGCTGGAAGCAGATTCCGATTCCGCAGCTTCCGGATTTCAAGCCCCACCAGCCCAAGCGCGTCGAACTGTCGAACGGCATGGTGATCTTCCTGCAGGAGGATCACGAACTGCCTCTGATCGACGGCACTGCGCGCATCCGAGGAGGGACGTCCAGCGAACCGGCGAGCAAAACCGGGCTGGTCGACATTTATGGAGAGGTCTGGCGTACCGGCGGCACCAAAACGCGAACCGGAGATCAACTCGACGACTTTCTCGAAGTGCGTGCTGCCAAGGTCGAGACCGGCGGCGGCCCCGATTCCACAACCATCAGTTTCTCGTGCTTGAAGGGCGATCTCGACGAAGTCTTCAAGGCTTTCGTTGATGTGCTGACCATGCCGGAATTCCGCGCAGACAAGATCGATATTGCGAAAAAAGGAGCAGAAGACTCTATTTCACGCCGCAACGATGAAGTCGGTGAAATTGCTCATCGTGAAGCGGTCAAGCTGGCCTACGGCGCGGAGAATCCGTACGCGCGCATCGCCGAATACGCAACCATCGACGCGATCACGCGCCAGGACCTCATTGACTGGCATAGCAAATACGTCCATCCGAACAACATCATCCTCGGAATTACCGGCGATTTCGACTCCGCCGCGATGGAAAGCCGCCTGCGCGCGGCTTTTGATTCCTGGCCGAAGGGGCAATCGTTTCCTCCCTTCCCCAAGAGCGAGATCAAGTACACACCCGCTAAGGCCGGCTACTACCTGATTCCCAAAGAAGACGTGAACCAGAGCAACATCAGGATGGTCGCGCTCGGTATCACGCGCGACAATCCCGATTACTATGCCGTCAGCGTGTTCAACGAAGCTTTTGGTGGAGGGTTCTCGTCCCGTCTGTTCAACGACATTCGCACCAAGCGCGGGTTGGCTTATGGCGTCGGAGGAGGCATTGGCGCCAATTTTGGCCACACGGGGACGCTGCAAATCTCGATGGGAACCAAGAGCCAGAGCACGATCGAGGCGATCCAGGCAGCAGGTGAGGACATCGACAATCTTGCCAAGCAGCCGATCACGGAGGAAGAAATCCAGCGCGCGAAAGACGCCATCCTCAACGCCTTCATCTTCCGCCTCGACTCGCCTGACAAAATTCTGGCCGAGCGCATGACCTACGAATATTACGGGTACCCGCCTGACTGGCTCGACAAGTACCAGGCGGAAATCAAGAAGGTGACCGCCGCGGACGTGAATCGAGTCGCAGCCAAGTACCTGCACCGCGATCAACTCGCCGTCCTGGTGGTGGGCAACACTAAAGACTTCGATAAGCCACTGTCTTCGCTCGGCTCGGTAAAGAATATAGACATTACGATTCCTCCTCCAGCCGAAGCCAAAGAGGAGAGCAAGCCGGCGGCCTCCAATCCAGAAGGCAAAGCCCTGGCGGCGAAGGTTGCCATGGCCATGGGAGGACTCCCGAAACTCCGCTCCATCAAAAGCATGCACGTGAATATGGCGGAGAGCGAGGGGGGCAGTCCTCCGTCTCCGGTCGAGGTTTATTTGTCGTTCCCCGACAGCATGCACGTCGAGATGCAGATTCCCCAAGGCACGCTGACCATCGTGGCGTCCCCGGACGCTTCCTTCATGTCCGTCCCGGGAATGGGATCGCGCAGCTTGCCGCCCGCAGAGAAGACCGAGATGCTGGCGCAGCTGCATCACGACCTGGTCTATATCGCACAGCATGCCGATGATCCTGCCTTTGCGTTCACGGCTGCGGGCACAGAAAAGGTCGGCGACGTCGATGCTGCCGTGGTGGACATTGGAGGCGCGATCCCCTGGGTTCGCTGGTACGTGGACCCCAAAACCGGATACATTTTGCGCGAGAAATACAAAGCCATGTCGCAGACCGGTCCAGTCGATGCCCAGACGAGTCTCTCGGACTGGCGCACTGCTGACGGGCTCACCATGCCCTACAAGCACGAGAACAAACAGGGAGAGCAGAACAGCACCGCGGAGTTCAAGAAGATCGAATTGAATCCGCCACTCGATCCCAAGCTTTTTCAGAAACCGGCAGACAATGCCCCGGCGAAGCAAAGTTCGGAACAGTAGCGGCCTGGACAGTGTCTAAACAGTAGGGTTGGTTGACTGGGAGATCCCTTCGCCATGCGGCTCAGGGCAGGCTCTTCGCTCCGCCTGAAAAGCGGCTACGCTTTGGATGACGCCTCCCAAGCGGTATACATTGGGGTTCGGCCTTTTAATCATTCGCTTTCGGGGTACGTATGAGATTCCTGCGACCCGCTGTTCTTGCCCTTCTTGCCTCCACTGCATTGGCTCAAGTCACTACCTCGCAGTACGACAACATGCGCACCGGCGCAACCCTGAACGAAAAGATTCTCACGCCTGAGAATGTCAACGCGAAGCAATTTGGCAAGCTGGGCGCCTTCAAAGTTGACGGTGTGGTCTATGCTCAGCCGCTCTTTCTGCCCGGCGTCGAGATTCCTGGCAAAGGGACCCATGACGTTCTCTATGTCGCGACCGAGCATGATAGTGTCTACGCTTTCGACGCGAATCAACCCGGCGATCCGCCGTTGTGGAAGGTGAGTTTTCTCAGCAAGTCGCGCGGCGTGACGCCTCTGTTGGAGGATCAGGTCGCCTGCCCATTTATCCGCCCAGAAGTGGGGATTACCTCGACTCCCGTCATCGATCTCGAAACCGGCACTCTCTATGTTTTGGCACGAACCATGATTCGCCACACCGTCGGGGCCGACGAATATTTTCAGCATCTGCACGCTCTGGCCATCACGACGGGAGCCGAGAAATTCGGTGGGCCTAAATTGATCACGGCTTCGGTCCCGGGCAATGGAGCAGGATCGGAGAAAGGTCAGGTCGCATTCGATCCTCTACGCGAAAATCCGCGGGCCGCGCTCACTCTGGCCAATCATAGGATTTACCTCGAATGGGCCTCGTCGTGCGATGTCGATCCGTATCACGGATGGGTCATGGCGTACGACGCGCAAACACTGGCGCGAAAAGGAGTGCTGAACGTAAATCCGAACGGTACCCAGGCTGGGATTTGGCTGAGCGATACGGGTCCCGCCGTTGACTCCGACGGCAATCTCTACGTACCCACCGGCAATGGCACGTTCGATGCTGGCAATGGCGGCCGGGACTACGGAGATTCGGTGCTCAAGCTCGACGGTTCATCTCTGGCAATCCGCGACTATTTCACCCCGCACGATCAGGATCGCATCAATAACGCCGATAACGATATCGGCTCAGCCGGGCCGACGCTGTTGCCCGATCAACCCGGCCCGCATCGTCATCTGCTGCTGCAACCGACCAAGGATTCCACCATCTACGTAATCGATCGCGACAACATGGGCAAGTTCAACCCTGCGGGCGACGCGCTGGTCGAACTGACTCGCACCCCCGGCAGTGGTCTTGGAGCCATGGCGTACTGGAATGGACATGTCTTCTTTGCGGCCAGTGACGATAATCTTCGCGGGTACTTGCTCAAGAAGGGGCAATTGGAGATCCATTTATCGTCAAACACAAAGTTCGTGGATCCGGGCGCCACGCCCTCGATTTCAGCCGATGGAAAGAGTAATGCGATCGTCTGGGCCATCGCTACGAAAATCTGGAACGGCCCCGACAACAAGTACGCCGTCCTTTACGCCTTCGATGCCACAAAACTCGGCACCCCGCTGTACACATCGGAACAAAACAGCCGGCGCGACCGTGCGGCATTGGCTG
>Ga0070730_10002360_pt1 | contig 17166 bp, 15 predicted proteins | sample Coa_R1_3_FD_66447 | JGI IMG/M metagenome (GOLD analysis project Ga0070730, IMG submission 66447) | Surface soil microbial communities from Centralia Pennsylvania, which are recovering from an underground coalmine fire - Coalmine... | ecosystem: Environmental > Terrestrial > Soil > Unclassified ... | reverse complement strand
GCCAAAGCTGGCCAGGTCTTTCTCTCTCTCTTTCTCTTTTTCTTTTACGGTCTCTTTCTTATAAACCACCGCGCCCGGAAAGTTGCGCACGCTAAACTGTTCAGCCACACCCGGCAAAGGGTCGGCGTGCCCCACCACCAGCCAGCCGCCGTCGGCCAGCGCGCTGTGCATGCGGTCCAGAACCAGGCGCGCGGTGGTCGCGCGGAAATAAATCAGCACGTTGCGGAACAAGATCAGATCCAGCGTGTGGGTGTGGTTCAGCAGCGATGGGTAATTGTCTTCAACCAAATTGAGATAGGCAAAGGTCACCCGCTGGCGCAGGCGCGGCACGATCTCGAACTCGCGCCCGCGCGGGATGAAATACATGGCCTGCAAGTCAGGCGGCACCTCGCGGAACGACCATGGGCTGTAGACCCCACGCTGGGCCTTGGCCAGCGACTGCCGGTTGATGTCGGTGGCCAGGATCAGGACCTGCCATTGGTCCAGGTCTGGCACCAGCCGCTCAATCAGGATGGCCAGCGAATAGGCTTCCTCGCCGCTGGCGCAGCCGGCGCTCCACACACGCAACTGGCGGGTCGCGCGCCGCCGCTCGATGAGCTCGGGCAGAATATGGTCGGTCAGCGCCTCGAACTGCGGCCGATTGCGGAAGAAGTGCGTTTCCCCAATCGTTAACGCTTCCACCATCGCATCCAGCGCCGGCCGGCCGCGCTCGTCCTTGAGGAGTTGCAGCAGTGCATCGGTATCGGCCGAGCCGGTGGCGGTCAGCGCCTGGTCCACGGCCAGCTCCAGCTCAACCCGGCGCACGGGCGGCACCTCAATGCCGCTCGCGCTGCGCACCAGGTTGCCAAAGCGGGCCTGGTCGATTGAGCTGAGCGGTGACGGCGCGGCCATCGGCATGGTTAGCCGGCTTCGAGCTGGGGCAGCGCTTGCGTGTCGGCGCCCAGGCGTGCCAGGTCAAACACGGTCACCAGCCGGTCGCCGGCCTGCACCGCCGCCAGCGGGCGCCCGGCGGCGCCGGGCAACCCGTGTGGCAACTCGATGGCCGATGACGGCTGGGTGAGCACTTCCAGCACTTCGTCGGCCAGCAGACCAATCAGCTGCTGGCCCCCGGTGTCTGTGACGATGATGCGCGTTTCCAGCCGCGCCCCCAGCGGGGGCAACCCCAGCCGGGCGCGCAAGTCCATGATCGGCAGCACCCGCCCGCGCAGGTTGATGACGCCCGCCAGCCAGGCCGGCCCCTCCGGCACCGGCCGGATGGCCACCATCCGAAGCACCTCCACCACGTGTTCCAGCGGCAGCGCGTACTGCCCGGCCTCCAAGCGGAACACCACCCACTGCGGGGTGCTCATTTCTTGGCCGGCTCCTTGCCGCGCCAGCGGGCCGTCACCCGCTGCCAGGTGGCGCTTGGCTGGGCGGGCTTGCTCTGCCGCAACGCCGGCCCGCTCACCTGCCAGGCCAGGTCTTCGAAAGCGGTCACCAGGGCGTTGTCGGCCGGCCCCAACAGCACCGGCGCGCCCACGTTGATGGCCTGGGTCCAAATACCTTCGTAATAGGGGATGATGGTGTTGATTGGCTGGTTGAGGGCCTTTTCGATCTGCGCCCGCGATAGGCCCGGTTTGGAAAAAGTGCAGTTGACCGTGAGCAGCAGCTCCTTGTCGTAGCCAAGAGCCTTGAACACCTCCAGCGCCGCGTGGGCCAGGCGCACTGAGTTGAGGTCGGGTGTGATGGTCAGCAGCACCGTCTCGGCCTGGTCGAGGGCCGCCACCGTGGCCGGCGAAAAGTCATGCGCGGTGTCCATCACCAGCAGAGGGTGCTGCTGGCGCAGCGACTCGAGCAGCAATACCATCACGCGATCGGTGAGCAGTTCGGCCGACACTGGGTCTTCCAGCCCGGCCAATAGCTGCACCCCGCTGCTGTGCTGGGTGAGAAAGCTCTTGATAACCTCGCCGTCGATGGCGTCGATGGCTTTGGAAACCAGCCCATCCAGACGGTAGGGCGGGCGCAGATTGAGCATCGAGTCGCACACCCCCACCGGCATAACCAAGTCCAGCAAGGGTACGGGCATCTGCCACAGCTTGGCCAGGGTCAACGCCAGGTTGACGGCAATGCTGGTGGTGCCCGTGCCGCCGCGCAGGCTGTAGACCGCGGCCATGCGGCCGCCGGTGGCGGGCGTGGCCTCGGCGCTGGGGCGCGCTGCCCGCCGCAGTTGGGCCGCGGCGCGCATCTGCAGCTCATCGGACTCCACCGGCTTGGTGAGGTAGTCGTCGGCGCCGGCCTCAAAGCCCACCTTCTTGTCGGCGATGGTGGACTTGCTGGTGAGCATGATGATGGGCGTGCTTAGCGTGGCGGGCAGCTTGCGCAGCCGCCGGCAGACCTCGAAGCCATCGATGCCCGGCAGCACCACGTCCAGCAGAATCAAATCGGGCGGGTGGTCTTCCGCCGCCTGCAGCGCGGCCTGCCCATCGGCCACGGTCTGCACCACGTAGCCGGCGGCTTCCAGGTACGACTGGGTGACCTTGGCGGTCACCTGACTGTCGTCTACAACTAGGACCCTAGCAGCCATTTGCCCTTCCTGCGCCCCCAAAAGTAGGAAATCGGATAGAGCCTAATGATAGCCCAACTGCTGAAATGAGCAAAAGGGGACAATTCTGGTCCGGATGCAATGAGCCAATGTTCCTATCGGGTCATCGGACGAACATAACGGGCAGGCGGTTCGCGGTGATGATTGTGGTCACGCGTCGGGCGATTCCTCATCGATTTCCTATGATATTATCACCCGCGGTGCTGGCCCATTTTATCGTTTCCTAGAGTATGAGGGTGATATGACCCAACACGCGCGCGGCACATTCGACGTTAAGACCACACCGGTCAGCGTGGATGAACAGCCGGCGGCGGCCACCCTGGGCCGGTTCTCGCTCGACAAACAATTTCACGGTGACCTGGACGGCACCAGCCACGGCGAGATGCTTAGCGCCGGCCGGGTGGAAGGCTCAGGCGGCTACGTGGCCATCGAGCGCGTCAATGGCACCCTGAACGGCCACGCTGGCAGCTTTGCCTTGCAGCACAGCGGCACCATGGCGCCCGGCGTTTTGCAACTTTCGATCACCGTCGTGCCTGACACCGGCACCGGCGACCTGGCCGGGCTGGCCGGCAGCCTCACCATCGACTTCTCCGGTGGCGGCCACGCCTACGACCTGGAATACACGTTGCCCGCGCGAGGCTGAAGATTAATTTGTTGCCGAAATTGGGGTGCGGGGCGAGCTTCGCTCGCCCCGCACCCCAATTTCGGGAAAAGTCACAACGCGAGCACTAAGCTGCCGCGAATAGGCCTGCGTGGCGAGAGCAGGTCGCCACGCAGGCCTATTCGCGGCTATAATCACCTTGCGCCACCCCATCTGTTGGTAGATCCACCACTGTCTTCGCTTCTGTTCAGGGAGCTCTACATGCCCGACGCAACCATTCAGAGTGTTGTTTTCCAGGTGGGGGCCGCCGACAGCGACCGGCTGCGCGCCGCCTGGCAAAAGGCCCAGGCCCGCTTTGCGCCCGAGCTGGCGGCCAAACACATTGACCTGGGCCAGCGGCTGGAGCCAGCGCTGGCGCAATGGGCCGCCGCCTATACCGCCTTTGACAATTTAGTGTCGGAGATCACCAAGCACAAGGCGCTGTGGACCACCATCGCGCCAATGACGCGCGCGAAGATTAAGACCGAGGCCCGTACCCTGCAATTTGAAGCCGCCGCGGTCTCCAAGGTCATCGCCGAATATCTCACTGCCATCCAGGCGCTGGGCGACCCGGCCGAAAAAGAGCTCACGGCCGTCCTCACTGCCATTGCCCGCCGCGCCGCCGAGCACCAGCAGCGCGCCGCCCTCACCGCTCGCGGCCGCTGATGCGACCTGGCGCTCAGTTTTTGGAATATTTCCTCGCTTACCTTTGGACCAGCGGCAAATCGAGTGGGTAGCTGACCAGCGGCGGCACGGCCAGCACCGCGATGTTGCCCAGGCCTTGCAGGCTGCCCCCGGCGGTCTCGGTGAAAAAGCCGCCCACATACAGGTTGTCGCCCGCAAAGGTGATGGCCTGCACACCGAATTTGAAGTCCGCCCGTATGCCGCCGTCGGGCAGGGCCTGCCACGCGCCGCCGCTGAGCCGCGCGATGCCGTTGAGGTTCGGCACCAAACCATCGGCCGTCTCGGTGAACGTGCCGCCCACATACAGGTCGGTGCCGCGCGGCGCCAGGGCCAGGGCCGCGCCAAAGCTGCCGTTGCGAAAGCCGTCGTGGGGCAGCGGCACCCAGGCGCCGTTGTGCAGCTCGGCCACGCCGTTCAGGTGGCTCACCGTGTGGTCGGTCGTGCGCGTGAAGGTGCCCGCGGCATACAGGTCGCCACCAACATAATCCAGGTTGCGCACGTCGTGTGCGAACGGCTGGTCCAAGCCCAGGCCCTGGTTGGGCGTGGCCGACCAGGTGCCACCGCTGAGCATGGCCAGCCCGCCCAGGTTCTGCACGTGGAAGTCATCGGTGGCGGTGAAAATGCCGCCCGCCACGAGGTTGTTACCGTTGAAGGCGAAGGCATCCACAAAGCAGCAGTGGAGTAAGAAGAAGTTGAACATACCTTTGTTCGGCAGTGCCACCCAGGCCCCGTTGTGATATTGGGCGACAGCGTTCAAGTCCTGACTGACGCCGTCGGCAGACTGGTCGAAAAACCCGCCCACATACAGGTCGCCATTGTGGGCGGCCATCTGGCGCACATCCGAGTTTAGCCCGTTGTGGGCCAGCGGGTGCCAGGCCGGCGTGCTGACAGTGCTCAGTCGGGCCACGTAGTTCAGTTGGCCGCCCAGCGTGCCCGCGGCCGTGCCGGTGAATACCCCGCCCGCGTACACATCCGTGCCGATCACCGCCAGGCTGGTCACCCCGCCGTTGAGCCCCTGGTCGGGCAGCGCCTGCCACTGCCCGTTGTGCACGAGCGCGATGCCATTCAGGTTCTGCACTCCGCCGTCGGCGGTGGCGGTAAAGAAGCCGCCCACATACAGATCGCTGCCGACGGCGGCCAGCGCCTGCACCAGGCCGTTCAGCCCTCCATGCGGCAGCGGCTGCCAGGTCGCGGTCGCCGCGGCCGGTGCCGCGGGGATTGCCAATTGCGCCATTGGCTCTGCCTGCACCGCGCGCCCCGGCAGGCCCAGCACCAGTGCTGACGCCATCAGCCCGGCTACCAGCCAGCGGGCGGCCCTGGGCCAACCCCTGCTCGCAAATCCACGCATACCGTCCTCGCTTTCCCGCCTCCCTGGCGGGGCTAAAAGGTTGATGTCAATGATTATAAAACTTCGCGAAGTAAGCAGCGCATCTTCTTGGTGATACACTTACCTCATGGAATCTAAATCCAGGCCGGACAAACCCGCCCAGTCCGAAGACGAAGCCCCTCAGCAGAAGCTCGGCGACACGCCGGTGGCGCCGTGGCAGATGCCCACGCCCGAAGAAAAGGCCAAGGCCGAGCCGGTGCGCGAGGCCCTCCAAAAGGCCGTGGCCAATGTCGATACGCCGGCCAAGGCCGACCAGGTGGCCGAGAGCCTCACGCGCAAGGCCGGCGATCAATCCGCCGGCGAGGTGGCGCAGACCGAGAAGACCGTGCAGCAGGCCCAGGGCGGCGACAAGCTAACTGAGTCAGCCAAGGCGGTGGAGCAGGTGGCCCAGGCCACCCAAGCCGCCCCCTCACCGGAGAAGACTTCCGCGGTCATCGACGAGACCGTCCACCAAATCGCCGGCGCCGAGGGCCGCGCGCGCGAGGCGCTGGCCCAGGCCGCCCAGGAAGTGCTCAACCCCGAGCAGCAGGGCGTCGCCGAGACGCGCCCGCGCCGGCTGCTGCGCCAGGCGTTCATCAAGCGCATGAAGCCCTATGACGCGCTCGACGCCCAAATCTACCTGGGCATCAATCACCTGCCGCACAACCGCGCCCTCAACTCCTTTTTCTACACGCTCACCGTCATTTTCAAGGGCGGCCTGGCCTGGTATGGGCTGCTGGGCGTGCTGCTGGCACTTAACCCCAAGCGCGCCTGGCCGGTGGCGCGCAAGATTGCCGTGCCGCTGGCGCTGTCCAGCGCCATCGTCGAATTTCCGATCAAGACGTTCTTCCGCCGCAAGCGGCCGTTCATCACCCTCATCCAGGCGACTGTCATCGGCAAAAAGCCCGGCAGTTGGTCGTTCCCCTCCGGCCACTCGGCGGCCGCGTTTGCCGGCGCCATGCTGTTCAGCCGCCACTACCCGCGTCTGCGCTGGCTGTTCTATCTCACCGCCGGCCTGGTGGCCTTCTCGCGCATCTACCTGGGCGACCACTACCCCGGCGACGTGCTCACCGGCACGCTCTCTGGCGTCAGCCTGGCCAAAGGCGCCTCAGCGCTGCAAGACGCGCTCGACAAGGCCCAGAAAAAAGCCAACCCGTTTTAGGGAAAAGCGTACGCGGATGACGCGGATAAAACCGGATTTTGAGAAATAGGAATGAGGGCACTGGCCCGACTCGTTCGAGCGACATCCATCAAATTCCCATCCGCGAAATCCGCGTACCAAATTTTCGTCTGGCAGGCTGACCAACCATGACCGAGCAGCTCCTGGCACGCGTGCCCCTGTTCGCCGACCTGCCCGCCTCCGCGCTGGCGCAGTTGGCCGGCGTGCTCACCCTGCGCCAGGCGGCTGACGGCCAAATCCTGTTCCGTGAAAACGAGCACGGCGAGCATTTCTACGTGGTGGTCGACGGGCAGATCGACATCATCAAGGCCCTGGGCACCCCCGCCGAGCGCCTGCTGGCCAGCCGCAGCCCAGGCGATTTTGTGGGCGAGATGAGCCTGTTCAACCCCGACGGGCTGCGCACGGCCACCGTGCGCGCCCGCGGCCCCGCCCGCCTGCTGGAGATGACCCGCGCCGATTTTGACGGCCTGCTGCACCGCTACCCCAGGCTGGCCTACACCATGGTGCGCGTGCTCAGCCAGCGCATGAGCGCCGGCAACAACCAGCGCATTGCCGAGCTGCTGGAAAAGAACGCCGAGCTGGAGGCCGCCTACGCGGCGCTCAAGGCTGCCCAGGCGCAGATCATCGAAAGCGAAAAGCTGGCGCGTGAGATGGAGCTGGCCCACGAAATCCAAATCGGCATGCTGCCGCGCGAGCTGCCCCAGGTTCCCGGCTACTCGTTTGGGGCGCGCACCTTGCCGGCCCGCGCGGTGGGCGGCGACATCTATGATTGTTTCAGTTTGCCGGATGGCGGCCTGGGCCTGTTGGTGGCCGACGTGGCCGGCAAGGGCTTGCCGGCCGCCATCTTCGCCGGCACCATCAAAGCCCTGCTGCGCGCCGAGGCCAGCCGACCCGGCAGGCCGGGCGAGGTGCTCCAGCGCGCCAACATCCACCTGCTGGGCATGAATGAGTCCGGGCTGTTCGTCACCGCCATCTATGCCGTGCTCCACCCGGCCAGCGGCCAACTGAGCTATGCCCGCGCCGGCCACGAGCTGCCGCTGCTGGCCGAGGCCGGCCAGCCCAGCCGCCACTGCCAGGGCGGCCGCGGCCAGCCCCTGGGCCTCTTTCAGCCGCTGCAGCTCGACGAGCAGACCATCCCGCTCGCCCCCGGCGCGGCCCTTCTTTTCTATAGCGACGGCGTCACCGACGCCCGCAGCCCGGCCGGCGACATGTTGGGTACCGAAGCCCTGCGCGCCAGCCTTGACGAGCGCGAGGCCAACGCCAGCGCCCAAACCGTGTGCGACCGCCTGCTGCAAACCGTGCTTGATTTCCAGTCCAACGCCGAGCAGCACGACGACATCACCCTGGTGGCCGTGCAGCGCGCAAAGGATCGGACCAGACGCTAGGGGTCTGCGAGACCCCTTGGGTCTCACCCGCTTTCCGGAGATTCTGATGACCAACATCCCCTCTTCCATGCCCACCATCTATGCCGGCTGGCAAAACTATCAAGGCCTACTTATCGCCGCCCTGGCGCCGCTCACGCCCGAGCAGTTGACCCTGAGCGCCGCGCCCGGCCTGCGCTCGATCGGCGGCCTGGCGCGGCACATGATCGGCGCGCGGGCCCGCTGGTTTTACATGGATATGGGCGAAGGCGGCGCTGAGTTTGCCGCGCTGGGCGAATGGGACCGGCCCGGCCAGCCTGCCCGCGCTGCCATCGAGCTGGTCGGCGGCCTGGAGACTACCTGGCGCAGCATGCAGGCTGCCATCATCCGCTGGACCCCCGAAGACTGGGCGCAGACGTTTCCCAATGAACTCCCTACCGATCCGCGTTACACCCGCCATTGGATCATCTGGCACCTGATCGAGCACGACCTTCACCACGGCGGTGAAATCTCGCTCACCCTGGGCATGCATGGGCTGAAGGCGCCTGACCTGTGATTTGGGTCGCCAGTCCGCCAGCGCGATTTTGCCGGTAGCTGCTATTCGAACCAGGCTGCTAGCCCGGCGTATTTTCTAGTTTTGGCCTCGGGCTACGCCACCACGCGCCCTGCCCTCCGCCACACCATGAATCGCTATCCGTCTTTTTGCTTTTCATCGTCCGCGTGATCCGCGTACATAGTTTTTGTCTGAAATATAGGACCCGTATGTCCACCGACGACACCTACACCCGCCTCATCACTCTGCTCGACGAGCACCACGCCACCTATCGCCTCATCGACCATGCTCCCGAGGGCCGCACCGAGATCGTCAGCGGCATGCGCGGCAACGCCCTGACCCAGGCCGCCAAGTGCATCATTCTGATGGTCAAACTGGGCAAAAAGACCACCCGCTACGTGCTGGCCGTCATCCCGGGTGACTCCCGCCTGGACCTGGGCGCTGTCAAGGCCCTGCTGGGCGGCACTTACGCCGCCTTCGCCTCCACCGACGTGGCCGAGCGCCTGGCCGGCAGCGTGGCCGGAACCATCCTGCCCTTCAGCTTTAACCCCGAACTGGAGCTGATCGTTGACCCGGCGCTGCTGGAGCATGGCGAGCTGTTTTTCAACGCCGCCCGCCTCGACCGCTCGCTGGCCCTCAAGAGCAGCGACTACGCCGCGCTGGCCCACCCGCGCCTTGCGCGCATCGCGGTCCCTCCCGCCGCCTGAATGGATAAAACGTTAACATTTCAATAACAGTCCGTCCGAAACCAGGCCCGCGCGACACAAAGTGTCGCGCGGGCCTGGTTTCGGGCTCTTTCTACTTACCATCCCCTTATCAAAAACTAACCCCCCGCTGAATTGCCGGCGGCATCCTATGCTCTAGGCGCGTGGCGCATGACCGCCACGCCGAGATACCGATTTCTTTCACCAGGCGCTCGCCGGTGATACAAGAGCAGAAGGAGTAAAGGGATGTTACCGAAGCAACGCGCAAAGAGTAAGCAAGTGATGCAGTGGGCGGCCGCCGGCCTGTTGGCCGCCAGCCTGAGCGGCTGCAGCGCGGCCAGCATCGTGTCGCAGGTGCAATCGCGCATCAGCGCCGCCAGCAACCCACAAACCGTAGCGCTGCAAACCACCGCCACGCCGGCTGCTACGCCAGCCGCCACCTCGACCAACACCACCACGCCAAACGTGGTCACCACCAGCCAGGACCAGCTCTACGAAGACTTATATACCAAGATCAACCCGTCGGTGGTCAACATCACCGTTATCGAGGGCGCCGCTGCCAGCGGCAACGGCTCGCGCACCAATCCCTTTGGCAACGGCAATGGCAACCCCAATGGCCAGGGGCAGGGCGTGGCCGAGGCCTTAGGCTCGGGCTTCGTTTATGATGCCCAGGGTGACATCGTCACCAACAACCATGTGGTGGCCGGCGCCACCAAGATCACGGTCACCTTCGCCGACGGGGTTGAAGCCGCGGCCACCCTGGTCGGCGCCAGCCCGGATGCCGACCTGGCCGTGATCAAGGTCCAAGGCGCGGCCAACGAGCTGCACCCGCTCACCCTGGGCGCGTCTGACGCGCTCAAGGTGGGTGAGGGCGTGGTCGCCATCGGCAACCCGTTTGGCCAGGCGGGCTCCATGTCCACCGGCATCGTCTCCGGCCTGGGCCGGCTGTTGGCCGATGGCGGCACCAGCGCCGGCGGCGGCAACTATTCCATCCCGGATATCGTCCAGACCGACGCGGCTATCAACCCCGGCAACTCCGGCGGCCCGCTGCTTAACCTGTCGGGTGAAGTGATCGGCGTGAACACCGCCATCGACTCGCAGAGCGGCAGCAACTCGGGCGTGGGCTATGCCATCCCGGCGGACATTGTGGCGCAGGTGGCCCCGGCCCTGATTCAGAACGGCAAGTATCAGGCGCCCTACCTGGGCATCAGCGGTGTCACGCTGGGCAGCGACCTGGCGACTGCCAACAAGCTCGACGCCAACACCCGCGGCGTGCTGGTGGCCGATGTGGCCAGCGGCGGCCCGGCTGCGAAGGCCGGCCTGAAGGGCAGCACCACGTCCACCACCGTGGACGGCCTGCCGACCGCCATCGGCGGCGATGTGATCGTCAGCGTCGACGGCCAGACGGTGAAGCAGTTCGATGACCTGCTGAGCTACCTGTTCCGGCACACCAAGGTTGGGCAGCAAATCACCCTGGGTGTGCTGCGCGGCGGGCAGACGACCAACATCACCATTACGCTCGGCGCGCGGCCGACCAGCAGCGCGGCTGGGTAAGTGAAAAGAGTAATTGGTAACTTGTAATAGAAAGAGACCGGCCGGGCATTTTCAGCCCGGCCGGTCTCTTTTGTGTTGAGGGCGCACCTGCGTTGGGACGGGCCTATGTGGACGCCCGTTTTGAATGCGCGAAGCGGCCCCGCCCAATTTGACTCTCGCTCGGAGCGCAGTAATATTTCCGCCGATCCAGAAACGAGCGTTGCAGCGTCCAGGCCCTCAACTGCCGCCCCACAGGAGCCACGCTATGGACTACACCGATGTGCCCGCGACCGACGTTTCGGCCTGGGATGACGACTACAAAGAGCTGAAGGACGACATCGCCTTAGAAAATGATGGCAACGCCAAACGGCGTAAGACCATCGAATTGCAGAAGCTGGCCGTGAAGATCGAAAAGCGGATGGGCACAGACATGGACATGGTGCAGCGCAACCAGGGCTTGCACCTCCGGGAAACGGCCCGCATCATGGCCGCCAGCCAGCAGGAGATCAAGCGCGCCAGAAGCCTGGCCGCCAGTTATCGGAAGAAGCCCCAAAATGCTCAATTCGTGGCGCAGCTGCAAGTGTCCATCCGGGCGCTGGCCGACCTTGAAAACGATTTGAAGGCGGATAACCAGGCCTATGGCGCCGCCTGGATCGATTATCGGGGCGAACCGGTCAAGACTGTGCCGGAGAAGATCCGAACTGCGTTTGGCGCACGGCGGCAGGTGCTGATCAACGCCGACAAGCCGGTATTCTTGAAGCTCCACCAGCTGCAAGCCTTCCGGCATGAGGCCGACGCGCTGACGCACCTCACCGATAAGGCGGCCATGAAGGCCGATCTCAAGCGCAACGTCCCTCAACGCCCGATTGCCGATGCGCAGCGAGCGGCCCATGACCTGGCGACCCAGATGGACAATATGCTCAAGATCCTGCGCACTCCCGCCGGCCAGACCCCGAAGCCGGCGCAAATTACCAGCGCCAAAAACACGCTGGTGCCGAGAAGCACCAACCCGGCCAGTCTGCAAGTGCCCAATGCGCTCGGCACGAGCCGCAGCATGTGGGTCAATGGCGAGTCGGCCTACAAGCTGATGGTGGCCCAGGCGGCGAGCATGGAGAAGGTGCTGACGATCAAGATCCGCGCGCTGCGAACCAACGAGCTGAGCGACCCGACCGTGAAAGCCGAACTGGTTACGGCCCGGCAACACCTGGCGGCCGCCAAACTGGACATTAAAAACAAGACCGCCGACTACAATGCGGCCAAGAAGGCCATGGCTAAGAAGCTAAAGATCACGTAGCAACTCCATCCTCAAAACAACCTCATCTGCCCCCGCCCCTCAATCGCCAGCGGCACATCATAGAACCGCCCCTTGGCATCCGGGTAGCAGCTCACCGAAAAGCGCCGGTGCAAGTCGTGCTGCTGATGCCAGGGCGGCCGGCGCGAGTCCACGATCCAGCCGGCCGCGATCTGCCCCAGGTCCAGCTTCACCTGCTGCGAGGCCGGGGCGTTGAGCGCCTGGGCCACCGCGCCGGTGAGCAGGTCAGTGAGCTGGATAAACTCGCAGTGGCCTTTCATCTCCGGCGCCGCCTTGCGCGGGTCGCCGGGCACCAGCGTCACCTGGCCGCCGGAAATCGTCACGCGCGGGCAATCGCCCAACTTGCGGAGCCGGGCCCGGCGCGCCACCTCGCTGGGCAAGAAGGCTGTGAAGTTGTCCTCGTCCGGCCGGGTGATGCTTTCGGAGAACAGCGACAACGCCACCTCGTCGTACTGCTTGAGCGACCACACAATGCTGCCAAAGACGGCCAGCGTGGCGGTGTAGTTGTAGAGCTGGAAGGGCCTGGGGAAACGCGCCGCTTTGAAGCTGGGCGCGTGGGTGTCGGCGATCATGCACTTGTAATAGCAGTAGCGCGACAGCTCGCCAAAGTACACCCGCACCCACTCGGCGGCGATGTGGCTTTTGGGGTTGCGGGCATTGTCGCGCAGCTCCACAAAGTGGATACGGCCGTCATAGCCGCGCCGGGCACCCATGAGCGCCGCCAGCGCCTGGGCCCAATGCGTCTCTTCCGAAGGAACCAGCAGTGCCCCGTGCAGTTGAAAGCGGTCGTGGGTGGTGTCGGTGCCGCTCTCGTCGTGATAAACGCAGAAGCGGCCGGTTTTGCCGGGGGAGACTTCAAACGCCGAGAGCTGCTGCCCGGCCGGCATTTATACGCGCGCGCCCAGCGGAAACGTGGCGCACACGCGCCAGGCGCCCCGCTCGTTATCGAGCAGCGCTACCGACTCGGCCCGCAGCCGCAGGGGCAGCCGCGGCCCGCAGGCAGCTAGAAAGTGCGCCGCCACCTGGTCCAACCGGCCGGGGTCGTCCTGTTGGGCCAGCGTCAGGTGTGGGATGATGTCGTCAAAGCGGCCGCCATAGGGCGGAAAATCAGGGAAGGCGGCCGCCACCCGGCGCGTGAGCAAACGGAAGGGCGCCTCGGGCCGGGGCGCCAGGTAGAGCACGCCGGGAAAGCGCCGCAGCTCCGTCAGCGCGTAATCGAAAGGCTCCAATTCGGCGAACAGGGCCGCCAGCCGCGCCGACAGCGCCGGGGGCAGGCTGGGCGGGTGAAAGGGATAGAGCACCGTCAGGTGGGCGGGCACGCCCAGCGCCGCCGCCGGGTCGTGCTTGTCACGATAGGGCTTCACCAGCGGCTCGGCCGGCGGGGCCAGCACCACCAGCCCCGACTCGTACAGGGCTGCGCTCATGCGCGGGCGCTGGACATGCCGGCCGCCTGTTCGCGCGCCAGCCGCGCGCTGAGCAGGCCATAGTAGCCCAGCCACAGAAAGGCCGGAACGTTGGCAAAGACGAGTGTATTTAGGAAATACAGGCCGGTGGCCGAGCCGACGCCGCGCCCCCAGGAGAGCAGGGCCAACACCAGGCCCACGTAGGCCAGCCAACGCGGCATGTCGGTAACCGGGTGGCGCACCTCCAGCACGGCCACACCGGTAAGCCCAACCAGGAACAGCGGGTTTCCCAGCCAGCCAAAGCCGATGACCAGTTGGTTCATGGCGTCGAACAACGCCGGCTGCTGGCCGGCCACCAGCGCCAGTGGATGCATGACCCAGCCATTCACCAGCGCCACGCCCGTGAAGTAAACCATGCCCACCGTCAGCGCGCCCCAGGCCAGGGCCGCCAGCCAACTGCGCGTGGCCGGGCCGCCGGCCACCAGGTACAACAGCCCGCCCAGCACGCACAGCACAAACCCAAAGGCGATGGCGGCGTGGATGGCGCCCCACAACGGCGTGCCAGCCAATTGGCTCGGCTGCTCATCAAAGCCCCCGCGTGGCAGCGGGTGCAGGCTGAGGCCCACAGCCACCAGCAGGCCGGCCAGGGCCAGCACATATCCGCCGGCCTGCGCAGCGTGCGGCTCGCGGAACGGTATGGGCGCCGGGTGGTCGGTTGGCATGGCTGGCTCCTGATAAAACCCTTCGTCCTGCGGGTTGAGTTTTCGGAAAATTTAGGCCGGGCCGGTTGGCGCCATCCGGCCCGGCCTAAAATTAAATTTCCGCCTCACGGATTGTAACCCAGCCGAAACACGGCCGCTACCCAGGCGCGCAGTCGGGTTATCGGCCTGCTTTCTTTCCGTTATAATCGCCCTGAATTTCCACCGTCGAGGCCCCCACTATGCCATCCATCGCCACCACCGCCGTCCACGCCGGCCAGCTCGCGCCCAAACCCGGCACGCCCTCCGCGCCGCCCATCGTCCTGGCTTCCGGCTGGACCTATCCGGATATGGAGGCGCTCGACGCCGCCCTGGGCGACCCGCGGGCTGGCTTCGTTTATTCGCGCAACGCCGCCCCAACCCAGGAAGCGTTTGAGGCCGCGGTGACGGCGCTGGAGAATGGCGCCGGGGGCGCGGCCTTTGCCTCGGGCATGGCCGCCATTCACGCCGCGCTGCTCGTGGCGCTGGGGCCGCAGCGCGCTGGCCTGGTGGCCGCCACCGAGCTGTATGGCACCAGCCAGACCCTGGTGCGCTACCTGGCGGCGCAGACCGGCCTGCCCTTGCAGTGGGTGGACATCCGCGATCTGGGCGCTGTGCGCGCCGCGCTGGGCCCGGGGCAGGTGCTGCTGTACGAGGTGATCTCGAACCCGCTGTGCCGCGTGGCCGATGCCGCCGCCATTGCCGAACTGGCCCAGGCCGCTGGGGCGCAGGTGGTGGTCGACTCGACGTTCAGCACGCCCTGTCTCATTCGCCCGCTGGAGCTGGGGGCGCAGTTTGTGGTCCATTCGGCCACCAAGTATCTGGGCGGGCACGGCGATGTGCTGGGCGGGGTGGCCGTGGCCGCCACCGAGGACGATGCGCTGGCCCTGCGCCGCCACCGGCAGATGACCGGCGCCAACCTGTCGCCGTTCGACGCGTACCTGGCGCTGCGCGGCCTGCGCACCCTGGCGCTGCGCGTGCGCGAGCAGAACCACAACGCGCTGGGCCTGGCCGAGTGGCTGGCCGCCCACCCGCGCGTGGCCCAGGTGCACTACTCCGGCCTGCCCGGCAATGCCGACCACGCCGTGGCGCGCCGGCTGCTGGGCGGCTGCTTTGGCGCCATGCTGGCCTTCGACATTAAGGGCGCTGGACGGCCCGAAGTGTTCGCCTTTATGGAAAAGCTCAAGCTCATCCAGCGCGTGCCCACGCTGGGCGACACCGCCACCCTGGCCGCTTACCCCGCCCACGCCTCGCACCGCGCGCTCACCCCAGATCAGCGCGCCGCCCTGGGCATCGGCGATGGCTGCATTCGCATATCAGCCGGCATCGAGGACCTCAACGACCTGGTGGCCGATTTGGAACAGGCGCTCGGTTGAATCAAGAGAATACTCACAGCGGTGCAGAGATTTATCGCTAAGCGGTAACGAGCCTTGATGCCGCGCCGGTATTACCTCGTCCTCACCCTCACCATCCTGGTCGCCGCGTTCCTGCGCCTCTGGCAACTGGCCACAGTGCCGCCCGGCCTGCATTACGACCTGGCCGCCACCGCGCTGCTGGGCGATGCGGTGGCCTTCAACGGCTACCGGCCCATCTTCATCAGCGCCTACACCGGACACGAGGTGCTCTACTACTACTGGCTGGCGCTGTGGTTCCGGCTGGTGGGCTCGTCGGTGTTCACCCTGCGGCTGGCCGCCGCCATGCTGGGCATCCTGGCCGTCCCGGCCAGCTTCTTCGCCATCCGCGAGGTGATGCGCTTCGAGAAAGAAATCAGCTACCCGCTGGCCGCCCTGGCCGCCGCCTTTCTGGCCACCGCCTTTTGGAACCTGGTGTTTTCGCGTTATGGCTTTCGCGTCATTAGCGAGCCGCTGGTACAGGCGCTGGCGGTGGGATTTTTGTTCAAAGGGCTGTGGGAAGCAGACGAAGGACGGGGTAAGGCAGACGAAGGACGAACGAAGGCAGACGAAGGACGAAGGACGAAAGACGAAAAGAGCGTTCTTCTTTGTCTTTCGTCCTTCGTCCTTCGTCGACGTGATATCGTCTACTTAATTCTGGCCGGCTTCTTTACCGGTCTCGCCGCCTACACTTATCTGGCCGCCCGGCTGTTCCCGGTGCCGCTGGTGGTGTTCTGGGTGGCGCTGCTGGGCGGCGTTTGGTGGCAGCGGCGGCAGGCGGGCTCCGCGCTGCGCCGCGCGTCGTTCTACTTTCTCCTGTTCGCCATCGCCGCGCTGGCCACCTTTGCCCCGCTGGGCATTTATTTCCTGCAAAACCCGCAAGACTTTCTCAATCGCGCCAACCAACTGGCCCCGCGCGCCGGTGAGGGCGCACTGCTGCTTACCGGCGTCCGCCGCGCGCTGGAGATGCTCTTCATCAACGGCGAACCCTATGACCGCTTCAACATCCCCGGCCAGCCGCTGTTTGGCTCCGTGCTGGGCTTCTTCTTCATTATCGGCCTGCTGGTGACTCTCAAGAACGCCGTCTTAGGCCCGCCTGGCGAGCCGCGCCCGCGCGGCCGCACGCCTCGCCCCCAATTACCAATTACCAATTACCAATTACCGATTCCAAGAGCGGCTGAATTTTTTCTCCTCGCCTGGCTCGCCTTCATGCTCCTGCCCACCGCCGTGGCGGTGCACGACATCTTCCCCTCCAACATGCGCGCCACGGGGCTCATCCCACTGCTGTTCGTCTTCCCGGCCCGGGGGCTGCTGGTAGGCTATCGCTGGCTGCAAAAGCGCCTGCCCGGCCCCATCATCCCGTATGCCTATCCCCTGGTGGTGGTCACGCTGGGGGCGTTGGCCCTGGGCGGCTTTAACGCCGAGCGCGACTATTTCACCACCTGGGCCGTCCTGCCCAACCAGCGCCAGAACAACGACGCGGATCTGGTCGATATTGCCAGCTACCTGAACACGCACGACACCCGCCAATCATCCGTGTACGTCTCGGCCATCCACTATCGCCACCCCACGCTGGCCTACCTGGCGCACGACTTCGACCAACTGCGCTGGCTCACCGGCGGCACCGAGTTGGTGATCCCCCAAGGGAAGCCAGCACTGTATCTGTTTGCGCGCTCGGCGCCCCCGCCCGAGGATTGGCTGGCGGGTTGGGCGGCGCACCA